>Ga0326726_10006814_pt1 | contig 10271 bp, 8 predicted proteins | sample MHFenrmetagenome_2_FD_207603 | JGI IMG/M metagenome (GOLD analysis project Ga0326726, IMG submission 207603) | Lab enriched peat soil microbial communities from Michigan Hollow, Ithaca, NY, United States - MHF15MN | ecosystem: Environmental > Terrestrial > Soil > Wetlands > Peat | place: USA... | reverse complement strand
AAAACCATTGGATTTAGCCCAAGTCGTGGCTAAGCTGCAGAACCGGCTTCAACAAGCTCAGGGACTGTCACTCGAGGTGGAGTTCCGCCCAGCGAAGGGCCATCCGATTATGGCCAAGATCATGGCCATGCGGCCTAATTATTACAGGGTGGAAACAGAGAACCAATCGTTCTATTGCGATGGCACTTCTGCTTGGCAGTATTTTCCTTTTAAAGCTCTATACAGGCCGTTTTGGAAGGACGATCAGGGTATGTTCATTCCGCTGGCGGCGGGATTCGAAATGTACAGCCCGGCGTCGCGATTCAAGCCAGACTATAAGGGGGTTGAAGAAGTTGTGTTCGAGGGCAGGCGTGTGATCGCACTGGTTGAGGAGCCTAAGGATATTCCAAACCTTAGGGCCCGGATCTTCATCGACCCCGAGACCTGGCTTCCAGTGGGCGCAGAACAAAAGATGTTGGACGATGTAACCGTATATGTCTATCGGAACGTTCAGATAGATCGGCATTTTACTCCAGCTGATTTTGCGTGGCTCCCTCCGAAGGGCGTGATCGACGATACCAAAATAAAGAGTGACGGTCCAAAGCCTCTACAAGCAGGAGAAGTTGCCCCTGATTTCAATCTCCCACTCATAAACGGCAAATACATCAGCCTAGGCGACGCGCTGAGGGGGAAGAAGGCGTTGCTGATCAACTTCTGGTTCATCCACTGTGGCTATTGCTTAATGGAGATGCCCGAGCTCGCCGCCCTCTATCGGGGCTCGAAGGAACTCGAGATCATCGCCGTTAATGATGCCGATACGCCCGGCGAGATTCAAAGATTCGTGCAGAAGCCGAACTACCCGTTTCCTATTGCCATCGATGAGGGTGGCCTGGTCGCGGAAGCCTACAGAGTTAAAGGCTGGGGTCATCCGTTTACCTATTTAATCCTGCCGGACAGAACTGTCGCCTATGTCCAGCAAGGGTATGATACCGAGAATAAGCTAACGAAACTCAAGGGGGAACTGTCCAAACTGGGCGTTATTCAAAAGACTCTGGACAAGTGATAACGGAACGAGCGTTATAGAATCAAGGAACTTAAGGGCCGAGGCTATTTCTTGACAGGCGGCTCCTTTTCCTTGGCGATGGCGCCTTTAATATCTTTCAGGAGCTTTTCGTACTCCGCAATCGGGTAGCCTTTGGACTTGGTGAGCTCGTAGGCCTTCTCGGCGTACGGCAGGGCCTCCTGGTATCTCTTGAGCTGGAAGAGGATCCTGGCGAGCGTGGAGTTGTACTGTTGGCCGGAGCTGAGCTCCACGGCTTTCCGGGCCGCTTGCAGGGCGCTCTCAAGGTTCAACCCCTCCTGCTTCTCGCCCTGGCCGCTCCAGAACGACGCGTAGTTCCCGAGGACCGCTCCGTCGGTCATGTTCTTCTGAATGAACGTGGGACCAAAAACGGCCAGCGCCTTCTCGGGCTTCTTCAGCTTGACATAGATGCCGGCCACGGTCTGGAGGGTGAACCACTGCGAGGCCGGTGCCATCTTGACGGCGAGGTCGGCCCGGGCTTCGACGCTGTCGAGATTCTTCCCCTGTTCAATCCAGAAATCCGCATAATCCGTAAGGGAGGAGACCCATGACGACACGACGCCGTCGAAGTAATCCTTGCCGTATTCTTCTTCGGCCCTGGCTGGGTCCCCCTTGAGGACATAGAGCTCGGCGAGGTTCCGGGCGTAGTAGGGATTAGGTGGATAGCCCTGGATTTCCTTTATCTTTTCTGCCAGATCGATGCCTTTGTCGACAGGCCCCTTGTCGTTGATAATCTTCTCGACATAGGCGTTGAGCGCGGATGCATCCTGGGGATACTTGGCTACATACGCGTCGAAGAACTTGGTTCCCTCGGCCTTGGCCGCGGGATCGTCGGGCGCGTAGAACCTAAAATAGCTCACGAGGATTTGATAAACGTACTTAACCAGCGGGCCGTTGGGATACTTGGCAATGTAGGCCTTGGCGGGGGCTGGGTCGGGCTTGCTGTCATACACGGCCATCTGGGCGAGAGAGAATTCGGCATACTCGGTGTAGGGGACCGACAGTTTGAAGTATTTTTCCGTGTAGGAGCCCGATGTCCCTTTAGGGTCCAGGGCGACGACCTTCTGGTAGAGTTCCTTGGCCCTAGCCTGCATGGCGTGACGGCCTTCGCATTTTTGAGCGAGCTTGAACACGACCACGACGTCGTTCGGTTCTTTGGTATAGCGTTCGGAAAGGGCGACGTAGGTTTCGGCTCCGGCAAGAGTTGTCTGGAGCCGATCCAGGAACCCGTCAGGCGGAGGCCCGTAGCCGACGTGCCAGTCCACTTCCTTGCCGTTCTTGTCGACGATGAGCTCCGTGGGGGTCGCGGAGATGTCGAATTTCTTATAGATGGCGTCCCCGATCTTGTCGCCGCGGCTGGCGCGGTAGAGAACAAAATTCTTGGTTAGGAAGTCGGCGTACTTAGGGTTGTTATAGAACTGCTGAACCAGCAGTTTGCAGGCCCCTCAGCCACTCGAGAAAAAATCGATGAGGACGAGCTTGTTTTCCTTTTTGGCCTGGTCCAGCGCATCGTCGAGGGGGCCGCTCATGAACTTGGCCGTTTGGGCCGCGGCGAGGGAAGCGATGAGGAGCAGGCCGGCAAATGCCGAGATCTTCTTCATGCCATCCTCCTTGCGAGGAACCTTGTAACTCCCTTTAATGTATAACTCTTGGAGGCAAAATACAATGCTCGCGAAAGGGACGAAAATCGCTCCCTCATAAGAGGGCCTAGCCCGGCCCGAGAACGGCCAGCAGGGGCACGGAGAGGGGGGATTGCCTAGAGGCGTTGTGTTGATATAGCTAGTTTTGTTAGGATCATATAAAGTCAGCTAGTATCAAAGAGACAAGATGCCTATCCGGCGAATCGCCCAAATCTGCGTCTCTAGTCTGGCCCTACTTCTGCTGGGACTCGGCCAGGCTTTTCTGGGGGGTCTGGCCGTTCCGCCCAATATTCAAAAGGCGGACGTCGAGGTCATATCCAATCCCAAGACGCCCGTGCCTCCGGTTGGAAAGAGAAAGAGGCTCGTATTCAAAGAGGAGCTGAGCATCGGACAGAAAGAGGGCGATGAGAACTATACGTTCGGATCGAACGTAGCTCTCAACACCGATGAAGAAGGCAACTTCTATGTCACCGACTGGGATAGGAAAAGGATTCTCAAGTACGATCCGGCAGGAAAATATCTTCTGACGATTGGCCGTCAGGGTCAGGGTCCGGGAGAGTTCCAAAACCTCTCTGTCGCCCGATTTGACAAAGAGGGGAACATCTATGTGACCGATCTGGTCAGCCGAAGGATATCCTTCTTCAACCAGCGCGGCAATTACCTGAGGCAGATCCCGGTCCCCGAGGTCTTCGAGGACCTTTATATAGGCACCAAAGGCGGTTACGTGTCCAGCCGGACGATTCCCCTGGAAAGCGACACGGGCATGTCCTTCAAAATCATCGACGGCTTCTTCAACGATAAGTTCGAGCTCATGACCGACTTCAATACCCGGATCGCCACCGCCAAGCCTCCCTCCGGAAGGGACTCGACGGCGATGTCGAAATTCACCGCCGGAATATTGAGCGGGATAGCCTTCCGCCCGACCCCGATGCATCTTTTGTCTGCGGACGGCACGATCTACTTTGGATACCCGGAGGACTATTCCATCGCTGTCTTTTCCCCTGAAGGTCGGAAGATGAAGACCATCAGGAGAGATTACGATCCCATCAAGCTGAAGGATAGGGACAAAGAATATTTCGCTGTTACGACGGCCAAGCCCTTTGTGACCCGGACAGGCGGAGGTCGCCGTTCCGAGAACGAAATCAGGGATATCCTCAAGTTCATCGAATATCCGGCGAACAAGCCCGCCTACCAGGGTTTCGCCGTAATGGAGAACGGATGGTTGGTCGTGCTCGTGGAACTCGCGGCCGGGGAATACTCCCTCTTTGACATTTTTGACGAGAATGGCCGGTACATCGGTCAATTCAAGGCTGACCTGCCCGCAGAGTATGGACGATCCTTCTTTTTTAAGAACGGAAAAGCCTACGCCATGGAAACCGACGAAGAAGGCTATAAATTCGCGAAGCGATATAGCATTAAGGCTGAGGATTACTAGGGAGTGGACGCCGGTGAGGGCGAAAGATCGCGCCTCGTAGAGGATAGACGCTCAGAGAGCCGCCGGAGTTTCCGTGAGGAGGGGTAGAAAATGACAAATAGAATTTACATATCGGCATCTGTTGTCATCATGCTTTTTGGGGCAGTTTTTTTGGGCACAAGCGGGTTTGCCGAAGAATTGCCTCCGAGGCAGGGACCTTCTGAGGCTGTTGTTATCTCAAATCCAAAGACACCCACCCCCAAAAACGGAATACCGATGCGAGTCGTTTTTAAGGAAGAGCTCTCCATTGGCGTAGTTGAGGGCGACGAACAATACATGTTTGGAAAGGGCATTGTCTTTAACACGGACGAAGAAGGAAATTATTACGTCGCCGACCTTGAGAATTATAGAATCCAGAAGTACGACTCCAAGGGAAAATATCTTCTCACTATCGGAAGGAAAGGCCAGGGGCCGGGAGAGTTCACGAGTCTATCGTTGCCTCGATTCGATAAAGACAACAATTTATATGTGAGTGACGAGGCGAACCGCCGGATTTCCTTTTTTAATAAGGATGGAAAATTCTTAAGGCAAATACAGTTGAAGGATCGATTTCTTGATCTCCAACTGAATTCAAGAGGTTTCAGCGTCGCCTATAAGTGGACAATGTATAACGAAGCCGCGTCGATTAAACAATCAAGCCTATGCGGCCTTTTTGACGACAATTTTAACGTATTGGCAGAACTGTATAAGGAGGAAATCACAACGGCCCTCCCCACAGGATTCGACGAAGCCTCTTTGGCAGATTTTTTGGCCAAGTCGCTAAGCTTAACGGCCTTCAAGCCATCCGTCACGTATACAATAGCCAATACCGACCTCATCTACTTTGGATACCCAAAGAAATACGAAATCAGCATCTATTCGCCAAACGGAAGATTGGTCAAAAAAATTGTGAGAGAATATGATCCCATACCGGTGAGCGAAAGTGATAAAGCCGATTTTATCAATAAAGCGAGTTACGGATTTTCAGCCCCCGTCTATACTGAGAGCATAAAGAAAAAGGCATTTCAAAAGATAAAATACCCTGACTTTAAACCTGCCTATCAGAGTTTTGCCTTGATGGAGAATGGATGGCTGGTGGTCATTGTTGATTCTCTGGAAGGCCAATACACACTTTTCGACATCTATGACAAAGACGGTATATACATCGCTAGCTTCAAGACAACGGTCCCGGCGGCTGGCATATTCTCGCGATCCATATTCTTTAAGAATGGCAAAGCCTACGCGGTAACTTCACAGAATGATTACCAATATGCTAAAAGATATGGACTGGAAGTTCAGGAATACAAAAAAGGGGCGTGGGTAAAGATGAAATAAGAGTCAACTGTCTCCACGAAAGTCCCCGACTCCTACTCCCTCGGAGACGCTTTCGGGGTGGACTTTCACCTTCGAATATGGGAAATGACCCGCGTAGGACTCGAACCTACAACCCGCAGATTAAGAGTCTGCTGCTCTACCAATTGAGCTAGCGGGCCAAAAAATCCCCTCTAGTTTAGATGAGTCGGGCCGCCTTGTCAAACTCCTGCCGAAGGACCGCGGCCCCTCTGGAAACGCCGCCCTTCCCTACTCCTTGACCCCTGCCAAATTGAGCATGAAGGCGTACTCCATGGCCGTCTGTTTCAGCCGCCGGAAGCGTCCCGAAACTCCCCCGTGCCCGCCTTCCATGTTCGTCCAGAGCAGAACCGGGTTATTGTCGGTCTTCATGGCCCGAAGCTTGGCCACCCACTTGGCCGGCTCGAAGTATTGGACTTGGGAGTCCTGCCACCCGGTCGTCACGAGCAGGGCCGGATAGGCCTTGGCTTGGACGTTGTCGTACGGCGAATACGACAGCATATAGTCGTAATATTCCTTGTTCTCCGGGTTCCCCCACTCGTCGAACTCGCCCGTCGTTAGCGGGATCGATTTGTCGAGCATGGTCGTGACGACGTCCACGTAAGGCACCCCGGCGATGACGCCCTTGAATAAGTCGGGCCGCATATTGATGACCGCCCCCATGAGCAGGCCGCCGGCGCTCGCCCCGTCGGCGAAAAGCGCCTCGGGAGAGGTGAACTTCTGGGCCACCAGGTAATCGCCGCAGTCGATGAAGTCCGTGAACGTGTTCTTCTTCTTGAGGAGCTTTCCGTCCTCGTACCACCAGCGGCCCATCTCCTGCCCGCCCCGGATGTGGGCGATGGCGAAGACGAAGCCCCTGTCGAGCAGGCTCAGACGGGCCGAACTGAAGTCGGCGTCGGTGCTGGCGCCGTAGGACCCGTAGCCGTAGAGGAGGCACGGATTCTTGCCGTTCTTGACAAGTCCCTTCCTGTAGACGAGGGATATCGGCACCTTGACCCCGTCTCTTGCCGTGGCATAAAGCCGCTCGGCCTGGTAGTTCGCGGCGTTGAACCCGCCCAGCACCTCCTCCTGCTTGAGGAGCTTCTTCTCGCGGGTCTTCATGTTGTAGTCGAAGGTCGACGAGGGCGTCGTCAGCGAGGAATATCCGTAGCGGAGCCACTCGGTGTCGAATTCAGGGTTTGTCGAAAGCCAGGCGCTGTAGGCGGCTTCACCGAAATCCACGTAGTGCTCGGGGCTCTTGTCCCACGGCATGATCCGGATCTGGTTGAGGCCGTTTTTCCGCTCCTCGATGACGAGGGCGCCCTTGAAGATATCGAAGCCCTCGAGGAGGACGTCCTCCCGGTGGGGAATCATCTCGACCCAGTCCGCCTTGGCCGTCTTCCCGAGCGGCGTCGTCATCAGACGGAAGTTCTTGGCGTCTAGGTTGGTCCGTACGTAGAATTTGTCCAGGTAATGGTCGACTTCGTATTCGAGATTGCGCTCCCGGGGCTGGAAGATCTTGAACTCGGCCTCGGGCTTGTCAGCGGGGATGAACCGGTATTCGGTCGACAGGGTGCTTGTGGAGGCCACGAAAATGTACTTCTTGGACTTGGTTTTGAAGGCGTACGTGTCGAAAGTCTCGTCGGCCTCGTGGAACACGAGCTTGTCGGCGTCCGCTGAGGTCCCCAGGGCGTGCCGGAAGATCTTCTGGGGCCGGAGCGTCGTGTCGTCGATCTGAGTGTAAAAGACCGTCTTGTTGTCGTTGGCCCAGGCTGCCGAGCCCGTCGTGTTGACGATCGCGTCGGGCAGGACCTCGCCGGTCGCCAGGTTCTTGAAATGGAGCGTGTATTTCCTCCGGCTGACCGTGTCCACGCCGAAAGCGACGAGGTTGTTGTTCGAGCTCACGGAAAAGCCGCCGACGGAATAATAGCCGTAGCCCTTGGCCATCTCGTTGACGTTGAGAACGACCTCCTCCGGGGCCTCGAGGCTCCCCTTCTTCCGGCAATAGACCGGGTAGTCTTTGCCTTCTTCGAAGCGCGTATAGTAATAATAGCCCTCGGAGCGGTACGGCACGGAGAGATCGGTCTGCTTGATGCGGCCGACGATTTCCCGATAGAGCTTCTCCTGGAGCGCTTCCGTCGGCTTCATGACCGCTTCCGCGTAGGCGTTCTCGGCCTTGAGATATTCGAGGACCTTGGGATTGGCGCGTTCGTTAAGCCAATAATAATTGTCGATGCGCGTTTGACCGTGGAGGGTCAGCTGCTTGGGGACGATCTCGGCCCGGGGCGGCTTGGCCCCCCCGGCCGTTTGTCCCGACTTCGCGCAGCCGGCCGGCGCCAGGATCAGTGTGACGGCTACGGCAAAGAGAAATATCGGCCATAAAAGAGACCTGGAAAATCGGCGGGTCATTTTCATCGCGGGCGTGCCCTCCTTGTGGGATTTGGGACTAGAGGGGTTACCCTATCATCGGGCTGATTGTGGTGTCAAGACGATTGACCTTCGGCCGCACCCTGTGCTATTAAGAGCCCGTAGCGCGACGAGAAATACCGCGGACCCGGAGGGCGCTTCCGTGACCGACGACCCTGTGAAAATTCCGATCGAAGGCGTCCTCGACCTCCATACGTTCAGCCCTAAGGACGTCAAGGACCTCGTGCCCGAGTATATCGAAGAATGCCTCCGGCACGGCATCACGGAGATCCGGATCATCCACGGCAAGGGGACCGGGACGCTGAAGGGCATCGTCCACGGCCTCCTCAAGAAGAACCCGCACGTCGCGGAATTCGAGGACGCCGACCCGCTGGCCGGCGGATGGGGTGCGACGCTCGTCCGGTTGGGACCGCGCTAGGGCCTAACGGAAGCGCTACTTCTTGTAATGGATGGCCACCCCGACGATGCGCCGCTCGTAGGCTGGAAGCGCGCCTCCCCAGTAGCTGTAGACGACTCCCTCGCGGAAGAACCGGTCGACGACAATCACCAGGGCGTCGCCGCCCATGGCCGCGGTTTTCTCGCGGAGAAGTCCGTCGACGTAACCGCGGTCCATCCCGGGATCGGGCCGGACCCAGACCTCGCCCAGGCGGATGTGGTCCCGCTTCGGGTCGCGCCTCAAGAGCTCGACGTTGGCCGGATTCGTCGGCGCAAACCGGGGCACGTTGGGGTAGAAGCTGTATCCGAAGGGGTGGTAGCAGGATACGAGCCCGGCCATCAGGCCGGCCAAAACCAGTATCAAGAGCCAATTCCTTTTCATTGCAGGGCCTCCTTGGGGTCTTTCTTCAAAGTCTTCACACCTAATAATAAAGCAAAAAATATACCAAGACATGGGCTAAATGCGGAAATTGTCCTAATTTATTGATAAACAATAAATTACGGCCGGCGCGCAGTATCATACTCGGTCCTCCCGCATTCCCCAAATGGCTCAGCCTGAGTGCTAATTGTCCTCGCCTGGGGACACTAGGTTCGCCGGACGTCGGCTCCGCTTGAAGCTTAGCTCGACCTCTATGAAGCGGAGCAGGCCTGGTGTAAAATCGACGCGGGAAAGGCCAGATGACCAGGGACATCCGCATCCTCTTCGCCACGCGCATCGTGCGCATGTTCTCGTACGGCCTGCTGGCGGTCATCCTGGCGTTGTATCTAGAGCAGGCCGGACTTTCCACGGCCCAAATCGGCCTGTTGCTGACCCTGACCCTGCTCGGCGACGCCCTGATCTCGCTGTGGATCACCACCCGCGCCGACCGCGCCGGGCGCAAGCGCATGCTGCTCGTCGGCGCCGCGCTGATGATTTTCGCGGGCATCTTGTTCGCCGTCACGCGCAACTTCTACCTGCTCCTGTTTGCCGCCACCATCGGCGTCATCAGCCCCAGCGGGAACGAGGTCGGCCCTTTTCTGGCAATTGAGCAATCCTCCCTGGCACAGACCTTGCCGGGCGAGAAGCGGACTCAGGTCTTTGCCTGGTACCAGCTGGCCGGATCTCTGGCCACGGCGCTGGGCAGCCTCACGGGCGGCGGGCTGGCCCAGCTCCTGCAGAACGGCGGGGCGGCGCCCATCGCCAGTTACCGCGTCATTATCCTGGTCTATGCCGCGCTGGGAATTGTCCTGGCCGGCCTGTTTGGTTTTCTCTCCCAGGTCGTGGAAGCGCCGGCCGGCGTCAAGGCGTTGGTCAACAGATTGGGTTTGGGAAAATCGAACCGGATCGTGCTCAAACTCTCGGCGCTATTTTCGGTGGACGCGTTCGCGGGCGGGTTCGTGGTACAGGCTATCGTGGCCTACTGGTTCCATCTGAAATATGGCGTGAACCCGGCCGTTCTCGGCGCGATTTTCTTCGGCGCCAATATCTTCGCCGGCCTCTCGGCGCTCTCCGCGACCTGGATCGCGCGCAAGATCGGCCTGCTCAACACCATGGTTTTCACGCACGTCCCGTCGAATATCCTGCTCATTCTCGTTCCGCTCATGCCCAACCTTCCCCTGGCCATCACCATGCTCCTGCTCCGTTTCAGCATTTCGCAGATGGACGTGCCCACGCGCCAATCCTATACGCTGTCAGTCGTTGCGCCCGAAGAGCGTTCGGCGGCGGCCGGGGTCACCGGTATTGCGCGCACTCTGGGGGCGTCGCTCGCGCCGGTCGTCTCCACGCCGTTGATGGGCATCCCGGCCTTGCTCGGCGCTCCGTTCATCATCGCCGGGGCGCTCAAACTTGTCTATGACTTCGGCTTGTATCGGAGTTTCAAGGCCGTCCGGCCGCCGCATGAGCAATAGTCTTATTGTATATGGGCAAAAAGCTCCGAAGCGTTGGTAA
>Ga0326726_10006813_pt1 | contig 10272 bp, 6 predicted proteins | sample MHFenrmetagenome_2_FD_207603 | JGI IMG/M metagenome (GOLD analysis project Ga0326726, IMG submission 207603) | Lab enriched peat soil microbial communities from Michigan Hollow, Ithaca, NY, United States - MHF15MN | ecosystem: Environmental > Terrestrial > Soil > Wetlands > Peat | place: USA... | reverse complement strand
CCCGAGGCGCTCGAGCACGGCGAAGCTGTACTGTTGATGGGCTGACCGGTGCTTTTAGCGACTGCACTTAACGTGCAGTCGCTCCGGTCAGCGCCGGCACACGGACGTGCCGGCTGGGATGTCGCACAGCGGCGGCTCCCACAGAGATATGTCACATGGACTTATCTCAATGAATTGCCCGTAGCTACAGTAACTTACGTACTCCTCTTTACTCTCGCCAAGCGCCTGCCGCATAGTCCCGACCGCTGATCAGGGCAAACCCACCGAAAGGTGGGGACGCAAAGCCACCGGTCTAAAGGACTCAAGGTCCTACGATAGCGGGGTTGCCAGCGGGCGGCGGCTCTCTACATCTCTTCCGCGGCTCGATCTGACTCCCTCCTTCGTCATTGCTCCGGCGCAGCCTGAGTTGCTGTGCACGAGGCTGCCCGGGGCCACGTGTGCTTTGCCGCCCGATCACAAACGACCGATCGGCGGATGGCGAATCGACGGGGGAAACATGGCAGCCAGAGTCGCAGTCCTGCGCAATTGGGAAGGCACCGTGGTCACGCGGCCGCGGGTGATCGTGCGCCCGAAGCGCGTCGAGGACATCCAGACCATTCTCGAGAACAGCAAGGCGTTTCCATCTCCCGTGCGCGCCATCGGTGCCAACTATTCACAGACCCGCTGCGGCGTTGCTGACGGCGGCACGATCGTCGAGATGGCAGCGATGAACCGAATCCTCGAGATCACCGACCGTCACGTGCGCGTACAGGCGGGTGCGGCGCTCCTCGATGTCGCTACCGCCCTCGAGCAACGCGGTCTGCAGCTACCGGTGAACCCGGATCTCGGCAACTTGACGATGGGCGCGGCGGCACTCGCGCCCGCCAAGGATTCCTCGATGCCGGGCGAAGTCGGTCAGCTGTCCTCTGCTCTCAAGGAAGTGAAGCTGGTGCTCCCCAACGGCAAGGGCGTCACCATCAACGAGTCGCAGGCCGACCTGCTGAAGCTCATCCGCTCCAGTTACGGACTGGCCGGCATCGCGCATGAGCTGACGTTTCGCGTGGTGCCGCTGCGCGCCGTGCGGCTCGACTACGAGAGCTTCACGCTCGAAGCCTTCACGCGCGAATTTGCCGCGCTCGCTGAAATGCCCGTCGGGCTCAAGTTCTATCTCATACCCTTCCGCGATCGCGTAACGGTGGAATTTCGCAGCTACGACGAGGAACCGCTGACGTCGCGCTCGGGCATCTGGTCCATCCGCAAATCGGTGATGAACAACGTGCTTCCCGCCTTCGGCTCCACGGTAAGCAACGCGGTGGCCTTCGCCCCGATGCGCTACTTCCTCATCGAGCACTTCAATTCGGTTATGCGCTCGACTCTGGACCGCGCCGCGCGCAACGTTACGGTGTATCCGATCGAGTGGGTGCGCAGGCTCCCCCGGGACGCCGGGCGCACGCGCTTCACCTACAGCACCTGGGCTTTCGCGCAGGACAAGTACCCGGAGCTCATCGCCGACTATTTCCAGTTTTGCCGGGATTACTACAAGCGCCAACGTTACCGCGCCAACCTGCTGCATCTCGGCCATCGACTGCATCGCGATCCCGGCTCCCTGCTCAGCCCGAGCTTCGCGACGCCGGTGATCACCCTCGATCCGTCCTCGACCGGTGACGCGGGTTGGGAGGACTTCGTGATCGAGTTCAACGAGTTCTGCTCGCAGCGGCAGGGCACGCCACTTCTGAATCAGACCCGCTCGCTTACCCGTGAGCAAGCCGGCCAGGCATTCGGAGCGCGCTGGAAACTCTTCAACGGATTCCGTAAGCGCCTCGACCCGGACGACCGCCTGCTCAACGTGTACTTCGCCCAGCTTCTGTAGCGAAGCTCACCACCAGCCATCGCCTGAATGGCAGCAGAGCCCAGCGCTCCGGCGTCACGCCAGGGCGACGCCGGCTATCGTGTGCGCGACGCCCACGGCTCAGGCGCTGGCCTGCAGGTGTGCCTCGAGGAACCACAGGTACTTGTCGACATCGCGCGAAACGCCGGTAAAGAGGTCCGAAGTGCCGGCATCACCGAGCTTGCCCGACTCATCGATGGCTTTGCGCACCTTGCGGCCGAAAGCGGCAAGTGCGCTGGCCAGCGCATCGACGTGGGCCGCGCCATCGATAACGTCGGCTGGATAGGGATCGAGAGAGGTACGCCGGGCGACCGTTGCCAGTGCGCCCTCCGCCGTTCCCCCGAGCGCCGTGACGCGTTCGGCCAGCGTATCGATGTGCCCTTCGATATTCTCTGCGATGTCATCGAAGAGCTCGTGCAGAGCGATGAAGCTCGGACCCTTCACGTTCCAGTGCGCCTGCTTCGCCTGGGTCTGCAGGTCGATGGCATCGGCGAGCCGCGCATTCAGCAGGTCAGTGACCTTGCGGCGGGTTTTCTCAGACAGATCGATACGAGTCTTGTGCATGTAGGCTCCTTGCAACCAGATGCGGCGGGGTTGGCCACTATTGTCCACACCCCGGCGCCAGTTCCCAATCGTTAATGTCGATCAGGGCGATCGACACGGAAAATCCTGCGCACTCAATGTTGTCGACGTATTCCGAAGAAGAACACGACATCCGGCGAGGCGCCGACACGCACATCCTCGCTGGCGCCGAATTCGAACCGCCAGCCATTGCCGCCACGATAGTAGCCGCCGGCAGTCAGCATCACGGCTGCACCGAGAAATTCGACGTTGCTGTCCTCGATGCAGCTGTCATGGGCATCGAACTGGAGGGAGAGTCCATAGCTGGCGCCCCCGCGCCAACTGAGCGCGAAAGTGCCGAATGGAACCATCGCACGTGCAGTGAGTGGCAATGGTTCAACCGACCCCGGCCGGGTAATACCCAGCGTAGCGTCCAGCTGCCAGCGAGTGGACAGCTGCCAGGCACCATTCATCCAGGCCGCCGCATCAACCGAACCGTTGCCAGTCAAAGCGTCGCGGTCGCCGGTGGGGAGCTCCACTCCCACCCAGAAGTTGACGGTGCCGCGAGCCGCCGCCATCAGCGTGTAGGCGATCTCGACCGATGAGTCCGCGAAGCCAGTGTGGCTGTCCGTGATGTCGATCCCCGCGCCGTCCGCGCGGTGATACGCGAACTCGAGCTCGTCCTCGGGACGCGCGGGTCGATCGCCCCGCGGCAGACCGAGAAGGCGATGCCAGTCATCGATGAACGAGTCCAGCTGCCCGCCCCCGTAGTGCACGAACGGTACCGAAAGCTGCACTTGCCAGTGCCTGGACAGTCGCCAGTTTCCGATCCAGCGCAGTTCCGTGCTCTCGCCATCCACCAGCAGTTGCTCGCCGTTGCGTGACTCGATGTTGGTGGTATTGCTCACGGTCAGCGTGAAGTCCTGAGTCCAGGACCGGTCGGGCATCATCGCCGGCCGACTCACCGGCAGGTAAACGCCTCGAAGTAACGGGTTCTGGTCGCGAACCAGGAACGGGTCGGCGAGCGTAGCCTGCGCGGCCACGCACAGTACGAACGACGCGAGGACTCGGCCGCGGCAGCGGCACGCCACTACGTCGTCACCGGGGCCGCGGCGTCGGGCTCACGCACTCGAAACCAGGCGGCATACAGGGCCGGAAGGAAAATCAGCGTCAGCACGGTAGCGACCAGCAAACCTCCCATCATTGCGAAGGCCATCGGTCCCCAGAACACCTGGCCCGCGATCGGGATGAGCCCGAGGATCGCGGCGGCGGCAGTAAGCAGGATCGGACGCAGTCGGTGGACCGTGGCATCGACGATCGCGTGCCAGGGATCCATCCCTTCCTCCTCGTTCTCGTGTATCTGCGCCATCAGCACCACGGAGTTGCGGATGATCATGCCGGTGAGCGCGAACATGCCCAGCATGGCAACGAAGCCGAACGGCTTGTTCGTCGTGAGCAGCGCCAGTGCTACGCCAATCAGACCGAGAGGTGCAGTGAGCACCACCATGATCAGTTTCTGCACGCTCTGCAGCTGGACCATCAGGATCACGAGCATCACCACGATCATCACCGGAACGACGGCAGTGACCGAGTTCTGGCCCTTGTCGCTCTCGCCCACCGTGCCACCGGTCTCCAGCCGGTAGCCGGGCGGGAGCCTTGCACTGACGGCGTCGATGGCCTTCCCGAGGTCCGCCACTACTGTCGCCGCCTGGATTCCCGGCACCAGGTCCGCGCGCACCGTGATGGTCGGCAGGCGCTCGCGGCGCCAGATGATCGCCTCCTCCTGCCCGTAACGGAATTGCGCGATCTGCGCGAGCGGCACCGAGGCGCCACCCGGCACGCCGATCTCGAGGTCCCGCAGCGCCTGCAGGTCGGCGCGCTCGCGGTCGGAGGCGCGGCCGCGCACGTCGATCAGGTAGATGTCATCGCGCAGCTGCGTCACGACGCGCCCGGTCAGCGCCGAGTTCAGTGCCCGCCCCAGTTGCTCGGAGCTGAGGCCGAGCTGGCGCGCCTTGTCCTGATCGATGTCGATCAGTACCGATTTTGATTTCTCGTTCCAGTCAAAGCTGGTGAGGCGCGTGTAGCCGTTGCTGCGCACGATCGTCGCCACTTCTTCGGCCAGGCGGCGCACCACCTCGATGTCGCGGCCCATGACGCGATATTGGATCGGCCAGTCCACAGGTGGGCCGAGCTGCAGCGGCTGTACGCGGCCGAGAAGCAGATCGAACTGGTCCTCGAGCACCTTTTCCAGCCGGGCACGCACTTTGTCGCGCACTGCGTAGCTTTTGGTCACGACCACTGCCTGGGCGAAGTTGGCATTCTCCAGCTGCACGTTCAGCGGCAGATAGAAGCGCACCGAACCGGAGCCGACGTAGAAGCTGTGACTTTGAATGTCCGGATCGCTCGTCAGCACCTTCTCGAAGCGCTCGACCTGCGCCAGGGTCGCCTTGATCGACGCATTGGCAGGCAGGCGCAGATCGACGAGGAGCTCGGGCCGGTCGGCGGCGGGGAAGAACTGCTGCTGCACCAGGCCGAACAGGAACACCGCAGCGACGAAAGCGAGCGCAGTTCCGATCAGCACCGCTTTGCGCCGGCGTAGCGCGCGCACGAGCTGCGCGCGGAACCACAGCGTCAGGCGACCCGGCCCATGCCCGCCGCCGTGCTGCTTCTGCTCCTTGAGAATGGCGGCGCCGACGTAGGGCGTGAACAGCACGGCTACGACCCAGGAGGCGATCAACGCGATGGCAACCACTACGAACAGCGAAAAGCAGTATTCGCCGGCACCGCTCTTGGCAAACCCGACCGGCATGAAGCCGGCAATCGACACCAGGGTTCCGGTCAACATCGGGAATGCCGTCGAAGTGTAGGCAAAGGTCGCGGCGCGGAACTTGTCCCAGCCCTCTTCCAGCTTGCGGATCATCATTTCCACCGCGATCATCGCATCGTCCACCAGCAACCCCAGCGCGATGACGAGCGCGCCCAGGCTGATGCGCTGCAGATCGATGTGCACACCCTCCATGGTGACGAAGGTGACCGCGAGCACCAGCGGGATGCACACGGCGACCACCACGCCGGCGCGCACGCCGAGGCTGAGAAAACTCACGATCAGCACGATCACTATCGCTTCACCGAGCGCCTTGGTGAATTCACCGACAGACTCCTCGACCACGTGCGGCTGGTTGGCGACGAGGTGCGCTTCGATGCCGACCGGCAGATCGCGCTCGATGCGTGTCATTTCCGCGCTGATGTTCTCGCCGAGCGCGAGCACGTTGCCGCCCTTGGTCATCGAGATGCCGAGCCCGATCGCAGGCTGTCCGTCGACGCGGAACAGCGTGCGCGGCGGGTCTTCATAACCGCGCGTGATGCGCGCGATGTCCCGCAGGCGTATCAGGCGGTCGTTGGAGCGGATCGTGATGGCCTCCAGGCTCGCGACCGAGTCGAACTGGCCGCTGACGCGCACCGCGATGCGTTCGTGTTCCGTTTCCAGTGTGCCCGAGGCGATGACCGCGTTCTGGCTGCGCAGCGTCTCGGCAATCTGGTTGACGTCGACGCCGAGCCCGGCGAGCTGGCGCAGCGAGAAGTCGATGTTGATGACCTCGTTCTGGGCGCCGATCAGGTCGACCTTGCCGACATCGGGTATGCGCAGCAGTTCAGCACGCACGGCTTCGACGGCGTCACGCAGCTCCCGGTATGAGAAACCGTCGCTGGTGAAGGCGTAGATCACGCCGTACACGTCGCCGAAATCGTCGTTGAAGAACGGGCCCACCACACCGTCGGGCAGGTTCTGGCGGATATCGTTGACCTTCTTGCGGACCTGGTACCACTGGTCCGGGACCGCGGACGGCGGCGTGTCGTCACGCAGGATCACCATGATCGTCGACTCGCCAGGCTTGGAATAACTGTTGACGTAGTCGAGCCAGGTGAGCGACTCGAGCTGCTTTTCGATCCGGTCGGTGAGCTGGCGCGCGGTTTCGTCGGCCGTTGCGCCTGGCCAGTAGGCACGCACGATCATGACCTTCAACGTGAAGGGAGGATCCTCGTCGCGTCCGAGCTCACGATAGGAGAGCACGCCGAACAGCAGGCTGACCGCCATCAGGAAGCCGATGAAGGACTTGTGTTCGAGGGCCCACGCTGACGCGTTGAAACCGGTCATGGATTCGGCTCGCCGAGGAGCCTTACTTTCTGACCCGAGGTGAGCTTGTGGACTCCTGCGGTCACCACCCGATCACCAGAATTGAGTCCTTCCGTGATAACGACGCGGTCGGACTCGTAACGATCGACCTTGACCGGCCGCAGTTCCAGCACGTTGTCCGACTTGACTACCCACACCGCCGGTCCATTGCCCTTCTGAAACAGCGCGGTCGCTGGAATGGAAATCAGGGGCACCTTGCCGAAGGTCGGCAGCGTGACGGTTGCGGTCATGCCGAGCTGCAGCCCCGGCGGGGGGCTGTAGATGGTCGTCTTCACCCGGTACGTGCGCGTCAGCGGGTCGGCGCTGGGAGACACCTCGCGCACGCGTCCCGCCAGTGTCGGACCCTGCGCCGACAGGAGCGTGATCTGCACGCTCGGGTTGCCGCGCACATCCTCCACCCGGCTCTCCGAAACGTCGAACACCGCTTCCAGCTCACTCGGCTGCGCCAAGCTCATGATGCGTTGGCCGGCAGCTACCACACTGCCGGCCTCCGCGTACACGCGCGTAACGACGCCGTCGGTATCGGCGCGAAGTGTTGTGTAAGCCAACTGTTGCTGGCGCAGCTTGAAGTCAGCGTTAGCCTGCTCGACGCGCGATTGCGCAGTCTTGGCAGAGGTCTGTTGTGCGACGTAGGCCGCTTGCGTCGTGAGGCCCCGCTCGAGCAGGTCGCGGTAGCGTGCCTCGTCGGTCCTAGCACGCGACAGTTCCGCTTCGGCCGCAATTACGGCGGCGCGCGCCGAGTCGACTGCGAGCTGCTGATCGTGATCATCGAGCCGCGCCAGCAACGCGCCGCGGCGCACGTGTGCGTCGGCGTCGACGGGACGCGCGATCATCTTGCCCCCGAGTTGGAAGCTCAGTTCAGTCTCGTAGCGCGCGCGAATCTCTGCGGTGTACGCGTTGTGCTCCCCCACTGCACCGGAAAGAACGGTGATGGTGCGCACCGGCCGGATCTCTGGCTCCGGTGGCCGGGAGCGGCTGCAGGCCGCGACCAGCGACAACAGCGACGCGAGCAGCAAGGTGGCGGTGCAAGTACCTCGGCAGGAAGTCGGTCTTGGCGTCGTCATGCGATCCCCCGTGCGACCGATAGTGGGGTTCAGCGGCTAGGCGGGCTCGAGCCGTGCTCGCGGAACCAGGCATCGACGCGCTCGTACCACGCGTTGCTCGAGGTCGGATCGAGCAGCATGTCGAAACTGCCGGTGGCACGCAGCACGTTCACGAAATCGATCAGGAAGGTGTACTTGGCCTCGGCGGCATCGAGCTCGGCCTGCAGGCTGGCGTTCTGTGCATCCACGAGGTCCGTGACGGACACGACTCCCTTCGCGTATGCGTCGCGCACCATCGCGTAGTTCTCGTGCGCGGCAGCGTCGGCCTGGCGCGACAGGTTGATGGACGGATAAGAGGAAGCGGTGCGGTGCAGAGCCACCCGTGTGCGCGCTTCGACTGCGTCGGCTGTCGCGAGGCGCTGGGCCTCGAGCTGCCGCTCCTGGTAGCGCGCGCTGGAATAGTCTGCGCGGCGCGCACCTCCCGTGAAGAGCGGCAGCGTCGCCTGCAACGTCACGTTCCAGGACTCCTCGTCCGGAAATCCGGGCCCACCCTGGGAACCTGCGCCGCTGCGCTCAAAGGCGTTGTACCCCTGCGCCTGCAGCGCGAGCTCGGGCAGGTAGAAGGCCCGCTGCGCACTGCTCACTGCGCGCTGCTGGCCCACGATCCTGGCGTCGAGATTCTTCAGTTCCGGCGCACGCGCCAGCGCGTCAGCGACGGCAAACTCCTGGAACACCGCCCAGCTGGCGGGCGTGTCGATGTAGGCCTGCGTGCGCGCATTGGAGACGAGCGCCATCGGTTCATCGAGACCGCTCTCTACCGTCGCAAACGACTGGCTCGCCGGGCGATGCAGAATGCGCATCAACTCGGTCTCAGCCTGGCGCCGGTTGGCCTCCGCCGCGAGCAGGTTCTGCCGATCGACATTGATCTGCGCGACCCAGCGCAGATAGTCGGAGCGCTCCGTGAGACCGACCGCTTCGCGGACACGCGAGGTCTCGAGGTTGGTGCGTGTGTTCTCGACATTGGCACGCCGTACTGCTTCCACCGAGCGTGCACGCAACAAGTTGAGGTAACTGTCAGCAGTCAACTGCAATGTGTCGAGCATGCTCTCGCGATATTGCTCGTCGGTCGCGATCTTGAGCTGTTCCGAGATCTTCAATCCGGCCCAGGCGCGATCCGAGTAGATGATTTGGCGCAGATCCAGGCCGGCACTTCCGGTTCGTTCGGCCTGGAACGCCGGGTTGGCGCGGTCGGCGTCGATTTGCGTGCCATAGGCGGTTGCGTCGAGTTGCGGCAGCAGGACCGAGCGGGAGCTGCGCACGCCCTCTTGCGCGATGCTGGTGGCGAGCTGACTCGCCTGCAGACCAGGGTTGGACGCGAGCGCCGCCTGCATGGCGGCAATCAGGCTCAAGGTCGGCAGATTCTGTGTCTCCTCCGCAAAGTATTGCTGGGCATCGGTCAGGTCTTCCCAGCGCGGCGAGAACCCGATTGCCCGTGCGGTACGCATGTTGATCGCGAGGCGCTGCTGCACCGGAAATCCGACCTCGATCTGACCGGCGTCCTCGCCGGCCACGATGCGCTGCAGGTTGAGGATGATGCGACGCGCGAGGCGCGTATTGATCTCGCGATCCCCGCTGGCCGAAAGCATTATCCCCGCTTCAACCTCGCGGCTGCCCACGAGCGAGAAGCTCGGCAGGCGCCGGGCAATGAGCTTCTGGGCCAGATCGCTGATGTCCGCATCCCGTAATCTCGTGAGCGGCGCCACATAGACGGCGTCCGTGTCCGGCGGCAGCGATGCCAGTGCGTCATCCACGGATGTCGCTACCGGCACCAGCGCCATGTTTACACCCATTCCCTTGCCCAGCTCCTGCGCCCTGGTATCCAGCTCGGGCATGGTCTCGAGCGGCAAGCGGTCGATCAGGATGGCGAGGTGGTGGAAGTGAACCACGCGCTGGAACAGGCGCAGCTCATCGGCCACGCTCTGAAAGCTCGAGACGTACACGAAGTTGTGCCGGCCGCTGCGCCCGTCGTGCAACGGGTATCCCTGCAGCACCGGATCGGTGACGATCGGTGCAATGACGGCCTTGCCGAGGGGCTCGCGGTGCGCGGCAACATAGCTCGAGACGAGACCCAGCATGAGTACCACGTCGACCTCGGGATCGGCCAGTTGGCGATCGAGCGCCGCCCGAATGCCGGTGGTAGTCCAGCCGCCGTCCAGTTGCTTCGACTCCGGAAACCGCACGTCGAGCTGCTCCCCGAGCACGTTGCGGGCCTCCGCGAGCAGAGTCTGCGGGTCCAAAATCCCTCTGGGCGAGGGACCGTCGGTCACTATCCCGACGGTCACTGTGGCTGGTGCAGCGGCTGCGCTGGAGGACGCCACCATGATTGCGGAGATCAGAGTCGCAAGCGCCGCGAGCCTCATGATGCACCTCAATTCGACGCCAGCTCCGATTGGTCGATGATGCCGGCGGCCTCGCCGCCGATTGTTCTCATGCGCTGACGCCTGGTGCCACAGTTTACTGGCCCAGAAAAAAGGCAGCCAAGCTTTCGCCTGCTGAGATGAGTGCAGGTCCCAGGGGATTTGGTCAGACCTGCGGTGATTGGTTGGTTT
>Ga0326726_10006812_pt1 | contig 10272 bp, 9 predicted proteins | sample MHFenrmetagenome_2_FD_207603 | JGI IMG/M metagenome (GOLD analysis project Ga0326726, IMG submission 207603) | Lab enriched peat soil microbial communities from Michigan Hollow, Ithaca, NY, United States - MHF15MN | ecosystem: Environmental > Terrestrial > Soil > Wetlands > Peat | place: USA... | reverse complement strand
TGGGGGGGGGGCCCGCTCTGCTCGCCCCGCCTCTCCATTTGTGGTGTGCGATTGCGGTGCTTCGAGCTAGGCCAGGTCCGCTTCGCGAGGGCACTTCTCGCAACGTCAGCCTCGGAAGAGCGCCTGGGTCGGCGGTTCACTACCGCTGAGAGGTCTTCGCTCCGTGCTTCTTTTTGTCTTGGGGGATCTTTGCCAGCATCTCCCGGATCCTGTCGAGGCTTTGAGTCTGATCCAAGTTCGTGGTCGCTGGGTCGCCCATGGCTGGCTGTGTCCAGTAATCGGGGCTCCCCGGTGTCGAATCCCACTGCGCGTCCGGACTGTAGAGACAGCAGAGATTGAGAGCATTCGACTTCAGTTGTAAGGCATCGTGCAGGCTTTTCGCCGTTTCCGAATGCGGGTCCCAGAGGAAGGTGACACGCGGATCGTCCAGCTCCGACTTGCGGGCTGCCGCCGCGGCCCGGCTGTCACTCTCCAGAACCGGAGTCCACACGACGTACGCCGCAATGCGATCATCCTGGGCGCTGTCCAGGACGGCTCTCAGATCGAACAATTCCCGGCGCGACGTCGATGCGGTTGGCGAGAGGATCGCGACCAGCCGTACCTTGCCGGCATCGGCGAGGAAATGATCGTGGAGGGCGGAGAGATTCGGCATGTCAACGAGATCCACGTCCGCTGGTTGTGGGTAGTGGATCTCCGGCATTACGAATAGCGAGTCCGAAATCGCAGGCCCGATAATGACTTCTGCGACTTCGAGGATGGCATCCTGTGTCCCGCCATCGACGAATTGCTCGACCCGGTGGGGAAAGGCGAACCCCTCCACGCGTCGGAAGTTGCTGTAACGTCGTTCCACCCGGTGTTCGAACCCCGGAGGGCCGGCCGTGAACACTTCCTTTGATACCAGGCGCATGGACGAATTCAGGAGTACCAAGTCGGGCTCTCCCGAACCACGCTGCACCTTAAACAGATAGCCGTTGTCACCCCACAGGCTATCGACCGGCGTCAGATGAATGCCTTTCTTCTCTGTATTCAGGAATGGTCCTTCCCATTCGGCCTGCCGGATGAACATCTCGCGCACGCCCGGCATCATTCCCGACGCCTGGCTTCCCCATGGGCCCGGCTCGACGGTCCAGGCTTTCGTCCCATCGTAGGCCGAGACGGTCACGCTTGACCCATTGCCGACTTCCGTGCGCAGTTTGTTAGGCTGCTTCCACCACATGTGAAAGGGTAGCGTCCGGCCGCCTTGTGAGAACGTGCCTCGCAATTGGTATCCCAGTAAGCCCTGGATGCGATCGCTTCCGCCACGAGAATCCACATGCTGTTGGAGAATGGCAGCCACATTCACTTCGGCAATGGCCCGCGGCCCAAAGCTGATGACAACCACCGCCAGTACACTCGCACAAATTAGGCGACGCATCCTTCTCCCTTCTGCTCTCTCTCCATCGGTAAAGGCGGCTGCGACTCGATTCCCAGCCCCCTCGTTAATATCGGTACCCGCTCCCGATTATGGAACAACTCTGTCAGAGTCTGGACGCCGCTCGGTTTCGCGTTGATGATCTGATCGAACCATCCTGGTAACGTGTGCACCCGCCTCGGCCCAGGTGATCAAGAATTGCCCATCTGACCCGGAGCATTCGTGACCGCTGTGCGGATTGGACTTAGGTAGGCAATCCGAGAGTCTTCAAGACAGATTGCACAAAGACCAACTCTCGGCCCGACAACAGGACATCATCGCGGATCATGGGTGCCCGCCGTGCTCGTGGGACACGCATGCCGCCGCAGATTGGCCAGGCGATCCGACTGGACGGGTTGGGTCGGCACCCAACCCATCCAAATTCGGTCCGGCTCGATCTACTGGGGATTCTCTACGATCTTAGTGAGTTCTCCGTTTACCATGGTCAAACGGTATTGTGTTTTGACTACAATCGGCGTCGTTCCGCCCGGCACCGTCTTACCCCGCTCATAGACCCAGAATTCCGTCCCGGGGGCACCGGGGTCCTGCGTGATCTCAAGTGGGGGCCCCCAGGCTGAGCGGACCTCGGCGGAACTCATGCCTTGCCGTAGCTGATTGTCCGCCGGCGTCGACGATGCACCTGTTGTCGCCGCGGCCCCCTGTGTATGGGTCGTGCTGGAGCAGGACAGGGTGACCAGGAGCCCAAGAACGCACAGTCCGGCCACCGCCAATTTCATTCGCATTGTCTGGTCCTTTCTCCCGAATCCCGGGTAAGTTTCGGGAACCTCAAAAGCCACTTTCTGTACAACTGATCCGTTTACGGTTCTATGCGACCGGAGGAAGAGAACCTTAGTTCGGTAGAGTGCCATGGCCCACTTGACAGGATTCCTATCCCTGGCCGAAAATCTCGTGGCATGCGACATGCGGTTTCCTTACAATGGCGCGCTCAACCCGTGACCGAACCCGATTGACGGCTCTCGATCAGACAAGATGATTGAAGTCAAGAACCTCAGCAAGCTGTATGGCACGACACGTGCTCTCGACGGCGTGACTTTTACCGTGCCCACTGGGCAGATCATGGGGTTTCTGGGCCCCAATGGCGCCGGCAAAAGCACCACCATGAAGATCATTACCTGCTTCATGCCGCCCACCGAGGGGCAAGTCACCGTCGATGGTATGGACGCGCAAGATGAATCGCTCGCCGTGCGCCGCAAAATCGGCTACCTCCCCGAAAACACACCATTGTACACCGATATGAACGTCATCGATTATTTGACGTTCGTTCAGAAGCTTCGCGCTATTCCCGCCGCCGAGTTCCCTCGCCGGATTAAGCGGATGGTTGAACAATGCGGTCTGGGCGAGGTGGTGCGCAAAGACATCGGTGAACTCTCGAAGGGGTACCGGCAGCGGGTCGGATTGGCGCAGGCCATGATCCACGATCCCGAGATTCTCATCCTCGATGAACCCACCGTGGGTCTTGACCCCAATCAGATCGTCGAAATTCGCGCATTGATCAAGGAACTGGGGCGCGCGAAGACACTGATTCTGTGCACGCACATCCTGTCTGAAGTGGAAGCCGCCTGTGATCGCGTGCTGATCATTGATAAGGGCAAGATTGTCGCGGACGGGACGCCCGATGGATTGCGTGCCGCCTCGCAGGGGCAGGACCGACTGTTCCTCGAAATCAAGGGGCCGGTGCCCGAGATTCGGGCGGCGCTGGAGAAGTTGCCGGGCGCCGCACGGGTGGCGCCGCTGGAAGGCGATGGCGCCGCGCGCTTCATGGTCGAGACCGCCGGTGGACGCGACTTGCGAGAGGCGGTCTTTGTCCTGGTTCGCGACCGCCAGTGGGTTCTCTTGGAATTGCGCCGCGAAGCGGTTCGTCTCGAGGATGTCTTCCGGGAGTTGACGGCGCATTGATCGCAGGGGATAGCGGCAGCGGCGACTGTCGTTGATTGCAAATTCTATGACGAACGCGTGGACATTTGCGTTGCGGGAACTGAAGGGGTACTTCAATTCCCCAGTCGCCTATGTGATCCTGACTCTGTTCCTCTTGATCTGTGGCTGGTTTTTCGCCTCCGGGCTCTTCCTGGTCAATACGGCCGACCTGCGCGATCTGTTCAGCGTCATCATTCCCTTGAGCTTCCTCTTCTTCGTTCCTGCGATCACCATGCGTTCGATCGCGGAAGAAAGGAAGTCAGGCACACTGGAGCTTTTGGTCACGTTGCCGGTACGGGATGCGGAAATCATCGTCGGGAAGTACCTAGCCGCCCTGTTCCTCCTCGCTTGTGCCCTTCTGCTCACGCTGTCTTACCCGCTCACGCTCGGGCTTCTAGGTGATCCGGATGGCGGAGCTGTCGCCTGTGGGTATCTGGGGTTGTTGCTGATGGGGGGCAGTTATCTCGCGATCGGGATTTTCACGTCCGGTCTCACGCAGAATCAGATCGTGGCTTTCATCACCGGCTTCGTGATCATTTTCGCCTTCTTCATGCTCGATAAGGTCGTGATTTTCTTTCCCGGGTCGATTGCCTCGGTGTTCGAGTACCTGTCTGTCACTTACCACCTCGAGAATATCTCGCGAGGCGTCATCGATACGCGCGACGTGATCTACTTCCTCTCAATGATCGTCGTGTTCTTGTTCCTGGCGGTGCGGACATTGGAGTCGCGTCGCTGGAAGTAGAGGGAGTCGGACGAAGACGATGAAGAGCAATCTGCGCAAAGGTCTGGGTTCATTGACGGCGGTACCGCTCTTCATCGCCATTGTGATTGCCGTCAATTTGATTGGGTTGTTCTTCTTTGCGCGCATCGATGCAACCGATGAACGCATCTACTCGTTGTCGGACGCCTCGAAACATCTGGCCCGATCGATGGACGATCCGGTGGTCTGCAAGTTGTACTTTTCCGAGGACATTCCGGCGCCGTACAACGCTTATGCCCGGTATCTGAAAGACCAACTGTACGAATACCGCGCCTACTCGCATGGCCTGCTTCGCTTTGAGTTCATCGACCCGGCCAAGACGGACCGCGAGAAAGAAGCCCAGGCCCTCGGCATTCCCGCCCTTCAGGTGCAAGCCATCGAAAAAGACAAGATGGAGCTGAAGAAGGTCTACATGGGGCTGGCGTTTCTGTACGAGGACAAAAAAGAGGTCATCCCCGTCGTTCAATCGACGCGCAACCTCGAATACGAGATCTCCAGTGCCATTCGCAAAGTGACATCCAAAGAGGTCCCGGTGATTGGTGTCCTATCCGGGCACGGTGAACAGGGGCAAGGAAACGGCCTCGACAACGTCTGGCAGTCGTTGGAGAAGCTGTATCAGCCACGTGCGGTGCGAATTGCGCCCGGCCAGTTCATCGATCCCAAGGTCGCCACTCTTCTCATCGTCGGGCCCGCCGATTCCCTCTCCAAATGGGACCAGTACGCCATTGATCAGTTCATCATGCGCGGCGGCAAGCTCGCGGTATTCTACGATCCGGTCCAAACCGACTTTCAGAATTCGCAGGCGACAGATCGCCACTCGAACTGGGGAGATTTTCTCTCCAAGTACGGGGTCGCCGTCGCACCGGCTTTGATTATCGACGCACACTGCGCCCGGATCGGCGTGGCGCAGCAGCAGGGGAATATCCGATTCCAGAATGTGGTCGAGTACCCGTTCATGCCCGACGTCCGGCTGTTCAATCCCAACCATTTGGTCGGCAAGGACCTGGAAGGCGTGGATTTCCCGTTTGTCTCTCCGGTCGATTCCACGCGCGCGCAAGGAAGTGGTTTGACGTTTACGTCGATATGCTGGACGTCGGAACACTCCGGGGTGCTGCGCGCTCCTTACAACGTCAACCCGATGCGGCAATTCACACAGGCCGACTTCGATCAACCTCGCCAGATTGTTGCTGGGGCGCTCAGCGGCCACTTCACATCGGCCTTCCCCGATGGGCCGCCGCCGGACACGGCGGTCAGCACCGCGACTCTGCCGCCAACGATCAAAGAAGTCGCGGACAATCGGATTGTTGTGGTGGGTGACGCCGACTGCGCCACCGATCAGGCCACCCGGAATCCGGCCAATGCCGCATTCGTCCTGAACATCGTCGACTGGCTGAGCCAAGAAGAAGGGCTGATTACGATTCGTTCGCGTGACGTCAGCAGCCGGCCCTTGGAAGAAGTCTCCGATGGAACGCGTCAGGCGACCAAGTACGCGAATGTCTTCGGACCGCCGATCCTGGTCGTGATCTTTGGGTTGTGGCGCTGGCAGTCACGTCGCCGCCACAAGCAAGGCGGCCGCGACAACGCCTGAGTTGGTCTCGAGGATTCTTGAGTGAAACGTAACACTCTGATCTTAGTGGCGCTCGTCGTGGTGCTTTGGGGAGCGTGGTACCTCTTCAGCCGCGAGGAGAAACATGACCTCTCCGTCATGGAAAGAGGTCAATTCTTCCACGCCGATTCGACCGCCGTCGACTCCATTGAAATCAAGTACGCCACCTATTGCCAGTTGGTGCGCCGTGACGGAGCCTGGCAGGTGGTCTTCCCCGACTGGACCTACCCGGCCGATCTGCGCATCGTCTCCGACATCTTCCGTTTCACGAACGATATGGTCCTTGAGAATCTGATCTCGACCAAGGCGGAGAAACACGAGGCGTTCAGGGTTGACACCGTCCGCGGTACGGTCCTCCGATTCTTCTCGCACGGGAATCCCGCTGCCGAATTCGTGATGGGGAAAGGCGGCGCCGACATGAACCACACGTACATTCGCCAGCTTCACTCCGATTCCGTCTACATGGCGCGTGGCGATTTTCAGAGGGTCTTCCGTCGGGTGCCCGCCGATTGGCCTTCCAAGGTGCTCTTCGACGCGGATTCGAGCCAGATATCCCGTATCAGTTGGATCACGAAGGACGCGAAGATCTGGGTGGAGCGGGATCCCGCAGGTTCCTGGAAGGTGTATCGCGACGGCGCCGCCGCGGGATTGCCGGTCGATACCACCGTGTTCAACGCCCGTCTGCGGTATATGTGCCCGCTGCACACCGACGCCTTTGCCTTGGAGGGGAGCGGCGCGGTCGCCAATTCTGATAGCGTCGCCCTCCAGCTGATTCTGGATACGAAAGACGGACGTGCCGACACGCTTCTGTGGAATGCCCCGAAGGGAAACGACACACGTTGGTTTGCCTTTCACCCCGGGCGTCCGAAGCCGCTCTTCATCTTCTATGCGAGTTCGTACGATCGCATGAAGGGGATCTACGCCGATCTTGTGATGAAGGGCAATACCAAGAGCGCCCCTGCCCCTGGGCAGTGATCTGTGTCTTGCCCGCGAATCGCGGGCATTCCGTCTCACGCGCGACATGATCATCGGGCTCGGAATCGATCAAATCGAGATCGCCCGCGTCGAACGCTCATGGCAGCGATATGGCGATCGGTTCGGGCGGCGCGTCTTTACGCCACAGGAATGGGATTACTGTCTCTCGCGAGCCCATCCCGCCCAATCCATGGCGGGGCGTTTCGCGGCGAAGGAGGCGGCGATGAAGGCGCTGGGCTTGGGATGGCCCGCCGGCATCGCCTTCCGTCACATCGAGGTGACCCGCGAGTCAACGGGCCGGCCCAGCCTGTCGCTGACGGGGCGAGCGGCCCAGCGAGCCGCGTCATTAGGGGTCAAATCGATGCGCGTTAGCATGACGCATGATCGCACCTACTCCTCCGCGACCGTGATCTTCGAGCGGGACTGATTCCAACTCAGCGGCGGTGGCGGCGTGGTGGGGGCTGTTTCTTCGGCTCCGGCGGCGTCGGCGGCTGGTCGTGGGCGGCCAGCACTCGATCGATGGCCTCGGAGGCCTGCTTTTCCGATTCGAGAATGTCCGTGATTAGCGCGGCCGCCTTGCCCTTGATCGAGGTTTGGCGAGAGCGAATTAGAAACTCCGCCCAGACCCCATTCCCCGGACCTTCTCCATAGAGCAGGGTGTCCATTTCGTTGAGGGAACGAATCGAATTGGAGAAGTGGTACTGGGCCAATTTCAGCGAGCGCGTCTGGGTCGTGTCGATTGTCACCTGGGTCAATTCATTCAGGGCCGAGACCACGTTTTCGCGCGCTCCTCTTGCGCCGCGAATGCCAAGCGGATCAGTCGAATCGATGGGGTCTGACAAGGACAGGGTCGAATCCGACGCGGAGAATTGTTCGCGCAAGTCACGCAAAGAGAGGGGATACGCCCTGATGCCGTCGCCGGGAACTCCCCGCACGGACGCGGCAATCGTATGCAAGCGTGCCCACACCGACAGATCCGGGCGTGGCTCGTCGAGGCTCAGACCCTCACGTCCTGTGACGATCCACATCACCCCGGCCGCCGGGTCGTCATTCCAGAGGATGAGCTGCCCCATCCGCTCGGACTCCAATACAATCTCCGTCGCGCCGCCGCAGTCAACGCGCCACCAAGTATCGGGCTCGCGACGATCGTACCCGTAAATGACCGAGAGGCGCGGAGTGTTGGTGACAATCGGCGAGTCTTCGGCAATCGCACTGGCAATCGTATCCGCCAGTGCGGCCGCCGGGATGTCGAGTGGGACGACTTCACGATATTGAATCCCCATTGCGGACATCAACAGTCGCATTTCCAGGCGTTGCCGGCGGGGGTTAACCTCTTGCCCGGCGAGAACCGCGGGCCACTCAAGCGGGGAGAGGCTGACGCCGCTGAGGATGAAGTTGGAGACAGGCGCACCGAAGAACTGCCCCAGGGCTCGTGCCAGTCGGTCTCTCGAGTCGCTGGCGGAAGCCACTGATCTCTTGTCTGTCAGAGCGGCCCAGGCGTCAATGGTGTGAAAAGGCAAGAGCCGCACCGATGTCGTGGTGTCGCCCAGCACGCGCGAGTCAGGTGCACGTTGCCCTGTCTGGCCTGCAACGGGGCCCGTCAGGCATGGCAGCAGCATGGCCGCGACGAATAGAAGCGTCGGCCACCGCCGCCAGGAACCATTGGCGAAGATCACAGCCACAATTGAAAGATACAGTGATCAAGCCGCCAAGTTCACGGCAAAGCTCGCTCGGCAGCGAGCGCTACATCTTCAAAATGTCACAGTGAAGTACTGCGAGACCTGCAGCCCTGAGAACTTGAGATTGTCAACTCCAAGAGCGCCATCCGAGGATCCGGTCCAGCCTTGCAACCCGATGCCGGCCTTGGTACGCTCACTGAGAGTGAAATCCAAGCCGCCGCCGAACCCGCTGAGGTGCGCCTTATCTTCGGAGAAGGGAAGGCCTTTCTTGTAACCGTTGGCAGCAAGAAACTTCGCATCGAAGGAAACCCAGGCGCCCAGCGCGTGGCCGAGTGGACTGCGTCCACCGAGATGGAAACGCAGATCGTTACCGTGGCGATTGTTGAGTTCGCTGATCAAGACGTCGCCTGTACCGGGTTGCTTGTCTTTGCCGCGCAGGATGGCGCGCACACCCGCCTCCAAGCGTGACTTGCCCAGAGCCAGCGTCGTCATGACACGTGAGTCGACCTGGATTCCGTCGCGGAAGACCGCTTTGCCGTCCAGCTTGTCATCGGTCGCGGCTGTGAAGACGACGTCGCCCTCCACTCGATTCCCCGATGTCCACTGCCGCTGCGCACCGAGATCGGCGGTGAAGCGGGATCCCGGCTGGTAGTCCCGCGTGCCCGCGTACGGTTTGTACTTTCCGGCGAGATAGAACGCTGCCGAGGCGCCGACCACCCACTCGCCCGCCGGGGCCGCAATGCCGATTTGCCCATACAAGTTCAGGCCCTCGCCGGGACTCTTGATCGGGAAATTGAGAAAGTCGGAAGTGAGCCACGCCAGCAGCGCCTGCTCGTCGCGATTGAGTTCCTTCTTCCCCGTTGGCAGCGAGACACCGCCCGAAATCAGTAGTTGGTCGTCCATCAGCGAGGCCGCGACCTGGATCTTCGAATCCGTCAGCCCGTCGATGGCATCGTCTGGGAGATTCCAATCGGCCGATGCGTTCAGGAGGCCGCCCGACACCGACAGCTCGACATTTTCCGCCAGTCCGGCTCGCGCGACAATTGGCACGTGCCACTCCTGGATCGTAAAAGCCGTATCGCCGGTAACGTCCCAGGACAGAAACGTCAGCCCCTGCGTGACCTCCGGCCTTTGGCCATGGACAATCTGAGCTCGGGCTGGGCACGGTAATAGAGACAGCGCAACAGCGGCAACCGCCACCAACACGGCAACGTGAACGCGAATGTGCGCGCCCTTGGTCATCTGGGTGGATCGTCAAACCGGCCGTTAATGATGACGGTCGAGTTGGCTGATGGGGGTGTGAACGGGTTATCGCTTGCCTGGGAACTGCCGGCCGGATGCACAATTCCCGTGTTTCCGAGAAGCGTGCTGAGGCGCTCATCCGTACGCACGGGGAGCTGCACCCACTCGTTCAAGCTCTCCTGACGGCGGACAACGCGGTCGAGGCGCGGCGGGCGCGAGTTGGGTCCGAGCGATGAGAGATAACTCATCTCTTGAGCTTTTGCCGATGCCTCCTTGAAGCTCGGATCCACGCTTGCCGCCTTCTGGTACTCCTTGCGCGCTTCCGCATACTGGCCCAGGTCCTGATAGTTCAATCCCCGTGAGAAGGCGAGGAAGGCGACAAACGACTCGGTGGGTACCCGGTCGAGCGCGACTTTCTCCTCGATCGTGGGCTCGATGCCAAGGCGCTTCAGCACATCCCATACGATGCGCTTCTCGATCTGGAAGAACTGCGCCAATTCGCCGACTTGCTCACGCCGAACGTCGACGTCCCCCGTCTTGGTCGTGACAATCTGCGGGTCGAAGCGGAGCTTGCCCTCAGACAACTCGGACGCGTCGCCTCCGACCAAATGCGCGGCGCCAAGCA
>Ga0326726_10006811_pt1 | contig 10273 bp, 13 predicted proteins | sample MHFenrmetagenome_2_FD_207603 | JGI IMG/M metagenome (GOLD analysis project Ga0326726, IMG submission 207603) | Lab enriched peat soil microbial communities from Michigan Hollow, Ithaca, NY, United States - MHF15MN | ecosystem: Environmental > Terrestrial > Soil > Wetlands > Peat | place: USA... | reverse complement strand
AGCATCATGTTCAACTTCAGAATAAGGGAGAGATACAATTCCGATGCCTTTGAGATATTCAAGATAGGATTTAAGGTCGCTAATGATCTCATCCATAGATCAATCCATTCCTCTCACGTCTCCAATAAACTTCAAATAGCCTTTTTCACTCTTCCTGTCAAGCGGCACAAATCTCCTTATTTCAATTCTTATTGACACCCTGTTCCTGATTTAGTACACTCCAATCGAAACGGAGGTCCTCCGACGTTAACCTCTAACCCATCCAGGAGGGATATGGGTGAGCATTCAACTTAACCCTCGCCTTGGAAAATGGCATGGGGTCTTGTTTCATGAATTAAGAAAAGGGGATAGGCTGCTCTTCTTATTGCTTATGGAGAAGGAGATATTCACCAAAGGGGAGTTTTTAGAGATAGCGAGGGTGGTAGATAAGAATAACGAAGAAAAGAAAAAGGAGGAATTCGTTAATGATAGTCTATGTCGTTTTCGCTAAGGATTTCGAACATAGGAAAGGTGAGTTAATGGGTATGTTGGTTGAAAGAAGGAAGGATATGAGGGGACAGACCCAATGGGAATCTGGGGTAAAATGGGCAAGGCAGGCGTTTGGTCACTTGGTGAAAGATAAAAAAGACATCTTCGTTTTTCCAAAGGAGATGGAAATAAGTGATGATAAGGGATTGCTAGTAGAGAAAGGTATATTTAGTAAGGAGGAGTTTTGGGAGGTGATGAAGACGATAGATCAACAGATGGAAAGAGAGCGAAAGGGAAATGAGAATGATAGGGAGGCAAACAATGGCTGAGAAAAAAGAAATCATTGGCTATTACACGGATGATGGAAATATTTATTGTGTAGATTGCATCCTAAAAACCCAGGAGCAGATAAGAAAAGAGATTGAGAAAGCCTTTACTGTGGAAGATACAGGGGAAGAATTGTATTTTTGCGATGGATGTAAGAAGGAGATCAAATAGACTGATTTAAAAGTGTCGTTTGGAGGAGGAATGGTGGTGGATCGGAAAAAGAATGGAAAAGGGACGAAGGGAGACGAAAGCTCAGTATCATGGTAAAACTAAGAGTAGAAGCTATGAAGAAAGCTAACATTTTAGCTGTTGTTTTCAGCGTTTTCGTAATAGGTTGTTTTGCTTCCGCTCGCCCTTCTAAGCCTCCCTCAGAACCAGATGGCTTCAGAGGTGTCAAGTGGGGAACCAATATATCGACGGTTAAAGATCTGGAGATGGTTGAACAGGTCAAATCATCTAATAGTGACTTGGTCTGGTATACGAGGAAGGAGGATACGTTAGCAATCGGTAAGGCAAGACTTGAGAACATATTTTACGTATTTTGGATGGGAACGTTCGAGAGTGTCTGGATTGATTTTAATGGTGACGATAATTTTGAAACCCTTAAAAATGAGTTATTTGAACGATTTGGGAAGGTCGCCGAATCTGAAGAGCTTTTGAGAAAGACGGATAGAGGAAGGGGAAGATCGGCATCCCCGACAAAACAAGCGGGAGAATTTTATGGCTGGTGGGGGAAGCTAACAGAGATGGCGTTGTCATATTCCAGGGATCGCCAGAAGGGGACCCTCCGTCTCAATTCGAGAATGATTAGAGAGGAAAGAAGAGCCTACGAAAAAGAAATGGAGAAAGAGAAAAGGTAGCTATGGAATGAGGGAGTGCGCGGAAAGAGGAAAAACAGCCTCCACATAAACCTGGAAAGGGCGATTAGACTTTATGGGTCGGCTTGCCGATGGGATCCCAGGCAATGCTAACACATCTAAAAAATTAACCTTGACGAAAAAATAAGAAAATCATAAATTTTTTAAGCTGCCCTTGTAGCTCAGGGGGATAGAGTAACGGTAAGAGAGCATTTTTCACAACCCTTGATATTTTGTCTGGTTTCCCAATAAGCCTTGTTAATCAAAGGCAGGGTGTTTTTTTATAAATTCTATCTTTTCTGTCTAATCCAGTCATTATTGTTTATAAGCTATGCCAGAAAGCCCCAGGCTTTTAAATCTGGGGATGAATGGCATAGCTTATAAAATACCATGAGTAGAATTGAGATGAGAAACAAAACGACACATGATTTCAATTAACAAGGAGGAAACAAAAAATGGATGTGTTTACTGCCATTAGCCAAAGATGCAGTGTGAGAGCTTATAAAGCAACGGATGTCGAAGAGGATAAATTAAAAAAGGTACTGGAGGCGGCAAGGCTTTCCCCTTCTGCAAGCAACCGCCAGGACTGGAAATTTATCGTTGTTAGGAACAAGGAAACAAGGAAGAAATTGGCGAAGGCTGCCTTCGGACAATCTTTTATCGGGGAAGCACCTGTGGTCATTGTCGCTTGTGGGTTGGAACCAACGGCAATATTGGCCTGTGGGCAGCCCATGCATACGGTCGATGTATCGATTGCCTGTGCGTACATGATACTGCAGGCTTATGAATTAGGTTTAGGAACATGTTGGATCGGCGCTTTTAAAGAGGACGAAGCAAAGAAGATTCTAAGCATATCAGAACATATTAGGGTTGTGGCCATGACTCCATTAGGATATCCAAATCAACCACCATCTCGAAAAGTCAGAAAGAGCCTGGATCAAATAACTTGTTTTGAGAAGTATGAATAAAAAGGAGGCGGCTTATGAATATCTTAAAACGCCATGAAGGGAAATACCTACTTAATTAGTTCGCTTTTATTGGTCAGCATGATTGGGGTTCTCTTTCTCACAACATCCGAATACGTTGACTGCAAGAACTGTTTTTCAGTATTAGACTCGTAAGGTACGGAGATTAGTCTGCCAATCAAATCTTGTTTCCTAAGTCAGTTAAGGTCCGCTCGTATGTCTCAGGTTGTCCCCCAAACTCATAATGACAATTCTTTCCTCATCTTGAGCAAAGCTATTTATGTTATAATTTTCCTGCCGAGAGATATTGAAGTTCCCCCGGTAGAGGGAAGCTATGGAGAGGAAGACAATAGTATTGGGTTTATTCCTTCTGTTATGTAGCTGCACAACCACCTACAGAATCAGCCACTACGACCTTAACAAGGAGTACATTACCAAAGCGGGTTCTCCGATGGTCGTGAGAGAGAAATGTTGGGGGGATAGTTATCACCAGGCTGCCATCTTGAAAAATTGTATATTGCGGCAGGAATTAGTTTACTCCGGCAGAGAAGGATATGTAATTCATATTACCTACAAAGAATACGTTGGGGAAAAAAGTAACTATTCACCTAAGGAATCCTTCCTACAAGACGTCGGTTACGATCTGAGGCAGTCCGACATCGTCAGTTATAGGGATATCTACTTCAAGGTTATAGAGGCGACCAAGACATCGATAGAGTTTATGGTCATTGACCCCATGACCTACCTCCCCTATCCTTCGTATTAAAACATATGAAGACACCCAGCCTCCCTGGAACACGTTGAAGATGTTAATAGCAGCAAGACCATTAAGTAGGAGATTTTATAAACTGTAGGAATTTTGGGTCAAACCGTCAAATTTCAATTTACTGCCTACCTGTTTACCCACATTTCCAGCAGAAATCGTTAACAATCATTATCTTCCGAAACTGCGGTACGTAGGCGGATGCGATAATCACGAATCCGTCCCTCACCGTCCTAATGAATTGCCGTTCTGGACAGCATGGATCAGCAAGCATTAAGCAGGCATTTTTGTCATATAAGGCGGGATATCAACAATTGACTCAGGCGATTCTTCCATGCCAATACATCCTCAAAAATTAACCTTGACGAAAAAACAAGAAAATCATAAATTTGTCTAAGCTGCCCCTGTAGCTCAGGTGGATAGAGCAACGGATTCCTAATCCGTGTGCCGCGTGTTCGAGTCACGCCAGGGGCGCTTTATTATTTGTAGTGTTCTTTAAGATCAGTCGAGAATTTCGCTGATCTGCCGAATCGGCGTGACCTTGGTAAAATTTGGAATATCACCACGAATCATCGAACCCTTCTCGGCCACCCCTCTGTCGTAGCCATCCCTGGTCTCAAAATAAAGCTGTCCGACGCAGACGTAAGGCGCGGGCTGTTGGCCCCCGCCTGAGATTCCTCTATCCACTTCGGTTTTGATCAACCCAAATGGCTTCAGAAGTTGTTTCACCAACTCCATGTGTTTTGTTCGATAATAATCGAGATCGAACTTCACTCCCTCCTGATTCGGATACATGACGCTCACTCTGAACATGGATTATCCTCCAAAGAATTAAGTTCATGCTTGTAAAGGTTCATCTTGAAGAAAGAATATAGGGGATTGAGAAGGAATTGTCAACGGAAGATTTTACTTGACAAGGCGGGCGGTGTTTGGTAGTTTTCACATGTAAAACAGTATTTCATATATTAAAATACCTAAAATGGACCGCTCAAGACTACCGAGAATCAATAACCTCCCGCAGACAGTAGAAAGAGCCTTAGATATCCTTGAAGCTTTTGTGGATTCGAATGAAGCCTTGGGGATCACCGAACTGAGCCGCAGGGTCAAGCTGAACAAAAGCACGACGTATCGAATTGTGCAGGCCCTTCGAACAAGGAACTACATTAATCAAAATCATCAGACCAACAAATATTGCCTGGGATATAAGACACTGAGACTCGCATCAAGTTTTTTAAGTCAAAATAAGCTCAGGGAGATAGCGAGGACCTATCTGGAAGAGTTATCCGGAAAAACCTTGCAAACGGTCCAATTGGCTATCCTGGAAGGAGATAAGGTTGTTTACATCGATCAGGTCGAAGGGACCGATATTTTTCAGGTCCGTCTGCGAATCGGTGATCGGGGACCTCTTCACTGTACCGCAGCAGGCAAGAGCATCTTGGCGTTCCTCGGGGAAGGCGAGATGGAAAAAATTGCCGATAAATCCAAGCTTGTTCCTTTTACGGATAAGACGATTACCTCGATGAACCAATTGAAGGAGGAGCTCCGAAGAATTAGGAGAATCGGTTTTTCTTTTTCTGATCAGGAATACGACAAGCACCTGAGAGCCGTCGGCGCACCCATCATCGGGATTGGGTCGAAGGTGATAGGGGCCCTGGCTCTGGTTGCGCCCTATAACCGCATTAAAGTAAAGGAAGTTTCTTACTACGGTGCGATGGTGAGGGAAACGGGACTTAAAATTTCATTGGAAATGGGCGGGCAAATAGAAAGGGAGGTCGTCGAAAGATGGTGAGAATGTCCGGGGCGAGGTTTATTGCTGAAACGTTTAAGGGGTATGGAGTCAGTCATGTTTTTTTTGTAGAGGCCATTCTGCGAAGAGGGCTTGTCGAAATGGAGGCTCTCGGGATAAACCGGGTTCTGACCCACTCAGAAAAGGCAGCGGCTTATATGGCAGATGGATACGCAAGGGCCAGCCATCGTCCGGGTGTATGTATGTCCCAGTCGGTCGGGGCTGCCAACCTTGCTTCGGGCCTGCAGGACCCGTATCTGGGTCTCTCGCCCGTCATTGCAATCACGGGGCGGAAGCCTCCAATGGCACAACATAGAAATGCTTACCAGGAGATTGATCACATTCCAATGTTTACCCCGGTCACCAAGTATAATGTCATCGTCGAGGCCGTGGAACAACTTCCTTATCTTCTCCGTCAAGCTTTCCGCGAGGCCACATCAGGAGCCCCAGGTCCGGTGCATCTTGATGTCCTGGGGGCCGAAGGGGAAGTGACCGCTTTGGCTGAAGCCGAACTTCAAGTTAGCCTGGAACATATCTTTACTCAATATCCATGCATGCGGCCGGAGCCTGACATGGCATGTGTGCGCGAGGCGGCGCGGGTCATCGAAGAGGCGCAGCGGCCTATCATCGTAGCAGGAGGAGGGGCTGTTGCATCGTCGGCGGGGCGTGACATCGTCGAACTTGCCGAGACGCTTTCGATACCGGTTGCGACTTCCCTTAATGGAAAGGGAGCGATTGTGGAGACCCATCCCCTCAGCGTGGGGATCGTAGGTTCCTACTCCCGCTGGTGTGCAAATCAGGTCGTCTCGGAAGCAGACCTTGTGATATTTATCGGGAGCCATACCGGAGATCAGGTGACCCATTCCTGGACCCTCCCAAACCCCGGTACGACTGTCATTCAGATCGATATCGATCCCTCTGAATTGGGGAGAAGTTATCCGAACAGAGTCGCTTTGTTCGCCGATGCAAAGGTAGCGGTCCGAAGACTGATCGGAGCCATTGACCGTAGATTTGCTAAGAAGGAGTGGGCTCAAAGGGCCCAACAGTGGGTTCAACGATGGCGGGAGGAGGTAGAACCCCTGCGCCATTCGAATGCCTATCCGATCCTTCCCGAAAGGCTGTGCAAAGAGATGACAGAGTTTCTTCCGTCAAACGCTATCCTGGTCTCAGACACGGGTTTTTCAAGTGTTTGGGCAGGGAGCATGGTGTATCTTACCCATCCCGATCAATTATCAATCCGGTCCGCAGGCTCCCTGGGTTGGGCATTTGCTGCTTCTTTAGGGGCAAAATGTGGTACACCTGAAAGGCCGGTCATTTGTTTCATTGGGGACGGAGGTTTCTGGTATCATCTTTCGGAGCTCGAAACCGCAAGCCGCAAGGGGATCAAAACCGTCACGGTCATAAACAATAACAGCTGCTTTAAACAATGTATGGGGGGAGTAAATCGAGCCTATGGCGATTGTCCGGGCTGCAAAGAGGATATGTATAAGTTCCGGGATACCAATTTCGCTCAGATCGCTGAGGATATGGGATGTTTTGGAATTCGGGTGGAACGTCCCGAAGAAATCTCCAAAGCCCTGAAGAAAGCGCTTCAAGCAGATGGTGCCGCGGTGGTGGATGTCGCCACCGATCCGGAGCACGACGCTCCCTGGCCGCCTCCGCCTATTCGTCAATCATGACCGGGAGGGAGAATAACATGGGCGAAGATTTTCTGGATATCGTCGGAGATACAATCGATCGACTATTAACCCTTGACATCGCTGGGAGAGGGGTGATTGGCAAATTGTACGAAGCAGCCCGCTCCTTTCACAAGTCTCCCTTATGCCTTCTGGCAGCCAGGAAATTAACTGAAGTCGTAAAACCGAATGACATCGTCTTCATTGCGACAGGAATGATTATTTATCCTTTTCAACATCTTGGTATCGGGGAGAATGATGGTCCCGTGGGTGGAGCGGGTCTGGCAAGGGCCTTGCGAATTGCGCTCGGGGCTAAAACGGTATTTGTGACCGATAGAACGCTCGCCGATATGGTTTCCAGGACGGTCAATGGCGGCGAATGCGCTATTGTGCCGGCGGAGGCGTTGTCCCGGATTGACTTGCCTCTGAGTTCGGTGATTGATTTTCCGACGGTGGAAGGGGAAGCCGAGAAGAAGGCAAAGCAATTGATCAGAGATTTTAAACCCAGGGCGATTCTGGCCATTGAGAGAAGAGGGGTCAGCAAGAACGGAATCTATCATGCCTGGAATGGCCTTGACATGGCCCCCTATGAGGCCAGGATCGGCAGGCTTTTTGAAGAGTGCCGGAAAGAGGGGATCCTCACCATCGGCATTGGAGACGGGGGCAATGAAATAGGGATGGGCAACATCTACGATACGGTCAGGAAGGTTGTTCCGTACGGCGACCATTGTAAGTGCCCTGCCAAATGTGGAATCGCTGACAGCACCCTTGTGGACGTGGCAGTGGTTGCCACCGTTTCGAACTGGGGAGCCTATGGCGTCGAGGCCTGTCTCGCTGCCCTCACCGGGAAGTCGGAGGCGCTCCATGCGGGAGAGGAGGCACTGAGGATCATCAGGGAGTGCATTGATGGCGGAGGGCTCGACGGTCCTGCCAAAGTCCCCCGACCCTATCTTGACGCCATCCCCGCAAAAATTGATGTCGCGATCCTGGATTTCTTAGGAGAGATCATCCAAGGACGCTTCAGGGATATAAAGTACTAATGCGGATGCATGAGTAAGCTATTCTGCGAAAGAATTGAATTCAATCGAAGGAGGAATTCTCTATGATCGTATATGTCAATGGAACTTTTGTGAGTGAGGAGGAAGCCAAGGTTTCCGTATTCGACCATGGATTTTTGTACGGGGACGGGGTCTTTGAGGGGATCAAGGCATACAATGGGCGAATCTTTGCCCTCGACGAGCATGTCGATCGCATCTACGAGTCGGCACAATCCATCCAATTGGAATTGCCTCTCAGCCGCAGCGAGATGAAACAGGCCATCATTGAGACGGTGCGGCGCAACAATTTGAGAGATGCGTACATTCGTCCGGTCGCGAGCCGGGGAAAGGGGGCACTGGGCCTCGATCCGAGGAGTTGCAAGAAGGCCACGGTGGTCATTATTGTGGATGCCGAAATCCGTCATCCCGAAGATACGGGTGGGACATCCTTAAGTCAAAAAGGGATAAAGGTTATTAGCAGCACCTTCCGGCGTAATGGGCCGGATGTGCTCAGCCCCCGCGTTAAGTCAACCAATTATTTGAACAACATTCTGGCCAAATTACAGGCCAACGCCGTGGGAGTTCAAGATGCCATCTTTTTAAACGGCCAGGGCTTCGTCTGCGAGTTGACAGGCGACAACCTGTTCATTGTAAAGAATTCTCGGGTGATCACTCCGCCACTCTGGTTCGGGATTTTGGATGGGATCACCAGGCGGGTCGTACTGCGGATTGCGGCAGAAATGGGGCTGGAAGTGGCGGAGGACCCTTTGACCCTCCATGATGTGTATACGAGCGATGAATGTTTCTGTACGGCAACGCGAATTGAAGTAGCTCCCATTGTCTGGGTGGATGGCAGGCAGATCGGAAGTGGCACCCCTGGCTCTGTGACAACCAAAATTACGAAAAAGCTTTTGGAACTTGCGAGGCGTGAGGGCACACCCATTTATGAGTGACAACCAAAGGTGAGATTCTATGGGAAAGCGTCGAGGAGCGTGACAAGGGAGATCCTATGTCGATTCTGGTCATTGGAGGGATGGGATTTATTGGCTCGAGGATAGTGCGGTCCTTGATCGAGCTGGGAGAAGAGGTCGTCGTCGTCGGACGTCAGCCTACGCTTCATCGTCTTGGGGAAGTGGCGGAAAAGGTGAGGGTGGTTCAAGGCGATAAGACGAATATGGATCAGGTCTTCGACTGGATCAGGACGTACAAAGTTGAAAAGATGATCGACGCCTCTTCTGAATTGGAAGCTGAAAGTGAAAGGGTTCCCTATTCAGCCACGAAAATCAACCTCATCGGAACCCTGAATGTGTTTGAGGCCGGTAGAATCATGGGGATCAGAAGGATCGTCTGGGCAAGTTCCCTCGCGGTATATGGCGATAAAAAAAGAGCCGGAGGCGTTCCTCAAAACGAGGATGCCCTCAATCATCCTGTTACCGTTTACGGAGCATGCAAAACCTACGGTGAGTTCATGGCAAAGCTTTACAACGCTCGCTGGGACATGGATATCGTCTCCCTGAGGCCTTCGTCTGTCTACGGCCCCCTGAGGGCAAGCGGTGCAACGAGCTGGCTGACCGACATCGTTCAATTGCCCCTGATGAGTCAGGTCGTCGATATCCCTGTGGGTCCGGATGAGACGACGAACTTTTGCTTTGTGGACGACTGCGCAGAGGCATTTGTCAGATCTTGTCAGTACAACGGGCATCGGCTGCCTCACGCGGTCTATTATATTGGTGGATTTAAGGCCTCGATTGGGGAGCTGATGGAGGAGGTGAAGAAGCACATCCCGGGAGCCGAGGCGCGCTATCACGGAAAACCTATTTACTATATCGATCAGATTGATAACAGCCGAATCGGCGAAGATCTGGGCTTTAAGCTGAAGTATGATCTTGCGGCAGGGGTCAAAGAGCAGGTTTCAAGGCAACGGGCCCTGAACAAGATGAGGGAAAAAGAAAGGATTTGAATGTCCAAAAATGATAAAATCCGCGAATTCTGGTATATAATTGATACATAAAGAGGCAATCATGGTGGAGGCGACAACGAGAAGGACGATTCGCATGATGATCAACGGTCAGGACCGCGAGATAGAAGTTGGCCCTAATGAGTTATTGGTGGATGTGCTGCGAGAGAGGCTGAGATTAACAGGTACAAAGATTGGATGTGAAGCAGGGGACTGCGGCGCCTGCACGGTATTGATTCATGGAAAGCCGACCCTATCCTGTTTGACTCTTGCGATCGAGTGTGATGGAAAAGAAATTGTGACCATTGAGGGAATGGGGGATGCGTTGAAAGGAGAGCTGCATCCCCTTCAGAGAACCTTTGTGGAACATTACGGGGCACAATGCGGCTTCTGCACCCCTGCAATGATCCTGACGGCGAAGGCGTTATTGGATAAAA
>Ga0326726_10006810_pt1 | contig 10273 bp, 8 predicted proteins | sample MHFenrmetagenome_2_FD_207603 | JGI IMG/M metagenome (GOLD analysis project Ga0326726, IMG submission 207603) | Lab enriched peat soil microbial communities from Michigan Hollow, Ithaca, NY, United States - MHF15MN | ecosystem: Environmental > Terrestrial > Soil > Wetlands > Peat | place: USA... | reverse complement strand
TTTCTTCTGGTTGTAGCAGGAATATATGATCCGATGAGTCAGAGAGGGCCACCCGCTGTAGTGGCGGGCGCAGGCTCACAGACGAGATTTGAAGAACGGGACCGCGCATCACAAATAACCGCCCGCCTTATCCGCAACGGGCAAGCTCATCACGCGATGCGCGTGGAGTTTCCGGCGCGTTTCTTTAACCGTCTTGCTTGCACTACAACAAGCACACAGGGTCGGTTGATCTTTCGACCCGCGCTGGCCATCAGCTGCCACGTACATTGCGCTCGCTGACGCCGCCGACCTGCTTGATGTGTTCTGTATCCTCAACCACAGGAGAAGCCTAAATCACGCATCGCTTGTACGGCATGTGTTGCCGAGTTGTAAGCGTACCGCGCGAAGGCGCTTAGATCGGCTTCATCACATCGCTGCAACGAATCATCAGCTTTTCTTCCTTCACGATCCGCGCAACAATTCCTTTTGGGCGGTGTATTATTCACTAGTCCGTGGCGACTGTCAAGTATACAGGCGAAGGTGTTATACTAACACGTATTATTCATGCATGCTACTGCGACAAGCCTTTGGCGGGCAGACTCGCAACGCGACTGAGGAGTTCTCGACGAATCGTCATGAATAGTGCGGGCTAGCGCCCGATGGAATAGCCAAGGAGCGGACATCATGTTTGCACAAAGCATGGCCAAGACCGAGATGACCAGGTTTTGGCAGTTCATATTCGATTTCTGCCATGAGGATTATTCCTGTGTGCTCGGGTGGCTCCTGCTGGGAATCTTGGCATTCCTGGCAGTCATCGTATGCTTGGGCATCATGATGAAGCGTCTCAACAAAAGAGAATAGAGGGAGTATGTACTGCTCCGCGTAATTTCCGGGCAATTCGTTCAATACGGTAGGCCATCAGACCTGCAAAGAATTCAGCCCCTTTCAAGCCGCCACGTCTTATTCGCTACTTCTTCAATACACACTTTTCATACAGATTGTTGAGTTTGCCCGTGGAATCGTATCGAATCTTGAGCTGGCGGTAGCCTCCTTCGTTGTACAACTCTCCAAATTCCTCTCTGGAGTAGAACGAGGTCGAATAGAGGGATTTTTGGCCCTCGAGCTTCCGTACCTTGGCTTCAATGGCCTTATTGAAGTAACCCTCTTCGTGATCGGTCTTCACCACGTCCCAGAATCCAAAATTGACATAGAGCTTGTGGGGTTTCATGGAATAGAGCGAATACGAGACTGACGGATCATAGGCTGCCACAGGACAAATCCAGACCGGCTTGATCCCGATCTCCTCATGGAGGAACTGTGCAAATTCAGGCGCATGCTCGATCGGAATCTCGACATCCTGAATGACGGCTTCTTGCCGGTCCTCGAAAGCCCTGGCAATCCATTGTGCCATGGGTGAACGGCGAGACCACTTCAATAACTTCCAATACACCGAGGAACGAAGACGCTTTTTCCCCCAGAGCCACCGCATCACGGGATACTGCAGGAAGAAATGTTTGGAGCACCAGAACCAATCGGTATCCCACCGCCAGAGATAGTCGTGGGCCGTGAGATAGTCGGTCGTTTTTTGCCGGATCGATTGATAGTAGATCTGCAGATAGGTGTAGTCGCTGAGCCATTCGGCGCGGTCGATGAATTCACCCGTCGTAATATACAGATCCTTGTCGGTGAAGATCGTCCCGTCGACAAAATCCACAGACCGTTCTTTGCACAATCGTGCGATCGCGTGGAAATATTGCTCCCAGTCTGAATAACGATGGTGTGTCAGTTTGACAAACGGCTTGATGGGGACAAGCTTCACTTTCAGCTTCAGCACATACCCGAGCGTGCCATAGGAGTTCGGAAAGCCGAAAAACAGATCGCTGTATTCATTCGCTTTCGTCGCCACAACGACTCTTCCATCGGGAAGAAGGATTTCGAGTTCCTGCACCGTTTCGTGCACAAAGCCACACTTGAATGAAGACGATTCAATACCGATGCCCGCGATAGCCCCCCCAATGGTGATCGATTTGAGCTGGGGCACGACCGTGGGCATAAGCTTAAACGGGAGTGTTTCCCGAACCAGCTCTTCGTAGGTCGTCAAGCCTTCGACTTCTGCAAACCGCTCATGTTCATCCACCCGGATCACATGATTGAAATCGCGCAGATCAAGTCGGTGCACGTGCTCCTGCACACGCTGCCGGAATAGATTGGACGTGGATTTGTCAAGTGCGAGAGGGTCGGCCGCGTTCGTCGCGCGAATGGCTGTCACCACGCGCTCTCGTTTGCCGGCGTATTCCTGCTGCGAGATCATGTCGGTTATCGTACCGATTCATATCCGCCCAGTACACCCTGCTTGGACATCACAATTTGCCAGAGGTGAATCTTCCGGGCGCGGAACGACCCAGCGAGGGATAATAGATAGTAGCGCCACATGCGATGGAACCGCTCATCGAACTTTGTCTTAAATTCCCCCCGGTGCTTATCCACATTGTTCTGCCAGGCCACGAGCGTTTTGTCATAGTCGGGTCCGAAATTATGCCAATCCTCCATCACAAGCAGTCCATCCATTGCGGCGCCGAGCTGGGCCACAGAAGGAAGCATGCCACCCGGAAAAATATATTTGTCGAACCATGGATCGGAGGTGGTGACTGAGGCATTGTTCGCGATGGTGTGGAGTAAGAAGAGGCCGTGCGGTTTCAATCTGCGATGGGCCGTTTCCATCAACGTTCGGTAATTCTTATATCCCACGTGCTCGCACAGACCGATGGCGGCAACTTTATCGAATTCGCCGGTTGCTTCCCGGTAATCCCCCTGAATCACTTCAACGGGAAGGCCCGCACACCATCGACGCGCGTAGGCGACTTGCTCCGAGGAAATATTATGGGCCACCACCGAACAGCCGTACTTGCTGGACGCATATTGCGCAAATCCTCCCCACCCGCACCCGAGTTCGAGGATACGGTCGCCCTTGCGAAGCTGCAACTTCCGGCAGATCAACTCCAGTTTCTGTTCTTGTGCCTCCGCCAGTGTATGCACCCCCTTCCAGTAGGCGCAGGTGTATTGCATGTGCGGGTCCAGCATCTTTTCGTAAAAGTCGTTGTCCAAATCGTAGTGCTGCTGCGCCACTCTCTTGGAGAGTTGTTTATTCTGCATATTGAAGAGGCGCGCCTTGACTGCATTGACAATGAGACGCTTATCGACGACGTCCTGGTCGAGCTGGGCCATATGAACCTTTGAAAAGAACTCGTCGAGCTGGACAGAATCCCACCATCCATCCATATATGACTCGCCAAGTCCCAACGATCCCTCGGCCAGGACACGACCATAGAGTCTGTCATTATGCACCAGAATATCTCCCGGCTTGGTGCCGTTGATTCGAATCTGGGCCTTGTCGAGCAATTGTTGAATGACCTGTTTGTGGCTCATCGCAGGATTGTCCTTAGTGACCTGAATCGGGTCCGAGCTGAGGAGGTCTTATGACGGTCCTTGACTATGGGCTGGCGGAGTGCTCCCTATGTGGGATTCACTCTCGACGGCGATGGTTCTGGCTTTGATGGGTTCGGGGGGCGTTCTGACATCCCACACGATCCCGAACCAAGACAGCAGCGACAAGACGTAATAGGACACGTCCACTTCCCACCAAAACCATCCTTGATTGGCGGCCGACTGATAGTGATGGTGATTGTTGTGCCAGCCTTCTCCACAGCAGAGTATGGCAAGAATGAAACTGTTCTTACTGCCGTCGTTGGATTTGTACCTGACTCGACCGATCAAGTGCGCGAGGGAATTGATGAAGAATGTACAATGATACAGCGCGGTCGTCGAAATAAACACGCCCCAGACGAGACCTGGGAAGCCCCAGACGCCATACATGAGCAGCGCGTAGCACAATGGCGGGATCCAGTAGAACCGGTTGAGAAAACAGATTTCAGGATATCGACGAAAGTCTCTCACGAGATTCAAATCGGTTCGCATATAATCTGTGGAGAGTATCCATCCGACGTGAGAAAACCACCATCCTCTTCGCAATGGGGAATGCACATCCTCTTCCTGATCTGAGTATTTATGGTGATGCCGATGGTGGGCCGCCCACCACAACACACCTTTCTGTGCGGATGTCATCGCGAGGAACGCCAGGATAAATTGGAAGGCCCGGCTGGTCTTAAACGAGCGATGGGAAAAATAGCGGTGATATCCCACCGTGACGGCAATCATTCTCAGATAATAGCTGCCGACAGCCAGCAGAACCCATTCCCATTGAACTCCGGTCTGAAAGGCCAAGAGGCACATCAGATGGATGCTCAGAAATGGAATGACGTCGCAATACTGAACAAAATCCTTCCAGGACCTGCCTACGAGGGAAGCGCCGGTGTGATGGGTCGTTCCGTTCATACAGAAACTGTTGTGCCTTCAGCTACTCCACGAGTGGTCACTGTGAAAGACTTCTCGCTGTCACTACCCCTTTATCATTACCCACCCCAGCACAGCCGAGGCGGCCTCTATCATCACAAGCGCCGTTCAACTTAGCTCATTGGACGGCATACACGATCTTGGTGACATCGACTGGCTTCCCGGAGCTGGTGCGCTTTCTGACTTGCATGGTCTGCTATAGATAGATGTTGTCGGTCTGGATTTCTTGAAGAGTAGCGGCTTCTGACGTGGCAACGAGACTGGTGACTCCCCGACGGGTTTGCTCAGCATAAACGTGTTCCTCCTTCGACGGGTTATGCAAAAGGAATTATCCTTTGCATAGAGCCGCGAGGAAAAGATGGCAGTTGAGACGCGCGTGAATATGCAAATGTACTCGAACCGACCTCCACCCCCGACGGGTGTCGACAAAACCATGTAAGAGGGTGGTCGTGAACGAGAACGGAAAGATGGGGCTGAATCCGAACCAGCTCAGACCTACTAACCTCCCTCGAGGTCTCCAGGTCGAACCGGCTCAGGTTGTCTCTCCCGGGCCGGATGCTGGCAGGTCTTCGGGCTCGCGAGCGCTTCGGCCTTCGCCGTATTCCTACTATCCACTGCTTCCCAGCTCCAAAGAGCTAGTGCCTGTCGTGGATTCGTTCTCGCTCACCGCTGCGGGGCAGCCCCGGATTCGCACCGGGTTCCCTTCTTTTTCTCTGAAAAACTCAGAGAACCAGCACGGACCGCAGTTTATTGTGACATTCGATATTTGTCAACAGCGATATTATAGCTAGCGGTACGATTGACAAGCCGCGACCCCCTCTCAAATCCTATTCGGTAAACGATCGCGATTCGAATACCAATCATGGGTGTATTCATCGCCAATCCTCCTGTTTGGCGGTGAACACACCCAATATCGTAAATTTTCATGTCCACGATCTCCGCAAACCTTTGCCAGGCGACTCGTCCATGAAGGGACATTCACCAGGTCCAACGACCAATAAGCCATTCTCGCCTTACTCAAACTGTCTCCGGAAACGCCACATGCCGAAGCCGAACAACGCTGCGCCAAGCAACGCCATCTTGAGTGCTGAGTCCCATAAGATGTTCAAGCCAGCCCCCTTCAAGAGAATGCCGTTTGTAATCTCGATAAAATAACTCAGGGGCGACAGCATCATGAGGTGACGCACCCATTCCGGCATGGCCTCCATCGGCGCCATGAGGCCTGATAGCAGCAACATCGGACCGACCACAAGCAGCGTCATCAAACCCACTTGCGCTTGATTCCTCGCCAGCGTCGCGGCAGCCAACCCCATGCCGGCAGTGGTGAAGACGAACAGGGTCGTGAGACCGAAAAACAACCCGATGCTTCCGTTGATCGGCACCCCAAACACCAGCTGCATGATCCCGAACAGGCCGACCGCCGTGGCGCAGAGAATCACCACCGTCGTCGCCAGTACCTTGGGCAACATGATCTGCAACGGCGTCAATGGCGAGACCAATAGTTGCTCCACCGTGCCCCGCTCTTTCTCCCGAACCAAAGCTGCCGCGGGAAGCAGAATCGCAAAGATCGTAATCTGGCGGAGGAGATGTGAAATGGACTCGAACCAGGCCTCATTCTGATCCGGGTTGTACCAGACCCGATGGTCGCTCTCGATGACCGGCAAGTTCTGTGATGACTCTTCTGAACTCCCGACTCTCGCCAGCACAGTCTCCTGTCCGAACCGCGCGACGATCCGCGCGGCGTAATTGGCGGCGGACAGGCCTTGCGGCGAGTTGGTCGTGTCCACGAGCAGTTGTACCGCCGTGGGTTCGCCCGCCACGAGCTGCTCGTGAAAACGTGGCGGGATCTCCAAGATCACCATCGCTTTGCCCCGGTCCAGCCGGCGAAGACCTTCTTGAGGATCGGCGATCTCCCCTTCCAGGCGAAAGAAGGGAGCTTGGAACTTGTGGATGAGTTCACGCGACGAGAAGCTGTGGTCGGCGTCGTAGACCGCCAAACTCGCATTGTGCAGTTGTGACCGGAGGCCGTTCCCTGTGATGTAGATCGCCAGCGTGAAGGAGTACACGAGGAACAGGACGATCGGCACGTCCCGAAACAACTGAAGCATCTCCTTTCGGGTCATGACTACCAAACGACGCCACCAGATGACGGCGCGCTGTGAATTGGGTCCCGGCACAGATTTCATGATCGTGGCCTCTTCGTGAAGAGCCGGTACCCGACGATTCCCAAGACGGCGGCATATACGGCCAGGGCGAGGACGTCCACCCATAACACCTCGGGACCCACCCCTTTCAGAAACGCTCCGCGGACGATGTTGGTGTAGTACATGCCCGGGAACAGGTGAGCCTGGATCTGCGAGCCGGGAGTCAGGGAGGAGACTGGAACGATCAGGCCGGAGTACAGGATTGTGGGGAGGATGCTCACGATCATCGTAATGAGGAGGGCCGCTATCTGAGTGCGGACCAGCAGCGACACGAGCAAGCCGATACCGGTGCTGCTCAGCACGAACACCAACGAGGCTGCGAGAAAGAACGGCAGGTTACCTTTAAAGGGTACGCCGAACCACAGAGTGGCCATAACCCACAGGACCACGGCGTTCACCCAGGAAATCAGTACATAGGGGAGCAACTTGCCGGCGAGAAATTCGATTCGAGTCACCGTTGAGCTGTAAATGTTGTAGATGGAGCCGGTCTCTTTCTCTCGGACGATCCCCAGCGCGGTCAGCAAGGGAGACGAGAGCATCAAGGTAAACATCACGAGCGCCGGCACCATGGACCATGTGCTCCGAACCTCTTCGTTGTAGAGATAGCGCACCTCCAGCTTGATGGGCCGTACCCGAACCTCCGCCTGTGGGCGAGAAATTCCGCTCCGGCGGGAGAAGAAGTCAACGAGCAGCTCTTCGCTGAAGGCGCTGTTGATGGCGATCACATAACCTTTGGTGATGTCCGTCCGAAGCGGAAACGTTCCATCAATCAGTGTCTGGATACCGACCGGTTGCCCCGCCAGGAGGCGCTCCTCGAATTTCTCGGGAACAATGATGGCGGCCCTGATCTTGCCGCTCTGGAGCAGGGCATCGGCCTCCTTCTCACTCGGGAGATGACCCTGAAAACTGAAATAGCGCGACTCAGAAAAGCGAGATAGATAATCACGGCTCAGGGCACTGCGATCCCGATCCACCATAGCGAATGGGATGTGCTCCACGTCCAGCACAAGCCCGTAGCCGAAGACCAGCATCCAGAGGATCGGCAGGAGGAAGGCCAGAATAAAAAACATCCGGTCCCGAACGGTCTCCCGCCATTCCTTGGAGGCCACTGCGGCTATTCGGCGCAGGTTCATACGCTGTTCCCTCGTCTGGATATGCGCTCCTGCTCTTCCAGGGCCATCACTTTGTACACGAAGACGTCCTCGAGACCGAGCGGCCGTACTGTCACCGACTTGATTGTCACCCCGCTCGTAGCCAGTGCCTGGGAGACGCATTCCGCATCACGCACCGGATCACGGCAAAAGAAATGGATTCTCGTCCCGAAGAGGGCTGCCCCGTGAAAGCCCGCCCGCTGCAAACAGACCAACGCCTTGCCGGGTTGATCGGCAATGACTTCCAAGAGCTGCCCGGCTTCCTGCTCAACTTGACGCTTCATTTCACCCGGAGAGCCCTCGGTGACTACCCGACCTGCATACATGAGCGCGAGGCGATCGCAATGTTCCGCCTCGCTCATGTAATGGGTGGTGATAAGAATCGCCACTCCCTCCTCCCGCGAGAGTCGGGACAAAATATCCCAGAAGTGCCGACGGCCAAGCGGATCCACACCGGAGGTCGGCTCGTCCAGGAACAGCACGCGTGGGCGATGCACCAGCGCACAGCCTAGCGCAAGACGCTGGCGCACGCCCATCGGAAGACGGCCAGTCAGGTCGGACTCGTATCCAGCCAACCTCGCCATGCGAATGATCCACTCGAGCCGTTCACGTGTCTCTTGCTTGTCCAGGCCGTAGATGCCGGCAAAGAGCCGAATGTTCTCAACAACCGTGAGGTCGAGATAGAGCGAGAAGGCTTGCGACATGTAGCCGATCCGTTCCTTGATGACACCTCCGGCTTTGCGCATGTCCGCGCCTGCGACCCAGCCTTCACCTCCCGTCGGCGGGAAGATGCCGGTGAGCATTTTGATCACCGTCGTTTTCCCTGCACCGTTGGCTCCCAACAAGCCGAAGATCTCCCCTTGTTTGACCTGAAAACTGATTCGGTCCACCGCCCGAAAGGAATCAAAGTCGCGGACAAGCCCTCTCGCTTCGATCGCCAGCCCATCAGGGTTCAACCTCGCTGATGAGGGAGCAGACACTTCGTCAGCCTCTTTGAGACCGCCCTGACGAAGCAAGAGCGCCAGGAACACATCTTCGAGTTCCGGGTCGTCCACGCGGACATCGACCGCCTCGATGTCGCCCAGACCGGCCGCAATGCGTTGCTTCGCTGTGGTGTGCTCAGTTTCTTCCATGAAGACATGGATGAATGGTCCCTTGGCCTCGACCTGGGAGAACACCTTCTTGAGTCTGGTCAGGGCTTCGATCTGCGGCGAGGCCTGGAACGTCACCACGCTGCCCAACACCAGTGACTGCACTTCAGACGGCGTGCCGGAGGCGAGGACACGTCCGTTCGACAAGAACGACAGCCGATGGAACCGCGCCGCTTCGTCCATGTAGGCCGTGGACACCAGTGCGGTCATCCCACGCTCCTGCACCAGTTCGGTCAGAATGGCCCAGAAGTCTCTACGGGACACTGGATCGACCCCTGTGGTGGGTTCGTCAAGAATCGCCAGTTCCGGTTCGTGAATCAGCGTGCAAATCAGTCCGAGCTTCTGCTTCATGCCGCCGGAGAGGTGTTTCATGGGACGATCCCGAAAGCGATCGAGGCGGGTCATGGCCAAGAGGCGGGCTTTGCGGTCAGTGAGGTCTCGTTCGGGCACGAGCCGCAGTCGGGCAAAGAAGTCGACATTTTCCTCAACTGAAAGCTCGGGGTACAGATTGAGGCCGAGCCCTTGCGGCAGAAACCCAAGGCGTTGTTTGATCCGTTCCGCAGCCGGCTCAGAGTCGACCTGGACCCCGAAGACCTCGACCGCTCCGGCCTCGTAGGACAGCACCCCGGCGATCACCTTCATCAGACTGCTCTTGCCCGCGCCATCGGGTCCGATCAAGCCATAAATCTCCCCCTGGCGAATCGAGAGATCGATGCCTTGGACGGCCATGTGTTTACGGTACTGCTTCTCCAAGGCAGTGACCCGAATAAGGGGCTGAGTCGTGGTCGTCTGTACTGACACGCTCATGATCTAGGTTTGACCCACGCCACATCGTCCCGCCAGCGAATGACCGCATCGGAGGGCAGGCCTGGCGTCAGCCGATGGTCGGGATTGACTGTCAGGTAGAGTTTCACGACATAGATGAGCTTCACGCGCTCGTCCGGCGTCTGAACCTCTTTCGGCGTGAATTCGGCCTTGGACGCGATGTAACGAACAGTCGCTTCGAACGGCTGATCCGGAAAGGCGTCAGTATAGATGCGGGCCGGCAAGTCGAGCCGCAGCTTTCCAATCTGCACCTCCGGCACGTAGACTTTTAAGTACAGATGATCCAAATCAACCAACTCCAATAAAGGAGCGCCGGCCGCCACCACTTCTCCCGTATCCACCATACGGGTCGTGATCGTGCCACTCGTCGGCGCGACAATGGTCAGATCGGCCAGGATACTCTCCGCCTCGGCCAAGGCCGCCTCGGCTTGATCCCGCTGTCGCTCCCACGTTACCACCTCGTTTTCCTTGGTTCGGATACGTTTCCAGCCCAGCTCCACCTGCGCCAGTTCCTTGACAGCCTGCGTGAGTCTCGATCGGGCGGTAGTGATCT
>Ga0326726_10006809_pt1 | contig 10274 bp, 12 predicted proteins | sample MHFenrmetagenome_2_FD_207603 | JGI IMG/M metagenome (GOLD analysis project Ga0326726, IMG submission 207603) | Lab enriched peat soil microbial communities from Michigan Hollow, Ithaca, NY, United States - MHF15MN | ecosystem: Environmental > Terrestrial > Soil > Wetlands > Peat | place: USA... | reverse complement strand
CTACCCTCGCACGACATTTAAATAGAACACAGCGAGCAAACCTTGTCCAAGGCCCTCAACCTAGCGCCTTTGACCTGGCTTGGCTACCCTCGCTTTGTGCCATAACAAAGAGGGTGTCTATCTAATAAAATCTTATGCACGTTAAATGCCCTGCAGTATTTTTTCCTTCACAACCAGATGGTGCCAGATCTTCAAGGACGGGTCGGGTTATTCCACACTCAGCTGGGACATACCCATTGCCATTCTATGGCGTCAGATCTGCATCGCTGTATATTTATATACGTCATACCCAGTGCTGAGTATGTGGTCAGACATCATTCATGAGTTTTCCGACTCACCTTCGCAAAGCCGTGTGATTCGGTTCTTGCTTGAGAATGGTTTTGGTGTGACCGAAGACGGCCGGATCAGTTGTAATGGTATCGAGGTGCCGGCAACCGCGGTTGCGAAAGCAATCGGATCCGATCGACGGGTCGTTGATTCTACCGCACATCGTATCCTTGAACGCCCGTTCCTCCGGGATATTTTTCTGAATATGCGGGCAACGCCGGACCTTTCCAAAGTAGCAGAATCCCTTGGGTTCGTTGTCATCACTGTCCTTCCAAAAAATGCAAGTGAGCGGGGAATTGTCGGTGCAGTGGTCCATGTCCTTGCACGGCATGATGTCTCTATCCGGCAAATCTTTGTTACTGACCCGGAATTTTCCGAAGAGCCCCGGCTCGTTATCATTGTTGAAGAGTCTATGCCGGTAGGGATCATCGAACAGATCCGTGCATTGCCCCAGGTAAAACAAGTCATCATCTAGATACTATCCTCAACAACCGGTCCCTTTCTTAGCCATTCTCAGATACGTTTTAGCAAAGAGATTATCGGATTTGAACAGGATTATCCAGGATGCCGCATAGGACCCTTACCCCATAGCTTTACGCGTAGGCCGGAAGTTCACATCCGAAAAGCAATCAGAGGGAAATTCTTCGAGTAATTTCTGAATCGGACGTTAAATCCTGCAAAAATTATTCCCAATCCAGATTTAATGAGAAAACTTAGTGCAATCTGAAAAGGGTAGAATTTTCATGTTTTTTATTCTGTTCTTGAATGATATTTCCTGAGCCGGTTTTTTAGCTGCAGAGCAACTCAACTTCCTGTGCAAGGAGATATATCCGGCGTCTTACCTTTCTTGGCAGGTGAATGGCAGATGCGATACTTTCATCAATAGTCACCCTTTTTCTCCCTTCAATAAGGTTATCGGCATGCGTGACGATCTTCTCTTCTGTCGTCCGTGGCATACAATCGCGGGGAGATAACCTGAGTACCGTGCATTCATCGGCGGTGAGGCCTGCGCCCGTATGGCATTCAACAATACGGGCTATCTCCTCGCTGATCCCGTGTGAACGCAAGAGGTCTGCACCCCGCTGGGCATGCTGGATTGTGTGACTCGCCCCTCTCCCGATGTCGTGGAGCATCGACCCTTCTCTTACCAGATCCACTGCAACAAGGGAATTGCGCTTCGCGTACTCCAGGGCAACATCGCGTACAGCACGGCAGTGAGCCAGAACTTTTTCGCTGCATCCTGCTTCACGCAGCAGCTGCTCATCGTCGATTTCCGAACGGTCAGGCATGACCGAGTGATTTTTTAATATCGTCAATCCGGTGTTTGAGTGAGCGCAGGAGCATATCGTTGTCAAAATGGGTCACGGCTTTCTGGCAGCCCGGACAGTTGAAATCACAGTTCATTGCCTGCGGGAAGGTGAAGAGCACCTGGCAGTCCTTGCAAATGAAGAAATCGTTTTCCTCTTCATACTTTTCGCGCCGTTCGAGTTTTTCCAGTACGAGTTCCATGTCTTCCCGTATAGCACTATAGATATGATCGGTACGAAGCTGCCAGAGATACGTGAGCCAGCCTGTCTCATTGTTTTTGATGCGGTGATACTCGGCAAGCCTTTTTTCGTAGAGTGTATAGAGGGTGTGCCTCACGGTATTCAGATTGATACCGGTGCGTGCGGCAAGGTCTTCATCGCTATACTCACCTTCACGCGGGAACCGTTCGATGAGGTTGAGCCCTTCATCTTTTACCAACCGGTGAAGGTATTCACGTATGGCCGGATCGTTCAGCAGGTCGTCTATGGGATCCATCACCGTATGTATTGTCGGACAGTGCTAATATGTTTATCCAGCATAGCCACGGCAGTCCCGCGTGTCTGACCCCAGCCATAAACACTGACTAACGCCTGGCCGGTTTCAAAAGAAGATCCAGGCCAAGGGATGTCGGCCACATAGGATGCAAGATCTTTCAGATCTGAAGTAATAGTCAAATCCCTGTCGGCAAAGAGGATGCTTCGTACTGCAACCCTTTTTGGGAAGAGCCGGCGTGAAGGGAGTTTCCCGGCACAGGCATCGACGTGATATTGAAACAGGTTACAACCGTATGCCATTTCAACGGTATCGATCGTTCCCTGAAACCGCGGATTTATTTCAATTGCATACGCAGTAGTGCTGCCAAGAACAAAGTCGATCCCGATGGTACCGAAGCACCCGCTTGCGGCAGCGATCTGTTCTGCCCGGGCAATCATTTCCCGGCAGAGCGGATGATCAAACGGGGTTGCCGAACCACAGAACCCAAACGAGGATACTTCATCTTCCCGTAAAATCTGCTCGTTTGCAGCAATCGCCCGTGCTCTTGTCCCATCGGTAACACAACAGACACTTGCCGGAATACCGTCAACAATTTCCTGGCGGATAAAAGGTATACCAGGATTCAGGTTTTCCCATGCAGAGAGACCGGCACCATCCTGCACGATCGCGTTCCGCCAGCCCCCGGCCCCCCTCCGGGGTTTTATCATGGCAGGATATTCTCCCTCATACAGGAGCCGTGGGACAGGAACGGTGAGGGCTTCAAAAAAATGCTGAATATCCAGTTTATCTAAAAAACGGGCGACTTTGTCTTGTGGAGTCCCACAGAGCGGAAGGGGGATAAAAAGATCTTCTGCACCGGATGTAACAATAACAAGGTCAAAGGTATGGCGGCGGCAAATCTCCTGTATCGCCTCAGGAAGATCTGCAAGTTCTGAAAATTTTTCCCGGTCAGTTGTGTACCAGGAGAGGTCCTGATCGCAGAAATGATCAACGGCACATACTTCATAGCCAGCGCATGCTGCAGACTGCGCAACATGCCGTGTTGAAAATCCGGCGACCAGAACCCGACCTTTCACATTTCCTCCGTCTGCTTTCCTGCTTTTGAGGGGATTATGCGGATACGGGCTCCGGGAAATTCATTCCCGAATTCCTGCCCGGAAAAATAATGATCGAGAAAAAGGGCAAGACTTGAGATCTCGGAATGGGGTTGACCGGTAACTGCCACATTATAATCTGCAAGCCCATAGATCTCACCCGGCACTTTCTCTGCACCAACAATAACGAGAATTTTTTCGTGGGTCTTAATTTCACCCATCACATCAGGAAGGTTAAGGCCGTACATGGTGAGGTGAACAACGGTTCCCCCCTGAGCCTTCCAGTCCCGTATACAGGAGCGCCATTTCACGGTATCCTGGCAGAAAAAGTCGCCACCCCACCGGCTGACCACATCACCAATACTCTGGACGACACCTTTATCGGCAGCAGCAAGATACATCCCCTTTGCACCCAGCGCCCGCGCCGTTAATCCGACATGGGTCGTTACCCTTTGATCTCGCTCAGGGCGGTGACCAACACGGAGAATAATTATTTCGTTTTCTGGCATGCTACGTTTTCCGTTCTTTAATCACACCATTTTCCAGGGTGTACGGGAGATCCTTCGAGTACTTTATCTGGCACCGTATAAGGGCTTCACCAAAGTTAAGCACACGCAACTTCCCTTCAGTCCGTTCTATCAGGAGATACCGTTCAAGACGTCCGAGAGATGCATCAACAACACAGGAGTCAAGCCCGCTCGCAGCGACCAGGCCTTCAACCGAAATGAACGGTTCATTCACGATAAGGTGATAGATCACCCAGTCCGCATCCTCTTCTTTCACCTTTATTCATTCCTCATAGTGGTGAATAAGGGTTTTGTCCCGCTGCTCTGAAAAATGCGTCTTCATCAGCATTTTTTTTAAGTCTTCGCAACCAATGACTGGCAATGAATCCCGACGGATCCGCAGTCCCTTATCACACCCTGGTTGCCCTTGCTGATCATCTCTTTGAAGAATGCGAGGATGATGTCAAATGTCTTTCCCACAGGATAGATACACTCGATTCTGCCCTTCGCAACGAATTGCTTATCTCCGATTTGCTGAATGCCTACCAGGTATTCTATTATTTTTTCCGCATACTGCCTGATGAACTGGTTTGTGAGCGACTTGAACTGGAGCCAGCCTCGTCACTCACCAGAGGTGTAAAAATTGATGAGATCGAACTTCTGGACCTGGTCTTTTCAGTAAAAGACCACGAACCCGTAATCATAGTGTCCGGTGGTGAACACCCGCTCATGACCTTTAAGGGAAAGACGGCCTATACCGACGGGCTGAAATATATCGAAAATCCCCCGTATTGACACAATAATCGTCACGGATCTTTTGCGGTCCGGTTAACCGGATATTCAAACCACAGGGAGCAGAAAAAGAACATTTTTTTCAAACGCACCGTCCACAAGAAACAAGAGAGGATTTTTTATTCCCGGCATAACCAGGTTATTACCGATCTCCCGCACTGATCAGCTGTTCATCGACAACCGCTGAAACCAATGGCGGGATATCCCCCCATTTCACCAGGGTATCTCCCATAATGGCAACAACTCCGGAGACCTCGTCCGGGTTTATCCGGTCGAGGACCGTCTGGTCATCAGGCCGGATCTGATTGCAGACTGAGGTAGCCCAGGCATCGGCAAGTGCAACATTACAGGAGAATATCGTAACAGCATCGGCACATCCAAATGAGACCGAAGGTCCGACCGTTGCAGATGAGGTACAGATACCCAGTATTTTTTCCTGCGGAGGGACGACAAACGCGATCCGGTTGGAAAGACGTGCCTCACCGGCGTGGACCCCTACCCGGACCGGACGGTCGCTTATGAGTGCAATGTCACCCCCGTTATCGATGACCCCGAATACAGCACCTGCATCCACCATTGCCTCAACACCCGCCCAAGCAATCACACCTGCCACGGCTGCCATAGGACCGACACCGGCTTTTTGTGTTGCTTCGGTCATTCTGAGAATAACCAGTTCATCGGAGTCTGCCGGGTAGGGATAAAAGGTAGTCTGAAAAAAAGGATCGCGGGCGATGTGTGCCTCCAGTACCTGCCGTGCACGGATCATCCCGGACTTTGCTGCGCTGGTATGCCGGGGCGTGTCGGCAAGTATCGTTGCAATCGTCTCGCGGAACACGAAAGGTGCGCGGATCATAGAGGAAGCATGAGTGCCTGATGCGGACATGCTTCGATACATTTACCACAGAGCACGCATTTTTCTTCTGCCAGCTTCAGTTTAAAGTCACTATCCAGCGAAAAGACTTCACGGGGACAGATACTGATGCATGCTCCGCAATCCACGCATTCGCTCGTGTTTACGCTTATGCCATGTTCAAGGAGGTGTACAGTTGCACCGAGACTGATCATCGTGTCTCTGACGAGCTGGCACTGGTCATCCGGAACATCGATGAGCGCTTCTCCCTCCGATGAATCAATGATAGCCCGTTCAACATTGATCAGGACACCGGTATCACGCACGACCTGTGCGATTATCGGTTTTCTCCCTTTCTTACGCGAAAAGGTCACCAGCAGTTTCATTTCAGCCACCTCCCCCCGAACAGCTTTCCAAGATTTATTGCCGTAAGCATGGCAATTACATGATGCCCGCCATCCACGACCGGCAGTGCGCTGATATTATATTTCTCGAGTTTCTGCACTGCGATATCCACTGCTTCATCGGGAGTTGTCGTAATGACTTTCATTTTCATAATATCTTTGACAAAGTGAGCTTTACCGGGATTTGCAACAGCTTTTGATATATCAAATGTTGTGACAATACCAACCAGGATGTTCTTACTGTTGATGACCGGTAGGTGGTTGGTCTCACCTTTCAGGAGTTTCTTTGCCGCGGTGGTAATCTCTTCATCTTCCCCGATACTGACAACCTGCCGGTCCATGATGTCCAGTACCCGCGGGCCCTTTACACTCTGGTGCATCGGCTTTACCGGTTTTTTTGAATCGATCTGGCGGGTAGGCAACGTGAGTTGCATGGTACCGGCTTCAACCCAGTGTTTCAGCTCCCCGGCTACCTGCCTTGCCATCCGAAAGCTGGAGAGCGACGATGTCCTGACCTCCTCCCCATTTATCTCAACCGTACCGCTCCGCAGTTCCGCATAGGTTACTTTTCTGATTGCAGGACGACTCCGGCTCGGGACACCATAATCAAGAAGATCCACTGAGATGTCTTCATCTCGGACAGCAGTTGTACGAACAACATCAATATCCAGCACCGGTAACGGTATCCCAAGTCCTATATACAATGTAACCCCGTATCCGGTCATGGTCGCTGCCCGCATGTAGTCCTGCGACATCTCCTTTAAGTCTCCGGTTACCATCAGGGTCCCGAACCCTCCGGCAGGCGAGTGCTGGGTTCCTTCACCAATCACCATTCCCTGGGCCCCGCATAAAAAGATCGGTACACCACTGCCGATCAAACGGAGTTTGGGATCATTTGAAAGCGGGTTTAACACTCCCGCACCGGAATACGATACATTACCGCAGTTGGGCAGCAGTACACCCATATAGGTATGCAAAACGCGGTCCGTTGAATTGGTCGCGGCATTATAACGCTGGTAGGCATTGCGCGGATTGCACATAATAGCCTGGTTGAAATGTTCCAGCAGAAGATCGGTGGTAATCGTCCTGCGGGGGTAACAGTCAGTGCCCCGTGAACTTGCCCGGAGTTCTATGGATTTTCCTGCCACGAGGTCCTCGATTACATGCGCTCCGCCATACTGCTCTTCGAGAGTATCGGATTGCTGTGTCGCACCGATATACGTATCCACTGCTGCCAGGCCACCGTATGCTTCCACATTGTTTAACCAGATCCGTTCCATCCGGATCGGTGGTTCGGCATGACCGAAATTGAGGAACACTCCGGATGAGCACATTGCCCCGAATGTTCCGGTAGTGACCACGTCAACTTCTTTAAGCGCCCCCTTCTCGCCCAGTTCGGCAACGATTGCGGGCATCTCCTCGGCAGTGACAACGCGTGCGGTGCCGTCCCGGATCCGCTCGTTGATCTGATCGATGGACTTGTGCATACCGGAAATACGCTTTAATGTATATTTAAATTGATTGTTATTACCTTTGGTAATATATGATATTTAACCCCATTTGACGATACTTGTCTATGCATGTGCATGCCTTTATTGAAGAGATGGAGTGCCTCGCTCCTCCTGAGCTTGCTGAGGATTTTGATGCAGAAAAGATCGGGCTGGTAGTCGAAGGCAGGACGGAAATTTCCCGGGTGTGCTGCGCTCTGGATGCTACACCGTACATTGTAAAACAAGCGGTTGGTGCATCGGCTGATATGCTGGTTGTTCATCACACACCGTTATGGACACCGGTCACTACCATAACCGGGCGGACTGCCGGGTTGATGCGCGCCCTGCTCTCCGCAGATATGAATCTCTATGTCATACACACAAACTTCGACCGGGCACCCGGGGGGGTCAACGATGCGCTTGCAGAATTACTTTCCCTAAAAGACATTTCACCTATGTCGACAGGCTGTATTGGCTCCTGTACCCTCTCTGCAGCTGAAATCTCGCAGCGTCTTGGGGGGAATTGTCGCCGCTGGGGAGAAATAAAAAAGATCCGGCGGCTTGCGCTTGTTGCCGGTAGTGGTTTTGATCCGGTCCTTCTGGATGAGGCGAATGCACTGGGCGCCGATACTTTTCTGTCTGCCGAGATGAAACATTCGGTTGCACGCATTGCTCCGCTTTCCTGCATTGAAGCAACCCATTATGCACTTGAAGCGCCCGCTATGCAGCGCCTTTCGACCCGGATGGGCTGGCAGTATCTTGACGATCCACCCCTCGTGCAGCTAATCCCATGAGCGATTTCTGGCAACGCCTGGCACAAAAGAAGGTTCTCGATGCATCTTTCCGTCTCGAGATAGAAGAGACACTTGGCACACGGGGGAAAAAAGCCCTCACGGCAATTGATTCAGGAAAGATCAAAAGATACCTGGATTTTTTTGTCGTGGAAGGCAGGACTGCCGAATATGTGATTGACGAAGATTTCTGCACCTGTGGCGATTTTCTTTACCGGGGCAGAACGTGCTGGCACCTGCTGGCAGTCAGGATAGCACAGGCGACCGGAACATTCCAGCACATCGACAGCTGGTACCAGGATACATGGAAAAAATAAGCCTATACAATACAATAATTACCGTTCGTAATCAACTGTACTGACGATTACGTGATTATTTATGCTCGAAGAAGAATACCAGCTGGAATATTTTAAGACCCAGGGATTTACCCGCAGGATCTGTAAAAGTTGCGGTTCAGCGTTCTGGACACGGGACAGTTCACGCGATATCTGCGGGGATGCCCCCTGTGAGCCGTATACTTTTATAGGCAACCCGGTCTTCAATACACATTCCCTTGACAGCATGCGTGAGGCTTACCTCTCCTTTTTTGAAAAGCATGGCCATACCCGCGTGGAGCGTTACCCGGTCGTCGCACGCTGGCGGGACGATATCTACCTTACTATCGCTTCGATCGCAGATTTCCAGCCGTTTGTAACCGGGGGCATCGTACCACCGCCGGCAAACCCGCTCACCATATCCCAGCCGTGCATCCGGCTCAATGATCTCGATTCCGTTGGCAAATCAGGGCGGCACCTCACAACCTTTGAGATGATGGCGCATCATGCCTTCAACACACCCTCAGAAGAGATCTACTGGAAAGACCGGACCGTGGAACTGTGCGACCAGTTTATCGCATCCATTGGAGGGGATATCACCAAAGTCACGTATAAGGAGCACCCGTGGATCGGCGGGGGCAATGCAGGACCGAGTGTAGAAGTGCTCATTGGCGGGCTTGAAATTGCAACACTGGTTTTCATGAGCCTCGGGCGACAAAAGACCTCGGCACCGGGATATGACCTGAACGGGGAAATGTACTACCCGATGAAGCTCCGGATTGTCGACACCGGTTACGGGCTTGAACGACTTGTCTGGGCTTCAAAAGGTTCACCTACCATCTACGATGCCGTTTTTCCGGAGATGGTCAGTAAAGTAATGAGTGCTGCCGGGCTCTCGCATATGCTTGACAACAAGGAGTTCACCAAGATCCTCGCCCTCAATGCGAAATTCGCCGGGCTCATGGATATCTCCGGCACTAATCTCTTCCAGCTGCGTAAGAAAGTGGCAGCGGCAATCGATATTTCCCCTGAAAAACTCGACAAGATGATCACACCGATCGAGAAGGTGTACGCTGTGGTTGATCACACCCGGTGTCTGGCGTACATGCTCGGTGACTGCATCGTACCGTCAAATGTCCGGGAGGGTTACCTTGCACGTCTCGTAATCCGGAGAACGCTGCGGATGATGAACGAACTCAAGATACAGGAGCCGCTTGCCGATCTCGTCGAACAGCAGACGAAAATCATCGGGATGAATGCTTTCGAGCAGGATATTTCCATTGTCCGCGAGATTATTGACCGGGAAACCGAAAAATATGCATCCACGCTCGAGCGCGGGACAAGGATTGTACAGAAAATTGCACAATCGTACAAATCCAAGAGCCAGCGTGTTCCGCTCTCCGAGATCGTCACACTCTACGATTCACACGGCATCCAGCCTGAAATGGTGAAGGATATTGCAACAAAAGAAGGTGCTGTTGTCGACCTGCCTGACAATTTCTATTCAATGGTTGCGGATATGCATTCCGAGTCGAAAAAAGAGGTGGTTGAGGACAAAACGTCGAAGTATTCGGTGCGGGTCGATGGACTGCCTCCGACAAAAAAACTCTATTACGAGCAGTCATCTGACATCGAATTCGAAGCAGTCGTACTCGACTTCTTTGATGGCTATGCAGTGACCGACCAGACGCTCTTCTACCCTGATGGCGGTGGCCAGCCGGCAGACACCGGCTCGCTGGTCAGTTCCGACAGCATGGTCAGAGTAGACGGGGTAATAAAGATCGGGGAAGTGATACTTCACCACATCACGGGTGGCGTACTCCGCCGCGGTGAACGGGTAAAAGGGATGGTGGATGAGGAGCGGCGGTGGTCCCTGATGCGCCATCATACCGCCACGCATATT
>Ga0326726_10006808_pt1 | contig 10275 bp, 11 predicted proteins | sample MHFenrmetagenome_2_FD_207603 | JGI IMG/M metagenome (GOLD analysis project Ga0326726, IMG submission 207603) | Lab enriched peat soil microbial communities from Michigan Hollow, Ithaca, NY, United States - MHF15MN | ecosystem: Environmental > Terrestrial > Soil > Wetlands > Peat | place: USA... | reverse complement strand
CCGCAATGAGCATTTTGAAGAGTGCACCGGAGAGTTCAGCGGTATGCTTGCCAGGGTTCTTCAACATGAAATAGACCACCTCGACGGTACTCTCTTTGTTGACAGAATGGATAAACGTGACCGGAAAAAAATCCAGAAAGAGCTGGATGCTCTTGCCTCGGGTATTATTTCTGCTGAATATCCTGTTGCCCGTGAACCTCTTACTGCAATTCCCGGATGATTTTCCCGGTTTGCGCCATAGCCATCTCCTAGAGTGTATTTAACTGCCATTTAGCGTCATGAGGATAATTTTTATGGGAACGCCTGAATTTGCCGTTCCCTCACTGCAGGCTATTGCTGCTGAAAACAAAGAGTTCGAACTGGTGCTTGTAGTCACCGGTTCTGACAAGCCTCGAAGGAACAAACATGCCGAAGCGGAACCTTCTCCGGTAAAAAAGGCGGCTTTGGCTCTTCAGCTTCCGGTCTATGAAACCGATGATGTTGCGAGCCCGGAATTTGCCGACACCGTTGCCGCATGCAGAGCTGATGTCATTGTCGTTGCCGCTTTCCGCATCCTGCCGCCTGCGGTTTATGAACAAGCCCGGCTTGGAGCCTTCAACCTTCATGCATCGCTGCTTCCTCGCTATCGCGGAGCTGCGCCGATAAACTGGGCCATTATCCGGGGAGACAGGGAAACCGGTGTGACTACATTTTTTCTCCAGAAGAGTGTCGATACAGGAAACATCATTCTCACGGCAAAAACACCCGTTGCACCGGATGAAAATGCCTCGGATCTGGCCCGGCGCCTCGCAGTGATCGGAGCACGAGTAGTAGTCGAAACCCTGCACTTGATTGCATCCGGCGATGTATCGGTTTCCGATCAGGATGACGCACTCGCATCGCGGGCACCCAAACTGACCCGTGACAATACCCGCATTCAATGGCAGCAACCTGCAGCCGCCATCAATGACTTTATCAGGGGTTTGGCCCTCAGGCCTTCGGCGTGGACAACACTCGATGGCAAAACTATGAAAATATTCAAAGCTTCAGCGGCAACGTCAGATATGGAACCATCAGCCGAACCTCCCGGATCCATTCTTGTCAAAGATGGTCGCCTGTTTGCAAAAGGAACTGACGGCTGGCTTGAGTTGCTCTCGCTTCAGATGGAAGGCCGCAAGCCGATGGAGGCCGCAGAATTCCTCAGAGGGTTCCGCCACGACCGTGAGCCGCTTCTCTTCTTGTAGTATGGGCGGGGTCGTCACAATCGTATTAATTGCTTATATTCTCACCTTGAATTTTTTACCAGTAATAAAACGCCCTTTATATGGCCTTGTCCAGTACAGAAGTGAATCGCATCAGGAACTTCTGCATTATCGCGCATATTGATCATGGAAAATCCACTCTGGCTGACCGCCTGCTGGAAATAACGCATACCCTTGACCGTACCCAGATGGCTTCAGCTCAGGTTCTCGATGATATGGACCTGGAACGGGAGCGCGGCATTACCATAAAAAGTCATGCCATCCAGATGAAATACAAGGCACAGGATGGCATTGAGTACACGCTGAATCTCATCGACACTCCCGGGCATGTCGATTTCAGTTATGAGGTATCACGCTCTCTTGCAGCCTGCGAAGGTGCGCTCCTCGTGGTGGACGCCACCCAGGGAGTAGAGGCTCAGACCATTGCCAATCTCTATCTTGCCATAGATGCCGGGCTTGACATTATTCCGGTTATCAATAAAATCGATCTTCCCTCTTCCGACGTTGAAGGCGTTGCCCGTCAGGTCATCGATCTTATCGGTGTCAAACGTGATGATATCATTCCTGTTTCGGCTAAAGCCGGTATCGGTGTTTCTGAACTCATCGAAGCTATTGTCAAACGCATTCCTGCACCTGCCGACAACAATCATCTTCCATTGCGGGCCTTGATTTTTGACTCGGTTTTTGATGCCTACCGCGGTGCGGTGATCTATCTGCGAATTGTTGAGGGTGTGCTTAAAAAGGGCGACAAGGTCAAGTTTTTCGCCAACAACAAGGTGTTTCTCGTTGATGAAATCGGCACCATGAGCATGAAGCGGCAGCCGAAATCCACCCTTGAATCCGGAGATGTCGGTTATCTGATCTGCTCCATCAAGGATGTCAAAGATGCAAAGGTCGGTGATACGGTTACGCTTGCCGATAATCCTGCAACAGAGCGTCTGGCGGGTTACAAGGATGTCAAGCCGATGGTCTTCAGCGGTCTCTATCCGATTAATTCAAATGAATTCGAGGATCTGCGCGAATCACTCGAAAAGCTTGCTCTGAACGATGCATCTCTGGTCTATACCCCTGAAACCTCTGTAGCGCTCGGTTTTGGTTTCAGATGCGGTTTTCTCGGTCTGCTTCATATGGAGATCATCCAGGAGCGGCTTGAGCGGGAGTACGGAGTCAATATCATTACCACGGTTCCGAACGTGGAGTATCGGGTTATGATGACCAATTCCGAAATGGTTATTGTTGACAACCCTTCCAAAATGCCTGAAACGGGACGAATCAGTCTTGTCGAAGAGCCCTATGTCAGCATGCAGATCATTACGCTCGCCGAATATATCGGCAACATAATGAAGCTCGGCATGGAGCGGCGCGGTGAGTACAAAAATACCGACTACCTCGATACGGCAAGGGTGATCATGCATTTTGAGTTTCCGCTTGCTGAAATCGTCTTTGATTTTCATGACAGGCTCAAATCGATTTCGAAAGGCTATGCGTCGATGGATTACGAATATATCGGATACCGTGAGTCCGATCTTGTGAAGCTCGATGTGCTTTTGAACGGCGATACGGTTGATGCGCTCTCCATTGTTGTGCACCGCTCGAAAGCGTATGACTGGGGCAAAAAGCTCTGTATCAAGCTGAAAGGAATCATTCCGAAACAGATGTACGAAGTGGCTATCCAGGCCGCTATCGGCAGCAAGGTTATTTCTCGTGAAACCATCTCGGCGATGCGCAAAAACGTGCTGGCAAAATGTTATGGCGGTGACATCAGCCGGAAACGCAAGCTGCTTGAGAAGCAGAAAGAGGGTAAAAAGCGCATGAAGCAGGTCGGAAGGGTAGAGGTTCCGCAGGAGGCGTTTCTTGCACTGTTGAATATTGACGAATAGGACGTGCTTTTTTCTGAAAAAAAGGGAAATCAGCGATGGAAATGGCAAAAAGCAACGTCAAAGAAATAATGGATTCTATCCGTAAGGAGACGGTTCTTACAACCCAAAACTTAAAGAGCATTAATGACTCAACCTGGTAAACCGGAAAAAAAACATTCAAAAGAGTGGTTTGAAGCGCTGATTATAGCAGCGATATTTGCGACAGTTCTCCGGATTTTTATAGTTGAATCCTATCGCATTCCTACCGGATCGATGGAAAATACGCTGCTTGCCGGCGATTTTCTTTTTGTCAATAAATATGTATACGGGCCGAAAGTGCCGTTTACCGATATCCGGCTGCCGGGTGTCGACAAGGTCAAACGGGGAGATATCATAGTTTTCAAGTTCCCCAAAGACCGTTCGCTGAACTATATCAAGCGCTGTGTCGCTATCAGCGGCGATACGCTCGAAATTCATAATCGCCAGCTATTTGTTAATAAAAAGCCGGTTCCTCTGCCCCCCAATGGCCAGTTTATCTCCAGCCTCATGCCTGCCGGTGTTGCTGATGAGATGATTTTTCCGCAGTATTCAAATTTCAACAAGGATAACTACGGACCGATTCGTGTGCCCCGTAAAGGAGATGTCGTTCGACTGACAGCTCTGAACTATCCGCTTTACAGCTCGCTTATTGCCGATGAAGGTCACGATGTGAGTCTTCAGGGGAGGCAGGTCTTTATTGACGGTGCTCCGGCGCCCGAATATACCATCACTGAAAACTACTACTTTGCGATGGGCGACAATCGTGACAACAGTCTTGACAGTCGCTTCTGGGGATTTTTACCAGAGAAGGATCTTGTCGGCGAGGCATTGATCGTTTACTGGTCGTGGAATCCGGATATTTCGATATTTACTGATCCGGTCGGTAAGCTCAGCTCAATCCGCTGGCAGCGTCCCGGATTGATGGTTCACTGAATGCGGCGTTCTTCGGCAAGAATTTTGTCGCATATGTTCTTTGTAGACAATTGAAGTGCTGTGCGGCTGAAAAGTAGTTTCTGAAGATCGGGGTATGCTATTTTCAGGCAGCGGATGGTAGTCCTGCTCTCGGACGATTTTTCGTTTTCTCTTACGGGTAACGTTGATGAGAGTTCGATATTATTGAGCGTAACCGAGTCAAATACAAAACCGGCCTTCAGTGAACGGATGCTGAGTTGCCGTGTATTTCCTGTGGCCCGGTTGAAGTATCGGGCAAGGGTCTTTTTATAATTATCATTAAGATAGATATTGGTAGAAAGATAAAGCAAAAGATAACCTGCAGGAAAAAGTACACCGGGAGAAAGCATCAAAGCTTTGAACCATTTGATCACAAAGGTTTTATTCGGTAGTCTGGGGTTCATGATCACTCTGCCTGTTCAGCTGTTTCCATGGGGTATCGGTATTGCACTTTTTTTACGATACAAAATATTTTTCTTTATTGCGCTGTAAACAATAACCAATTCAGCCTCCCGTTTTTATGCTACAAGATCAACGGCATGCACCCTACCTTCTCAAGCCGCTCTTCAAGGAAGTTCATGCTGACACAGAGACTCCGGTTTCAGTATATCTCAAACTGCAGCGTCCCTTTTCATGTCTCCTCGAATCGGTTGAGGGTGAGGAGCTGCTTGCCCGTTTTTCCTATATCGCCATCGATCCGGTGGCAATTCTCAAAGGGTCCGTTGATGGACCGGTAAGTCTTGAGATTCTTGATGAAAAATTCAGTGATCTGGATCGTATAGCCGGAGAAGAAACCGATCTGCGCCGGAAGATTGACCGCACGCTTGCGGCATTCGATACTGAGGAGATACCCCGGAAGAAGAATGGATCGCAGCAGATGATCACTTCGGGTGTTTTTGGTTATTTCGGTTATGATGCCATGCATCTTGTCGAACGTATTCCGAAGCCCGAACATGCCGATCCGGCAGGAATGCCCGATATTTTTCTGCTCTTTTGTGATACGCTGGTGATTTTCGATAACGTCATGCGCAAGGTGTTTATAGTTTCAAATTACCTTGACGAAACAGATAAACCAGATGCACTTCAGAAAATAGAGCTCATAGCCGAACAGATGTTCCGTCCTCTTCAGCGTGAAGAGATCGCTTTAAGGCCCGAGCAGCCGGAACCTGTAGTTTCCAATACCGAGCGCGAAGAGTATCTGCGGAAAGTCGCAATCGCCAAAGAGCACATATTAGCGGGTGATATTTTTCAGGTACAGGTTTCTCAGCGACTTCGGCGTACGCTCAATACCCGTCCTTTCGATGTCTACAGGATGCTGAGAACCATCAATCCATCACCCTATCTCTACTACTTTGATCTGAAGGAGTTTGACATTGTCGGATCATCACCCGAACTGCTGGTCAAGGTTGAGCGTGACAGTAAAGGTCGGCGCATGGTCGATACACGGCCTATTGCCGGAACAAGGCATCGGGGAAGCAGTTTTGAAGAGGATGAACGCATTGCTCTTGAGTTGCTTGCCGATGAAAAGGAGAGAGCGGAACATCTCATGCTTATCGATCTCAGCCGCAACGATATCGGCAGGATTGCCAAAATCGGTACAGTAGAGACCAATGAGATGATGGTAGTTGAAAAATATTCTCATGTGATGCATATTGTAAGTAATGTTCGGGGTGAACTTCGTGATGATCTTGGTACCATGGATGCTTTCTGGTCCTGCTTTCCGGCAGGCACACTCACCGGTGCGCCGAAGGTTCGTGCCATGGAGATTATCTATGAACTTGAAAAAGAGAAACGCGGTCTGTACGGAGGTGCTGTCGGCTATCTTGATTTCAAAGGCAATCTCACTACGGCCATCGCAATCCGAACCATGGTGATTGCTGACAGGACTATCTATTTTCAGGCGGCAGGCGGTATAGTAGCCGACTCGAAACCTGAGTCTGAATATGAAGAGACGATGAATAAAATGAAGGCAGGACTGACTGCCGTTGAAAATATTGAGAGATTAGCATAACGATCAATACCTTCAAACAGAACCGATGAGCAAGAAACAATCATTCGTGAAGTACCTGCTGCTTGTGCTGGCAGGAACTGTTGTAGGCGCTCTTGTTTTCGCCAATGTTGAATTCAATTTTTCAGTAAACGGGCCGAGCTTCTCCAGCAGACCAAATTTTGCATCGGCAAAAAACAATATCGAGAACTATCCGATTCAGTCTCTGAAAAGTTTCAATGAGGCTTTTGTTCAGATCGCCGAGTCGGCTACTCCTTCAGTGGTAACCATATTCACTGAAAAAACCGTGAACCAGCGGTTCATTTCACCCTTTGACTTTTTCGGCCGTCCTTTCGACGACTTTTTCGCTATGCCGAAGCGCGGTCAGCAGAACGGCCGCAAAGAGATTCAGCGTGGCCTCGGATCAGGTGTTATTGTCACCGATGACGGCTACATTCTTACCAATAATCATGTCATCGATGATGCGGATCAGGTCTACATCCGGACATCCGATAATCGAAAGATTGACGCTAAGGTAATCGGCAAAGATCCTAAAACCGACCTTGCCGTTATCAAAGTCAATGCTAAAGGGTTGAAACCTATTGTTATCGGAGATAGTGACAAACTCAGGGTAGGTGAGTGGGTTATCGCCATCGGAAGTCCTCTCGGGGAAAATCTTGCAAGAACCGTAACGCAGGGTATTGTAAGCGCCAAGGGTCGGGCCAATGTCGGACTTGCCGATTACGAGGATTTCATACAGACTGATGCTGCCATCAATCCCGGTAATTCCGGAGGACCCCTGGTCAACATTAATGGCGACCTTGTCGGTATCAACACTGCCATTGCGAGCCGCACGGGAGGATTTGAGGGAATCGGATTTGCCGTGCCGTCCAACATGGCTAAAAAGGTATTGACTTCGCTTATCGCTTCAGGAAAGGTTACCAGAGGATATCTTGGCATCAGCATCCAGGATATTGACGAAAATCTGGCTAAAGCCATGCATGTAAAGATGGGCGAAGGGGTGCTGGTTGGAACAGTGGTTGAAGGAAGCCCTGCGGCAAAAAGCGGCATAAAAACAGGCGATGTCATTCTGGATTTCAACAATGTGAAGGTCAAAAGCAGTGTTGAACTTCGCAATGTCATTGCCAGTCAGTCTCCCGGTTCGATCATAAAGGCCAGAGTGTTGAGAGATGGCATAATCAGGATTTTCACCTTGCGCCTTGAAGCGCAGCCGACCCGGGAGGTCGCTTCTTCAAGGCCGGAAGAGAGTGCCAGGGTTACAGCCGCCCTTGGTTTCAACGCAGAGGAGCTTACCCCGGCATTGGCAGCAAGGCTGAACATAAAGCCTGGTGCCGGCAAGGCGATCATTACGGCTGTTGATCCCTCTTCCAATGCATTTATGGCAGGTCTGCGCAGCGGTGATCTCATTTTGTCTGTCAATCGCCAGAGTATTACTTCATTTGCCCAGTACAGTACCCTCATAAAAAATGTTAAAGAGGGTGATATGCTTTTTCTCCTTGTTGAACGGGGAGGGAACCGGATCTATTTCGCGTTTAATGTATAAAGTTGTTTTGCCTGAAGGATTAAGAGTTGTACATTACAATTGAAGTAAAGTCAGCGGTGCGCAGCTGACTTTACTTTTTTTGTTTGCCTGGCTCTCCCCTATGTCCTGCGCGTCGAGTATATGTCTATATGAGGTTGTTTATTATTATTATCAACAAAAACAGCACAAGAGATGAGTGACAGAATTTACCTGACAAGAGATGGTTATAACCGGCTGAAAGAGGAACTGTATGTGCTGGTTCATGAAACCAGAAGGGAAGTTCTGGAAAAAATTGCGGAAGCAAGAGCGCATGGCGACTTGAGTGAAAATGCGGAATATGATGCAGCAAGAGAGGAACAGTCACACACCGAAGCGCGCATTGCCGATCTCGAAAACAAACTGGCATCAGCTACCATACTTGATCCCAAACAGGTCAAGACTGACAAGGTTTACATACTGACCTCAGTCAGGCTGCGCAATCTTGAAGCGGATAATGAGATCATCGAGTATACGCTGGTCTCTTCAGAAGAGGCGGATACCGATCTCGGGAAAATTTCGGTACGCTCTCCGGTCGGCAGGGCGCTTATCGGAAAAGCCGTAGGTGAAAAAGTAGAGATCATGGTGCCCAAAGGGAAACTGCATTATGAGATCCTTGAAATTTTTGTTAAATAAAGTCCAACTTAAACCAGCTATCCAATGGGGAAACGTCAAATAATCTATCGTCAGGACCGGATCGGCGGTAATAAGGAGCTGCTGAACCGGGAAATCAACCTGGTTACCAAAGAAGCAAGAGTATGGCACGGAAATGTTATCGCTGTCGGCAGCAACGATATCGAACTTAAGGATGCCCGTTCAGGAAAACACCGCTTCAGTCTTGACCAGATTGATCGGATCTATTGTGATATAAAAACGAATTATTAAGGTATGCGTAAAAAAATTGTTGTCGGCAACTGGAAAATGAACAATACCATTGCTGAATCGGCAGCACTTGCTTCTGATCTTCTCGTCGCGCTTGGCGAAGGTTTTTCAGGTTGTGAGGTCGGAATTGCACCCACCTATGTCGCTCTGCAGGAAGCAGGAAAAATTATAGCGGGAAGCAGTGTTCAGCTTGTTGCCCAGAACTGCCATTATGAAAATGACGGTGCATTTACAGGCGAGGTATCGGTTCGCATGATCAAGGCTGTCGGCTGTTCATATGTTATTATCGGTCATTCGGAGCGCCGTCAGTTTTTTGGCGAAACCAATGCAACGGTGAATCTCAGGGTGAAAAAGGCTCTCTCGGAAGGCTTGAAGGTTATCCTGTGTGTGGGTGAAACTCTTGAAGAGCGGGAGACTGAAGTTACTTCAGCAGTTGTCTCTTCACAGGTCACGGAAGGTTTGATCGGTATCAGCGATATCAGCGATATCGTTATTGCCTACGAGCCTGTCTGGGCTATCGGAACCGGAAAAACCGCATCATCAGCACAGGCTGAAGAGGTGCATCTCCTGATCCGCACCACTATTTCTGAACTTTACGGTGACTCTGCAGCTGGCAAGCTTCGCATTCAGTACGGTGGAAGCGTCAAGCCATCCAACGCAGTTGAACTCTTTGCCATGCCGAATATCGACGGCGGTCTGATTGGCGGTGCAAGCCTCAACGCGGCCGATTTTGCCGCAATCATCAAGGCTGCATCATAAGAAGAAGACTGAATTTTCAGACAATAAAAAAGGCGCAGGGTATGCGCCTTTTTTATTTGGAGTTGCTCGGTAAAAGGACCAAAAAGACATCAGGGACAGCAACGACGAATAGAAATATCAGGGCAATTCAAAATTCAAAATTCAAAATCCAGAATCTCTTCAATCTTGTCCACTTCGTCCACTTCTGTCCACCATTTCTTTGTCCACTCAGTCCACTTTTCCCTTCTTCCTTCCCAATCCAAAATTTCTTCAACCCTGCGCTGCGGCTTCTTTCGACTTTTTCATTGAGCAGAAATCGGGTCCGCACATGGTGCAGAAATCAGGATTTTTATCTGTGCGCCCGCTTGCGGCCATGCTCGCTGTATGCGATTCTCGGGTTTTTACCGGATCGAGCGACAGGTTGAACTGGTCTTCCCAGGCGAATGCATACCGTGCTCTGCTCATCAGTTCATCACGCAGCCAGGCGACAGGGTTTCCTTTGGCCAGGTCGGCGGCGTGGGCTGCTATTTTATGGGCAATTACCCCTTCACGCACATCATTTCTGTCCGGCAGACCAAGATGCTCTTTCGGAGTGACATAGCAAAGCATGGCGCAGCCGTAGCTTGCAATAAGCGTGCCTCCGATGGCTGAATTGATATGATCATATCCGGCAGCAATGTCGGTTACCAGCGGCCCAAGAGTATAGAACGGTGCTTCATGGCAGTATTCGAGCTGTTTCTGCATGTTCTCTTCAATCATATGCAGGGGAACATGTCCCGGACCTTCAATCATAACCTGCACATCATATTTCCAGGCAACATTGGTCAATTCACCAAGCACTGCAAGCTCGCCGAACTGAGCCTCATCGTTGGCATCAAGTATCGAGCCGGGCCTGAGCGCATCACCAAGCGAAACGGCAATATCGTAGGTCTGAAGTATTTCACATATCTCTTCAAAACGGGTATAGAGAAAGTTCTCCTGCTTGTTGGCTTTACACCA
>Ga0326726_10006806_pt1 | contig 10278 bp, 6 predicted proteins | sample MHFenrmetagenome_2_FD_207603 | JGI IMG/M metagenome (GOLD analysis project Ga0326726, IMG submission 207603) | Lab enriched peat soil microbial communities from Michigan Hollow, Ithaca, NY, United States - MHF15MN | ecosystem: Environmental > Terrestrial > Soil > Wetlands > Peat | place: USA... | reverse complement strand
CAAGCTCGAGCGAAGCCTGGGCCTTCTCCAGGTCAGCCTGGGAGGCGACGCCGGCTTTGAAACCCTCCGAGATGCGATCGTAGTCGGATTGAGCCTTGGCCAGCTTATCGACGACGGCCTGGGACGGTTGCTGGTCCGTCTTTGAGAATTCCCGTTCGAGGAAGAGCTCGGACAGATAGCGCAGGCGCTGGGCTTCGAGCTTTTCCAGCGAGAGGCGGTATTCGCGATCGTCGACCTCGACGAGGAGGTCGCCCTCCCGGACGTGGCGGCCCTCGGCGGCGTAAAGATTCTTGACGACGCCGCCGACCTCCGCCTTCATGGCGATACGCTTCTCGGTGTAGGCCTCGCCCGGCGATTTGAGGGTCATGACGAGGTCGCCGATGACGGCCTTGGAGACCTTGACCGGGAGCGGGGCGGCCTCGACCTTCTGGTCGGGGGCCGGAGCGGAGGACGTTCCGGACGAGGAGGCTGAAGCGGTTCCCGCCTGATTTTCAGGCTTGGACGGGGTTTTGTCGAGGATGAAAAAATAGACGCCTGCGGCGGCCAGGACAAGGACCAGAAATCCGCCCAGAATGGCTTTGGGGATACGCATCAACCACCTCCTAGTCTATCGAAACAGAAGGACGCGTTCGATGCTTAAGCCCGGCGATTGACCGAATTTTAGCTTATTTAGCTAAAAATAAGCAACTTTCGGGCCAAATCTCCGGAAGAACCGCTCATTAAATAGGACTACCGGAAAGTCAAATAATTCCCGCGGCTTCTGAGGTTAATACGCCGGACCGGCCGCGTTTCCAACTTGCCCCTGACGGCCGGGCTCCGTTTCTGATACTACTACGGGGAGCAGCAAATACTGCGGGGAGCAGTAAACATGTTACCCTCGATATTGGCCGGGCTGTCGTTGCTCCCCGAGTACTAGCCGGGCAGCAAAGAAAACTCAAGCCAGCTATATTCTGCCCGGCTTAGTATGTTACACTCAACATCGGCCGGGCTGTCGCTGCTCCCCGAGTACTGGCCGGGCAGCAAAGAAAACTAAAGCCAACTATATTCTGCCCGGCTCAGTATAAGGGGCGAAAGGCTGATCCCAAGTGCTGGTCCTGGCCGTCGAAACTTCCTGCGACGAGACGTCCGCAGCGGTGCTGCGCGCGCCGAACTCGGAGACCGTCAGCGGGAAGAGGAACTGTCCCCGGAGCGGGACTGTCCCTCTTGAGAGCGCGGGTCCCCCGTCGTCGGCCCCCGAGATCCTCAGCAACATCGTCCTCTCGCAAGACGAGGTCCACGCCCCTTATGGCGGGGTCGTTCCGGAGCTCGCTTCCCGACAGCACATCAAGACGATCACCGCGATCGTCGGAGAAGCGTTGTCGCGCGCCGGCGTTGGGCTGGAGGCGGTCGATCTCTATGCCGTAACCCAAGGGCCCGGCCTCATTGGTTCGCTCCTTGTCGGCCTCTCTTTTTCCAAAGGCCTCGCGTATTTCCATAAGAAGCCGCTGGTCGGCGTCGACCATCTCGAAGCCCATCTTGAAGCCGCGTTCCTCGAGAATTCCGGCATCGCCTATCCGGTGCTCGGCCTCCTCGTTTCGGGCGGGCTCACGGCCCTCTATCTGATGAAAGAGCCGCTCTCGTATCAGCTTCTCGGCAAGACCCGGGATGACGCGGCGGGAGAGGCCCTGGACAAGATCGCCAAGTTCCTCGGCCTCGGCTATCCCGGTGGGCCCGTCATCGAGAGGCTGGGGAAGGACGGCAATCCCAAAGCCTTCCCCTTCGCCATGCCCCGGACGAAGGACCGGAGCCTCGACTTCAGCTTCAGCGGGCTCAAGACGGCGGCGCTCAAGCAGATCAGGGAGCACAGGATCGGCAAGGACGATCATCGCCTCGGCGATTTCTTGGCCAGCTTCGAGGCGATCGTGGCCCGGACGCTGGTCGATCACGTGCGGGCGGCGGCCGACGAAGTCCAGCCGAAGTCGCTCGTCCTGTGCGGCGGCGTCGCCCGGAACACGAGGCTCAGAACGCGATTCCAAGAATACGCCCGCGGGGCCGGCCTCGACGCCTATATCCCCTCGCCGAAATTGTGCACGGACAACGCGGCCATGGTCGGCGCCGTCGCCCTCAAGAAATTCGCCCGTCGCCCGGACTTGGAGATCGATCTCGACCTCGACGCCTACGCCCGCGCTTAGCGGACGTCGTAGCCGAGGAATGAGACGTAGGCGAGGACGAAGAAGAGAAGACCGCCGGCAAGGAGCAGGACGAACTCGGGCAGCGTGGCCAGCACGCGGGCCCCGAGCCGCTCTTCCCGGTACTCGAAGCGGGGCCGGTCGCTCATGTCCACGGCCGTGTTCCACCAATCCGTGGCCGGGTCCTTGGCCTGGAGCTCCGCGATCCTCTTTCGCGAGTAGCCCTCGAACGCCCGGTCCCAGACGCCGCGCTGGTCCGAAAAGTAGGCTTCGTTCTGCACGCCCGTCGAGGTGAGGTCGGTGGCCAGATAGGTAAAGACGGCCAGCGGGGAAACCATGGAGATCGTCCGGGCCAGGTCCATCTGGGCTTTGTCCTTCGAGGCCGCAGCCTTCCACACCGCGTCGATCTTTTCGCTCTGGACCCGGTTGGCCTCATCCCAGGCGCCCTGACGTGCCTTGGTCGCCGCCTCGAAGGCCTCCCTCGCGGCCGGGTCCCGCTCCGCCAATCTCTTCCTCTCGGCGTCGGAATAGCTCTGCGCGAGGATCGGATATTTGGCCAAGACCTCGCGCATCCGCTCGGTCTCGAGCTTCCGCCCGAGCTCGTCCCGCGCCGTGTCGCCCAGCCGCTGGGCTTCCCGCTCCATCTCGATCCGGGACGGCGTCGGCGCCAGGAACGAGGCGATGTAAGGGCTCAAATTGGGGATGACAAGGACGAGAAGGACCCAGACGAGAAGCGAGGTCATGATCGAGGCCGAGCTTGTATGGTGCCGCGCCGAGATGAACACACCCAGGGCGTAGAAGAGCATGACGAACAATATGGTCCCGATCGTGATCAGACCCAGAGCGCCCCAATCGGCCGCGCCCCAGCCGACGCCCGGATGGACGAGGATGACGAGCAGCCCGACGATGAGCGACATAACATAGGGGACAAGGAGCGTCAGCCCCCCGCCGACGATCTTGGCCAGGATGACCTGGGGCCTGGCCAGCCCGTTGGACAGCATCAGCTTCAGCGTCCCGTCCTCCTTCTCGCCGCTCACCGCGTCATAGGCGAAGATCAGCGCGACGAGGCTCATGAGGATGGTGACGATGAAGACGAGGTCGACGAGGGGGAACATGACCGGCAGCGGATCGTCGTCGAACTCCGACAGGTTGATGTCGGCCGACAGCCCGCGCACGAGTGTCTCGGACGGCAGGGGCGGCATCGTCGCCCGCAGGATATTCCCGATGCGATTGAAGTGAGCGTAGCTCCGGAGATAGGTCTCGGTCTCGGCCTGGCGTAGGGACGCGTCGCTGACCTTCTTCAGATAGTCGCCCGTCAGGACGAAGGTCGTGACCGGCACGACCACAAGCAAGAGGGCGAGCGTGACAACAAAGCGAAACGAGAGGATGTTCCCCAGGACCTCCTTCCGAACGATGGCTCTGAACATGGTGCTCCGCTCCCTCCTCAACGGACGTCGTAACGGACGAACAGGATGAACGTTAGAAAGTAGATGACGCTGGCCATGAAGATATTGATGACCAGGTAGCGCAGGGCAGGTCCGACGCGAGCCGCGAGCGAGAGGGGCCGTTCCTCGAATTGCGGCACCTTCTCGAATGCGACCGGCAGGCGCGTCGTCGAGATGTTCTCATTGGGGTTGTACCAATGCGGGCTGCCCTTGTCCGCCGCGTCGATGGCTTTGAAGAAGCCAAGGAACTGGGCCTGGTAGATATGCATGTCGTCCCAGACCTTGCGGAAGCGCAGGTAGCCTCCGCCGGCCACGGCCTCGGTCAGGTATTCGAAGAGCGAGACCGGCGACAGAGCGGTCACGAGGCGGGTCCGGTCGAACTGACGGAACATCGTCTGGTAATACGCATCGCGGATCCCCTTTTCCGCCTGGAGGCGCTTGGTCTGGAGGTTGGCCCGGAGTTCGTGCTGGGGCAGGAACGGGTCCCCGGAATTCATGGCCCAGCTCCCCGGCGGGGCGTTCTTGTTGAGATCGTCGAAGGCCGCGTTGACCTTCCTCTGTACCGCCTCGGAGCTTTCGATCGGGAAGAAGGTCTTGGCGGCGAAAGTGCTGGAGTTGGGCACGACGACCGCGAACGCGAGCCAGAAGGTCAGCGCCAGGAGGAGGCTGACGTTGGAGTTCGGGGCGACGACCGAGGCGAGGAGGCCGAACGTGGCGAACGTCGCCGCGAGGAGCGCGGCCACGCCCAGGAAACCGATGACTTCCCCCGCCAGCGCGGCCGAGAATCCCCCCGGACCAAGGACGATGATGACGATGAGCGCCGTAAGCGCTCCGGCCAGGACGATGGCCATGACCGAGAGAACGGCGCTCCCGAGCTTGCCCGCGAGGAGGGCGGCCCGGGAGACGGGATTAGCGAGGCACAGGGCCAGCGTCTTCGACTCCTTCTCGCCCGAGACGGCGTCGAACGTGAAAAGCAGGGCGATGAAGCTGACGATGAGAGCGGTGATAAACGCCCAGCTCAGCTCGTCATATCTCTTGAGAAACGGATTGGCCGTGCCGCTCTTGTTCTGGAAAGAAAAGACGTTCCAGGCGCTGTAGACGACGGCGTTCGGCAGGTACTTCTCCTTGGCGTCGCTGATGAAAGCGTTGGTCCGCGGCTCGAGCGAGTAGGTCTGTCTGCGGACGGCCAGCTCGCTGGCGCTCTGGCCCGCCAGGCCGCGCATCGTCTCCAGATACTGGCCCCGGGTTTCGCGGTATTTCTCGAGGCTCGCCGCCGTCGTCCGGACGTACGAGACCGCCCCGGCGGAGAAGACGGCGATGACGAGGGCCAGTGAGATGAGGAAGCGCAGGCTGTAGAGATTATGGAGGAGCTCGCGTTTGAGGACGATCCGGAACACCGTTCACCTCACATCATATCGGATGAAGGCCACGTAACCCAAAGCGAAGAGGAACACCGCCGCGACGAGCAGGAGTCCGGCTTTAAGGACCGAGGATTCCAGTCCCGAAAAAAGCGTCCCGGGCTGGTCCTCGAACCGGGGCATATCGGAGATATCAAGGTAGGGGAAATCCTGGGGGCCGTCGCCGAAGACCTTGGCCGCGCTGAGCTTTCCCCAGCGGACCCGGAAGTCCTTCTGCTGCGCGGCCCAGGCCTCGTAGTCCTTCTCGGTCTTGAATTCCCCGCCCGTTCTCAGCTCCGTGAGCTGGTCCTCCGTCTTGAAGGAGGCCGGGTCGGTCGGGGTCAGCCATCGGAACGACCGGAACGCGTCCTTGCCCTGGAGCCAGCGGACGAACGTCTCGCGGTACCGGCGGATCGCGTCCATGCGCCGGGCGTGGGAAGCGAGGTCCGTCCGGCAGACCGCCGAGGCGATGGCCCGGAAAACGCCCGTCGGGGACAGGAGCGCCAGGGAGTCCGCCGCGTCGGCCTGCCGCGTGAGGCTGTCGAGGTAGGCCCGTTGCGGCGCCCAGCGTTTGTCCGCATAGTCGATCCGGATCGGCTCGGAGATCGTGGCCCGGTGGCGGAAGTTCTCGAAGCCTGACTTCGAGCTGCCGTAGACCTCCATCGCCCCGTCCTCGTCCGACGAGCACCACCAGCAGCTCCAGCCTTCGGGAATGCCCTCGGCCTTGAACGCCCGGTCGATCGCCTCCTCGCGCGCCTTGTCGATGTCTTTCAGGACGCGGTCCAGGTTGTCCCGCGAGGCGATGCCGACAAAGCCTTCCGCGAAGTTGGAGGCGATGACGGGCATGACGAAGACGAATACGACCCAGAGGAAGAGACACACGACCAGGCTCGTGACCGAGCTCTTCGATCTGGCTGAGACGAGGGTGCCGATGAAGACGAAGACGGCAAGATAGAGGAGGCTGGCCGCGAAGAGCAGGGCGATCCGGCCCCAGTCGTCCGCGGAAAAAGCGACGTCGCCGGAGAGGAGGATCAGGACGCCGCTCAGCAGAAAGGAGAAGACAAGGACCGGCAGAAGGGTCACGACGATGCCCAGGAGCTTCCCGGCCAGCGCGGTCGACCGGCCCAGCGAATTGGACATCATGAGCTTCAGCGTGCCGTCCTCTTTCTCCCGCGTGAAGGCGTCGTAGCTGAAAATGAGGGCCAAGAGCGAGAAGACGATAGCGGCGATATCGACGAAATCGACGGAAAAGAACGAAGCCAGGAAGGGGTTGTCGCCGGCCGCCGTCTTGCCCGCCGCGAGAAGCGGCTTATCCCCGATCCGGATCGCGACACGGTTCCCGACCTGGTCGGAGACACCCTTGCCGAAAACGCTCAGGGGCTCGGGCGGCAGGACGACCTCGGGCCTCAGCTTTGAATAGACATGGACCTCGGTCATGGCTTTCTCGGCGGCGTCCCGGTCGAGGCGGAATTGGGCCGTGCGGTCGCGGAAATTGCTGATATTGATCAGGATGCTGAAGGGGATAAGGACCAGGCAAAGGACGAAGCCGATGGTGAAGCGGGGCGAGACGAGGTTCGTCAGGAAGTCCTTCTTGACGATGGTCCCGATCATGGCCTTGCGAGCACCTCCTCAGCGGACGTCATAGCGGACGAAGGCCAGGTAGCTCAAGGCAAAGAACAGGATGCCGCACGCGGCCATCCAGCCGGCGTCGAAGAGCGCCCCGGACGCGAGCACGCGATCGAGCGGCCGGTAGGCGTAGCGGAAGGCGGGCGTGTTCACCGTCCCCGCGTCGGGGGAGGCGAGGGTGCGGGTGACGAGCGCGTTCTTATAGCGGACGACCTCCTTCTTGAACTCGCCCTCTTCGCCGATCCCCGTGCCGGCGATCTCGGTCGCCGCGTAGACGAAGCTGGCCACGGGAGAGATACGGTTGATGTTCTTGGACAGGGCAACCAGCCGGTCGAACTTGATCCGGTAATCCGCCTCGAGGGCGTCGTTCTCGGCGCTGATGGCTTTGACGTGGGAGGCCCAGTCCCCCTGGCCGCGGATGCGGAGGAGGACCTCCCGCGTCCAGACCTGCTGACGCTTCTCGCTCAGGGCCCTGACCGAGGGGACATCGACGAGCTGGCGGGCCGTGAGGGTCCCCAGGTTGGGCAGGACGAAGACGAGGAGGGCCCAGGCGAAGAGCAGGATAACGAGCGAGCTCGACGCCCGGCGGGTCAGCGCCGAGACAAGGATGCCCAGGCTCAGGAACATGGCGATATAAACGAGCGAAAGCGCGAGGATGAGGGCCAGCCGGAGGGACTGGTCCGCCGAGAACCGGATGGCCGGATCGAGGGCGAGGACGGCGATGCCCAGGGCCGACACCAGCAGGAACGGGACGGTCAGGCTGATGAAGTTCCCCAGCCATTTCCCGAGGAGGACCGCGCCGCGCGAGGCCGGATTGGCCAGCATCAGCCGGAGCGTGCCGCCCTCCTTCTCGCGGCTGACCTGGTCGAAGCCGAAGAGCAGGGCGACGAGAGAGAGGACGACCCGGACGATGTAAAGAAAATCCGGCGTCGGGAAGAAGGCGAACACAGCGTTGGCCGATTTCTGGCCGGCCCGAACCGTGATGCCGGTCGAGCCGATCTCGAAGGACCGGGCCATGGCCTCGTCCAGGCCCTTGGCGAAGATGGCCAGGGGATTCGGCGGGTTGACGGCGATGGGCTCGCCCGGCTTCGGCCGGATGAGGCCGTAGTCGGCCTGCCGGTCCCTGTAATCCCGGGCCATGATGAACAGGCTCGTGCCGACGAGGACGGCCGCGAGGAGGATGACGACGTAGAACTTATAGCTGAGAAGATTGGCCGCGATCTCTTTGCGCGCGATGGTGCCTATCACAGTGTCCCCCCTTCACCGCTAATCATTCTTGCAGCCCCCCTGGGGACACAGCACCGATATTCGAATTCACCGAAATTCGAATATCGGGGTAGCGACCACATTTTATCTCACATCGTATCGCAGGAAGGCCACGTAGGCCCCGGCGAAGAAGAGGATCCCATAGATGCCGAGAAGGGCCAGGTCGACCCAGACCGCGGCCAGCCGCTTCTCGAGCGTGACGGCCTCGGGCGGGAGCTTCGGCGCGGGCGCGTTCCGGTCGAGGTTGCCGCCGCCGTAGGCCAGATCCCCGAACACCCGCATCTCCATCTTCGAGCTGAGCTCCCGGTCGATCGCCTGCTTGAACCGGGCCCGCGTCTCCCGCCAGGCGCGCTCCTCCGTGAATCCCGTGCCGGCAAGCTCCGTCAGGACATGGACGAGACAGCTCATCGGGGACAGCCGCGAGATCGTCCGGGCCACCGCCGCTTGGCGGCCTTTGCGCAGCTCGAAATCGGCGTCGACGCGGTCGAGCTCGTCCTCGAGCCTGGCCCGCGATTCGTCGTTCAGCTTGTCTTGGGCCTTCTCATAGGCCTCGACGGCCGCGTTCTTCTCCCGGCTGGCCTTCATATAGGCGTCGGTGGACATGTCCTTGATGACGGGGGTCGTCTTCATCAAGTTCTCGATGGCCTTCCCGAGTTCGTTCTGGCTCTGCAGCCGGATCCTGGCCTTCTCGAGGTCGACGACCTGCTGGGATTTGACCTGGTAGAGAAGCTTCGAGACCGCGACGCTGGCTTTCGGCAGGATCATGAACAGGGCGACCCAGCACGCGAGGAGGGTGACCATGGCCGCGGCCGAACTGCGGCTGAGGCTCGAGACGAGAAGCCCCAGGCTCAAAAAGACGAGGAGATAGAGGAGGGAGGCGCCGACCCCGACGGCGAGCGTCGCCGCCTGCCCGGCTCCTCCCAGGATGTCGAGGCCCGCCGCCGCGCAGACGAGCACCCCGGCCGCCACGCCGGCCAGAAAGGCCGCGGCGATGAGCAAGCCCGAGGCGGCCATCTTCGCCGCGATGACGGTCGGCCGCGGCACGGGGTTGGCCAGCATCTGGGCCAGCGTCCGCCGCTCCTTTTCCCCGGCCACGGCGTTGAAGGCAAAGATCATGACCAATACGGACAGGACGACGGTCACGATGAAGACGAGGTCGAGCCGCCCGTAGAGGACGGGAAAGGGATTGTCGAGGCGCCGGCCGTTGTTGAACTGGACCTGGGCGCCCCGATTGGAGATATAACCCTTCGTCTCCACCGCGTTCGGCAGGACCATCTCGATCCCGCCGGCGAGGAGGCCCATCGATGCCGGCGGCCGGAAGGCGGCCCCGCCGTTCTTCATAAGATCGACGGCGGTCACCCGCGTCTGTTCGTAGTCCTTGACCGTTTCCTCGTAGAGGGCCTGGCGGTCGGCGTGGTCCTTTTGGTTGACATAAAACCCTAGCGGGACGATGACCAAGCACAAAACGAGGGCCAGAAGGAAGCGATGGTTCTGGATGTTCTCGAGGAGCTCTTTCTTGAAGAGGATCCGGAACATCCCTGTCTCTCCTATCTCGCGTCGTAGCGCAGGAAGGCCACGAAGGCGCCCGCGAACAAGAGCAGATTGACGATGGCCAAAACGGCCAGGTCCGGGACAACGTTGCGGACGGCGTCCTCGGCCGGCCCGGGCACGTAGGTGAAGGACGGCGCCGCCGCATTGAAGTCGGCGTTGTTCGATATGCCGACGCCGCCCCGCCGGCCGCCCCGCGCTGGATACCGGGTATATGTCTGCTTCAGAAAGATGTCGCGGTTGACGACGTCTTCGAACTGACGGACCTCGCGGTTGAACCGGACATATCCGAGCCAGCCCGTCCCGGCGAGCTCGGCCAGTGGCCGGACGAACAGGCTGACCGGGGACAGCCGCGCGATGGAGGCGGCGAGGGAGATCTGGGAATTGCGCCGCTCCTCGGCCTCCCGCTCGACCGTCCGCCATCTGTCCTGGAAGACGACCTGATAACGGCCCCGGATCTCGTTCTGCTTGTCCATGCCGGCCTTGAAGGCGGGGCTCGCCGGATCCCCGGGCATGGTCCCGAGCAGCTTGTCCACCTCGGCCTCGCATTCCTTGTTGACATCACGCTGGAGCTGGGCCCGCTCAAAGGCCAGACGGGCCTCGGACTTGGCCGGACGAAGGACCTGCGCGGCGGCGACGGCCACCCGCGGATAGACGCCGTAAAGGAAAACCCAGACGAGGAGGAGGACGGTGAGCGCCGTCACGGCCTGCTTGGTCAGGGCGGAGACGAGGAGGCCGAGGTTGAAAAAAGCGCCGATGAACAGGAGCGAGAACACGAGCGCGACAAGCAGCGATGTCCCTGCTCCCGCCGTGGACGATAGGATCCCC
>Ga0326726_10006805_pt1 | contig 10278 bp, 6 predicted proteins | sample MHFenrmetagenome_2_FD_207603 | JGI IMG/M metagenome (GOLD analysis project Ga0326726, IMG submission 207603) | Lab enriched peat soil microbial communities from Michigan Hollow, Ithaca, NY, United States - MHF15MN | ecosystem: Environmental > Terrestrial > Soil > Wetlands > Peat | place: USA... | reverse complement strand
CCTGCTGCAGGGGGACGATCGCGAGCAGGATGCACGCCAGCGCCTGCAGCAGGCGATCCGTACAGGAGAGTCCTGCCGCGTGCTCATCCGCAACTACCGCAAGGATGGCGCGCTCTTCTGGAATGAAGTCGCGCTGCAGCCGCTCAAGAACCCGGAAGGCCGGGTCACACACTTCGTCGGTTACCATCGGGACTCAGGCGAGCGACTGCGCACCGATCCGAAGTCGACGGGCGCGCGCGACATGCAGGGCGCGCAGGCGGTACCGATCTCGGTGATGCGCGACGATCGGCTGACGGGGCTCTACAACCGCGGGTACTTCGAGGAGCTGGTGCGGCGCGACTGGGCGATCGCCCAGCGCGATGGTCGCAGCGTCGCGTGGTTCCTGTTCGACATCGATGCGCTCAGCCTCTACAACGATACGTTCGGGCGCAACGCGGGCGATGCGTGCATCCGGCGCGTCGCGCGCACAATCGCCTCGCATTTTCGCCGCGCGAGCGATCTGACCGCGCGCTACGAGGGTGCGACGGTGATCGCCGCCGGCATCGGCATGACGGCCGAACTCGCCGCCCAGCACGCCCGCGTCATCCTGGAGAAAGTGGCGGAGCTGCACATTCATCATCCGCGCTGCACCGTGCAGAAGTACGTCACGGTGAGCGCGGGCATTACTGCAGCGGTGCCGGGGAGTCAGGACAGCCCGCAGGCGCATATCGAGAAGGTGGTCGCGGCACTCAAGCAGGCCAAGACTCTCGGCCGCAACTGCGTATACGAGGCGCCCTGAGCCGCCGGCGCTGCGGCGTCAGTCTGCGCCGGCAACGGGCGTGACGATCGCCACGACGCCGAATGCCGGATGATCGAAGTAGTGGCGCTCGAATGGCCTCATGCGCCGGTCCTGGTGAATCCAGAACGTCACGAGTCCCGGTGCCGTACCCGGCGTCAGCAGCGTTGCGGGCGGGTTTGCGGTCGTGTAGGCGAGGTCGAGTGCGAGATGCAGGAATCGCCCGCGCTCGAGCGTCACGGACCCGGTCAGGCCGCTCGTCCCTTCGACCAGGGGCTCGATGCGCACGGGTGATCCCGAGTCGCGCTCGCCGGCTGCGATCCGAAAGCCGAAGTGCGCGATCGGCTCATAGCTCGCATTACGCCGCAGCGCGGCCTCGGTGCCGGCGAGCTGGAACTGCGCGGGACCGAGCGGTCGGACCGCTTGAGCCGCGGTGTTCGACTCGGCGCTCGTCCCGTTCGCCGCCGTGTCCCCTGCGGCAACGGGCGCCGGCGCAGGTTCGTCCCAGTTCTCGGGGCTTGCGATCGTGCCCTTATAGCGAAAGACCACGAGCTCGACATTGAAGACATCGCTCGGCGGTGTCGCCGCACGCGTATTGCCCGCGATAATGACTGCCAGGGTAAGCGCGGCGACGCGCAGGACAGCGGCAATGGGCGTGCTGGATCGCGGTCTCGGCACACTAGCATCCATCGATGTGAAAAGGGCGTGCAGAGTGTAGCCGAATTGCGGGCGGCCTGATTCGTGGCTAGGCGAGGCGGCCCAGCAACTCGGCGATGTACGTCAATCGATCCTCTTCCCGCTCGAGTTTCGCCTGAAAGCGCAGCTTGAGCGGGCCATCGAGCCGGAACCTGCTGCGCGGTTCCTGCACCAGGCGGATGACCCTGGCAGGGTCCACCTTGTTCTCTTCGTCGAACAGAAGGTAGCCGCCCGCAGCGCTCGCGTCGATCTTGCGGATGCCGAGCGGGGCAGCACGGCTCTTGAGGCGTGCCACGCGCATGAGGCAGCGGGCGGGTTCGGGAAGGGGACCGAAGCGATCGGTGAGCTCCGCCACGAGATCGTCGAGAGCCTGGCTATCCGCCGCACTGGCAATGCGCTTGTACAGCACGAGCCGCAGGTGCACGTCTGGCACGTAAGTCTCGGGTAGCAGCGCCGGCAAGTGCACGTCCACTTCCGCCCCGCTCGCGAGTGGACGCTCGAGATCCGGCTCGCGACCGGACTTGAGCGCCCTGACAGCCCGATCAAGGAGTTCCATGTAGAGAGAGAAGCCGATCTGCTCGATCTGCCCGCTCTGTTCCTCGCCGAGGAGCTCACCGGCACCGCGGATCTCGAGGTCATGCGTCGCGAGCGTGAAACCGGCGCCGAGGTCCTCGAGCGACTCGATCGCTTCGAGCCGCTTCGCCGCATCGCCCGTGATTGCCGCACGTGGCGGGGTGATGAGGTAGGCATAGGCACGGTGGTGCGAGCGGCCCACGCGGCCGCGCAGCTGATGCAGTTGCGCAAGACCGAAACGGTCCGCGCGGTTGATGATGATGGTATTGGCCGTCGGAACGTCGATTCCGCTCTCGATGATCGTGGTCGATACCAGCAGGTTGAGGCGCCGGTGATAGAAGTCGAGCATCAGCTGCTCGAGATCGCGCTCGCGCATCTGGCCGTGGCCGACGCCGACCGTCGCCTCGGGAACGAGTGCGCGGATCTCGTCCGCCATCTTGTCGATCGTTTCGACTACGTTGTGCACGAAGTAGATCTGCCCCCCGCGGCGGATTTCGCGCAAGGCGGCTTCCCGAATGAGCGGCGCGTTCCACTCCGTGACAAAGGTCTTGATCGTGAGGCGCCCGGCCGGCGGCGTCGTGATCAGCGACAGGTCGCGCAAACCCCCGAGCGCCATGTTGAGCGTGCGCGGGATCGGTGTGGCGGTAAGCGTCAGCACGTCGACCTCGGCACGCAGCGCCTTCAGGCGCTCCTTGTCGCGTACGCCGAAGCGGTGTTCCTCGTCGACGATCACGAGGCCGAGGTCCCGAAAGCGCGGTTGCGCGTGCAGCAGCCGGTGCGTCGCGATCACGATGTCGATGGTCCCGGCGGCGAGCGCGCGCACGGTCTCGGCCGTCTCGGTGCCCGTGCGAAAGCGCGAGAGCACCGCAATACGTACCGGCCAGTCCGCGAAGCGATCGGAAAACGTCTGCATGTGCTGTTGGGCGAGGAGGGTCGTCGGGACCAGCACTGCCACCTGCTTGCCGGCATTGACCGCGACAAAGGCGGCGCGCAACGCGACCTCCGTCTTGCCAAATCCGACGTCGCCGCAGACCACACGGTCCATAGGCTTTCCGGAGCCGAGGTCGGCGAGCACCTGATCTATGGCCTGCGCCTGGTCCGGCGTCTCCTCGAAGCGAAATGCCGCGGCAAACGCCCGATATTCGGCATCGCGGGCCTCCAGGCTCACGCCCTGGCGCGCGGCGCGGCGGGAATACAGGTCGAGGAGTTCCACGGCCACGTCGCGGATGCGCTCGGCGGCCTTCCTGCGGATCTTCGCCCAGTCGCCGGTGCCGAGCTTGTGCAGCGGCGCGGTCTCCGCCGGGGCGCCGCTGTAACGGCTGACGAGATTGAGTGCCTGCACCGGCACGTAGAGCTTGTCGCCGTCGGCGTATTCGAGCAGCAGGAACTCACCGACTTCGCCGCCGATCTCCATGGTCGTAAGGCCCCGGTAACGACCGACGCCATAGGTTTCGTGGACCACGGGCGAGCCGATGTTGAGGTCGGTGAGCTCCCGGAGGATCGTTTCGGGGTCGCGCTCGCTGCGCCGCCGGCGCCGTTCCTGCCGCGCGCGTTCGCCGAACAGCAGCTCCTCGCTGAGCACGGCGAGGCCCGCTTCAGGCAAGAGGAGGGAGCCGACGTCCGCGGCGACCGCGAGCGCGAAGCGCATCGCACCCGCGCGAAAGTCACTCCAGCCCGCGACCACCTGCGGCGTGAGTCCGTGACCCGCGAGGAGCTCGAGCAGCACTTCCCGCCTTCCCGCCGAATCGGCGATGAGGAGCGTGCGGCCGGCAAATCCATCGAGAAATCGCGCGAGGGGCGCCGTCGGTTTCGCGGATCGCTCGTCAAGGCGCACGTCGGGCGCGGCGGCGCTTGCCAGGTTGTATACGGGTTCCGGACTCGACTCCGCCAGCAGCTTCACATGACTGAGCCGCACGCCGCCGAGCGCATCGAGCCGCGCCGTGAGCTCGCCAACCGGCAGATAGAGGTCGGTCGGCGGCAGGATCGGATATTCCCGATCGTGGCCGTACTGCTCGTAACGCGACTCGAGGTCGCTCCAGACGCGCTCTGCCGCGGGCACTGCCTCGGCCGCGTCAATGATGCGGGTCGCCGCCGGCAGATAGTCAAAGAGCGTGCTCGTGGAATCAAAGAACAGCGGCAGGTAGTACTCGACGCCGCCCGGCGCGAGACCGTTGCTGACGTCCCGATAAACGGGACTGCGGCTCGGATCGCCTTCGAAGCGCACACGATAACGCTGGCGAAACGTCTTCACTGCCGGGGCATCGAGCGGCACCTCGCGCGCCGGCAGCAGGCGCACGCACTCCAGCCGCTCGCCCGAGCGCTGCGTCTCGGGATCGAAGGCGCGGATGGTCTCGATCTCGTCGTCGAACAGATCGATGCGCAGCGGTTCAGCGGCGCCCATCGGAAAGACGTCGATGAGGGAGCCACGCACCGCGCACTCGCCGGGGCTCATGACCTGGGCGACCTGCGCATAGCCCGCCTGCGCCAGGCGCGCGCGAAATGCGTCGCGCGGCAGGCGATCCCCCCGGGTGATGAGGAGCGTGTGCGACTCGACGTAGCTCGGCGGCGGCAATCGCTGCAGCAGTGTTTCGAGCGTCACGATGACGATGCCGCGCTTGAGCGAGGGCAGCTCATAGAGCGCGGCGAGTCGCTGCGAGATGATGTCCGGATGTGGCGAAAAGCGGTCGTAGGGCAGCGTTTCCCAGTCGGGAAAGGGCAGTACCGAGAGCTCACCGCCGAGAAAGAACCTGAGTTCCGATTGCAGTCGATCGAGCGCCCGCGCGGACTCCGCGATGAGCAGCAACGGGCCGGCGGCGCCGCGCGCCGCCTCCGCCAGCGCAAGTGCCGCGGCGCTTCCATAGAGCTGGCCCCAACGGATCCACCGGGCTCGGGTATCCGGCATGGGCGGGCAGAACGGCATCGGCATTCCCAGAAAAGCCAGACTAACGGGCAAACCCAAAGCAATACACGGCCTGGCACGGACTCGCGTCCGTGGGGCCGAAGGGCTGGCGAGCTTACCAGACCGCCGGGAGCGGTCGAACGATCAGCCGGCGCTGACTACCGCGTGGATCACGCGGTCGTTCTCGAAGAACACGCTGAACGCGGGATAGTCCCAGCGCGTGATCGGTGGCTTGCCGACGGCAGCATGTTTGCTAGTCGGAGCGCCGAAGCGGGATTCAACCGATTGCATCGTCGAGCCGCGAACCGGCCGGTCGACCGCGGTATCGCGTACCGCCATGTTGCCGTCAACCGAAACGATCTCCGCCGACGCCAGCGGAGCAGCACAAGCGACGAAAGCAGCCACAAGCAACGAGGGGATCTTCATGGGGCAGCCTCCACAGGGGACGGGGGCCAATATAGCATCGCTATCAGCACGCGAACAATTGCGTATAAGTAATTGAAAGTTTGGTGGAATAGCTCACACTCCGGGGCGCCTGTGGGGCTGCGGCGGATATGCTTTAATCGCGCCCCATGTTTCACCCGTTGCCGCTCGCCATCGGGCTGCGCTACGTGCGCAGCCGCAAGCGAACTTACTTCGTCTCCTTCATCACCTGGACCTCGCTTGCGGGCCTGGCGCTGGGCGTAGCCGCGCTCATTACGATGCTTTCCATCATGAACGGGTTCGAAGCGGAGCTGCGGGCCCGGCTCGTGAGCCTGGCGGCCCACGCGAACATCACGGCAGATGCCGTCGCGCCCGCCGAGTGGCAAGCCATCGCCGAGCGCGCGCGCAAGCTCCCCGAGGTCGTTGGTGCGGCGCCGTACGTCGAAGTCGAAGCGATGTTAGGCAACGGCGCGGAGCTCCAGCCGGCGGTGCTGCGTGGCATCGATCCGGCCGTCGAAACCTCGGTGTCGACGATCGCGACGACGCTGGTCGACGGATCGCTCGCGGCGCTTGCACCGGGGACCGATCAGCTCGTTCTCGGCCGTGGGCTTGCGCTCGAGCTCGGCGTGAGCGTCGGCGACCGGCTGACGGTGATGATTCCGACGTCGAATGCGGCCGGCGAGGTCACGCCGCGCATCCGCGAGTTCACGGTGGGCGGTATCTTCGAGGCGGGTCTGCAGGATCACGACAGCGTGCTCGCGCTCGCACATCTGGCCGACGTTCAAGCGCTGCGCGGCACGAGCGACCTCACAGGGGTACGCGTGAAGTATGCGGACCTGATGCGGGCGCCGCTCGTCAGTCGCGGCGTCGCGCAGGCGCTCGGTGGACGCTTCAAGGTGACCGACTGGACCGAGCAGAACGCCGCGTACTTCAGGGCCGTCAGGATCGAGAAGACCATGATGGCTCTGATCATGCTGCTGATTGTCACGGTCGCCGCGTTCAACATCGTCGCCTCGCTGGTGATGGTGGTGACCGACAAGCGCACTGACATAGCGATGCTGCGCACGCTCGGGCTCACACCGCGGGAGATTCTCCAGGTCTTCATTACGCAGGGCACCGTCATCGGCTGGTTCGGGACTGCGATCGGCGTCGCGCTGGGAACACTGCTTGCCTACAACGCGGGTGCCGTCATCGAGTGGGTGCAGCGCACTTTGGGCTTTCAGATCATGGACGCCGAGGTCTACTACATCACGCGCATTCCTTCCGATCCGCATGTGACCGATATCGTGTTCATCGCGATAGCCGCATTCGCGCTGACCTTGCTCGCGACGGTGTATCCCGCGCTGCGCGCGGCCCGCACGCAGCCAGCCGAAGCGCTGAGGTACGAGTGAGCACGGCCGTCGAATGGATGATCGCCCGGCGGTACCTGAGCTCTCGCCACCGCAACCGCTTCGTCTCATTCATCAGCGGCATCTCGATGGGCGGGCTCGCCCTCGGTGTCGCCGCGCTCGTCGTCGTGCTGTCGGTAATCAACGGCTTCGAGCGCGAGTTGCGCACGCGCATCCTCGACACGACGGCACACGCGCTGCTGTCTGCCGTCGACGGACCGATCGCCGACTGGTCTCACGTGGCGGAGGTTGCGGCCGGCCGGCGTGACATCGCGGCGGTCGCACCGTACATCGAGGACAAGGGCATGCTCGTGAACGGGCGCGCCGTCGCGGGCACCGTCATCCGTGGCGTGCTCCCCGCGCAGGAGCAGCGCGTCGACGGCATCGCGACGCGCATGGTGTCGGGGAGGCTCGACGATCTCGCCTCGGGCAAGTACCGGATCGTCCTCGGCAGTGCGCTCGCCGAGGCGCTGCACGTGAAGATCGGTGATCGCGTCGTGCTGATGTCGCCACAGGCAGTGCTGACGCCAGTCGGGGTGATGCCGCGTGTGCGTCGCTTCACGGTGAGCGGCATTTTCAGGGCCGGTATGTATGAATATGACCGGGGTCTCGCCCTCGTGCACATGGAGGACGCGGCGCGGCTCACGCGCCTCGGGGCGGGCGTGACCGGACTCAGGCTCAAGGTCGAGAACATCTACAGGGCCGGGTCCGCAGTGCGGGGTCTTGCCGTAGCCCTCGGCGGCGGTTTCTACGTTTCCGACTGGACGCAGACGCACCAGAACTTCTTCCGCTCGATCACGCTCACCAAGACCATCATGTTCGCCGTCCTGTCGCTCGTCGTGTTCGTCGGTGCCTTCAATATCGTCTCGACGCTCGTCATGGTGGTGAAGGACAAGCAGGGTGACGTCGCCATATTGCGAACGCTCGGCAGCACGCCAGGCAGTGTGATGCAGGTATTCATCTACCAGGGCGCCGCCATTGGCCTCATCGGCACGCTGCTTGGCATCGGTATCGGCGTGCTCATTGCCCTCAACACGGAGGCGCTGGTGCACGGGCTCGAGCGGCTGCTCGGCACCAAGCTCGTCGACGCGAGTGTCTATTACATCGGTGATCTGCCGGCGCGGGTCGAGTGGGGCGATCTCGCACAGGTCACGCTGGTCGCGCTCGGTCTGTGTTGCCTCGCCACGCTGTACCCGGCCTGGCGGGCCGCGCGCAATCCGCCCGCGGAGGCGCTGCGACATGAATGAGCCGGAATCGACCACTGGCGCGGCGGTACTCGGCTGTCGCGGCCTGCGCAAGGAGTTTCGCCAGGGCGATGCCATCCTCGAGGTGCTGAGCGGCATCGATTTCGAAGTGCGGCGGGCCGAGTGCATTGCCATCGTCGGGGCCTCGGGCTCGGGCAAGACGACGCTCTTGCAACTCCTCGGCGGTCTCGACCTGCCGACGAGCGGGTCCGTAACCATTCTCGGCAGCCCAATGCACGAGCTGAGCGATGCGGAACGCGGGCGCCTGCGCAATCGCAGCGTCGGTTTCGTGTATCAGTTCCATCATCTGCTGCCGGAATTCTCGGCGCTCGAGAACGTCGCGATGCCGCTCCTGGTGCGCCGGCTCCCGGTTGTGGAGGCCATGGGCGCCGCGCGCGCGCTGCTCGAACGGGTCGGACTCGGGGCGCGCCTGACGCATCGCCCCTATCAGCTCTCGGGGGGCGAGCGCCAGCGCGCAGCTGTGGCGCGCGCGCTCGTCACGAGACCCGCGCTGGTGCTCGCCGATGAGCCCACGGGCAATCTCGACGGCCACAATGCGCAACAGGTATTTGCGCTGATGCTCGAGCTGAACCGGGAACTCGGCACGAGTCTCGTCATCGTGACCCACGATACCGCGCTCGCGGCGCGCATGGATCGCGAGTACGAGCTCGTCGAGGGCCGCCTCAACGCGCGTGCGCCAGCGACGCGTTGAATCGCGCACCGCGCAAGACGCGCTAGAACCGAACTTTCGTCTGGACCAGGAGCTGCACGGCCTCGATCGAAGGATCGCCGTCCAGCGGAAATGCAACATCGACATGAATGACGTTGCCGAGTCCGGAGCGGCTGTTGCCAAACCGTAGTCCGAGACCGACGTCTCTAAGTAGACCGAGGCTCGGAGAGCTGAGCGGCGCCTCACCCCAGGCGCGACCGGCATCGAAGAACGCCGCCGCGCCCACGTGGAACAGGCGGAAGGGATACCAGTCACTGAAGAACCGCTCCTCGACGGTCAGCAGCAAGCGGCGATCACCGCCCTGATAGCGCAGCGGATAGCCCCGCAGCCCATTGTCGCCGCCGAGCAGCAGCTGATTGTCGAGGTCCAGATTGCGCCCGTACGTGGCTTCCACAGTCGTAAAGAACAGGAAACGCCTGGACTGCTGGAAATAGTAGCGCGCGGCGGCGCCGACGACAGTGTTGGTCAACGTGCCGCTCTCGAGACGGCCGCTCAGGCCCACAGCCGACAGTATTGTCGTGCGTTCCGAAAGCGCTGCGCCATGATCGAGACCGCCAGCGAAGATGAGCGCCGAGCGGTACGAACCCCAGCCCGTGCCGGCCCAGCCGAGCCTCAGGCCTGCGCGTAATCCGAGGTAGAAATCCTCGGTGCGTGCGATCTGATCGCGGTTCCTGACCTTGCGATAGGCGTCCTGCAGGACATCGAACTGCACCCAGGGGTAGACGAACTTGCGGTCCGCCGGCACGGTACTGGTGCCGGTCCAGCCAGGCGTGACGGCGAACGTATGCTCGTCGTAGGTCGCACCTGCTCGCCAGCGCCGCACCCAGCCGTTGCTCAGGCCGTGGGACCAGCCGCCGTAGGCCTCGGCGAACTGGCGGTGATGGCGAAACTGGTCGACGATCTCGCCAAGGTCGTAGAGCGAGTCGATGCGATCGTCGTCATAGACGTCAACGCCCATCGTCCGGCGCGAGTCGAGCGCGTAAAAGGGCAGCTCGAGCGCGACACCCCGCACCTGCCCGTCGCTGTTGGAAGAGTACTGCGCCTGCAGGTTCCACCAGCTCTTGCCCAGGTGGGGGTCTCTGTACTGAAGAGTTGTTTCATCGCGGTCGACACCGTGCTTATGGCCCAGGGACACCTCGACGCCGGTGCCGACCAGGTTCAGCTCCTCGAGCTCGATGCCGCTGGTGTTCTCGCCGCCGCTGCGGCCAAACGAAATACCCGGATTGAGAGTCCATACGTCGCGCGTCGTCACTGCGACATCGACCCGGCCGTCGTGCACGGCAACGGCGCGCACCGAGGCGTCGTAAAGATAGGGCGCCGTGCGCAGGATGCGTTCCGATTCCTGCAGGATCCGCGCGGAGTACGGATCGCCTGTCTGAAACAGCAGCTGATCGAGAATCACGTGCGCCCGGGTGTTGTAGTGCAGGCGGTTCGCCAGGCGGAACAGCGCCTTGTCCTCCCTCGGGTCCCGCGGATCGAAGATGTCCTGGTTGTCGAGAGTGATGTCGCCGATCACCAGGCCAGGGACGGCAAGCTCCGCCGCTGTTGGC
>Ga0326726_10006804_pt1 | contig 10279 bp, 7 predicted proteins | sample MHFenrmetagenome_2_FD_207603 | JGI IMG/M metagenome (GOLD analysis project Ga0326726, IMG submission 207603) | Lab enriched peat soil microbial communities from Michigan Hollow, Ithaca, NY, United States - MHF15MN | ecosystem: Environmental > Terrestrial > Soil > Wetlands > Peat | place: USA... | reverse complement strand
ACTGCGGCGAGCTTGTATTCCAGTTCGTAGCCGTCGAATTCGTTATCGGCGAAGGTGCTCTCCAACACGGCGCGGATCTGTTCCAGCGTGCCGCACCCGGCGAATTCGGTGATGGCGCGCCGCACCGACAGGTTGTTGACGATGACGTGCTTCTGATCGAGCGTGCGCTGGGCCACGCGGCGCAACTCAATCAGTTCGTGATAGCCGAGGTGCTGGACCCCGACCCACACGATCCCGCCAAACACAATCAGCACCAGCGCTACCGGACCACCGCCGGGCAGCAGCAGAACCAGGCTGAGGAGACCGAAGACGGCGGAAACGGCGTAGAGAATCAGGGTTGTCTGGCGCGGCGAGAGCCCGCGCTTGAGCAGCTTGTGGTGGATGTGTTCCCGGTCGCCTACGAACAGCGGCTTGCCGTTCATGAAGCGGCGAACCACCGAGATCACGGTCTCCAGAATCGGCAGTCCGAAGGAGACCACGGGAATCGCCACCGCCACCATGGTCGGTGATTTCTGCCCATACAGCGCCAGCGAGCCCAACATGAAGCCCACGAACAGGCTGCCGGAATCGCCCAGGAAGATGGTGGCGGGATTGAAGTTGTAGCGCAGGAACCCGATGAGCGCGCCGGAGAGCGTGGCCGTAAGCAGCAGGCCGAACTGATTGCCGTTGAGCGCGGAAACGACGAAGACGACAAATGTGGCAAACAATGCCGAGCCGGTAGCCAAGCCGTCGACACCGTCAATCAGGTTGAATGCGTTGGTAATCCAGAGGATCCACAAGATGGTGATGCCCAGCGAGACCACCCAACTGAATTGCGAGGAGCCGAACAGGATGGGCAGCGTGACGATGCGCAGGCCGCCGGCAAAGACGATGCCGGCGGCAATGGCCTGGATGAAGAACTTCCAGTACGGGCCGATGCCGCGCATGTCGTCGTAGAGGCCGAGCAGGAACACCAAAGTCCCAGGCACGAGCAAGAAGAGCATGGTGCGCAGGTGGAAGGCTTGGCGAACCGGGAAGCGGTGCATGTAGTAGAGCGCCGAGAGAAGCGCGATCACCAGCGCGGCGTAGATGGCCACCCCGCCGATACGCGGCAGCGGGTTGGTATGGATGTGACGCTCGGATTCCGGGATCGACACCCAGCCGTACTTGATGGCGCGGTTGCGCACTAACCAAGTGAGTAGGAACGAGAGCAGCAGGGAGAGCAAGAAACTGCTCAGGCTAATGCCAAACACCTAGCGTACTCCTCGTGATCGGACGGTGGACCCCTACGAACGTGGCGGTTGGAATGGTAGCGCATCCACACACTCAGTGGCCGGGGCGGACAAGATAACTTTTGCCTTAGGAACCAAGATACACACTGATGCGAAAATTTTTCCCATTTCGGTCAATTCTCGGTTACAGCGTGGCCTGCACAATGTTGAGCATGTTCGTGACCAGAACCTGGTGGGAAAAACGGTCGGCGAACTTGATTTGCACAGTACGTTGAGCAGGGTCACCGGCTGCGGCGCGAATTAGTGTCACGACTTCTGGCACGTCACCGTGCCGCGCGGCGCGGAATTGGGCGCCCTGCATAGCGTCGAAGATGTCAGTGATGTGGCTAGAGGCAGGGCCGATGTAGAGCACCGGCGCGCCCACGCGGAGCACGTTGTAGATCTTGCAGGGATGAATGATGCCGACGAAGGGATCGCCCATGACGACCACGTGCAGATCCGCCGCCGACAACGATGCTCCCAATTCCTCCAGCGGTTGATAGGGCAAGAAAACGACATTGTCCGTCTGTCGCTGGCGCGCCAGCAGTTGCAAGCGGCGGTATTCGCTGCCGCCGCCGACAAAGCAGAAGACAAACCGCGGATCGTCCGCCAAGCGCCGGGCGGCTTCGACGACAGTATCCAGCGGATGGCACGGGCTGTGGTTGCCGGAGTACATGACCACGAATTTCCCGCTCAGGCCATGGCGGGCTCGGAACTGCTCACGAGCGGCGGCGTCGAAGCGCACGGTGTCGTGCGCCCAGGGCGGAACGACGGCAATTTTTTCCGCGGGCACGCCCTTGGCGATCATGCGTTCCTTCATGAAGCGATCGAGCGCAATGATGCGGCGGGCGCGGCGCATGCTCTGCAACAGGAGCGCGGAGAGGGCGCGGCCGGCGAAAGAGCGTGGGCGCAGCCATCCGGCGGCAATGGCTTCATCGGGATTCAAGTCCATGGCCCAGAACAGCAGGTTGCGGGCCTTGAGCGGAACCATGAGCGAGGCGAGCCAGGAAATCAGCGGCGGCGAGGTCATGGCAATGACCAGATCGCAGCGGCGAAGCAACGCCATGCGCAGCGCGCAATTTGCCAGGTAGGTGGCGAAGTCGGCGGCACGCCGCCAAGGCGCGGTTTTGCCGAAGGCGGTGGCGGCAACGCGGATGATCTCGATTTCACGATAGTGCTCGCGCGGCGGGAACTGCCGCCCGGGATTGTCGTAAGCGCGCGCGCCGGTAACGACGGTAACGGCATATCCGGCGTCCACCAAGGCGAGGGCGAGATCGGTGGCGTGCTGCGCGGTGGAAACCACATCGGGATAGAACGCCTGGTTGAGAATGACGATGCGGCGGCGCGGAGCGCAGGCGATACGAGCGTCAATCTGCCGTCCCGAGGCTAGTTCGGTGCTCTGCATCTCACCACGACAACGAGAAATGTCCTTCGGTAATGAACCCGCCGGACTGGATGTTGATCAGTTGCGCGCAGCCCACGAGCTTGCCCTTGAGTTCCTCGTCGGCGAGTTTGTCGATATTGCGCAGGCGGACGGTGTGCGATTTTTCGCTCGTGCGGCACATCAGCGCCTGCGGCACGGATTCCAGCTCAGGATGCGCTGCGGCGCCGGATTCGGTGGTCACCACCAGCAGCGGAGTTTTCAACATCTGCGAAATATGCTCCGCGCCGGCAACCACGTAGGCCACGCCCTGGCTGTGCAGCGATTGGCCGTCGAGCACCTGGTCGAAGACTTTTTCCACCAGGGGGAGCGCGGCTTCGCTCACCGGCAGGCAAAAACGCACGTGCATAGAGAGCAGATACACGAAGGTGAACGGCAGAAATAGCGCGCTGGTTTCGACGGCGGCACCGAGCAATTCGGGCAGGAACAATACCGCGAACGGCACGGCGGCGGGCGGTGGCGCGGTTTGTGGGTCTAGCGACATTTCAGTCTTAGTCCGGTCCCGAAGTACTTCGCCGTTTCGGCGGTATTTCTTCGTGCCGTCCCTACGGGACTCTCAATTCAATATCAGGTCTACCCAGGGCTGGCGCCCTGGGCTACCAGCGTTCGCCCCTGCGGGCCTGAGAAACTCCGGTTTCAGTTTCAACTTGAATCCCCGCGGGCGAGGGCGCCCGCGGGAGCAGCGAGTTGGCCGGCTCCTGATGGCGGCCCCGGCGAGGGCGCCGGGGCCCACAAATACTGCGTACTGCTTGCAAGTCCGAGGGCGCCGGGGCCCGCAATACAGGCTACGGTTTAGAGGTCCAAGGTACAGCTTCTGTGAGTCTGCTCCAGGTGTAACCGCCTTTGGTGAAACCAAAAATTCACTCTGCCCGAACTGAAACTGAGACCGTCAGTGCTCGACCAGGTAATCGCCGAGGAACAGTTTGTCCATGCGAGTGCGCTGGAAGCAGTTCAGCGCGTCCTGCGGCGTGCACACGATCGGCTCGTCCTCGTTGAACGAAGTGTTCAGCACGACCGGCACGCCGGTAAGCCGGTCGAAATCGCGGATCAGGTCGTAGTAGCGGGGGTTGGTGCTGCGCGATACGGTCTGCAGGCGTCCCGAACCGTCGACGTGGGTGACCGCGGGAATGTGCGCGCGCTTGTCCGGCTTGACCGCGTAAACCATCAGCATGCTGGGCGCGGGATGTGTCTGTTCGAAATATTCGCCGACACGGTCTTCGAGGATCGAGGGGGCGAACGGGCGAAAGGGTTCGCGCTTTTTGATGCGCGCGTTGAGGATATCCTTCATCTCGGGCCGGCGCGGGTCGACAACAATGCTGCGGTTACCGAGCGCGCGCGGTCCGAATTCCATGCGCCCCTGGAACCAGCCGACGATCTGCCCGTCGGCGATGGCTTGCGCCGCCATCTGGGTAAGGCATTCGGGCTGAAGGCGGGTGTGCCGCATGCCGGAAGCGAGCACCGCCTCTTCGATGTGCCCGTTCTCGTACGCCGGTCCGGTATAGGCGTGCTCCATGACGAAGGAGCGCGGCTGATGGAGTTCGATGTTGTGCAGGTAGTAGCAGACGCCGATGGCGGTGCCGGCGTCACCCGCGGCGGGCTGGGCGTAGATCTGCGTGAACGGCGTGTGCAGAAGGATTTTTCCGTTCATCACGGAATTGAAGGCCACGCCGCCGGAGAGGCACAGGCGATCGGCGCCGGTCTGTTCGTGCAGATGCTTGAGCACGTGGAAGCAGACTTCCTCGAGCCGGGCCTGCAAGGACGCGGCGATGTCTTCATGATGCGCGCTCATGGGGCCGCCCTTTTCCCGCGCCGGGCCGAAGGTCTCGATGAACTTGTCGGAGAAAATGCGGCCGACCGTCGGCGAACCCTCATCCCAGGTCATCTCCACGCCCTCGGAGTGGTGGAGGAAGTAGTCGAGGTTGAGTTTGAAGCGTCCGTTGCTGTCGGTGGTGACCAGGTCTCGAAACTGGTCGAGGAAGCGGGGCTTGCCGTAGGGGGCCAGGCCCATGACCTTGCCTTCGTCGCCGTAATGCGGAAAGCCGAGGAACTGGGTGGTCGCGGTATAAACGCAGCCCATGGAATGCGGGAACTCGATTTCGCCCAGCACTTGCATTTTCGTGCCTTCACCGAGGCCCCACATGGTGCTGATGAAGTCGCCGAAACCGTCAATGGAAAGGATGGCGGCTCGATCGAATTCCGAGACTAGGAAACAGCTCGCCATGTGCGCCTTGTGGTGCTCGATATTGTGAAACTGGGCGCGGAAGCGGTCGGCGGGGATGTCCAGCGCGCGCGCGAGTTCATCCTTCAGGTTGCGCACCTTGGCGGCGTTGGCCAGCCGCGTGCCGATCAGGCTGCCCATCCGGGTGAGCCGCGACATGGAGAACAGGATCTTCTTGTGGAGATTCGCCGAAGGATCGCGCGAAATTCCGATGTGGTCGAGGTCGGCAGGACCGATGCCGGCCTCCTCCAGGCAGTAGCGCACGGCCATGGTGGGAAAACCCGCGCAGTGTTTCTTGCGGTTGAACCGCTCTTCCTCTACGGCGGCGATCAGGCGGCCGTTCTGGACAAGGGCGGCGGCGGCGTCACCGTGGTACGCGTTTATCCCCAGGATGTACAAGCCTTCTCCTTGAGTAGAGGAATGAGTTAAGGCGGGCTGGTGGTCGCGGCAAGGCGCAACTATTGTATGAAAAGCGCTGCGGATCGTAAATAGCCGGCGGGGATGCCGCGCGGCGGATCTAACTGGCCGCCAATACCTGCCACAGCAGGTAGGCCGCGAGGACGAAGATGCAGAGCAGAATGATAGTCCTGAGTTCGCGGCGATACGGCCGGATCCAGTTCCGGTACAGCGATCGCCGGTGACGATGACGCCGGTGACGCGCGTGCCGCGACGGCTCCGAACAGGCATCGGCGGCGCTGTGACTGTCGTCCACTGGTTCGGGGATCATGGAGAGGAATACCTTGTGCAGGCCCACGTCCGGCCTGCTTACAAGCCTTGGTAGGAGGATATCACGCCAGATGCATGTCTCACGATGATTGGCGCTGTTTGCGCTTGCGCAACTCGTGGATCTTGGCGTCAATCATGAAACGGAACCAGCAGCCCTGCAGGAAGTGGAAGATCAGGCCTTCGCGGCCATCGAGAAATCCCAGCCGGAAAAAGTAGCGGTAGATCCAGTAGAGGAAGGCGCGCGCGAACAGCGGCCAGCGCGCGTAGAATCCCTCGCGCAGCCAGCGGCGGCGCTGGATAGGGTCGCCAAAAGCGTCGGCGCGAACGCGGTCGGCGCTGCGCTCCTGCTCCAGCGCTTCGAGCGCTTCCAGTTCGGCCCAGCGCAGATGACGCGTGGTCCACTGGTTCAGATCGGAGGTGAGCACGTCAATGTAGTCCTGGCGCAAGGCAACGGTCTTGCCCGGAACCACGAAATGCTGGTCGTACAGCCGGTGTTCACAACTGCCGCGGCTTGTGCGAAAGAGACGCAGGTGGTACGCGGGATAGTGGCCGCCATGACGAATCCAGCGTCCCATAAACACCGTGCGCTTGCGGAACAGAAAACCGTCCACATCAGCGGGAGGATTTTGCAGCATAGCGTTGATTTCGGCGACCAGTTCGGGGGTAAGGCGCTCGTCGGAATCCAGGTGCAGCACCCAGTCGGTCCGCAACGGCAGGTTCCGCTGCGCCCAGTTGCGCTGCGCGGAATAATTTTCAAAGGGATGCTCAACCACGGTGGCGCCGGCGGCGGCGGCGATTTCGCGCGTGCGATCGGTACTGCCGGAATCAACGACGAAGAGTTCGCAAGCGAGACCTTCCAGGCTGACCAGGCAGGCCGGAAGATTGACTTCCTCGTTGTAGGCCAAAACCACCACGGACACTCGGGCGCTCACGGCGCTGATCATAGCAATTCATCTCTCTGACGAGTCAAAGTGTCAGGGGAGGTGCCGCTGGTGCTACGGCGAGACTGCGCCGGCGTTTGGCTGCGCCAGCTCTTGGTAAGTGGCCAGCATGCGGGCGCCGATTGTGTCCCAGGAAAAATCGCGCTGCATCCATTGGCGGCCACGCCTGCCCATTTCGCGCAGAGGCGCGGAACGCATTTGCGCAATGGCGGCGGCGAGGCAATCCGGGCGGTTATCGATCCACAAGCCGCAGCCGTGCTGCTCAATGGCTGGCCACGGCGTACCACGGCTGGCGATCACCGGCAGCGCGCGCGCCAGGGCTTCCGCGACGACGATGCCGAAATTTTCCGTGAACGAAGGAACCACGCACAAGTCGGCGTTCTGAAAGGCGCGCTCCTTGGCCTCAGCCAAAACTTCGCCTGCCATGACCGCCTTGCCTTCCAGGCCGAGCTCGCGGATGCGATCGGCGATGGAGCGCAGGTAGGCAGGGTCACCGGCGCCGGCAATGGTCAGTGACCAGGAAAATTCCAGGCGCGCGCCGGCGTCGAGCAGGTTCTCGATTCCCTTCTTTGGGTCAATGCGGCCGAGGTAGAGCAAACGGAATGTGCCGTCGCTTTCGGTATGAGTAACACTGCCAGGGATGTCGATGCCGTTGGGAATCACTGCGGCTTTGACACCCGGCAATTTTCTTAGGCTCTCGCTCCGCTCTTCTTCGCTGGTGAAGTGCAGAACCAGCGGGTGAGGCGCCAGGCCGCGCGCAACCCTGTCCCACAAGGACTTCAGGCCGGTACGTCGAGAGCCGCTCCAGCGCTGCAGCGCTCCCCTGGGCGACCACACTACGGGCTTCGAAGCACGACGCGACATGGCGAGCGTGGGAAACGTGGGGAAGTTATACACGCCGGTGAGGTGCACCAGGTCGGCCCAGCGCACGTAGTCGGGCAACAACCGCAATAGTTCCGGCGCCACCGAATGCCGCATTCGCCGCGCACAGTAGCGCACCGAGATGCCGTCACCCATGCGGTGTTCGCGGGTGGTGTCCACGGGCAGCACGGCATCGAGCCCGCTGGCATTGGTGGTAAGAACCCGGACCTCGCATCCGAGGCGCGCCAGCGCATTGCACAGCGCGTAGACCGACTGGATGGGACCGCCATAGACGTGCGCCGGAAAAAACGACGGCACCACGTGCGCAATCTTCAGCGACGCGCCATTAACGGATGATGGCATGCACCGCCTCGAGCACTCCATTTACCGCGACTTCGATGGAATATTCCTTGATTTTCCGCGCTGCTGCCTCGCCTCTGGCCCGAAGGCGATCACGGTCGGCGGCGAATTCCGACATCAACTCCGCCAAGCGCGCCACATCCCCCAGCGGATAGATGGCACCGGTTTCAGGCGTAATCAGGTCAGGACCGCAGCCGACTTTGTCGGACACGATGCAGGGCTTGCCGCACACCATGGCCTCGTTTACCACCAGGCCCCAGGTCTCGCCGCCATCGGAAGGCAGCACCAGAGTGTCCGCTGCGACATAGGACTTCACCATTTCGCTCTGGTTCAGAAACCCCGCGAAGGCCACGGGCACAGCACGCTCCCGGGCGAACGCTTCAGACTGGGCGCGCAGCGGGCCATCTCCGACCATCAGTCCGTGCACGCGCGCACCGCTGCGAGCCGCTCCGTCGAGCGCGCAAAGAAAATCCAGCGGACGCTTTTTCGGAATGAACTTCGCGGCCCAGAGAAACACGACAGCATCTTCCGGCAATTTCCATCCGGCGCGAAGCTGCGGGCGGCAGGGCGCCAATCGCGACGCGTTGTCCTGAAACCAGCGTTCGTCGACGGCGTGAGGCACCAGGAAAATGCGATCGTCGCGCGCGCCATAGTGCAGGTAATACTCGCGTGCCCATCGTCCGACCGCCAGGCAGGCGTCCATGCGCGGAATGAAGATGCGGTATGCCGGCAGCTTCACCGCTTCCTTGAGCATGGAACGCGAAGTGTGCAGGTGTGAATCGCTGCGCACCATCACCGGCGTTTTGCTGCTCCAGCAAGCGAAGATAGTTTGCCAGGCGGCCTTATAGTTCCAACCGTTCACCAGCACGGCATCGTAGCGTCCCTGCGCGACGATCCCCCTGATCTCAGGCGTGTCAAACGCGAAGAAGCCAAAGGGTTGTTGCCAACCTCGATTTTTCAGGACCTGGTAGCGGTAACCTTCGAGCAGGGGCATATCCCAGTTGAATTCCACTCCGAAGCCGGCGCGCGCCTGGTCGGCGGGAGTCGCCTGGTAACAGTAGAAGACCGTCAGGTCGAGCTCGGGGCGGGAAGCAAGTGCGCGAAACCAGTGAGCGTGGTACTGGATAGGGTGAGTGCTGACAATCGCCAGCCTGGTCCGAGTATCTCCCGTCGCACCCCGTGCGTCTCTGGCAGACGAGATGCCTTCAGACATGCGATCGCGATGCAACCTCGCCGCGTCGACGGTGGAACCATTCCTCATCTAGCTGACCAATTCGGCAATAACCAGATTCACGCTTCGACTCGAGCCGTTGGACACGACTTAGTTTGCATCTCGGAGAAGAATGACAAGGTTGCCATATAGGCAGTGGTTCTCAATGGCAGTTGACCCAACAGCGCAGACGTGTCATCTCCGCGGACAATGCCTTTCAGGGTAGTTGCGGCAGCCTCGTAGGCCTCACGGAAACTGGGACTACGGACGAAGTGGACGTAATCAAAATATGGAACGTTATGCGAATGCGGCTCAAATCCGAACCAGTAGCGAATCCCGGGCGCATGGCCCATGGGTCTGCCGCTCGTATCGTACGGAAATCTGAGCAGTTCCGGGCAGAGTTGCCGGATGGCATGGCGATGCCACCGGTTTCCCAGCTTCCAGTGACGGGGCATTCGCTTGACAGCCGCGATCCACCCGGGATGCAGGAATGGCGCATGTGGTGAGTAGCGAGTCGATACCAGACGTAGCCCGTTCGCGATAAATTGCCGGACGCGCTCCAGATAGAGCTGATCGTTCGTTTCACCCAGAGAGCGGTGGGGGAAGAATCGAAGCACCCGGGCAATGAGCCTCTCCGATCTAAGGCACTCGCGAAGTTCTTCCACCAGCAACGGACGCATAGATTCGGGCAACGCAGTGCGACTCACTTTAACATCCCAAAACTTCTTGACTACGGGCGAGCCCACGGCGTGCGCGGCATAAAATTGCAAACCACGATCGACAAAGAACGTCCGCGCGAACTCCCCATTCGATCCGATCCAGATATTTGTACCAGCGCTCCTGGCAGCCGCGATGTACTCGTATGTATGCCAATTATCAATGGTCTTGGTGCCGGAGGTCGCCCGGGAGATCAAGGATCGATCGCCAATCATTCTGCTGCCATCGAGCGGCACGCGCTCTAAAGGGAGGCTGAAGCTCCTGGCAATTTCGGTTGCAATCGTGGCGTCTGTCGATCGAGTTCCGCCCATCACCAGGAGATTCGGCTTCAGTCCAAGTGCGAGAAATGCGGCGAGAATCACCCTGGAGTCGAATCCGGCAGATAAGGAAATCAGGTCGTCAGGCTGGGCTTCCGATCTGACCACGTCCAACACAATATCGATCGCCTCCTGAGCCGGATCTCCGGTTGAACAAGTCGGTGGTAACTTGAGTGTCTCTTTCGATAGAGCAGTCCCATCCCAGTGAATCAATTCCGCGCTGCCGACGCGGCGTACG
>Ga0326726_10006803_pt1 | contig 10282 bp, 10 predicted proteins | sample MHFenrmetagenome_2_FD_207603 | JGI IMG/M metagenome (GOLD analysis project Ga0326726, IMG submission 207603) | Lab enriched peat soil microbial communities from Michigan Hollow, Ithaca, NY, United States - MHF15MN | ecosystem: Environmental > Terrestrial > Soil > Wetlands > Peat | place: USA... | reverse complement strand
TGGGACGGCTCTGTCGGCAGAACATCTTGCACTCCTGGCACTCCGCCACCCCTCCGCACTGGACTCCCTCTCCCTCGATGCCGGCGATACCGTTGCGCTCGTGCTTGCGTTCCGTCCTCCTGCCGGCCGGTTACGCTCCCTTGTGGGAGGCATCCCCTGGCTCGTGCGCCATGGAGGAGTTATCCATTTCGAGAAGGAAGAATTGGAGGGCGCTTCGCTGGACTTTGCCACGCGTCGACATCCCCGGACGGGCGTGGGTTTTTCGAAGGACAGTACGACGGCGTATTTCATCACCGTCGATGGACGCCAGGCGGTAAGTGTCGGCATGTCGCTGAAAGAATTTGGAGACCTCATGATCGGTGCAGGCGTTTATGAGGGGCTGAACCTGGATGGCGGCGGTTCGACGACTATGGTCGTGGATGGTGTTGTCGTGAATTCTCCCTCGGACGCCGCGGGAGAGCGATCTGTGGCCAACTGCCTGCTCCTGATGGAACGACGCAGGACTCAGGACTAACTTCGCGCGGAGAGACATCCATGTTGCGTTCGCTGTTTCGCACCAAGCGGCTGGACGATATTCTGAAGGATGCGGAATCTTCAACCCATCAGCTGAAGCGCGCCCTCGGGGCGTTCGACGTGGTCATGCTCGGGATTGGCGCGATCATCGGGGCGGGGATATTCGCCACGATCGGGACCGCGGTGGCGGGGGATGCGCTCCGACCGGGCGCCGGCCCTGCCATCGTGCTTTCCTTCGCTTTCACCGCCGTTGCCTGCGCCTTCTGCGGGCTCTGCTATGCGGAATTCGCCTCCCTCGTGCCGATTTCCGGAAGCGCGTATACCTATTCGTATGCGACGCTGGGGGAACTCGTCGCCTGGATTATCGGCTGGGATCTCATTCTCGAATACGCGGTGGGGAATGTTGCGGTGGCGATCGCCTGGGCGGCTTACTTCCACCAGCTCTGTTCGGGAATCGGCGTGCACATCCCCGCCTGGCTCGCGGTCGATTACCGGAGTGCCGCACAGGCCGCATCGGCGATCGCACCGGGGGCAAGCGTTGATCCCTCCGTTGTACTTGCGCACGAAGCCTGGACCACGCATCCGACGATTCTCGGGATACCCATTCTCTTCAACGCGCTCGCCGTCGGTATCGTCGCTCTGATCACGTGGCTCCTCATCGTGGGCGTCAAAGAATCCGCCCGGGTGAACAACGTCATGGTGATGATCAAGCTGGCGATCCTGGTGTTCTTCGTCTATTCGGGAATAAAGTACATCCGCCCGGAGCACTGGTCGCCGTTTATGCCGAACGGCATGTCGGGCGTATGGGTCGGCGCAAGCTTGATCTTCTTCGCGTACATCGGGTTCGACGCCATATCCACGGCCGCGGAGGAATGCCGCCGGCCTTCACGCGATCTGCCGATAGGCATCATCGGGTCCCTCGTGATTTGCACGGTGATCTATATCGCGGTGGCCCTCGTTCTGACGGGGATGGTGCCGTGGCAGCGTCTCGGAGTCGCCGATCCGCTGGCCGCGGCTTTTGCCTACGTCAATGCGGATGTCTCGGCGGGAATCGTCGCCATCGGTGCGGTGGTATCCATGACGGCAGTCCTCCTTGTCTTCCAGTACGGCCAACCCCGGATTTTCTTCTCGATGTCGCGCGACGGACTCCTGCCTCCGTACTTCTCTCGCGTCCACCCGCGCTATAAAACGCCACATGTCACGACCCTCTGGACCGGGATTGCGGTCGCACTGGTGTCGGCGGTGGCGAACATCAATGAGATTGTCGAACTGACCAATATTGGGACACTCTTCGCATTTATCCTCGTCTGCATCGGCATCTTGATCCTCAGGGTCCGGGAACCGAACCGCCCGCGGGCCTTCCGTACGCCCTGGGTCCCGGTGGTCCCCATACTGGGAATCATTTCCTGCCTCTATCTGATGACCGGTCTCCCCTGGATCACCTGGGTCCGGTTTGTCCTCTGGCTGGCCGTCGGCGCCGTGGTGTATTTCTTCTATGGGATGAGGAGGAGCCGGCTCAACCGGCCGGCGTAGGAGAAGAGGATCGCGCCTCTGCGGGAGGCACGCTCTGGCCCTTGCGGATGTGCCTGAAACCACTACGCCCGAAGTGCGAGAATCCATTCCGCGAATTCGCGAAACGCACCATGGCCCCCGCGTTCCCTGCAGTGGTATGTCACCTCCCGTGCGATCGCAGGAATTGCGTCTGAGGGAGCACCGGTCAACCCGACCGGCGTGAGTTCCCGGATGATCTCGAGATCATTCATGTCGTCTCCGATGAACGCAAGCTTTTCGCGCGAGAACCCTGTCTCCCGGCAAATCGTTTCCAGGTGCGCAACCTTGTCCTTCACTCCGAGATAAAGGTAGCGCATCTGCAGTTTTTCCGCACGCCGGCGGACGGAGGGGGAGAGTTCTCCGGTGAGGATGGCGGTTTCGATGCCGGCAGCGCGGAGTCGCTCAACTCCCATCCCGTCCCGGATGGAAAACCGTTTCATGATCTCCCCGTCCGCGGCATAGTACACTCCCGTGTCGGTAAGCACGCCGTCACTGTCTGTCAGGACCAGGGCGATGCGCGCGGCGCGCGTCTGAAGGAGCCTTGCTTGGGCAAGGGTGTGCGAGCGGGGCTTCCGGCGAGGACTCATAGGGCTCTGATCTGTTGGTCGGGAGATGATGGCAGGCGGCGTGTATCAGTCTCGCTAATGGTCTTCAATTCGTGCAGATGGTGACGGTACCAGTTTACGCCCGCGAGATGCGAGTTGATGCCAGAGAGATCGGGGCGTGCCATGGTAAGACGCAGGATATCCCGCAGCGGGAAAACGGGTCGTCGGACCGACCAGAGCTCGTCGAACACCGCGCGGACGAAAAGGTAGTCCTCGGGAAATTCCAGGCACCAACGGTGGGACATCGAGCCGTTCGGGCCGTCGGCCCACTGGACGTTGCCGATCCTGAATCGCCCCGGGTTATCCCAGCAGTACGGTGTGATGTGCGTTCGTTCGTACTCCCGCCGGGCCTCTTTCCAGACCGTCTCGAGAACAGCAAAGGGGAGAAGCTCCACGTCGTTCCCGGCAGGATAGCTTGCGGGGTGCAAGTTGCTCACGTAGTCGAACGCTCGATCGTCTCTGGCGCTGAACTGTACGACGGCATCTACGGTGGCAGGGTCGATCAGCGGTGAGGAGAGAGGAATCAGCCCGACCTCGTCCGCCCGTTCGTCGCAGGCAATGTGAAACACCCTGTCCAGCAGGTCGGTGGGATGCCCGCCTGCGCACTTTACATCGATGCATCTGCAGAGCTCGCGAAGCGCGTCATCTTCCTGCCGGGTACTGGTAGCGACGACAAGCTGAAAGTCCGACGATGCGGAGAGCACCCGCTGCACCATCCGTTCGAGCAGCGGTGCCCCGGCGAGCGGGAGAAGCGCCTTTCCCGGAAGGGGAGGCGTTGCCATCTGCGCCGTAATGATGAAAAGGGTTCTCACCTGAGTGCCAGAGGGCCGGGCGACGGGACGCTAGTGCTGCAGTCCTGCAGCGCGGACCAGGTCGTGACGCGTGATGGTGTACGCCTTTCCGAACCCGGCGACGAAACGTCCGGTGGAAATGGTGATGCGGTAGAGGGAAAAATCGCCGGGCTGGAAGAGGAACTCCGCCTCGGGGAATTTTCTCAGGTAGAGTGCCCGCGCCGCATCGTAGGCTGGATCGTCCATTCCCATCGGTCGCGCTTCACCGTTGAGCGTGACCCGTGCAAGAGTCTGCGGATCCCGGGATCCATCGTCGGTTTCCGCAATGAGAACGCTGCAGCGGGAGTCCGCAAGGATGTCCTGTGTGTGATGGGCTAACCTGCTTGCATGGATGAACAGGGAACCGAGATCATCCGCCGGCGCGTAGGCGACAAAAGTGACGAAAGGGGAGTCCTCGCGGAGCGTTCCGAAGCCTGCAATGCGGTGGTTCCGTATGAGGCGGGGGAGGAGGCGCAGACTTTCGGCGTCCAATGCGAACTCCCTCAGGCCAGCTTCTTGGTAATCAGGCTCGTGAACTTCTCCACGAGCGCCCGCGCATGTTCCATCGTAGCGCCTTCCGCGATGATCCGGATGATCGGCTCGGTGTTTGACTTTCTCAGGTGAACCCAGAAGTCGGGATAGTCGAGCTTTACCCCGTCGTCCGTTGTGAGCCGTGCTGCCCCCTGTTGTTCTTTGGCGATCTGGCGCAGGATGCTGTCCGATTTTGCGTTCCCGAGGGAGATCTTTCCCTTGGCGATGGCATACTGAGGAAGAGAGGCCTTCAGCGAACTCAGCGTTCCTCCGTGCTCTGCAAGGAGCTGGAGGATCAGGCCGATGCCAACCATAGCATCGCGGCCCAGGTGCACGGCCGGCAGAATGACCCCGCCGCTTCCTTCCCCGCCGATGATCGCTCCCAGCTCCTCCATCTTCCTGGCGACATTGATTTCGCCGACCGGCGTCCGGACGACGTGCGCCCCTGCCTGGCGTGCAATGTCCTCAACGGCGCGGGTCGTGGAAAGATTTACCACCACAGTGTGCGTCGTTCCCGTCCGGGGCGGGATTTTGCTCAGGATGAATTTGACCGCGGAAGCGATCGTGTATTCCTCGCCGTAGGGAATCCCCTGCTCGTTGATCAGGACGAGTCGGTCCACATCGGGGTCTACGGCAATCCCCATGTCCGCCTTCTCCCGTTGCACTGCGGCGGCGAGATCGGTGAGGTTTTCCGGAATCGGTTCGGGGGTATGCTGAAAGACCCCGCTGACATCGCAGTTCATCCGGATCACGGTGCATCCCAGTTGTTCGAGCATGGCCGGGACGATCACCCCCCCCGCAGCGTTTACACAGTCGAGAACAACCCTGAACCGTCGCCGGCGAACTAGGGACGGGTCGAGAAACGGAAGAGCGAAAACGTCATCCACATGGCGTTGAAGCCAGGTGTCGTCTGTCGCGATGGCCCCGACTTCCTTCCACCGCACATACCGTCCGGGCTTCTCCGCCAGCGACCAGAATTCCTGATTCTCCCTGCCGTCGAGGAACATGCCTGTCGGGGCGATGAACTTCATTCCATTCCATTCCACCGGGTTGTGGCTGGCCGTGATGGAGATGCCACCCGATGCGTGTTCCTTTTCGACCGCGAGCTGGACGGTTGGCGTCGGGCAGATGCCGAGCAGGCGGACGTCCGCTCCCGTGGCAGCGAGTGTGGAACAGGCAAGGTTTGTGATCATCGAGCCCGTCACCCTCCCGTCCCATCCTACGACCACCGAGGGTTTTCCCCCTGAACGGCGCCTGCAGTATTCCCCGAAGGCGGCAGCGTACTGGACGGTGATTTCGGGGGTCAGGGTCTCTCCAATCACCCCGCGGATTCCGGATATGCTGACCATCAATGGCATGAAAGTCTTCCGTGAACGTGAAAATGTAGCCAAGCAAGGGGCGAGAATCAAGGAAATCAATGACTTTTGGCCCGGGTTGAAACTCTCTGTTGAATTGGTTAGGTTACGCGTGAAAATCGGGGCTTTCCCCGTGCTGAGCAGAAAAGATCAGGAACTCCTTCTTGCTATTGCGCGCGAATCCATTGCGCGTGCGCTGGCCGGTGAGCGGAGAGGGCGGAGGTCCGCCGGGCCGACGATTGCACAGACCGACCTCGCCGGCCCGCTCGGAGCACCCTCGGGCGCCTTCGTAACGATCCGTATCGGTCACGACCTGCGGGGGTGCATCGGATTTATCACGTCGGATCTCCCACTTGCACGTGTCGTCGATGAAGCGGCGGCAAAAGCTGCAACGGAAGATCCGCGTTTTCCACCGATGACCCAGAGCGAATTCGCGAAGGCAACGGTGGAAATTTCCATTCTGTCGTCTCTTCAAAAGGTGAATGACGTTGCCGAAATCAGGGTCGGAAATGATGGTCTGGTGATCGAGATGGCTGGTCACCGGGGGCTTCTGCTACCGCAGGTTGCGACGGAATTCGGATGGGATCGCGAGACATTCGTCATGCACACCTGTCGGAAAGCCGGGCTTCCGGCGGATGCCTGGAAGGACCCGGGCGCGAGCATCTACCGGTTCAGTGCGGAGATCGTGGAGGAGGAAGTTGCCTAGTGCCCCTGAAACGATTTTAATCTCCAGGCTGAGAGGGGGCGAGTGCATGCACCATCGTGCTATAATTTGTAAGAGTCTGTTTGATCCAATGCCGCCGGCCTGATCGCCGATGCGACCGCATGCAAGGCTGCGGGGCATGCCGCCAGGCCGCGTGGCGCCTGCCCGAATGAGCGAGATTCGGCCGGGGGGGTGTGGCCCGACGTTTGTTTGGCGGAAGGCGGGATGGTTTTTGTTGTTCACCGTCGGGTGTCTGGAAGGGCATTCATCACCGAGGGAGCGATGACTACGCTGAGGATGACTCGCCAACCGTCAGTGGCGGGGATGTTCTATCCCGCCGACCCCAACATGCTGGAGCGACAGCTGACCGGCCTGTTCGAACGTTCGCCAGCCGGGGCGATTCAAGGGCCCGTTCGCGGTCTCATTGCCCCCCATGCGGGATACATATATTCCGGAGCGACGGCCGCTGCCGGCTATTCCCATGTGAAGGGGAAGAAGTTTGAGACCGTCATCATTGTGGCACCAAGCCACCGGGATTGTTTCGAGGGAGCATCGGTCTATTCCGGGGAAGCATACCAGACGCCCCTTGGCCTGGTGGCCGTAGATGCCGACCTGCGCGCCGCACTTTTGAAGGCTTCGGATCGCGTGGTCGCCGGCGAGGCAGGACACCGTTCAGAGCACGCCGTCGAGGTGCAGCTACCGTTCCTGCAGGTGACGCTGGGAAGCTTCAAAATCCTGCCTATCGTAATGGGAGAGCAGCACCGCAGTCTCTGTTTTTCGCTGGCGGAGGCACTTATTCGGGTGGTCAAAGGGAGGGACGTTCTTTTCGTTGCGAGCACCGATCTTTCGCACTATCACACTGCAAAGATCGCCGATGCAATTGACGGCGTCACCATCGCGGACGTCCGCGCTTTCGATCACCAGCGGCTGATGGACGACCTGGATAGCGGTGCCGCCGAAGCATGCGGGGGAGGACCGACTGTGGCGGTCATGGGGGCCCTGCGCGGGCTTGGTGTGAAACACATGGAGATTGTTCATCACTGCAACTCGGGCGATGTAGCTGGTGACAGGCAGAATGTCGTCGGGTACCTCTCCGCGGTTGCGTGGTCATAGCACGGATTATGGCGCGACGTCCACGGCTTCGGATAGCGATTGTCGGTGCGGGAAAGGTCGGCGCGGTCCTTGGACGCGTGCTTGTCGAACGCGGGCACGTCATCACCGCCGTGGTTTCGCGGACGCTGCGGTCTGCGCGCGCCGCAGGAAAGTTCGTAAAGTGCGGGCGCACGGGGACCGACCTCGCTCTGATTCCCGCCACGACGGACCTTATTTACGTGACGACTCCGCACGGGGCCATTGAGGATATTGCGCGCCGGCTGGCGGCGCTTCCCCATCTCACGTTCCGGCGGCTTGCCGTCTGTCATGCGTCGGGCATGCATACCGCATCCATTCTGGAACCCTTGCGGGAGCGCGGTGCGGCGGTTTTCTCGTTCCACCCCCTCCAGACCTTCCCGCGGGATTTCACGCCGCTCAGAATCGTTCCGTATGCCCGGGGAATTGTTTACGGTGTGGACGGCCCGCCGGAGGGGATACGGATGGCACGGCGACTGGCCCGTGAGCTGGAGGGGAGGTGCGTGGTTATCCCGCCCGACCTCCGGATTCTCTATCACGCCGCCTGTGTGGCAGCTTCCAACCATCTGACGACTATGCTCTGGATCGTGCAAAGGATGTATGATTGCCTGCAGATACGCGGGACGAAGTTCTATCCGATGTTCGGTCCGATTATCGAGGCGACACTTGCGAACATCGCGCGCACGTCGCCGGCGGCGGCGCTGAGCGGGCCGATCGCCCGCGGCGGCATGGAGACTGTCGCAGGCCATTTCGCCGCTCTGCAGGACGCCCTTCCGGCCCTGATTCCGTACTTTGCGTCGGTATCGATCGAGACCGTCCACCTCGCCTCGTTGAAGGGCTCGCTGGATCCCGCCCGGGAGGAAGAATTGCTCCGACTGTTGCATTCGTATCGATTTTCCGAAAACACGAATCAGGAGAATGTGTGAAAGCACTCATAGCCAGCGGTGGCCGGGGGACACGACTCCGCCCGATCACGCACACGCGGAACAAGCACCTGATCCCTATCGCGAACAAGCCGATTCTCTACTACGCCATCGAGGCGGTGGCCCAAGCGGGCATCAAGGAACTGGCGATCGTCGTCAACGCCGACAGCGATGAAGTTCCCCGCGCCATCGGCAATGGCGAACGCTGGGGCCTCAGGATCACGTTTATTCCGCAAACCTCCCCCGGAGGCCTGGCCCAGGTCGTGGGCCTGGCGGAACAGTTCATGGGAAAAGAGCCCTTCATTTTCTATCTGGGTGACAACATGGTCGTGGGGGGCGTGAGGCGATTCGTGGAGGAGTTCACCTCGAGCAAATGCAATTGCTATCTCACGCTATCACGGGTGAAAGATCCGGAACGATTCGGGGTGGCGGAGCTCAGGGATGGCAGAATTGTCTCCATCGAGGAAAAACCCAGGGCGCCGAAGAGCTCCTTTGCCGTTGCGGGGATCTACCTGTACGATCACCATATATTCGAGGCAGTCCGATCCATCCGACCGAGCGCCCGCGGGGAGCTGGAGATCTCGGATGCCCATCAGTATCTCATCGACAAAGGCTACAGCATCGGCTATGCCGAAATCACCGGGTGGTGGAAGGACACCGGAAAACCGACGGATCTGCTGGAGGCCAACAGGCTTGTCCTGGACAGCATGAACCCCGCCATGCGCGGCGACGTCGACGCCCGATCGTCGATTGCGGGGAAGGTGGTCGTTGAGCAGGGGGCGCGCATTGTCAACAGCGTGGTCCGGGGTCCTGCCATTATCGGCGAAGGATGCGTGATCGAAGACTCCTTCATCGGCCCCTACACGTCGATCGGGAACTCCACCACCATCCGGCAGAGCGAAGTGGAATACAGCATCATTCTGCGTGACTGCAGGATTTTGAACGTCGGGATCCGACTGGAGGGGAGCATACTGGGGAACGACGTGGAGGTGGTGGAAGGAACCGGCAAGCCGCGCGTTCACCGTTTCATGATCGGGGATCAGAGCAGGGTTGAGGTGGTATAATACATATTCTTAATTCAGAATTCTGTTGGCTGTCAGCGCTGCTACACGCGGTTTCCTGAATGGCGGATGGTGGTCTGTATCGTCGGATCGTTTGCGGAGCAATCGAAAGGAGACAGGATGGCCTACCAGACACTGCTCTATGATGTTCGCAACCGCGTGGGGACCGTCATCGTCAATCGGCCGGAGAAACTGAATGCCCTGAATGCGTTGGCAAAGGAGGAGCTCCGCGATTGTATTGCGGCGGTCCGCAACGACGGGAATGTCGCCGCACTCATCATCACCGGGGCCGGGGAGAAGTCGTTCGTGGCCGGGACCGACATCGCGGAACTTACGGAACTGAACGCTGTGACCGGGAAACAGTTTGCCGAGCGGGGTCAGGCGGTGCTCAATCTCCTTGAGGACCTCGGCAAGCCGGTCATCGCGGCGATCAACGGCTACGCGTTGGGGGGAGGTTGCGAGCTGGCCCTTGCCTGCCATATTCGGCTGGCCTCCGACAGGGCCCGTTTCGGGCAACCGGAGGTCAATCTCGGCATCATCCCGGGATACGGCGGGACGCAGCGGCTCGCCCGGCTCATCGGGATGGGGCGTGCGCTTGAAATGATCCTTACGGGAATTCAGGTGGATGCGCAGGAGGCATACCGCATCGGGCTCGTGAACAGGGTGTACCCGGCGGCGGAGCTGATGCCTCGTGCGCAGGCGATGGCAGAAGGAATCGCCTCCATGGGCCAGCGGGCGATTGCCTTTGCGCTTACAGCAGTGGGTGCCGTCAGCGAGACGACGCTGAAGGAAGGGCTCGCGCACGAGGCGGAGCTCTTCGGGTCGTGCTGCGCAACCGAGGACTTTCGTGAAGGCACAACGGCCTTCCTCCAGAAACGAAAACCGGTGTTCAGGGACCGATGATCACGCCTGCCGTCCATCGAACCGGAAATGTCCGGTTGATTGTCGTGATCGTGCTGACTGTCGCGGCTGTGCTCCTGTACTATTTTGATGCGCATTCTGCCGGGGCTGTCGTGCAGCGGCCGGCGCAGCTTCCCCCGGCGCTCAGTGCCGGGGTTCAGTCGATCGTGGATACGATGTTG
>Ga0326726_10006802_pt1 | contig 10284 bp, 7 predicted proteins | sample MHFenrmetagenome_2_FD_207603 | JGI IMG/M metagenome (GOLD analysis project Ga0326726, IMG submission 207603) | Lab enriched peat soil microbial communities from Michigan Hollow, Ithaca, NY, United States - MHF15MN | ecosystem: Environmental > Terrestrial > Soil > Wetlands > Peat | place: USA... | reverse complement strand
CGCCGACGTGGTCGTGCTGGCTGCGCCGCCGCTCGCCTGCCTCGACCTCCTCGCCGCGTTCGCCGGCGCGCTTCAAGGGGCGCTGCTCCCGGGCGCGACGATCACCGACGTCGCGAGCACGAAGCGGGCGATCGTGGCCCGGGCCGACGCGCTCGGCCTGAGGTTCGTGGGCGGTCACCCGATGGCCGGGCTCGAGCGGCGTGGCTACGAGGCATCCGACGACGCGCTCTTCGTGGACCGACCGTGGCTCGTCTGCCCGGGAGCCTTCGCGGAGCCAGCGGACGTCGCCCGGATCGTGGGCCTTGCCCTGGACTGTGGCGCCCGGCCGGTGCGCCTCGACCCGGCGGTCCACGATGCCGCGACGGCCGCGATCAGCCATGCCCCGCTCGTGGTCTCCGCGGCGCTCGTGGAGGCCCTGGCGTTCGGCCCCGACTGGCCGACGGCCGGGTCGCTGGCTGCTGGTGGCTGGCGGGACATGACCAGGCTCGCCAGGGGAGACCCCGAGATGGGCGCGGGGATCGCCGTGACGAACGCCGACGAGATCGCCCGGCGGCTTCGGGCGCTCCGGGCCGCGCTCGACGCATGGATCGCGGCGCTCGAGGCCGAGGAGCCGGATGCCGGGGCGTTTGCGGCGCGCTTCGCGGCCGCCCGCGACCGGCTCGGCCGATGATCGGGGCCGCCTCGGACGAGCTGGTCTATGTCGTTCCGCGGCCGCTCGTCGTGCCCGGCGACGGCTGGCTGGGGATCCGGTCGGCCGGTGCCGAGGAGATCCTCGCGACCGTCGCCGCATCCGGGCGGTTCGAGCCGCGCCCGGCGATGGAGGTGGACCCGTCGTTCAAGCAGATCATTCCCTACCTGGTCCTGCGCGACGGCCCGGAGTGGTTCCTGATGCAGCGGACCCGGGCAGGGGCCGATAGCCGGCTCCACGATCGCTGGTCGATCGGCGTCGGCGGCCACCTCAACCCGGGCGACGGCGATCTCTACGGGGGGCTCGCCCGGGAGTGGCGCGAGGAGCTCGTCGCCGGGTTCGAGCCCGACCTCCGGTTCGTCGGGTTGCTCAACGACGACACGACGGACGTCGGCCGGGTCCATCTCGGGGTCGTGTTCGTGACCGAGGCGAGCGGCCGACCGGTCGTCGTTCGTGAGACCGACAAGCTGTCCGGCGAGTTCGCGCCGGCCTGGGCCGTGCGGGACGTCCGCGATCGACTCGAGACGTGGAGCCGGCTCGTGTTCGACCATCTCGATGCCGGCCGCGAGACCTGAGGCCCGGTACAACGGACCCATGTCCGGGCCCGGACCGCCTGTGCCTATAATCGCCCCAGGACCCCGGGATGCGGCCCGGCGACCGACCGATCAGGGGAGTGCATGGCGGCCAAGATCCTCGTCGTCGATGACGACCCGAACGTCCAGCGGGTCCTGTCCTACACCCTGAAGCAGGAAGGCTACGACGTCCTCGTCGCCAACGACGGCGCCGAGGGCTTCAAGCTGTGGAGCAGCGAGGACCCCGCGCTCATCCTCCTCGACGTGATGCTGCCCAAGATGGACGGCTACCAGGTCGCGACGAAGATCCGCGAGGAGGAGACGAACACCCACGTCCCGATCATCATGCTTACCGCCGAGCGTGAGATCGAGCAGCGGGTCCGCGGCCTCCGGGCCGGCGCCGACGACTACCTGATCAAGCCCTTCCACCAGGCCGAGCTCCTCGCCCGGATGAAGAGCCTGCTGGCCCGGTTCGCGCCGCGCGAGGGGCTCGTCGGCCGGCCTCCGCTGGGGCGAGTCGCCGCGTTCTACGGGGCGAAGGGCGGCGTCGGGACGACGACGATCGCGATCAATGCCGCGATCGCGCTCCATCGCGAGCTCAACCGGAAGGTGGTGCTGGTCGACGGGAACCTGCAGTTCGGCGATCACCGGGTGTTCCTCGACCTCGGGCTCGACCGCAAGAGCATCCTCGACGTCGTCACGGCCACCTCGATCGATGCCGACATCATCAAGTCGGTCGTCGTCCGCCACGACTCCGGGATCGACCTCCTCCTGGCGCCGCCGTCGCCCGAGACGGCGGAGCTGGTCACCGAGGAGCACATCCCGCTCATCCTCGACAACCTCCGGTTGCTCTACGACTACGTGATCATCGACATCGACAAGCGGCTCGACGAGGTCAACCTCAAGATCCTCGACGCGGCCGACACGTTCTTCGTCGTCATGACCGCCGACCTGTCGTGCCTCAAGAACGTCCGGCTCGTCCTCGAGACAATCGGTCACCTCGGCGTCGAGCAGCACAAGGTCCGGCTCGTCCTCAACCGCTCCAACGCGTTCACCGGGATCAACGTCAAGAACGCCGAGAGCGCCCTGAAGCGGCCGATCGACCACCAGGTCCTCAACGAGTACCGGGGCGCGATCTCGGCCCTCAACAGCGGCTCGCCGGTCATGTTCAGCAAGGCCGACTCGCCGCTCGGCCGGTCGCTCCTCGAGTTCGCCCGGGCGATCGACAAGACCGCCGCGGCCGGCGACGCTCCGCAGCTGGCCGCCCCGTCCGCGCGCTGAGGCCGGCCCGCTCTCCGATAAGTCCCGGGTGAGCCCCGCCGACTAGCGTGGCCGGGTGCTCGCCACCGTCCACGCTGCGACGCTCCAGGGGATCGACGGCCGGGTGATCCGGGTCGAGGTCGACGTCGCGCCCGGCCTGCCCGGGTTCACGATCGTCGGCCTGCCCGACGCGGCACTCCAGGAGGCGCGCGAGCGGGTGCGCGGGGCGATCCGCAACAGCGGCTTCGCGTTCCCGCCGCGCCGGATCACGGTGAACCTCGCCCCGGCCGACCTGCGCAAGGCCGGCGCGTCGCTCGACCTCGCGATCGCCGTCGGGATCCTCCTCGGCTCCGAGCAGGTCCGCGCGACCGGACGCTGGGCGTTCATCGGGGAGCTCTCGCTCGGCGGCGACCTTCGTCCGGTCCCGGGTATCCTGCCGATGGTGGCCGCGCTCGTCCGGCGCGGCACTCGTCGGGTCGTGGTCCCGGCCGGTGCGCTGGTCGAGGCGCGCCTCGCGGACGGGGTCGACGGGTACCCGGCGGCCGGGCTGGCCGAGGTCGTCGAGCTGCTGCGCTCGACGGGCTCGCGGCGTCGGCGGGCGGTCGCCGTCCCGGCGCGCATCGAGCTGGCTGCCGATCACCCGTCAGAGGGCCCGACCGAGCGGCCCGACGCCGGCCCGGCCGGGTTCCCCGACCTGGCCGATGTTCGCGGCCAGGCGATCGGCCGGCGTGCCCTCGAGATCGCCCTGGCCGGCGGCCACGGCCTGCTCATGATCGGTCCTCCCGGGTCGGGCAAGACACTCCTGGCGCGGACGATCCCCGGCCTGCTGCCGCCGCTCGACGACCGGGAGGCGCGGGTGGCCTCGGCGATCGCCTCGGCCTCAGGGGACGGCCCGCTCGACCGGCTGGTCCGGACCCGGCCCTTCCGCGCTCCGCACCACACGATCAGCTACGCCGGGATGCTCGGCGGCGGTCCCCGCCTGTCGCCGGGGGAGGTCACCCGGGCCGACGAGGGGGTCCTGTTCCTCGACGAGCTGCCCGAGTTCGGGCGGGACGTCCTCGAGGCCCTCCGCCAGCCCCTCGAGGACGGTCGCGTTTCGATCGTCCGGGTCGGCGGCTCGCTCATCCTGCCCGCCCGCTTCCAGCTCGTCGCCGCGATGAACCCTTGCCCGTGTGGCGGTGCCGGTTCCGCCTCGGCGTGTCGCTGTTCCCAGGGCGTCCCCGAGCGCTACGCCGCCCGGGTATCGGGACCGCTCCGCGACCGGATCGACCTGTGGGTCGAGATGCCGCCGGTGCCCCACGCCGAGCTCGTCGGCGACGCCCGGTCGGAGCCGAGCGCCTCCGTCGCGGCACGCGTCGCCGCCGGTCGGCGGGTTGCCCTGGCCCGCGCGGGCGTCGCCAACGCCCGCCTCGACGGGGCACGGCTCCGCCGGGCGTGCCGCCTGACAGCCGTCGACGAGGCCCTCCTCGGCTCGATCGCCACGGCCGCCGCGCTCTCGGCCCGGGGCGTCGGCCGGCTCCAGCGGGTCGCCCGAACGATCGCCGATCTCGACGGCTCGGACCGGGTCCGGCACGACCATCTCGAGGAGGCCGCACGCTTCCGGGTGCCGAGCGGCCAGTACGCCGGGCAGATGGCGGTCTGAGGCCGTGCCGGCCGAGCGCGAGGCGTGGGCGATCCTGGCCGGCGTCCACGGCCTGGGTCCCACGACGTTCGAGCTGCTCATCGGCGAGCACGGGACCGCGACGGCCGTCCTCGACCTGGCACAGACGGCTGCCGGGCGGCGCCGCATCCGCGACGGCCCGCGACGCGACCGGGTCCGGCTGCCCAAACCGATGGTCGACGCGATCGGGGAAGCCAGCCGCGAGCCGGACGCGATCCTGGCCGGCCTGGACGCCGCCGATGTCACGTTCGTCACGGTCCACGACGCCGCCTATCCCGCCCGGCTCCGGCGGATCGAGGAGCCGCCGCCCGTGCTCTTCGTCCGGGGTGCCCTGGCCGCGCTCGATGAGGAGCACGCGGTCGCCGTCGTCGGGACGCGCCGGCCGACCGAGGCCGGGCGGCGGATCGCGGCCCGGATCGCCGACGGGCTGGCCTCGGTCGGCGCGGTCGTCGTATCCGGCCTGGCCGTCGGGGTCGACGGGGCGGCCCACGCCGCGGCCGTGGCGACCGGGCGTCCGACGGTCGCCGTCCTCGGCTCCGGGCACGGCCGGCTGTACCCGAACGCGCACCGGCGGCTCGCGGCGGCGATCGTCGAGACCGGCGGCGCGATCGTCAGCGAGCTGGCACCCCAGGCCGGTCCCACCCAGGGCACGTTCCCACGGCGCAACCGGCTGATCAGCGGGCTGGCCGACGCCTCCGTCATCGTCGAGGCGGCGCCCGGCAGCGGGGCGCTCATCACCGCCCGGTGGGCGCTCGAGCAGGGCCGCGGCTGCTTCGTCGTGCCGGGCTCGATCGACGCGCCGCAGTCGGCCGGCTGCCTCGCCCTGCTCCGCACCTACCCGGGCGAGGTGCGGGTGGTCACCGGAATCGCCGAGCTTCTCGACGACCTGGAGCTCGTCGATCCCGGCGGCGCGGGCCGGCCGGCGGGGGAGGCGGGACCGTCGCTGGCGGCCGTCCTCGCCCTGCTCGGCCGATCGGAGCGGGCGGTCGCCGGGGCCCTGACCGAGGGTGCGACGAGCGTCGACGAGCTCGCCGAGCGGACCGGGCTGGCGGTCCCGTCGGTCCTCGGGACGCTCACGCTGCTCGAGATCCGGGGGCTGGTCACCGGCGCCTATGGGCGCTATCGTGCCGCGGGCGTGCTGGCCGGCGCAGCGCCGGGTTTGCCCTGAACCGTGGTCGAGTGCTAGGCTTTCGGGTGATCTTCGGCGCCCCGAGATCAGACAGCCGCACGAAGCCGCTGACCCCAGGCAACGAGCCAGGAGACTGTCTATTGCGAAAGTTCGCTGCCGCGGCGCTGGCCCTGCCCATCCTCGCCCTCATCTATGGCCCGATCGTCTTCCGGCGCATGCTCGCCGGCCGGGTCGGGATCGGGATCGGCACCGTGGCCATCAGCGGCATCGTGGCGGTCGGGCTCGCAACACCCGTCGGCATCCAGGCACACCCGCCGGTGACGGTCGACCAGATCGGGCCGGCCGCCCTCGCGGGGAGCATCGAGCCGCACCACGGGCTGCGTGAGCCCGTTCGCCTGTCGTTCAGCTCGACGATGGATCCGGCAAGCGTCGAGAAGGCGCTCAAGGTCGATCCGGCGACGGGCGTCCAGCTCAGCTGGGACGCCGCCGGCCGGTCGCTGACGATCGCCCCGAAGGCCGGTTGGAAGGCCGGCACGTACTACACGGTGACGATCGCCAGCTCGGCGGTCGACACGACCGGCCAGCCGCTCGCGGCTCCGGCCCGGGCGATCTTCACGACCCGGGGCGCGCTCGGCGGGCGGATCGCCGCGTCCGAGGCGGCGGTCAAGGGCCGCGTCTCGACCGCCGCGACGTTCTCCGTCACGTACGACGGTCCGGTCGACGTGTCAGCGCTCGAGGCCGCATTCCACGTTGACCCGGCCGTTGACGGCACGTTCGAGACGTCGACCACTGCGGCCGGTGGGACGAAGGTTACGTTCGCGCCGGCGGCGCCGCTCGCCGCGAACACCGTCTACACGGTCTCGATCACCGGCGCGGTCCGTGACCTCGACGGCGTCGCGACGACGCCGCTTGCCCCGTTCGCCGTGCGCACGGCGAAGGGCCCGTCGGTCGTCCGCTTCCGCCCGTTCGCCGGGTCGACGGGCATCGACCGGACTGCGCTCCTGTCAGTCCGCTTCACGGCCCGGATGGACCGCGCCTCGACCGAGGCCGCGTTCGGCGCGAGGATCGGGACGAATAAGCTCAAGGGCAAGTTCAGCTGGGCCGAGGGCGACACTGTCCTCGTGTTCAGGCCGGCGGCCGTGCTGCCGTACGCGGCCAAGGTCGTGATGACCGTGGCCGCGACGGCTACCGACCGGACCGGTTCCGCGGTCACCGCCAGCGCGGCCACGTTCAAGGTCGCGGCGAAGCCCTCCGCCGGATCGCGGAGCCGCTCGGTCCACATCGGTCACGGCCGGTCGGTCGGAGCCGGCTCGTGGCACGCCGTCGAGACCTACTACCTCAAGCTCATGAACTGCACCCGAGGCGGCGGCTGGGTCACCTCGAACGGCAACTGCAGCAGCCCTGGGGGGAGCGGGATCGCGCCGCTCATCCTCAGCTCCGGGATCAGCACCAACGTCTCGCGGCCGTACGCCAGGTACCTGGTCGACACCGGGATCTGCAGCCACTTCGCCGACGGCGACCCGGGCGACCGGCTCCACCGCGCAGGCTACCCGGGCGACTACCGCGAGAACCTCGGCTGCCGCTCGGCCCCGAACCCGTACGCCTCGGTCCTCGGGACGCACCTCTACTTCCAGAGCGAGAAGCCGTGCGGCGGCTACTGCCACTACGCCAACATCATGTCGACGAAGATGAAGTACGTCGGGATCGGAGTGTGGGTCGGCCACGGCAGGGTCCGCCTCGTCGTCGACTTCTGGGAAGGCTGACCCAGCTGATCCGCAACGCCGTCCTGCACATCAACAACGAGCAGCCGCTGCTCGCGGACCTGTACTCGATCCCGTCGACGGCGGACGTCGCCGTCCTGTGCACGAACGTACGGACCCTGAACGGCAAGCGGCCGGTCTGGGCCGACCACAGCGAGTCGGTCTTCCTCTTCCCGCTCGTCCACCTGCGGTTCATCGAGATCGCGCCGGGGACGATCGACCAGACGGCGGACGATCGGCCACGGGTCGCGGCCGGCGAGTCGAAGCTCGCCGCCGCCGACCTGCCGGAGGAGGACCTCGAGATCGACGAGGACTTCCTCCGCCGCGTCCGGGACGTCTGATCCGCGCCCGAAGGGCGCGCCCGGGGATCGGCCGCCGCCGTCGGACGGCGTTGACCGGCCGTTGAGGGGCCGGTGCTAGACTCCCCCGCGACATGAGCACGAATCTGGTGATCGTCGAGTCGCCTGCCAAGGCGAAGACGATCGAACGCTACCTCGGCCCCGGCTACACGGTCCTGGCCTCGTACGGCCACGTCCGCGACCTGCCGGAGAACCCGGGCAAGGGCCAGCTCGGCGTCGACGTCGAGCACGACTTCGCGCCGACCTACGAGATCTCGCCTGACCGGCAGCGGCAGCTGGCCGCAATCGAGCGAGCCGCTCGTGGCGCCGGTCGGGTCTACCTCGCGACCGACCTCGACCGGGAGGGTGAGGCGATCGCCTGGCACGTCGCCGAGGCGATCGGCCTGTCACCCGAGCGGACCGCCCGGGTGACCTTCAGCGAGATCACCGAGCCGGCGATTCGTGAGGCATTCGCCCACCCGCGGGCCATCGACCGCGACCTCGTCGACGCCCAGCAGACCCGCCGGATCGTCGACCGGATGGTCGGCTACACCCTCAGCCCGCTCATCTCGCGCAAGGTCCGCTCCGGGCTCTCCGCCGGCCGCGTCCAGTCGGTCGCGGTGCGGCTCGTCGTCGATCGGGAGCGCGAGATCCGCGCCTTCAGCGCGGTCGAGTACTGGACGATCGAGGCGCTCCTCCTCTCCCCGGGTGGCGCCGACTTCTCCGCCGAGCTCGTCCGGATCGACGGGCGGAAGCCGGCGATCGGCGACGGCGAGACGGCCAACGGGCACGTCGCGGCGATCCGAGCGAGCCGCCCGGTCGTGGAGTCGATCGTCATCAAGCGCTCGAAGCGCAGCCCGGCGCCACCGTTCACCACCTCGACCCTCCAGCAGGAGGCCAGCCGCAAGCTCGGCTTCAGCCCGAAGCGGACGATGTCGGTCGCCCAGCGGCTCTACGAGGGTGTCGAGACGCCCGACGGCCAGGTCGGCCTGATCACCTACATGCGGACCGACTCGGTCGCGCTGTCGGGCCTGGCGATGGGCGAGGCGCGCGAGGTCATCGACGAGCGTTACGGGGCCGCCTACACGATGCCCAAGGGCCGGCCGTTCAGGACGAAGTCGAAGAACGCCCAGGAGGCGCACGAGGCCATCCGGCCGACATCGTTTCGGCGCGACCCGGAGGCGCTTGCCCGGACGCTCGGTCGCGACGAGGCTCGCCTCTACCGGCTGATCTGGCAGCGGGCGATCGCCAGCCAGATGAAGGAGAAGGAGCTCGAGACGACGACCGTCGACCTGGCGGCCGGGGCGTACGGGCTGCGGGCAAGCGCGTCGAAGACCGTCTTCGACGGCTTCAGCCGGATCTACACCGAGGGCCAGGACGACGCCGCCGAGGAGGCCGAGCGCGCCCTCCCGGCCCTGGCCGAGGACGACGTCACCCAGGTCGCCGACGTCACCGCCGTCCAGCACTTCACCGAGCCGCCGCCGCGCTACACGGAGGCGACCCTGATCAAGGCTCTCGAGGACAACGGGATCGGCCGGCCATCGACCTACGCCGCGACGATCTCGACGATCCTCGACCGGGGCTACGTCACCGTGGTCGACCGGCGGCTCCACCCGGAGCCGATCGGCGAGGTCGTGACCGACCTGCTCGTCGAGCACTTCGGCAAGTACGTCGACCTGGCCTTCACGGCCGGGATGGAGGAGGAGCTCGACGAGGTCGCCCGCGGCGAACGGCCGTGGGTGCCGCTCCTGCGCGAGTTCTACGGTCCGCTCAAGGAGCTCGTCGACGAGAAGCGGGCGGTCCTCCGGCGGCGTGACTTCACGACCGAGCCGTCGGACGAGGTCTGCTCGCTCGGCCATCCGATGGTCATCCGGCTCGGCCGGAACGGACGGTTCCTCGCCTGCTCGCTCTTCCCCGAGCACAAGGAGTCACGGCCGCTCCCGGGCGAGGAGGAGGACACCCCGGCCCTGCCCGGGGTCGGCGAGGCGTGCCCCAAGTGCGGGGCGACGGACGGCGGGACGCTCGTCGCGAAACGCGGCCGGTTCGGCCCGTTCGTCGGCTGCTCGCGCTATCCCGACTGCGACTACATCAAGCGCGACGGTCCGCCCCCACCGGACCCGCTCCCGTTCGAGGTCGTCTGTCCGCGCTGCGGCGAGGGTCGCCTGACGCCACGACGCGCGCGGCGGACCGGGTCCGTGTTCTGGGGCTGCTCGCGCTATCCGAAGTGCGACTTCACGACCTCGCACGAGCCGCTCGGGGCGACCCACGACGCCGACGCCGGGCCGGTCGCCCGCAAGGGTGAGGACGGGGCGATGTGCCTCCAGTGCGGCTCGACGATCGACCTGCCGGCCGCGTCGATCGTCCCCGGCACGGCAGTGTCCGGCGGGCCGCCCGATCCGGCAGCCCTCGCCCGTCCGAGCCGGGGTGGACGCGGCGCCGCGCGCGGAGGCGGTCGTTCGGGCGGCCGGGGCGGCGGACGAACCAGGTCGACGAGAGCGGCGAGCGGGCGGAGCACGGCCGGCCGCAGCCGCGGAACCGAGCGCGCGCCCGGGGCGTGACCGGAGCGGACGTCCTCGATCGGTACCTCGGCGGGCTGACCGCCCGGGACGCCTCCGTCCACACCCGGCGCTCATACGCCACCGCGATCGGGACCTACCTCGCCTGGCTCGACGAGCGCGGGATCGATTGGCGGCGACCATCGCGGAACGAGCTGCGCGCCTACCTCGAGGTCCTCTCGCAGGGCCACGCGCGGACGTCCGTCGCCCAGCGGCTCGCGGCGATCCGGTCGTTCTACCGGTTCGCGACCCGCAACGAGCTGTGCGCCGGCGACCCGTGGGGCGCCATCGCGACCCCGCGCCAGCCCAAGCGGCTGCCCCA
>Ga0326726_10006801_pt1 | contig 10285 bp, 9 predicted proteins | sample MHFenrmetagenome_2_FD_207603 | JGI IMG/M metagenome (GOLD analysis project Ga0326726, IMG submission 207603) | Lab enriched peat soil microbial communities from Michigan Hollow, Ithaca, NY, United States - MHF15MN | ecosystem: Environmental > Terrestrial > Soil > Wetlands > Peat | place: USA... | reverse complement strand
CTGGAACTCGAGGTCGCACCCGGGCTCTCCTCGCCCGGGTGTTTGCTTTCGGTGGTATGCAAGTGCTTGCACATCCAGCCAGTGCCGGGAAACTCCCGCAAACCTGCCGCCCAGCGGTTAAGTCCGACCCATCCCAAGTCGATATCAATAACTGTCCTACGCAGTTGATCCCGCAGGGCGCATTGGCGGGGAAAACTGCGCATCGATTGTCGTCGAGGACCAACTATGCTCAGTGTGGCCCAGCTGGACGAGCGCATCGAACGTTGCCTGGCGATCCTGGCGGATAACCCGCAGTCACAGGTGTTCGCCGCGCTCGCCGACGCCTATAGGAAACGGGGTGAATTCGGACGCGCGTTTGCCGTGTGCAAAAGCGGGTTGAAACACCATCCCGACTATGCCCCCGCGCACGTCGTCATGGCCAAACTCTACCTGCATCAAGGCATGATGATGGAATCGCTCGAGTCGCTGCAGCATGCGGTTCGTATCGACGGGCCGACACGCACCACCGATCAACTGGAACTGGAAATTCTGATCTCGCTGGGTCAATGGGATGCCGCACAACGGTGCCTGGAACGCATGCGTCTGAGTGATCCTCAGGATCCGCAACTGCGCGAATTCGAACAGCGACTCCGCACCGCGCGTGCGCGCCCTGAAATCCCGACTGCGTTCTCTGGATCTACCGATGAGCCGGCGACGGCCGTCGACGTCACAGCCGAGTCGTCCGAGACGATTTCATGGGACGATTGGGCTAACGACCTGGCGTCGCGTCCGAACATGCGGAAGGTCTTCGCGTTTTCGCTGGAAGATGGACAAACCACGCCGACGCGGCTGCTTGCCGAAGCGGGTCGTTGGACGGGCGATTCCGACGCCGTCGCCGTGTGTGCCGCGATGTTCGGGGCCATCGACGCCGCCATCCGCGCGGCCGGCCAGACCACGGCCATGGAATTGCGCGTTGAACACGCGGACGGGGAAGTTTGGATACAACGCCATAAGACGTGTGTGTTGGGCTTCATCACGAGCACGCGGGCCTCGTTTGGTTCGCTCAGGCAAATGGCGCTCGAGCAGGCCACACGGGTCGCCGACCGGGAGATGGATCCTTCCGGTACGAACGAAAGGTGAGAATTCATGCGGCGTGCGAAGACTAATCCGACATCTCGGGGCTCGGCGGTACCGCAGGTCGTCCTCGTCACCGGGCTCTTGGTCATTATCCCGCTTCTGTTTTATCCCAAGAGGCTGGGATTCCCTCCGTTTGATTTAAACCCAAGTCTCGGCCTGCTTGAGTGGGCATTTTACGTGGCGGTCCTCAGTATCTCGACGGCGCGATTGAGCTTCTCGACACGCATTGTTGCCGGTGGTTTCACGGTGATTTACCGGCTCCTGATCGCGGTGGCCACGGGAAGTGTGGTTTGCATCGCGCACAGCCTCCCTTGGGGCAACTCGGTGAATGAGATGCTCTGGTCCTATCCGCTGGCGTTGATTCCGCAGGTCTTGGCCGCGGCGGTGACTCTCGCGCCACTGTGGGAGCAGGTCTTCGTCGGAGCCCCCGCTGCCGGTGGCCGTCGGGTGCGGCTCGCGCCGCCGCCGGCGCGTGTCATTGTGTCCTCGGCCTCCGGCGTTGTGCCGGCTGCGGCCTCCGCGTCGCGCATCGCCGCGGCCGCCTCAGTCAAACCGTTTGATCCCTCGTTCGACGATGCCGTTGCCTACGTCGGTGACTACCACGGCGTGCGGATGTGCTGGATTGTCGACGGCGATGGTTTGCCGGTCGCGGTTTGGCAGCGCCAGCAGTACACGAAGGACGCCGACTTCTGGGCGCCGATGTCCGTCGAGATGGTCGACTTCCATCGCCGCGCTCTCTCGGATGCCAATTCCACGTGCGTCCCCGACCGTCTGGAATTGCGCACCAAGGACGGCAAAGTCATAGTGGAGGCAGTTGAGGGATTTTGGCTGGGAGTCTTGACCGAACCCGATACCGATGAATTGATCAGCGTGCGAATCGCGCGCGCTCGCGATATGATCGCTCGTCACTGGCAGGAAAAGAGCGGCCAGCAGGTCGCCGCCGTGGAGGCTCGCTATGTATGAGTATCTGGCTCAACTCAACAAGACCACCGGGGTGACTGGCAGTATGCTGGTCGGGCACGACGGCATCGTTATCGCGGCGGACATCGATGAGCGCACCGATGACGATACGTTGGGTGCACTGGCATCGTCCATTGCCTCAACCGTACGCCGCTCGATGAGTGAATTGGGCGCCCACGATTTCACCCAAGTCACCGTCGAAGCCGATAACCAGAAGATCTTCCTGACCGATGCCGGCATCGGAACGCTGGTGGTCACCACCGAGCCGCGGGTCAACATCGGCCTCGTGCGGCTGGAGATTCGCAACACAATCGGTGCCTTGGCCCGAGCCTAACTCGTTTGCCCTCAACCTGAGGATCCGGAGAAGCGAAGGGGATCATGGTTTCCATCAACTACGCGTTTCGTGAGATCAGCTGCAAGATCGTCTACTACGGCCCCGGTCTGTCGGGCAAGACGACCAACCTGCAGTATGTGCATGACCGTGTCCCATCCAAATCACGCGGTGATCTGATCAGCTTGGCGACCGAAGCTGACCGCACGCTGTACTTCGACTTCTTGCCAATCCACGTCGGAGACATCGGTGGTTTCTCGACGAAATTCCAGCTCTATACCGTGCCCGGGCAGGTGTTTTACGACGCAACCCGCAAGCTTGTGCTGCGCGGGGTTGATGGCATCGTCTTCGTTGCTGACTCACAAAATGCCAAGATGGACGAGAACATTGAGTCCCTGGCGAACATGTACGAGAACCTCCGCGAGAACGACGTCGATCCGAGTGCCATCCCGATCGTCCTGCAGTACAACAAGCGCGATCTTCCTGAGGTCGGCACCATCGAAGAGCTTGAGAAGACGCTCAATCCCGAAGGGCGCCCCTATGTCGAAGCCTGCGCCGTGAAGGGCTTGGGTGTGTTTGATACAATGAAACGCATCACGAAACTGGTGCTGGAAGACACGCGCCGTAAGACCTCCAGCGAAGCGGTGGTCGCTCGTCCCGGGGGCACCATGACTGCTGCCGGCGCACAGACGGTCCAGGAAGAAATGCTCGCCTCTGGCCCTGTCTCGCAGTTGGGCGCCAGCCAACGCGCCGATGCCGGTGACCGATGGGACACGGGACGTCACGGAAGCGGAGCGGTGGTGGCCGACCAGATCGTCCCAGCCGTCTCCGGCCCCATCACGGCCGCTGCTCCCGCCGTTTCCAACACGGCTATGATGCAATCGCAACCTGTCAGAGTCCCGATGGCGCATCCGGCCCCCTCCAGCGTGATCGCTGCGCAGCGGAGCACACGCGTCCGTCGCCGTAACCGTTCACTATTCGACCGCCTCTTCGGGTGGTTGCTGGGACGTTAGAGGAGGTTTTTGATGTCGTCGGGAACATTCGTCCTTTTCGAGGAGCAGATCGACCGCATCAACGCGTCCATGCTGCGGCTCTTGAAGAAGGCCGAGGCCAAGTGCGCGTTGCTGGTCGACAAGGATGGGCATCTGATCACGCGCCAGGGGTTCACGCAGACTCTGGACACGACGGCGCTCTCGGCGTTGCTGGCAGGCAGTTTTGCCTCAACCCGTGAGATCGCCCGCCTGGTCGGAGAGCCGGAATTCTCCGTGCTCTTTCACCAGGGGGTGCGCGACCACATCCACGTCTCGTTGGTGGGAGACCGCTGCATTCTCGCCATCGTGTTCGATGACCGCACGACCGTCGGCATGGTGCGCCTGTACGCCAAGGAGACGGCCGATCGCCTGAAGGAGTTGACATCGATGGCCGGCCAGGCCACGGCGGATCTGTCGCCTGATTTCGCCACATCGGCCGGGGAGAAGATCGACAACATGTTCAAGGAGTAAGTGGCGCGCTCGAAGGCAAGCGACGCCCGGGCGGCGTTTCGTGGACTGATGACGCCGGATCAGATTGCCCGGCCACGGATGGTATAAAAGGTGTCACAAGAACTCGGACACATGCTTGTGCAGGCGGGGCGGATCACACCCGAGCAGCTCGAGGCCGCCCTCAAGCAGCAGCGCGATACCAACGAGAAGTTCTCCGACATTCTCGTCCGCATCGGTGCGATCTCCGATGAGGATGAACTTACCCATTTCATCGGACGGCAACTGAACATCGGCGCGTTGCGTCTTTCCGACGTCGAACTCGATCCCGAAGTCGTCGGTCTCATTCCACTCGATATTGCGCGCCGCTTCAACGTCATCGCCGTGTCCCGCGTCAACAAGACGTTGGTTGTCGCGATCTCCGATCCGCACAACATCTACGTTCTCGACGCGATCAAATTCATCACCGGATGCTCGATCCAGCCGGTGATTTCGCCGGAACGCGCGATCACCCGCTCCATCGAGCAGTACTACGCCGACGCCGCCGGCATCAACGATCTCATCAAGGGCCTGGAAGAGGGCGAGCTTCAGGTCATCGATACCGACGACCACGTCGATGAACTCGACCTGCAATCGCAGGTCCAGGACAAGCCTCTCGTCAAACTCGTGGACAAGATCATCATGGACGCGATCACCCGCGGGGCGTCGGACATTCACATCGAGACTTACGAGAAGATTCTGCGCGTGCGCTACCGCACCGACGGTTCCTTGCGCGAGACTCCGCCCTTGCCCTTCAAGTACCGCGCCGCGATCGTCTCGCGCCTCAAGATCATGGCCGATCTCGACATCTCGGAGCGCCGCCTGCCGCAGGACGGACGCATCAAAGTGAAAATAGGAAAACGCGCCGTCGACCTGCGTGTCTCGGTGTTGCCGACGATTTTTGGGGAAAAGGTGGTCATGCGTATCCTGGACCCCGAATCCCTGCGCACCGACCTGACCAAACTCGGATTCCCGGAAGTCGCGCTTCACAACTTCGCCAAGACCATCGAGCTTCCCTATGGCATGATCCTGGTGACCGGTCCGACCGGCTCCGGCAAGACGACCACGCTGTACTCGGCGCTAAAGACATTGAACAAACCCGACGTGAACATCATGACGGCCGAGGATCCGGTCGAATTCAACTTCGAGGGCATCAACCAGGTCTTGGTCAAATCGGAGATCGGTCTGACTTTTGCCGCGGCACTGCGCTCGTTCTTGCGGCAAGACCCTGACATCATCATGGTCGGTGAAATTCGTGATGCCGAAACGGCGGAGATCGCTATCCGCGCGGCCCTCACCGGTCACTTGGTGTTCTCCACTCTGCACACCAACGACGCCCCGTCGACAGTCAATCGCTTGGTCGATATGGGCATCCCGTCTTACCTCGTGGCTTCCGCGACCAAGCTCATTATGGCTCAGCGCATGGTCCGCAAGGTCTGTACCTCGTGCCGCGAGGAAATCGAATTGACCCCAGAGCACATTAACGCGCTCAAGCTGACTGATGAAGAAGCGGACGGGCTACGGGTGTACTCCGGGCGCGGCTGCGGCGAGTGCTCGAACACCGGCCTCGCGGGACGAACGGGTATCTTCGAGGTCATGCTCATCACTCCCAATATCGAACGGATGATCCTGGAAGGCGCCTCGGCTGAGGCCATTCGCGCCCAGGCAGCCAAGGACGGGATGCAGACTCTACGCGGCGCCGCATTGGAGAAGATGAAGAAGGGTGAAATACCATTGGAGCAAGTGCTGGCCGAGTCGGCGTAACGGGTTCAAGTCGCACCCCGGCGCCGCCGATATTCTAAGGAGATAGGATCCATTCCGCCCCAGGGGCGCAAGAGGGGAAACGGGCGCTAAGATGCTGACGTTACGTGAATTGTTGGAAATGATGGCTGAGCGGCACGCGTCCGATCTGCATCTGACGGTCGGATCGCCGCCGCGCATGCGCATCGACGGCCGTTTACAGATGCTGGAAGGCGATGCCCTGGCCGCCGAGCACACCAAGAAGCTTGCCTACAGCATCATGAACGAGAAGCAGCGCAAGCGGTTCGAAGAGACCTGGGAGCTGGACCTCTCGTTCGGCATCGAGAATCTGAGCCGGTTCCGTTGCAACGTGTTTGTCCAGCGTGGTAACGTGGCGATTGCGATCCGTCAGATTCCCTTCGACATCCCGTCGTTTGATGACCTCGGCATTCCGAAGGTTGTGGCTGACCTCGCGGATCAGCCTCGTGGTCTGGTGCTCGTCACGGGTCCGACCGGATCGGGGAAATCGACCTCGCTGGCGGCCCTGATCGACAAGATCAATCGCGAGCGCTTCAGCCACATCATCACCGTCGAAGACCCCATCGAGTACCTACACAAACACCAGTCCTCGCTGGTCAATCAGCGCGAAGTCAACACCGACACCGTCTCGTTCGCCTCGGCGTTGAAGTATGCTCTCCGCGAGGACCCCGACGTCGTGCTGGTCGGTGAAATGCGCGACTTGGAGACGGTCGAGGCGGCGCTGTCGATTTCCGAAACGGGCCATTTGGCGTTCGCCACCCTGCACACGAACTCGGCCGCGGAATCGATCAACCGCATCATCGATGTCTTCCCGGTCAACCAGCAGGAGCAGGTGCGTGTCGCGCTTTCGTTCGTGTTGCAGGCCATTGTTTCCCAACAGCTCATTCCGAAGATCGGCGGCGGGCGCGTGTTGGCGATGGAACTGCTGATCTGCACGCCCGCCATCCGCGCGACCATTCGCGACGACAAGATTCATCAGATCTATAGCCTGATTCAGGCGGGGCAGAAGTACGGCATGCGAACCATGAACCAGTCTTTAGCCGAGTTGTACATCCAGCGCAAGATCACCTATGGCGATGCCGAGTCATACTCCGCCAATCCGCAGGAGCTTGACGACATAATCGCGCGCGCCAAGGAATCCGGTTCGGTCCGCGTCCGGGCGGGGTTAGGAGGAGAACGTGCCGCTGTTTGAGTACAAAGGTAAGACCGCGGCCGGGACCATGGTCTCCGGTCAACTGAAGGCCCGCGACAAGGTCGAACTCGACCGAATGCTCCGGCGCAAGAAGATCATCGTCGACTCGGTGAATAAGAAGTCGTCGGAGATCAACATCAAGTTCGGTACCGGCGTGAAGAAGGTCGATATTTCGCGCTTTACCCGGCAGTTCGCGACCATGATCGGCGCCGGTCTGCCCATGGTCCAGTGCCTCGACATTCTTTCCAAGCAGATGGAATCGGCGGAACTGCGCAAAGTGGTGGCGCAGGTGAAGGACGCCGTTGCGTCCGGATCCACCCTCTCCGAGGCCCTCGGGCGACACAAGAAGATCTTCGATGAACTCTATGTGAACATGGTGGATGCCGGAGAAATCGGCGGCGCGCTCGACACCATTCTCGTGCGTCTGGCGAACTACCGGGAAAAGGCGGATGCCTTGATCCGCAAGGTCCGCGGCGCCATGGTCTATCCATCAGTCATCGTCATCGTCGCCCTTGGCGTCACCTTCGCGATGTTGACTTACATCGTGCCGGTGTTCGCGAAAATGTTCGAGGGACTGGGCGCGGAACTCCCCAAGCCCACGCAGGTCGTCTTGGGGATCTCACATTTTCTGCGCGGCAATCTTCTGTACATGATCACCGGGTTGATTGGCTCGATCATCGCCTTCCGTTTCTGGGTTAAGACCGACAAGGGGCGCCTCCGATTCGACAAGATCCTCCTCCGCGCCCCGATGATTGGGACCCTGATTCGCAAGAGCGCTGTCTCGCGCTTCACCCGCACGTTGGGCACCTTGCTCTCGTCGGGCGTGTCGATTCTCGACGCCCTGGAAATCACCGCCAAGACCGCGGGCAACCGCGTCATCTCTGATGCGATTCGCCGCTCGGTGGTGGCAATTGCGGAGGGTGACACGATCACCGGCCCACTGCGCGATACCGGCGTGTTCCCGCCCATGGTGACGCAGATGATCTCGGTTGGTGAAAAGACCGGCGGTCTGGATGAAATGCTCTCGAAGATCGCCGACTTCTACGACGAAGAAGTTGACGTCGCCGTCTCGGCCCTGACCTCGATCATCGAGCCGGTCATCATTGTGTTCATGGGCGTCGTCATCGGCGGTATTCTCATAGCCATGTACCTGCCGATGTTCGACATCATCGGCAAGATTAAGTAAAGGACGGGTGTGGCATTGACGGCGGCGCGTGCCGGTCTCTGACGCGCCGCCGTTTTTCTTCGGACGGACAACATGCTGGTCTACTCACGGCGCCAGAGCTCGGAAGCACGTCCCTCGTGGATCATTGGGACGCGCCTGTTGACCTTCGCGGTCACCACCGCCGTCGCCTGGCCCCACCGAAGCGACTCTCCCATTCTCGTCAGCTTGCTCCTGGTCTATGCATTCTTCACCGCGTTGACGATTCTCTCGCTTCTCTTGGGCCGCCGCTGGCGACTTCTGCTTTTGCCTTCCACATCCCAGGTACTTCAGATCATCTCTGAAGTTGCCGTCATTTCGCTGGTCGTTTTCGAAACCGGCGGCATCAGTTCGCCGTCGAGTTCGCTCTATCTCATGACCATCGTGTCGGCCACGCTGTCCTACCGCCTCGTCGGCACGCTCTTGGTTGCGGCGCTGGCTTCGGCCGCCTTCGTCACGTCGGTTTGGGTGGAAGCGGGCAATCACGCCGGAACGTTATTGTCGACCGACGTGCTGGGTGTGTTGGGCGGGCTCTCGGATGAGAGCTTCTACATGATGTTCTTGCGGCTGTGCATGTTCTTCCTCTGTGCCTTCGCGGGCGGGTACCTCGCCGAAAGACTGTACTCGAAGGGCGAAGCGCTGGAGTACACCTCCGAAGCGCTGAAGATCGCCAAGCTTGAGACCGGCGACATCCTCAAGCACCTGCGCTCAGGTGTGTTGACGATCGACGCGGCCGGGCACGTCGTCTACTTCAATCGCGCCGCCGAGGAAATCCTCGCCATTTCGGAGAAGAAGGTGCGTGGACGTCCGCTCCGTGAAGCCCTGGGCGGGATCTATCCGATTTTCGCCGAGCGGCTCGAGTGGGTTTTGCAGTCGCAGCAGATGGATCATCGCACCGAACTGACCATCATTCGTCCCGATGGCCACGCTCTGCCCGTGGGACTCTCGACCTCGGTGCTCTCCGGCGCCAACGGTCGTCCCCGCGGTGTCGTTGCGGTCTTCGCCGACCTAAGCGATGCCAAAGAGATTGAAGAACGGATGCGCCGCCAGGACCGGCTGGCCGCCATCGGTGAACTCTCGGCCGGCATCGCTCACGAAATCCGCAATCCCTTGGCCGCCATCTCCGGTTCGGTCGAGGTCTTGCGCAGCGAGCTGGATCTCTCGGGTGAAAACGCCCGCCTCTTCGAGTTGATCGTGAAGGAATCCGCACGACTCAATAAGATCCTGAGCGATTTCCTGCTCTACGCCCGCATGAGCCCCGTGGTCACTGGGCGTGTGCGTGTATCCACGGTCTTGGACGAAGTGATGGAGATCATCCGCCGCCATTTCCGCCAGATCGGTATGCCAAATCTTGAATTGCGTTCGGACGTGGCTGACCGCACACTCACGGTCGAGGCCGACGCCGATCACCTCAAGCAGATTCTGATCAACCTCATCTTCAATGCCGTGGAGGCCTGCCAGCCAGACCGCGCCGGCGCCACCGTCCGCGTGCGCACGGCCGATCTGCCCGATACGGCTGTCGCACTGGATCGGCCTTCCGGAAGCGAATGGGCGATGATCTCGGTTGTCGATCATGGCTCGGGGATCCCCGAGAAGATCAAAGATCGTCTGTACGAGCCCTTTGTTTCCACCAAACCGCACGGCACCGGACTCGGCTTGGCCATCGTCAAGCGACTCGTTGACAATTGCGGCGGACGGCTGTCGGTGGAAACACACGTGGGTGAGGGGACGGTCTTCTCGATCTTTCTGCGCCGCTGCCCGTCGACAGTCACCGAGAGTCGAGTCCCTTCACGACTAAACTCTGCAAGCGTGTAGTAGGGCCGGGTGGCCCTGACAGAAACTCTAAATCTAACTCACAAATCGTCGGAGGGTGGCCCTGATGCGCTCTTGGCATCAGGGCTTGCTCAAGAGTCTCGCCAAATGCCGGGACTCTTCTACCACGCAAATCTGTCTGCTTAAGACATCCTTCATCCTGCGCACGGTCAGTCACAGGTGAACCCTGATGCAAAAAGCGCATCAGGGCCACCCGGGGAGTGCCTTTGTCGTGAAGAAGTGATTGCGTCACGTTTGACAGCAACCATTGTATGGTTGATGGCTCTGCGCATCTACAGTGATCCGGGGCACGCGCACTTTCTCACGTTTTCGTGCTTTCATCGCAGACAGTATCTGACGAATCTCCGTATCCAGAA
>Ga0326726_10006800_pt1 | contig 10285 bp, 9 predicted proteins | sample MHFenrmetagenome_2_FD_207603 | JGI IMG/M metagenome (GOLD analysis project Ga0326726, IMG submission 207603) | Lab enriched peat soil microbial communities from Michigan Hollow, Ithaca, NY, United States - MHF15MN | ecosystem: Environmental > Terrestrial > Soil > Wetlands > Peat | place: USA... | reverse complement strand
TCAACGGCCTCTTCGCCTCGATGAAACGGGGCGCGATCAATGCGTTCGTGTATCCGGCCGCGGACGTCGAAACGCTCAATCAGCAGGAGAACGTCGTCGAGGTGTTCACGACGTCGATATGCACGCCGGTGGCGGGACAGGGCGCGCTTGCACTGCTCGCCGCGCGCGAGAGGCGCGACCTCGTCTTGATGCTCAGGGACGTCAACGATCTCTCGACCGCGGCCGAGGTCGAGCTCGAGCGGATGTTCCTCGAGCGCGTGACGAAGGACGGGAGAGGCCCGGTCGGGGTCCTCGGCAACGTCGAGGAGAACGGTTTCGAGATTGAGGCCGCGATCGCCTCACCGGACGGGTCGGAGAAGATTTCGGGGGTCGTGAGCGGCGCCCTCTCCGATCGATCGCGTGCCATCGGCAAGCTCGCGAGCGAGCTCCTCTCGGCAGGCGGGGAAGATATCATCGCGTCCTTCAGAAAACTGCGGGGGAACGTCTGAGGCGATGCTTGACCGGAAACTGATACGGAAGGACCCCGATCGCGTGCGGGAGGGGCTGCGGAAGAAGGGGGCGACGTTCGATCTCGACTCCTTCCTCGCGCTGGACGAGCGCCAGCGATCCCTCATTCAGGAAACCGAGACGCTCAAACACGAACGCAACGAGGTTTCGCAGGAGATATCCCGCCTCAAGAAGGAAAAGGCGGACGCCTCCGCGATCCTCGAGCGGATGAAGAAGACATCGGAACGGATCAAGGAGATAGACGCCGAGCTCAAGGGGATCGCCGTTCGGCTCGACGAGCTCGCGCTTTTTATCCCGAACATACCGGCCGACACCGTGCCGTACGGCACGTGCCCCGAGCATAACGTCGTTCGGAGGCAGTGGGGCGCCGTGCCCGAGCCGTCGGGGGATGCGCTTCCCCACTGGGACATCGGGGAGAAGCTCGGGATCATCGATCTCGCCGCCGGGGCGAACTTGAGCGGGAGGGGATTCGTCGTGCTCCGGGGAGACGGGGCGCTCATGTCGCGGGCGCTCGTCAATTTCATGCTCGACGTCCATCGGAGGCAGGGCTACGAGGAGACGGCGGTCCCGTACATGGTCAGCCGGCAGTGCATGGTCGGCACGGGGCAGCTCCCGAAGCTCGCCGAAGACATGTACCTCTGCGAGAAGGATGACCTATTCCTCGTTCCGACCGCCGAGGTTCCGCTTACCAATCTGTATCGCGAATCGGTGATCGACGGGGATCGCATTCCCCTCAAGCTCACCGCGTACAGCCCGTGCTTCCGGCGCGAGGCGGGAAGCTACGGCCAGGACACGAAGGGGCTCGTGCGGGTGCACCAGTTCGACAAGGTCGAAATGGTGAAGCTCGTGCTTCCCGAGAAATCGTACGAGGAGCTCGAGTCTCTCACCGGTGACGCCACGGCGGTGCTCGAGGCGCTCGAGATCCCCTACCGCGTCATCGAGCTCTGCACGATGGATCTGAGCTTCGGCGCGGCGAAGTGCTACGATCTCGAAACGTACGCGCCCGGGATGGCGAGATGGCTCGAGGTGTCCTCCTGCAGCAACTTCGAGGATTTCCAGGCGCGCCGGGCGAACATCCGGTTCAAACGGCGGCCGAACGACAAGCCCGAGTTCGTCCATACCCTGAACGGCTCCGGGCTCGCGCTTCCGCGGGTCATCGCGACGATCCTCGAGCTCAATCAGACGCCGACGGGGAAGGTCCGTATCCCCCGCGCCCTCGTTCCATACATGGGGGGCAGGGAATACCTCGAGGCCTGAATCGATCATGAGGGCGCCACGAAATCTTCCGTTTCTCCTCACCGTCTACCTCATTGCCGGTAGCGTTGCAATTGTCACGTGTGCAGTCATTTACAACAATAGCCTCATAAAGAAGATGAAAGCCCAGTCCGAGGGTACGACGCGGCTTTTCTCGAGATTCGTCGCCATCGAGCTCAAGGAGCTCACCGACGCGAACCGCCGTACATTCGTCGAAGAGATCCAGCAGGAGATGCCGATCCCCTACATCATCACCGATGACGTGGGGAGGCCGGTCGTCTGGAGCGGGATCGGGATTCCCTTCGAGGGGGTCGACATCGGGAGGATCAGGCGTTTCAATCCGTTCGTGCCGAACGACTCGCTCCTCGTCGAGGTTCTCAAGAAGGCTCGCTCATTCGAGCGCATCAGCAAGCCGATACCCATCGTGACGGAGAAGTTCAGGGTCAAGCTCTACTACGGACCCTCCGCGCTCACGAGCGAGCTCGCGGTCGCCCCGTACATCCAGCTCGGCGTCCTCGTCGTGTTCGTGCTCTTCGGTTTTCTCGGTTTTCGCGCGGTGAAGACGGGCGAGCTGCGCTCGATCTGGGTGGGGATGGCGAAAGAGACCGCGCATCAGCTCGGCACGCCTCTGTCATCGATCATGGGCTGGCTTTCGCTCATCCGGGAGGAGATGGCCTCGAGTCCGGGGTCCCCGAAGCTCGCCCAAGCGGTCGAGGAGGTCTCCATCGACGTCGACCGGCTCAGCAAGATCTCCGCGCGCTTCAGCAAGATAGGTTCCGCACCAAAGCTCGATCTCCTGGAACTCGTGCCGATCATCGAGGAGACGGTCGGCTATTTCGAGCGGAGGCGCCCCTTGCTCAGGATCAACTCGACGATCACGACCGAGTTCGAGGAGCTTCCGCTCATCCGGTGCAGCAGGGAGCTCATCGGCTGGGTCCTCGAGAATATGATCAAAAACGCGCTCGACGCGATTGCGGGGGATGAGGGAAAGATTCATATTCAATGCAGGATGAACGAGCGGGAGAAGCGCGTCGAGATACTCTTCAGCGACAACGGCAAGGGGATGAGCCCGGGAGTGCGCAAGCGCATCTTCTCGCCGGGCTTCACGACGAAGAGCCGCGGCTGGGGGCTCGGGCTCTCGCTCGCGAAGCGCATCGTGGAAGACATACACGGCGGCTCCATCCGCGTCCTCCAGACGCAGCCTGGCAAGGGGACGACGTTCCTCATCACGTTTCCGGTCGATTGACGGAACACCGCGAGAGAGGTCGCATGGCGAAAGAAAAGAGAATCCTCTGGGTCGACGACGAGATCGATCTCCTGAGCTCCCACATTATGTTCCTCCAGGAGAAGGGCTACGCGGTCACGGCCGCCTCGAGCGGCGACGAAGCGGTCACCGCGCTCAAGGCCGGCCGCTTCGATCTCGTCCTCCTCGACGAGACGATGCCCGGAAAGAGCGGTCTCGAGACGCTCCAGGACATAAAGGAGATCGATTCGAACCTGCCGGTCATCATGATTACGAAGAACGAGGCGGAGGACCTCGTCGATCAGGCCATCGGCATGAAGATCGACGACTATCTCCTCAAGCCGGTCAACCCCCTCCAGATTCTCACCGCCGCCAAGCGCATCCTCGACGCGCACCGCATCCAGGAGACCGTGCTCGGCAAGGACTATCTCCAGGCCTACCAGCGCCTCGACGAGAGCCTCAGTTCGTCCCCCGATTGGCGCGAATGGATCAAGATCCACCAGGAGCTCTCGTTCTGGGACGTCGAGTTCGATCGGTTCAGCGAAACGGGCTTCGAGCAGACGCACCAGGATCTCAAGAAGAAGGCGAACGCCGATTTCGCCCGTTACATCGAGCGCGTGTATCGCGATTGGATCCACGACGGGGAGCGGCCGCCCCTGAGCGTCGACGTCTTTGCTCGCTACGTCCTCCCGCACCTCAGGGAGCGGAAGAAGGTATACTTCATTCTGATCGACTGCATGCGGTACGATCAATGGCTCAAGATCGAAGACCTGCTCGCCCCCTACTATAATGTGGAGAGGGAGTGCTACTACTCGATCCTTCCGACCGCGACCCCGTACGCGCGCAACGCCATCTTCGCCGGGGCCTTTCCCTCGGACATCCAGAAGCGAGCGCCGGAGAAGTGGCTCGAGCGTTCCAAGGACGAGCTGAGCAAGAACCGCTTCGAGCAGAACTTCATGCAGGAGCAACTCGCGCGCTCGGGGCTCGGCGGGATCACCTCGAAGTACATCAAGATCTACGAGATCGAGGAGGCGAACGAGATCCGCAAGCAGGTGGAGAGCTATCGTCCGATCGAGCTCGTCGCCATGGTGTTCAATTTCCTCGACATTCTCGCCCACGGACGCAGCCAGAGCGAGATTCTCCAGGAGATTGCCCCCGACGAGAGCGCATTCCGCTCGCTCATGAGGTCATGGTTCGTCCACTCGGCGCTCTTCGAGATTCTTCAGAAGATATCGAAGCACGGCGCGACCGTGATCATCACGACCGATCATGGCTCGGTCCTCGGGGCCCGGGCGAGCCTCGTCCACGGGAACCGCGAAACCTCCACGAACCTCCGGTACAAGTTCGGCGAGAACATCAACAGCGATCCGCGGCAGACGCTCCTCATCCGCAAACCGCTCGAGTTCAAGCTCCCCTCGGAGAGTCCGTCGAAGAACTATGTGCTCGCGAAAGAAAACTTCTACTTCGTCTATCCTACCAAGTTTCACGAATACGAGCGACAGTACCTGGGGACCTTCCAGCACGGCGGCATTTCTCTCGAGGAGATGATAATCCCCGGAGTGACGCTGAAGCCGAGGTAGCTCATGAGCGCAGGAGGGACCCGGCGGAAGACGAAGGCGCGGGGCGGCTCGCCGCTCCGGCGCCTCGAGCGGTTCGGGGGCGCGCGGCGGAGCATTGTTCTGGCGAGCGAGGCGCCTGAGGCGACGCTCGCGATCGGACGCTCCATCGGGGAGCTCGTTCCCGCCGGCGCCGTCCTCTCCCTCGAGGGGGGTCTCGGCGCCGGGAAAACGCTCATCGCGAAGGGGATCTGCGCGGGGCTCGGCGTCTCCGACGAGGTGCTCTCTCCGAGCTTCATTCTCGCCGAGGAGTACACGGGCGCCGTTCCCGTTATGCACTTCGATCTCTACCGTCTCGACGACCTGGATGAGATCGTCCGCATCGGGCTGTTCGACGCGATCGACGGGCGCGCCGTCGTGCTCGTCGAATGGGGGGACCGGCTCCCCCCCGGCGTGCTCGACGCCGACGTCCGCATTCTCATGGAGTTCGCGGGGGAAACGAGCCGCGCACTGACGATCGAGGCTCCCGGTGAATTCCTCGACGCGCTGGAAGGGAGGATGCAGTGAACGGAGGGCCGCTCGTGCTGGCGCTCGACACGTCCCACCAGCGGGGGAGCGTCGCCGTGTGCCGCGGCGGCGAGGTTCTCGGCGAGATTCTCTTCGATGCGAGCGATACCCACTCGGCGACGATGCTCCCGGCCGTCGACTCGTGCCTCGCCTCCGCGAAGGTCCCCCTCTCCGCTATCGAGCTCTTCGCCGTCGTCTTCGGGCCGGGGAGCTTCACGGGGCTCAGGATCGCGCTCGCGACGGTCAAGGCCTTCGCCGCCGTGCGGCGCGTGCCGGTCGTCCCGGTCGAAAGCTGCGCCGTGCTCGCGGCGGCCTTTCCCTATGCCGCTCGTCCCGTTCTCCCGCTCATCGACGCCCGACGCGGCGAGGTGTACGGCGGGCTCTATGAGACCGGGGACGGTTCGCCGCGGGAGGCGATCCCGGTGTTTTCGGCGAAGCCCGAAGCACTCGGATCTCTGCTCGAGGCGCACGAGGCACGGGGCCCGTTCATCCTGTGCGGGACGGGTGCGCTCCGGCACCGCGCCCTCCTCGAGACGGTCATGCCCCGCGGGAGCCTCTTCGCGGGTGAGCGCTGGGCGCTGCCGTCGGCGTCTCTGTGCGCGGCGCTCGCTCTCGGGCGAAAGAGGCTCACCTACGAAGAGCTATTCGCCCTTGAACCACTCTACATCCGCCCGCCCGACGCCCGGATCCCCGGCCCGGCGCGTCGAAGACCGACGGGCGGGGAGACCCGATGAGCCCTCGCGCGATCCGCGAGATGGACGAGCGCGACATCCCGCGCGTCATGGAGATCGAGCGGTCGAGCTTCATCACGCCGTGGACCGAGGGGATGTTCCGGTCTCAGCTCGCCTCAGGGGACGGGACGATCACCGTCGTTCTCGCCGACGGTGAGGAGCTCATTGGCTACGCGGCGGCGTGGATCGCGTACGACGAGATCCATCTCCTCAGCATCGCCGTCATTCCCTCTATGCGGAGACACGGTTTCGGCGCGGAGATTCTGGGAGAGGTCGTTGAACGGGGCCGCGCGCACGGGGCGGATCGAGTGATTCTCGAGGTTCGCGAGGGAAACGCCGCCGCCCGCGCGTTCTATGGCACGCACGGCTTCGTCACGATCGGGGTCCGGCGCAGGTACTATAGCGACACGGGGGAAGATGCGATCGTCATGGAATACATCTGCGGCCCGCGCTGAGCTCGTCGCGATCCGGGGCGCGGCGGCCGACGCGATCATCCTCGGGAGCGGCCTCGCCGGCCTCGCGGACGTGGTCGCGTGCGGCGACCGGATCCCCTATGCGTGCGTCGCCGGGCTCGGAGCGACGTCGGTCGAAGGGCATCCGGGCTTCATCACGCTCGGTCGAATCGCGGGTGAACCCGTGCTCGTCTTCGCGGGCCGGTTTCATCGCTACGAAAGCTTTGAAGCGAACGCTCCCTCATCGATCGTTTCCGTCGCGGCGGACGCGGGGTGCGAGCGAGTCATCATGACGCACGCCGCGGGGAGCCTCACGCGGCGGCTGAAGACCGGCACGTGGATGCTTGCGAGGGACGCTCTTTCCCTGCCGGCGAGGCTCCACCTCGGAGCCCGCGAAGCGCCCCGCCGCGAGGACGCCTCCTCGGGAGCGCGGCGAGACCATGAAGGCTCATCCCCCGAGGTTCGTGGGGGCCCCACGGTGCTCGTCTCGGCGCGGCTCTCCGCGGAGATCCGGGAGGCGGCGCGCGCCGCGGACGTCCCGCTCGCCGAAGGGGTGCTCTGCTGGACGAGCGGACCCACCTACGAGACGGGGGCAGAGGCGCGCTCAGCCGCCATCATGGGAGCGGATGCGGTGACGATGTCCTCCCTGCCCGAGCTCGTCGCGGCCCGACGCCTCGGTCTCGAGGCGGCCTCGCTCGGCTGGATCACGAATTACACCGCCAATATCTCGGAGCGGCGCACCGACCATGCGTGCGTCGTCGAGACGGGCAGAGCGGGCGTGCGCTCCCTCGATGCGATGCTCACCGCGCTCTTTCGCGCGCGGCGCGGAGCCTGAAAAAAGCTCTTCTTGCTTCCCGGCAAAGTTGATACGATCGCCCCGATTTGCGAACGTATGAGCGGTCCTTTCCGTGCCGTCGGGGGGGATGGGTGCGCCTGACGCCGGGGAAGAGAGAGGCGAGCATGCCGATTCCCGTGAAGGGTACAACACCGTGCGGGGCGCCGTATGTGCGCGTCGCGCGCCTCGCCGCGCGCACGCCGTCCCGGATGAATCTCAGCCTGGCGAATATCTCCACCGTGCTCGCCCGTATGGGCGATCCGCAGAGTCGCTACCCGGTGATCCTCGTCGCAGGAACGAACGGGAAAGGATCGGTTGCGACCTACGTGTCCTCCGTTCTCTGCGCCATGGGGCTCAAGGTCGGCACCTACTATTCGCCGCATATCTTCCGTCCGCACGAGCGAATCCGCATCGGTGGCGCCGAGATACCCACCTCGGAGCTCGACAGGCTGATCGGAATGGTGGACGGTCATTCGCGCGGGACTCGGCTGACCTATTTCGAGTGCCTGACCGCGGTGGCCGCACGGTACTTTCTCGAGCGGCGCGTCGATGCGGCCGTGTTCGAGGTGGGGCTCGGCGGGCGGCTCGACGCGACGAATCTCGTGAACGCCGTCGTCACCGTCATAACGGGGATATCGCACGACCATCGGGAGCACCTCGGCCGCACCAAGCGGCGCATCCTCGCCGAGAAGCTCGGCATCGCGAGGAAGGGGACGCCGCTCGCGGCGCATCTGTCGACCCCGGCGCTCGTCGGGCAGGCGGCCGAATGGTGCGCCCGCGTGGGGGCGCCGTTCCATTCGGTCGGCGAGGAGACGTCGACGACTCTCGTCTCCCTCTCGCCGGAGCTGATGTCCATGCGCGTCCGGACGCGGCGCCGCGACTACGGGGTGCTCGAGACGCGCATGATCGGGCGCGCCCAGATGCGAAACGTCGCGACGTCGCTCAGGGCTCTGGAGCTCTTCGAGGAGGCGGGGTACGTCCCGCGCATCGACACGGCGACGCTTCGACGCGGGATCTCATCGGCGATTCTCGCGGGACGCTTCCAGAGCGTCACGAGCGCTCCACGCGTCATCATCGACGTTTCCCACAACGAGGAATCCTATCTCGCGGCGCTCGATACGTTGCGGCGCATCTCGCCACCCGGGCGGACGACGATCGTGTTCGGCGCCCTCGCGCACAAGGAGCTCGGGGTCTTTCCGAGGCGCGCGCTCTCGGCCGCGCGCGAGATCATCGTCACGGCTCTCCGGGATCCGCGGAGCGCGGGGGGGGAGCGCCTCGGGCGCGATTTCGGAGGAGCCCGGAGCGCGGGCGCCGGGAAGCGAGCCCGTGTGCGCATCGCCCGGGGCGTGGGTCAGGCGGTCCACGAGGCGCGGCGCGGCTCGGGCGTCCTCGATACGATCCTCGTCATGGGATCGCACGTGATGGTCGAGGAGGCCGCGCGGTTTCTCTGATGAAAGGAAACGCATGAATCTCGTGCTCGGGGTGGACATCGGCGGAACGGATATCAAGCTCGGGCTCGTCACGGAAGAGGGGGAGATACGAGGATCGGGGAAGATCCCGACCGAGCCGGCGTCGGGCCCGAAGGCGGCCGCCGCCCGGGTCCGCGGATGGCTCCGGGAGAACGCGCGCGGCGCCGGCCCCCTCGTCGCGGCCGGGGTCGATTGCGCGGGGCTCATCGACGGCGAGAGGGGCCTTCTCCACACGTCGCCGAACATGCCGGGGTGGGACGATGTTCCCCTCGGATCGATCTTCGGCACCGAGCTCGCGTGCCCCGTCGTCGTCGAGAACGACGCGAACGCCGCCGCATACGGGGAGTGGGCGAAGGGGGCGGGAAGGGGGATGAGGAACTTCGTGTGCCTCACCCTCGGGACGGGCGTCGGGGGCGGCATCATCATGAACGGAGAGCTCTACCGCGGCTCGTCGGGCTTCGCGGGGGAGATCGGACACATGGTCATCGCGGTCGACGGGCCGCCGTGCACGTGCGGGACCCGGGGTTGCCTCGAGGCGAGTATCGGCGCGAAGGCGATCGTCGCTCGCGCTCTCGAGATGGATCGCGCCTCGCCCGGCTCCAGGGCCTGGGATGCGACGCTGACCGTCGAGGCCATTTCGCACGCCGCCTCTTCCGGGGATGCCGTCGCCGTTGCGGCGCTCGCCGAGACGGGGCGCTACCTCGGCGTGGGGCTCGCGAACATCGTGCACGTCCTCGCCCCCGAGGCCATAGCGATCGGTGGAGGCGTGGCGGGCGCGGGCGATTTTATTCTTGCCCCCGCGCGCGCGACGCTGCGAGATTGTGTTATGGACACGGCGATGGCCTCCGCAAGAGTCGTGCCCGCCGAGCTCGGTAACCAGGCGTCCTTCATCGGTGTTTCGCTTCTCGCCTTTTCGCGTGTGAACGCTCGCCGGTGAGCGGGCCCGGCGCACGGATGATCCGTTCGACCGCGTCCCCGGCAGGGTCTATATGAAGCAGTTCGCATTCGTGCTCCTCCTCGTTGCGGGCCTGTTCGCCGTCTCAAGCGGCCCCCGGGCACGGCCGCAGGCGGAATCCGCATCCGCCGACACCTCGATCTACCGCGTGACGTCGGCCCACCTTCGAACGACCATCGAAGAGGGAGAGCGCGTCGTGTACCTCGACGGGGGCGTGCGGATCGATCACGAGACGACGACGATCACGAGCGTCCGCGGAAAGCACTACCCGAATCGCCGCTACATCGTCCTCTACGACAGCGTACGCGTCGTCGACGGCACCGCGGAGATACTGAGCGACGTCGGCGAGTACTTCGGCCTGACCAACACGGTGGAGCTCGAGGGTCGCGTGCGCTTCAGCGACCGCGGCTGGATCGCCCGCTGCGATCGCGTGAAGTACAACCGGGCGACGAGGACCGCGGTTCTGACGGGCCATCTGAGCGCCGCCGACAGCACACGGACGATGCGCGCCGACACGGTCTTCTACGACCGCGACCGCGAGGTCGCGGACGCGACGGGAAGGGTCGTTATCGTCGACACCGTTCAGGATTACTCGCTGGCGGGAGATCACGCGAGCTTCGACCGGGTCAAGAAGAAGGCCGTGATCGACGCGAGGCCCGTGCTCACCTTTGATCTCAAGACGCAGGATAAGGGAATGGTGACGAGCCGCATCATGC
>Ga0326726_10006799_pt1 | contig 10287 bp, 10 predicted proteins | sample MHFenrmetagenome_2_FD_207603 | JGI IMG/M metagenome (GOLD analysis project Ga0326726, IMG submission 207603) | Lab enriched peat soil microbial communities from Michigan Hollow, Ithaca, NY, United States - MHF15MN | ecosystem: Environmental > Terrestrial > Soil > Wetlands > Peat | place: USA... | reverse complement strand
GGCCGGGTCACCGCCCGGGTGATCCCGGTCAGCAGGGCGACGAGCGGTCCGAGCAGCCGGCCGATGATGTCGATCGGGCGCGACACGGCGAGTGCGAAGCGTTCCGGGAACGCCAGGGCGAGCGTCTTCGGGACGAGCTCGCCGAAGACGATCGTGAAGACCGCGAGGAGGACGGTCACGATGACGAGGGAGATCCCGGCGGCGTACTCGTGGAGGGCGGCGACCCCCTCGAGGAGGCCGGTCAGCCGGTCGGTCAGGCTGACCGCCGCATAGGCGGAGGCGAAGAAGCCCAGGAACGTCAGGCCGATCTGGGCGACGGCCAGGAATCGGCCCGGATCGTCGAGCAGCTTGCGGACCCGGCGCGCCCCGCGGTTGCCCTCCTCGACGAGCTGCTCGACCCGGCTCCGACGGATCGACACGAGGGCGATCTCGGACGCGACGAAGAAGCCCTCGAGGACGGTCAGGATGGCGATGAACAGGAGCTCGGATATCGGGAGGTTCATGCCTCCGATCCCGCCTCGGGCGGTCCCGGCTCACCGGGCGGCCGCGGCTCGCGGATCCGGGCGGGGACGCCGAACGCGAGCCTGCCGGGCGGCACGTCGTGGGTCACGACGGCGCCGGCACCGGTCTTCGCGCCGGCGCCGATCTCGACCGGGGCCACGAGCATCGTGTCGACGCCGACGAAGGCGCCTTCCCCGATCGTCGTCCGGTTCTTGTGGGTGCCGTCGTAGTTGGCCGTGATCGTGCCCGCCCCGATGTTGGCCCGGGCGCCGACGTGTGCGTCGCCGAGATAGCTCATGTGGTGCTGCTGGACCCCGGCCTCGAGCCGGCTGTTCTTGACCTCGGCGTAGTTGCCAAGCCTGGCGCCCGTGCCGATCGACGAGCCCGGCCGGAGGTGGGCGAACGGCCCGATCGACACGTCGTCCTCGACCTGGGATGACTCGAGGACGCTGGCCCAGATCCGGCAGCCGCGGCCGACGGTCGTGTCGACGAGCTGCGAGCCGGAGCCGATCGTCGTCCCCTCCCCGATCGTCGTTCGACCGCGCAGGATCACGTTCGGCTCGAGGGTCACGTCGGGCGCGAGGACGACGTCGGCGTCGACCCAGGCCGTCGAGGGGTCGAGCATCGTCACCCCGTTCAGGAGGTGCCGCTCGTTGATCCGTTCGCGCATGCGATAGGTGGCGTCTGCCAGCTGGGCGCGGTCGTTGATCCCGAGGAGCGTCCCGTCGTCCCCGACCTCGACGGAGGCGATCGGGTGCCCCTCGGCCCGGGCGAGCGCCACGAGCTCGGTCAGGTACAGCTCGCCGGTGGCCGGCGAGGGGTGCAGGTCGCCGATCCGCCGGCGCAGCCAGGCCACCTCGAAGGCGTAGATCCCGGCGTTGATCTCGTCGATCTCGAGCTCGTCCTCGGACGCGTCGCGAGCCTCGACGATCCGCTCGACCTCGCCGGCCTCGTCCCGGACGAGCCGGCCCAGCAGGCCCGGGTCGATCGTCACGACGCTCACGAGCGAGAGCACGGCTCCCGCGGTCCGGTGGGCATCGAGGAGCGCCTCGAGCAGCCCGGTCTCGAGGAGCGGCACATCCCCGTAGACGACGAGGGCCTCGGCCACGTCGGCCGGCAGCGCGGCGAGCGCCGCCACCACCGCGTCGGCAGTGCCCAGCGGCTCGGCCTGGACGGCGAAGTCGGCGACCTCGGCAAAGGCCTCCTGGACGGTCGCCGGGTCGGGTGACACGACCACGAGTGGACGGGCGTCGGTCGCGGTCCGGGCGGCCTCGATGACGTAGCCGAGCATCGGTCGGCCGCACAGGTCGTGGAGGACCTTCGGGAGACGCGATTTCATCCGCGTCCCGAGTCCCGCGGCGAGGACGATCGCGACGGTCCGTGGCGGGACTGGTTCTGGCTTCATCAGGGCCCGGGCATCGTAGGGGCGTCCCGAGCGGGGTGTCAAACGTCCCGGCGGCAGCCGGCGGGTCAGCCGAGGACCGTGCCGGGGTCGATCCGGTCGACCAGATCGCCCCGGAACGAGGCCGCCTCGAACGGGGCGAAGTAGTAGTAGCGCTGGCGCCACACGCGTCGCTCGCGGTAGAGCTGGACGGTCACCCCGAAGTAGCGCTCGCCCGACGGGTAGCGCAGGAGCACCTCGGCGGCCCAGATGTCGCCGCCGCCGGTCACCCGGACCGGGACGTTCGCCGGGTTGACGATCCAGCGCTCGGTCGCGCCCGCCAGCCAGTTGAGCTCCATCTCGGGAAGGCCGCCCGGGTAATGTGCGTCAACCGCCTCGAGGCCGGCGAGGTCGAACCGCTCCCCCGACTGCGGAAAGCTGCCGCGGTAGTCGGGGTGGGCCATCGCCCGCACCACCTCGATGTCACCGCCGATCGCGGCCTTGACGACCCGGTCGACCTCGGCCTCCTCGACCGGCTGGCCGTCGCCGTCGCCGTCCCAGGCCGCCGGGTCGAGCGGGTCGAACCGCTCGGCCCAGGCGGCCCGCCAGGCGGGCGCCTCGAACGGCTCGCCGAAGTAGGCGGTGGTCCGATGGAGCCGGCCGGCGTTGGTCTCGAACAGGGCCACCATCCACCAGCGCGGCCCGCCGTAGTCGAACAGGGCTTCGACGAGGACCCGGTCCTCGCCCAGCGACGCCAGCTGCGGCGTGCCGGCGATCGTGACGTCGGCGGGCTGGCGGCGGATCGCCTCGATCGCCCTGGACGGCCCCGCGACCCGCTCGCCGGATTGCGGGTAGACCTCGACGTAATCGTCGTCGTAGAAGGCCCGCGGCGAGGGCCCGCCCGCGAACTGGGCGAGGTAGCGATCCATGAGCGCGGCGTGGTCGGCTCGGAGGCCCATCCCGGTATCCTGCGCCGGGCGTCAAGCGACGGCGGGGTGCGCCTGGCGGCAGGCGTGATCAGCGACGGCGGGCGATCGCCTCGATCTCGATGAGCGCGCCGCGCGGCAGCGCGCCGACGGCGAACGTCGAGCGGGCCGGCGGCGGGTCCGCCTGGTGGGCCGCGTAGATCGCGTTCACCGTCGCGAAGTCGCCGACGTCGGCCAGGAAGATCGTGGTCTTGACCACGTCGCCCCAGCCGAGCCCGTCGGCGGCGAGGACCGCCTCGAGGTTGGCGAGGACGCGCTCGGCCTGGGCCTCGATCCCGTCGGGCAGCTCGCCGGTCGCCGGGTCGAGGCCGATCTGCCCGCTGCAGAACAGGAAGCCCTCGGTGGCGATCGCCTGGCTGTACGGGCCGAGCGCGGCGGGGGCTCCGGTTGTCAAGATCGCCTGGCGGGTCATCGTTCGCTCCTGTCTGGGTCGGTCGTCGCTCCAAGCGTCGTGGCGGCGACGAACGGCTCGTCCGTTCCGGGAACCGGGACCTCCCCCGTCCCGACCGCCGAGCGGACCTCGTCGGCCGCCTCGGCTGCCATTGCCAGCGAAGGATAGAGGACCCACATCGTCGGCCCGGACCCGGACTGGCCGACCGGCCGTCCCAGGCGGCGCGACAGGGCCCGGCGCAGCGTGACGAGGCCCGGCTCGATCGCGGCCGCGGCGGCCACGAGGTCGTTGGCGACGGCGAGGATGCCCGCCCGGTCGAGCAACGCCCCTCCGGACAGCCCGGCGCGGAGCTCGTCGGCGAGATGGATCGAGCTCGTCCGGCTCGCTCCGCCGGTCCCCGGCCCCCGGTCGTGGACGGCGAAGACCTCGGCCGTCGCGAGCGAGACGCGCGGGGTCACGAGCAGGACGCCCGGTGGCTCGCCGACGATCCCGCGGAGCGGCGTCACGGTCTCGCCGCGTCCCTCGACGAGCGCGGCGCCGCCGGCCAGGAAGAACGGGACGTCCGAGCCGAGTCGGACGGCTACCCGGAGCCGCTCGTGGATCGTCAGCGTCGCTCCCCAGGCCTCGACGGCGCCGTCGAGGGTCGCCGCGGCGTCGCTCGACCCGCCCGCCAGCCCGGCGGCCACGGGGATCCGCTTGTCGAGCCGGGCCGCGAGCGCCGGTGGCGGCCCGCCGCTCCCGACCCAGCCGGCGCCGACCGCCTCGCGGGTCGCGACCAGCGCCCGCAGCACGAGGTTGTCCGGTTCCGGGCCCGGGTCGAACCCGTCGACGTGAAGCGTGTCGTGCGACCCGGCCCCCGGAGCGAGGCTCAGGCGGTCGGCGAGCCCGAGCGGGACCATCACCGAATGGAGCTCGTGGAAGCCGTCCGCACGTCGAGCGACGACGGCCAGGCTCAGGTTGAGCTTGGCCGGGGCGACCCGGACGACCGGGCCGAGGCGCCGGGTCGGATCGGGCGTCGGGTCGTTCATGGCTCCGGGGGCCGGCCGCGACGGTCCGGCTCCAGCGGCCCGAGCGTCTCGAGCAGGCGCAGCCACTCGCCGACCGCCAGCGTCTGCGGTCGCCGGTCGGGTGCGATCCCGGCGGCGGCGAGCCCCGCGGCGACCCGTTCGGGCGGCAGGCCGAGCTGACGGGTCAGCACGTTGTGGAGCATCTTGCGCCGCTCGCGAAAGGCAGCCTGGACGAGTCGCCAGAGCTCGTCCTCGGCGGCGCGGTCGAGCCGGTCGTCGGGCGGGAACGGAGTGACCACGATGACCGCGGAGTCCACCTCGGGGGCCGGCTCGAAAGCCGACGGGGGGACCCGCAGCGCGAGCCGGACGGCGGCGTGGTACTGGACGAACACCGACAGGTAGCTCATCTTGCCCGGCGGGGCCGCGATCCGCTCGGCGACCTCGCGCTGGACCATGAGCACGAGCCGCTCGGGCCGCGGCGGCTCGCCGAGGAGCCGGTGCAGGATCGGGCTCGTGATGTGGTAGGGCAGGTTCGCGACCACGTCGTAGGGGGCGGGACAGAGCAGGGTGAGCGGCTCATCGAGCGCGTCGCCCTCGATGAGCGTGAGGGCGCCGGGCGCGGCGCGATCGTCCGCGGTCCCGGCGATCGCCCCGGCGAACCGGTCGCGGAGGCGGGCCGCCAGCCCGGCGTCGAGCTCGATCGCGGTCACGGCGGCGCCGGCGTCGAGCAGGGCCCCGGTCAGGATCCCGAGGCCGGGGCCGATCTCGAGGACGGCCCGACCAGGCGTCGGAGCCGCCTCGGCCAGGATCCGCTCGAGCACGTCGACGTCGACGAGGAAGTTCTGGCTCAGCGAGTGGCGCGGCCGGAGCCCGGCGTCACGCAGCGTCCGGCGGACCTCCGCGGGGTCGAGGCGCGCGATCGAGTTCATCGGCCGCTCAGCGGGTCGCCAGCGGGAGCGACGGCCGGGCGTCGAGGTCGAGCCCCGAGCGCTCCCCGGCGGTGAACCGGCGGGCACCGGCGGCGCCGATCATCGCGCCGTTGTCGGTGCACAGGCCGGGCCGCGGCACGAGCAGCGGCAGGCCGAGCTCGACGGCGTCGCCCTCGAGCCGGGCCCGGAGGGATGCGTTGGCGGCCACGCCACCACCGACGACGATCGCCCGGGCACCGGTCTCGCGGGCGGCCCGGCGTGTCTTTGTCGCGAGGACGTCGACGACTGCGTCCTGGAAGCCCCAGGCGAGCTCGGCGATCGTCGCCGGGGCCAGCCGGGCCGTCGGGTCGTCGGGCGGCAGGCCCTCGTCGGCGCGGGCCGCGGCCACGATCCTGCGGGCGGCCGTCTTGAGCCCGCTGAAGCTGAAGTCGTATGAGTCGCCGAGCCAGGCCCGCGGGAACCGGACGTCGCGCCGCGTGGCGCCCTCGGCGGCGGACTGGATCGCCGGACCGCCGGGATAGCCGAGCCCGAGCAGGCGACCCACCTTGTCGAACGCCTCGCCGGCGGCATCGTCGACGGTCTGGCCGAGCAGCCGGTAGGCGCCGTGGTCGCGCATCTCGGCCAGGAACGTGTGGCCGCCCGACACGACGAGGGCGACGAGCGGGAAGGGCGGCTCCGGCCGGGCGGCTGGGTCCTCGCCCGGGTCGAGCAGCCAGCCGGCCTCGACGTGGCCCTCGAGGTGATTGACCCCGACGAGCGGCTTGGCGTGGACGTGGGCGAGCGCCTTGGCGAAGTTGACCCCGACGAGGAGCGACCCGGCGAGTCCCGGGCCGTACGTCACGGCGATCCCGTCGACGTCCGACCAGGCGACGCCCGCGTCGGACCACGCCGCGTCGAGGACCGGCACGATCCAGCGGAGGTGGGCCCGGGCGGCGACCTCGGGCACGATCCCGCCGGTCGCGGCGTGGAGGGCGACCTGGCTGGCGACGACGTTGGCATGGATGCGCCGGCCGTCCTCGACGATGGCGATCCCGGTCTCGTCGCAGCTCGACTCGATCGCGAGCACGAGCGGTCCGCTCATCCGGGTCGGTTCTGGGGCCGCTGGGGCAGAGTGGACGGCTCCATAGCGCCCGCCGGGCGGCCGGGCGGGGTGGCCGCCGGGTCGGGCGCCGCGTCGATCGCGGCCCGGAGCCGGGCCAGGCGATCGCGCATCGGCGCGCCGGTGAGCCGGTCGGTGGTCATGATCAGGGCGTCCTCGTTGTTGTCGGTGTAGTAGCGCGGCCGGATCCCGACCGGCCGGAACCCGAACTTCTCGTAGAGCCGCCGAGCGGGCAGGTTTGACAGGCGGACCTCGAGCGTTGCCTCGGCCGCCCGCCGGGCGATCGCGATGTCGAGCAGCGAGAGCAGCAGCCGCTCGCCGAGCCGCCGGCGGCGCCAGTCGGGATGGATCGCGAAGGTCGTGACGTGGGCCTCGTCGACCATCAGCCACAGCCCGGCGTAGCCGACGATCTCCGATTCCACCCGGATCACGAGGTACTGGGCGAGCCGGTTCGTGCGCAGCTCGGTCTCGTAGGCGTTCGGCGGCCACGGCGCGCTAAAGCTGGCCTGCTCGATCGTCTGAACGGCAGCCACGTCCTCGAGCTCCATCGGGGCGACGACGACGCTCACCGGGGGTCGCGCGACCACGCCACCGCTCCGACCTCCTCGCGAACGCCACGCGGGAGCGTCACGTATTCCGGGACGAGCGTCGCCAGGTCCGAGGCATCGCCGCTCCGGAGCCGCTCGGCACCGGTCCGGGCGAGCGCCGCTGCGAGACCGTCGCGCGCCCGCTCACCCCGGGCGAGCGCGTCGTCCGGCGCCCGCCCCGCGAGGTCGACGGCCACGATCGTCCAGGCCGGGTCGAGCTCGAGCTCCTGGCCGCCCGGCACGAGCCGCGGGCGGCGCTCCGGATCGACCAGGATCCGGTCCGACGGACCGGCCGGCAGGAGCAGGGCCAGCGGCTCGGGACTGGCCGCGTCGTCGCCGAGCGCCGCGAGGAGCATCGCCCCGGTCGGCAGGCCCACGATCGGGGTGCCGAGCCCGTGGGCGAGCCCTTTGGCGGTGGCCAGGCCGACCCGCAGCCCGGTGAACGCCCCCGGACCGATCCCGACGACGACCGCACCAAGGTCGGCGAGCCCGACCCGGGCCGCCGCGAGGACGCCGTCGACCCGGACCAGCAGCTCCTCGCCGTGCCGGTACCCGGCGGTCCAGGAATCGTCGGCCACGAGCCGCCCGTCCGCATCGGCGACGCCCACGACCGCCCGCGTGGTCGCCGTGTCGATGACGAGGATCGGGCGTCCGCGCGCAGGGCTCGTCGTCACCCGGGCACCTCGAGGTAGCGCAGGTACGAGCCGGCGCCGGCCCGCAGCCGGATCGTCCGCGGCTCGTCGCCGGTCCCGTCGATCGTCACGTCGAGGCGATCCGTTGGGAGGGCCGGGCCGAACCGCTCGGCCCACTCGACAAGGGTGACCCCGGCAGCCTGGCGCTCGTCGAGCAGTCCGCCGGCGTATGCCTCGGCGGCGTCGGCCAGGCGGAACAGGTCGAGGTGGAAGAAGGGCAACCTCCCCGCATACTCGGCCATGAGGACGAAGCTCGGCGAGTTGACCGTGGCCGTCACGCCGAGACCCGTCGCGAACCCCTTGGCGAACTGGGTCTTGCCCGCGCCGAGCTCGCCTACAAGGGCGACGAGATCGCCCGGCTCGGCGACCCGGGCGAGCGCCGCGGCCAGCTCACGAGTGGCCTCGGGCGAGCGACTCGTCACGACCCGCGCACCGGCGGACGGCGCGGCGGGAGCGGACGATCGGGGGAGCATGGCACGAGCGTAGCGGACTCCGCCGCCGCCTGCCGTCAGCCGAAGCGCTCCAGGTCGGCGAGCGGGACCACCGCGACCTGGCCGTCGTCGAGCGCGATCGTCCCGGCCTCGAGATGGACGCCGGCGGCGAACCGACGCAGCCCGGCCGGCCCGAGCCAGCGACCCTCGCGCCCCGCGTGCTCGCCCCCGAGCACCCGTACCCAGTCGGCCGGTGGCGGGTCGGGCTCCGGGACCGGCGGATCGAAGACGAGCATCGGCGGATCGACGACGAGCGCGACCTCGCGCCCGTCGAGCGCCTCGAGCAGCGCGGCGACCGGACCGGAGATCGGCCGGCGGACGGTCCCGTCGAGGACGAGCACGGCGAACGGGGCGAGCGGCTGGAGGGACGCCCGTTGACGGGCCTCGGAACCCTGGAGATCGCGCAGGTCCTTGCCGGCCAGCCCCGCGGCGACGACACCGCGGACCCCGGTCGCCCGCGCCCGGATGATCGCCTCGGAGTCGATCCGGCCGTCGACGACGAGGATCGTCCCCGCCCGGCCCACGTCGAGCGCCCCGCGCAGCCCGATGTCGCCGGCGACCCGCTCGAGACGGCCGCGGCTCGGGATCCCGACGGCCATTGTCCCGAGGAGGCCGCGGCCCGCCAGCCGGACCGTCAGGCCGCGGCCGGGGATCGCCTCGAGGACCGTCCCGGCCGTGGGCGCCTCGAGCCGATCGAGGTGGACGCCCGTCGCGATGCGCCAGCGACCCTCGGCCGGGTGGAGCAGCTCGCCTGCGGGCGAGCGGGGCTGTCGCCGGCGGAGCGGGCCGCCCGCCTCGTGACCGTCACCCGGCCACCAGTCTCCCGCCCGAAGCGGCGGGCTGTCGCTGTCCTCGGGCGCCGCCATCGGCGGACCGTCCTCCACCCGCGGGTCGCGCTGGCGCTCGGCGAGCCCGAGCCCGACGGTCACGGCGTCACCGGGAGCGACGAGGATCCGGTCGCCGGGGCCGAGCTCGTAGCGGGCGACCGGCGATCGCTCGATCAGCCGGCGGACCGGCACCAGCTCGAGACCGGGTCCGATGTCCGGTGGCGAGGCAGGATCGAGGACGTCGGTCATCCGTCGTGCCCCGCCCAGAACGCCCCTTCCCAGGCCTCGAGCATGGCCCGCCGCCGTTCGGCCCGCTCGGGCAGCCGGAGCGGAACGTCGCGGAGGTCGACGAGGAGCCCGCCCAGACCGCCGCCGACCTCGACGCTGAGCCGCCGACCGCGCGTGCCGAGATCGACTGGGTCGCGGAACCGGAGGTCCGCCGTGGCGACCTGGCCGGGTGGCAGGTCGACGAGCTGGAGCCCGCCCGGGACGAGGTCGAGCTCAGTCTCGCCGGCGGGTCCACGAACGGTCAGGCGCCCCGCGCTGCGGCCGGCGCGCAGGCCCTGCGGGACGATCATGCTGCCGAGTGGCGCGAGGACGTCGTCGGCCAGCTCGGCGAGGAGGGCGCGGCGCTCGTCGGGCTCGGCGACCGACCCGAGCGGGCCGAGCAGCCGGGCGTGGTCGAAGGCGAGCTGGCTCGCTCCGGGCCGCCGGATGACGTCGGCGATCGCGAGGGCGATCGCCGGGCCCGGCGCCACGGACCAGGCGCCGCCCGACACCACGATCAGGTCGGGCGCCGGGCGCTCGTCGAGCCACGGGGTCGACCGCACGAGCCGGCTGACCGCGGCACGCGCGGCAGCCATCCGGAGCCGGGCTCCGTCGCCGTGGGCCTCCACCCACGGGGCGAGGCGCAGCTCGCGCAGCCGGTCGCGCATCCGGTGCCGGTCGAGCGCGACCGTCGACCAGGCGAGGACCTCGTCGACCGCGTCGTCATCGAGGTCCGGCGGGACGAGCCCGGCCGCCGGGACGATCGCCGCCGGGCCCTCGAGGCCAGCCGGCCCGGCGAGCGCGCGAAGGGCGCCGTCGATGCCGACCTCGACGAGCTCGATCCGACGGTCGAGGATCACGGCCAGGTCGAGCAGGGCCGCCAGGGCCGATCGGCGCGGTGTCGGTCCGCTCGGGTCGAGCCGGTCGAGCATCCGCCGGAGCGGCTCCCCCGGCGGCTCGCCGGCCTCGGGCCCGGGGGCGTACAGCGGCCCATGACCGGCCCCGTCCGCGGCCGGCGATGGCAGGTCGTCGCGAGCGAGCTCGCCGACGAGGACGAGCCGTGGCGCGATGGGCCGCGCGGCGACCCCCGCGACGACCGACGCCAACTCCTCGAGCGCGGCAGTCTCCT
>Ga0326726_10006798_pt1 | contig 10288 bp, 9 predicted proteins | sample MHFenrmetagenome_2_FD_207603 | JGI IMG/M metagenome (GOLD analysis project Ga0326726, IMG submission 207603) | Lab enriched peat soil microbial communities from Michigan Hollow, Ithaca, NY, United States - MHF15MN | ecosystem: Environmental > Terrestrial > Soil > Wetlands > Peat | place: USA... | reverse complement strand
GGTTAGATTGGAGCCCAGGCTTTTTTTGCCTTCCGAATGGGGGGAAGGCGACTTCTGGGAGACACCCTTCGGGATTCAATGATTTCAAGGGGGGACTTGAGAAGAATTAGATCTTCTCAAATTTTAAAATTGCTGAAACTCAGATGAAGATTAAAAGAAAGGCTCCCAATCTGGCGGATGAACGCTTCGGAAGCTACTCCATGGGTTGCAGAAACCGGCGGGCGAGAAGAGTGAAGTGGGCTTTTTACCCATCACGGCTGGGGAGCAAGCCTGACGGAGGTCTAGTCATTCCATGGGAAATGGAAAAGAGGGGCCTGAGTCTGTTCCATTCGATAGACACCGGGCTGGGAACGCAGAAGGTTTAGCTCCCGATATGCAAAGTTTTGAGAAGGGAGAAAAGGCCGATGGATGGATACATGGGAAAGATCCTGCGAGTGGACCTGACGCACCAGGAGTTCAAAGAAGAGCCTTTGAAGCCCAGGTTGGCCCGCGATTTCATCGGCGGAACCGGCCTGGGAAGCCGGCTTATCTATGATGAAGTCCCTCCTTCAACGGACCCTTTGAGCCCCGAGAGCAAGGTCATCTTTGCGACCGGCCCGGTTACAGCGACGAATTATCCTTCCGGAGCCTGTTACCAGGTCTGTTTTAAATCTCCTTTAACCGGAGTCCTGTGCGATGCGAACTCCGGAGGATACTGGGGCGCCGACCTGAAACGCTCCGGATACGATACCCTGATCATCGAAGGGGCGTCCGCCGACCCGGTATACCTATGGATCCACAACGGCAAACTGGAATTCCGCCCAGCTTCTCACCTTTGGGGTCAGGATGCTTTGAAAGTTCAAGATAGCATTCAGCGGGAGATCGGCGACGAAAGAATCCGGGTCGCCTCCATCGGACCGGCCGGAGAGAAAAAGGTTCTCCTTTCCTGCATGATCAATGATGAAGGCTATGCACCGAGGCGGGGTGGCAACGGCGCCATTCTGGGGGCGAAAAAATTGAAAGCCATTGCGGTTCGGGGCAATCTTGCTATCCCCCTCCACGATCCGGATGCCTACAACGCCCTCTGCAAGAAAATCGCCAAGGACAATGCTACTTCCCCGGCCGTCGCCCAAATGCGCGAATACGGCACGGCCCAGGTTCTGGATAATCTCTGGGCTACGGGAAACATTCCGGTAAAGAACTGGCAGCTGGGTATCTGGGAGGAAGGTTGTAAGAACCTCGGTGGTAAGAAGATGAAAGAAACCATCTTAGTGCCCCGTACGGCTTGTTACCGCTGCACCCTCGGCTGCTCTCGCTGGGTAAAGATCGAAGAAGGACCCTACAAAATGGATGGTCCCGGACCCGAGTATGAGGCGCTTGCGGCCTTGGGCACTATGTGCCTCATCGATAACCTGAACGCCGTCTCCTTTGCCAATGACCTGTGTAGTCGCTACGGGATCGATACAACCTCTACGGGAAGCGCGATCGCCTTCGGCATGGAGGCTTACGAAAAGGGGTTGATTACCAAAGAACAAACCGGAGGGGTCGAACTCAAATGGGGCAATGAGCAGGCCATGATTGCCATGGTTCACCAGGTCGGGAAGAATGAAAAGCTGGGCGCCCTTCTCGGGCAGGGAGTCCGTAAGGCCGCCGAGATCCTCGGGGGAGATTCATGGAAATATGCGGTTCATGTAAAAGGGATGGAAACCCCGATGCATGATCCTCGCACCTTCTACAGCATGGGCGTAGCCTATGCCGTAGGTCCGTGCGCCGGCCATCTTCATGGCCCTTCTCTTTTCTGGGAAGGAGCGGAAGACCCTCTTCCGGAATGGGGTCTCAAGGGAAGGTACCCGCTCTTTGAAAGCAAGAATAAAGGGACCCTCGCCAAACTTTCACAGAATTATACGGCCGTGGTCAATTCGCTGGTCTCCTGCGGTTTCATCACCCTGATCCTCAAGCCTTCTGAACTGGCCGCTGTTTTGACGGCCGCCACTGGAACAAAATATACGGCCAAGAGTCTGCTGAAAGTGGGAGAGCGAATCGTGGCCTTGCGCCGGGCCTACGATAACCTCTGCGGGGTCACGCCTAAGGAGGATATCCTAGCCCCCCGCCACCTGGAGCTGGCGAAAGGGGGAGGGAACGCCGGAAAGGCTCCGGATATGGAGGTCATGCTCAAAGAGTATTACAAGGTGAGCGGCTGGACTCCGAGCGGTAAGCCATCGCGCAATACTTTGGAGTCCTTGGGACTCACGGATGTAGCCCGGGACCTTTACGGCCCGAACAAAAGAATGAGAGTTTAAACTCTTATGATATATTACTTGAAATTTTCCTCAATAAATTAGGCGTGAGGTGGACTGGCGACGCATTGATAACTAGCTGAGGCAATCTATCCTATGCTTGAGTAGGTCATTTAGCAAACAGGTTATCAACTCGTTGCGTCATTTCTTGAGGAAATATCTATTTAGCTTTGCTTATTTTATTGCTAGCTTTGGCCTAGATCAAGGACCATCCTCTAACTCTATACTCGCCTTCCGGACCACGTAGGGGGCACAGGAAGGATTCCGGGTTAGGGCCCTTACCTCCATGCTGCAGAGGCTCAGACTGTCAAGCGAGTGAAAAGGGATAGTTTTCTTATAAGGAGGATCATCATGAAAGCGTTCGATTACCTTGCCCCGACAACAGTCGAGGATGTCTTGGCAGCGCTAGTCGGGAAAGGCGATCGGGTACGTCCGTTGGCAGGGGGTACGGACCTGATTGTACAAATGCGAAGGGGGGCCTTGGAGGTCGACGCGGTCGTCGATGTCAAAAAGATTCCGGAACTGAATGGGATCGCCTATCGCCCCGGGGAAGGACTGACCATTGGGGCGGCGGTGCCCTGTCACCGGATCGTTGAACATCCCGACATTATGAAGATGTATCCAGGGCTGGTGGATGCCGTGGCTCTCATCGGCGGGACGGCCATCAAAGGGCGGGCCACGATGGGGGGTAATCTCTGCAACGCCGCCCCAAGCGCGGATTCGATCCCGGCGATGATTGTCCTGGGGGGAACCTGTCACATCGCCGGTCCCGCAGGCATGAGAACCATGCCGGCTGAGCTTTTCTGTAAGGGGCCCGGCGAAACCGTCTTGGGGCGGGAGGAGTTGCTCGTTTCGGTCCATTTCCCTCCGCCGAAAAGTCGTTTCGGAGCCTGCTATCTTCGCTTCATTCCGCGTCACGAGATGGACATCGCCGTAGTAGGGGTAGGGGCTTCAGTGGCCCTAGACCCCGACTGGGCCAGGATAACGATGGCTAGAGTGGCGCTGGGGGCAGTGGGACCGACGCCAATCCTTGCCGAGACCGTGGGAACATCCTTGAAGGGGAAAGAGCCCTCCGAGGCCTCCTTTGCCGAGGCGGCGCGTCTGGCACAAGAGGCGGCGCGGCCGATTACCGATATGCGCGGGACCGAGGCGCAACGCCGCCATTTGGTGGGCGTGCTTACCCGGCGGGCCTTGCGCGGGGCTTTGGAGCGCGCGAAAGGAGGAAGGTCCGGTGGCCGCTAAAACAAGGGTCTGTGTGAAAATCAACGGAGAACAGCTCGAATTCTTGTGCGAGCCCCGCCAGAGTTTGCTGGAATGCCTGCGGGACATTCTGGGTCTTACGGGCAGCAAAGAGGGTTGCAACGACGGTAACTGCGGTGCCTGCAGCGTATTGCTCAACGAGCGGGTGGTAAATTCCTGCTTGGTGTTGGGGGTGGAGGTCGATGGCCAGGAAGTGACCACCGTGGAAGGCCTTGCGGATTGGCGGGGACTGCACCCTCTCCAGCAGGCTTTTCTCGATCATGCTGCGCTTCAATGCGGCTATTGCACTCCGGGCATCCTGATCGCCTCCAAGGCGTTGCTGGACCGTGAACCGAACCCCTCGGAGGATCGGATCCGAACATGGCTGGCGGGTAACCTTTGCCGCTGCACGGGTTATGACAAGATTATCCGGGCGGTACAGGATGCCGTAGGGCGAATCGCCCAGCCCCGCGAGGAGGTGAAACGATGAGCAAGGATAAACGCTCTACTCCAGAAGTGACGGATTATGAAGTGGTGGGCACACGACCGCAGCGGCACGACGCTCCCGATAAGGTGACCGGCCGCGCTCTTTTTGGCGCCGACACAAACCTAACAGGGATGCTTTGTGGAAAAATGGTACGAAGTCCGCATGCCCATGCGCGCATCCGCTCCATTCACACGGCCCGGGCCGCCTCCTATCCCGGGGTTTATGCTGTGGTAACCGCCCAGGACTTTTGGTGGGCTAAGGATCGGGGCACGAACCCGGACGAAAGCGGGGAAACCATCAAATACCTGCATGAAAATATGCTGGCCCAAGAAAAGGTGCTCTATGTGGGGCATCCAGTTGCCGCGGTGGCGGCAAACAGCCCGCATATCGCCGAAGAGGCGGCCAAGTTGATCGAAGTGCAATACGAAGTGCTTCCGGCGGTCACAGATGTTCGTGAGGCCATGAAGCCCGACGCGCCTCTGCTTCACGAACACCTGGTTACCCAATCCCTTTCCAAACCGGTTCAAAAACCAAGCAATATCGGCAGCCACTTCCAGAATTTGAAAGGAAACCCAACCCAGAGCTTTTCGCAAGCCGATTTGGTTGTCGAGCGGGAATTCACAACCTCAACGGTGCACCAGGGGTATATCGAGCCGCACGCCTGCACCGTCTGGTGGACCGTTGATGGGGATTTAAAGGTATGGACCAGCACCCAGGGGGCGTTCGGCATGCGCGATCAACTTGCCAAGCTGTTATCCCTCCCCATGTCGAATATCCATGTCATTCCCTTGGAGGTGGGTGGCGCCTTCGGCGGCAAACTTCCGATTTATATCTTTCTTGAGGCGGTGGCGGCCCTTTTGTCCCGGAAAGCGAGCCGTCCGGTTAAGATGACGATGACCCGAGCCGAGGTATTTCTGGCCACCAATCCCACCTCCGGTGCCTACATGAAGGTCAAGATGGGCGCAACCCGTGAAGGTCGAATCACGGCGGTACAGGCCGAGCTGTACTTCGAAGCCGGGGCCTATCCCAGTGCCGACGTGATTGGCTATTTGGGGTTTGCGACGGCATACATGTTTGCGCCCTATGAAATCCCCCATGGGCAGATCGACGCTTATGATGTGGTGGTTAACAAACCACGCACTGCCGCCTACCGCGCCCCTGGGGTTCCCCAGGCCAATTTCCCTGTCGAGCAGTTGATCGATGAAATGGCCGTCAGGCTGGCAATGGACCCGATTGAGTTCCGGCTTCAGAATGTGGTCCGGGAGGGCTCCGAGCTCCTGAACGGGACCACCCACGGCAATATCGGGGCCGAGGAGGTTCTGAGGGCGGCACAATCTTCCAACCACTATCGCACCCCGCTCGCCGGACCCAATCGCGGACGGGGCGTGGCCCAGGGTTATTGGGGAAACTGGGGAGCGCGGTCGAGCTGCACCATCAGCGTAAACGGGGACGGCACAGCGAACTTGGTTACTGGTTCGGTTGACCTCTCCGGGACGCGCACGACCATCGCCATGCAGGCTGCCGAGGTCTTGGGGATAAGTCCGGATCGCATCCAATCGAATGTGGGGGACACGGATTCCATCGGCTATACCGAAATGTCCGGCGGCAGCCGAACCACCTTTGCCACGGGTATTGCGGCCATCACCGCTGCCCGCGACGTGATCGCCCAAATGCGGGGGCGGGCAGCCCTCTTGTGGGGTGTGGAGGTCCAGGATGTGACCTTTGAACGGGGGATCTTTGTGACCCGCCGGAGCGGTGAAAAGCAAATGTTCTTTGCTGAAGTGGCGGGAAAAATCGCCGAGACCGGCGGGGCGGTGACGGGCACTGGAAACGTGGACCCACAAGGATGGGGCGGAGCATTCGGCATGCACATCGTGGACGTGCAGGTCGATCCCGAGACGGGGAAGGTTGACATTCTGCGCTACACTGCGGTGCAAGATGTGGGCAAAGCCATTCATCCCAGTTTCGTGGAAGGCCAGATACAGGGCGGAGCCGTGCAGGGGATTGGCTGGGGGTTGTATGAGGGCTACCAGTATGATACCCGGGGCGATATGCTCAATCCCGGCTTTCTGGATTACAAAATCCCCACGGCCACGGATGTGCCGATGATCGAGACCATCTTGGTTGAAGTGCCTGGTCCCAATCATCCTTTCGGGGTGAGGGGCGTGGGCGAGGTGCCCATCATCCCCCCGCCCGCGGCGCTGGCCAACGCGATTTATCGTGCCACGGGCGTGCGTGTCGCCGATCTGCCCATGACGCCCGTCCAGGTCCTCGAAGCGATGGGGGTGATCTGAGCGATGGCGCTGGTATGGGTCCCTTCGATGATGCGCGACCTCACAAGAGGTCAGGACCGGGTGCATGCTCCAGGGGAAACCGTCGCCGAGGTGCTTGATGCCTTGGAGAAAACTTATCCGGGGTTCAAGGACCGGCTGCTCGTTCAGGGCCAGCTTGCACCCGGGATCATGGCGACGGTGGATGGGAAACGAGCCCTCCGTGGCTTGCAGCAGCAGGTGGCTGAAGAGAGCGAAATCCGATTCTTGCCCACCATGGCTGGCGGTTAGAGCATGAATAATCCTCCGGCGAGTTTTGCCGTTGAAGATTTCCGGCCGCCCCTAGGTTTTCCTCCAGCCATTTAATTGCGGGTTCAGCAGCGCTTGGGAGGGGAATTTTGTGGAAGAGGGAGTCTTATGGGTAAAAGAATTGGCATCATAGGGCTCGGACGCATCGGAATGCCCAGCGCAAAAGCTTTCATCAAAGCCGGTTATAAGGTTGTGGGCTACGCCCGTCGTGCCAAGGTGATCGAAGAGTTCAAATCCCTTGGCGGGGAGGCATTGTCCAGTCCCAAGGAAGTGGCCCGGAAAGCCGAGACAGTGATTGTTCTGGTGCTCAATGACCCACAGGTTATTGAAGTGGTCACCGGGCCGAACGGCATTTTGGGGGGTGCAGGCAAGAACACCTTGGTCATTGGCATGGCCACGATCAACCGGGCAAACCAGGAATGGATCGCCCGACAATGCGAGTTAAAAGGAGTCAGATTTGTGGACTGCCCATTTACCGGAGGGCCGGCCAGGGTGGAAACCGGGACCCTGACCCTGATTGTGGCCGCTCCTTCGGAACATGTGAACGCCTGCCGGCCGGTTCTCGAGGTCATCGGTAAGATCGTTCATGTGGGAGAAACCCCGGGGGTAGGCCAGTCGGTGAAGCACTGCAATCAACTGCTGGTCTGTGTTACGCATGCCGCGGTCTTGGAAACCATCCAGATGGCCAGGAAACTCGGGTTAGACCCGCGCATGGTTTGTGAGATTGTGGGAAGCGGTATCGGGGGGAGCGACTATTTTCGACTCCTTTCAAAAAGCATCCTTGACCATACACCGTCGCCCGGCGGGCTCGGCCAACTCGCGAAGGACATGGGAATCGTTATCAACACGGCACACAATATCAAGCTCCCTTTATATGTAGCGACCTCTGCCCACCAATATTTCCTGGCAGCCCTTTCGCAGGGCATGGAGCATATGGAGGGGGCAGACCTGATGAGGGTGGTGGAGCGAATGGCCGAGGCCGATAAATGAATGGCGGGGCAAATTTGGGGGTAACGTCGGGAGCGTTTGGCTTCACGGCTGGACGGTCCGGATTCTCTTCGAAGTCATCCGGGAAAAGGATGGAAAAGAATAAAATCAACGGGGCGCCAAGAGAGGTTTACAAACACCTTGACAAGACTGATGAGTTCATTGTCATTAATTCCATCCAAAGGAGGGCGTACCATGTTTGACAATGATTTCCTCGCCCCCACCGATCTCCCCCAGGCTTGCTCGCTTCTTTTCAGGGAAATGAATCAAGCAGTGATTTTGGCCGGCGGGACGATTCTGATGGCCAGGTTCAACCGCCGCCGCCCCAGGCGCAGGGTGATGATCGTATATTTAGGCAAGCTTGGATTAGACTACATCCGGGTGAGCGGCAGGCAGGTGATTGTCGGAGCCTGCGCCACCCTAGCGGATATCGCCGCTTCCGAGGAGATACGAAGTCGCCTGCCCCTGCTCGGCCAGACCTGCAGCGAAATGGCCTGCCCCGCCGTGCGCAACGCCGCCACCCTGGGCGGTAACGTGGCCAATGGAGCGAGAAATGCCGATGGTATACCCGCCCTCATGGCCCTGGGGGCTAAGGTGGTGGTCGCCTCAACAACCGGTGAAGAAAAGGTGTCGATCGAAGAATTTTTTGCCCGACCGAAGGCGGAAATGCTGAAGAACGGCGGCCTCATAAAGGAATTCGAAATACCCGCCCTGGACGCCGACGACAAGTGGGGCTGGCTAAAATTGAAGCAGCGTCAGGGCGAGGGCCGGAGCGTGGTCACGGCGGCCGTCCGGATAAAGATGGAGAACAAGGTCTGCTACGATACCCGGCTGGTGCTGGGGGGGGTGGCCCCGCGTCCATTCGTCTCTCCATCTGCGGCCGCTACGTTAGGGGGAAGACCGCTGTCGCCGGAACTCATTGAGGAAACCGCCCAAAAGGCCGTTTCGGAGACCAATCCCCTCAGCGACGCCAGGGGCAGCGCCTGGTATCGGAAGAAAGTCGCCGCGGTGCTGGTGCGGCGCATCCTTGGCCAGCTGGCCTAAGGGAGGTTGACGATGCCTTTGCTCACGATCCAAGTGAACCGAAGAGAGTATAAGGTTGAGGTCGAGGCGACGACGAGCCTTTTGACCGTCCTGCGGGAACATCTGCACATCACCAGCCCCAAGGTGGGATGCGAGACCGGGGATTGCGGAGCTTGCTCCGTCCTGGTCGATAGCCGGCTCAGGCGGGCCTGCCTGACCAACGCGCTGAGCGTTCAAGGCGCCGAAGTGACCACCGTGGAAGACCTGGGCGAGCCAGGCGATCTCCATCCCGTTCAAAAGCAATTCTATGAAAACTTCGCCTCCCAATGCGGATATTGCACGCCGGGAATGATCATGGCAACCAAGGCGCTATTGGATCGGAATCCCCGGCCGACCGACAAGGAGATCAAGGAAGCCTTGTCCGGCAACCTCTGCCGCTGCACCGGCTATGTCAACATCATCAAAGCGGTGCGGGCCGCGGCCGAACAGATGGCGTCCTGCGGAGGGGGAAAATGAGCCTTCAAACGGTCGGCAAGAGCAAGTCCCGTTACGCGGGCCTGGGGCATGTCACGGGTGAAACCCGCTATGTGGACGACGTATTCATTCCCGGGACGTTGGTCGTCAAGGCGCTGCGCAGCCCCATTCATAAAGGAGTTATTCAGAAATTAGAGACCGGCAAGGCCGAGAAATTGCCCGGGGTTCACGGGATTATCACCGCGGCCGATGTCCCCTGCAACACGTACGGGTACCTGACCCTGGACCAGGCCGTGCTGGCCGAGAAGTATATCCGATATAAAGGCGAGCCCCTGGCCGCCGTCGCCGCGGATACGGTGGAAATTGCCAACGAGGCTCTCGACCTGATCGACCTAAAAACCGAGGCACAGACGCCGGTTTTCGATCCGCTGGAAGCCATGAAGCCGGATGCCCCAAAAGTCCGGCCGGAAGGGAACGTCCTGATGCTCGACGACCGGCCGTACCGCCTCGTCTACAACGGAAATGTGGAAAAAGGATTCGCCGAGGCCGATGAAATCGTGGAAGGCGAGTATTTTTTCTGTTCGCAGGAACACGCACCCATGGAAACCCAGGTCAGCGTGGCCGTTCCCGAGTCCGATTCCAGGCTGACTATTTATACCGTTACCCAGGGAATGTATTTTCTCCTCAAACAGTTGCAGCGGATTCTGGGCCAAGGTGAGGATCGCTCCGACCGTTGGTCCGGCCGGATGAGATACACATCCCGGGGCACGCTTGGGTATTACGACATCAAATATGTGGGGGGAACGGTAGGTGGCGGTTTTGGCGGGAAAAGTGACCTCCACGCAGACGCCATCACCGCACTGCTGGCCCTCAAAACCGGCAGGCCCTGCAAGTGGCGTTGGACCCGGGAAGAAGAGATGCTCTATTCCCTCCGGCACAGCCCATGGCGGATTACTTTCAAGGACGGGGTGAAAAAAGACGGGCGCATTGTGGCTCGTCTCGCTAAGAGCATCCATGACGCCGGCGCCTATACCGGCATGAGTTCCTATGTTGTGAACAAGCACTGCTATTACCTGGCCGGTCCCTATTACCTTCCCAATGTGCGGGTTCAATGTACTGTGGTTTACACCAATACGGTGCCCACCGGGGCAATCCGAGGGTACGGGGTGACCCCTGGAACATATGCCTGCGAAATCCAGATGAACAAGATTGCCGAAAGACTT
>Ga0326726_10006797_pt1 | contig 10288 bp, 10 predicted proteins | sample MHFenrmetagenome_2_FD_207603 | JGI IMG/M metagenome (GOLD analysis project Ga0326726, IMG submission 207603) | Lab enriched peat soil microbial communities from Michigan Hollow, Ithaca, NY, United States - MHF15MN | ecosystem: Environmental > Terrestrial > Soil > Wetlands > Peat | place: USA... | reverse complement strand
ACCCCTCATAGGCATTATAAAAAGCTCCTATTTAAATATTACTATTTTTCATACAACATCATACACTTTCAATTCTAATAAAATTTATAAAAAGCCATCTTTGATAATCACTTTCTTATAATCGGTTCCCCCACCAAATCATACCTGTTTGCACCAATGATTCTCACATTGACAAAATCTCCAAGTTTTACATCTAAAGGATTCTTTATGATGATCTGTTTATAATAATCATTCCTTCCAATCATAGCACCATCTTTACCAATCTCGTCAATCAGTACAATGAACTCTGACCCAAGCCATCTCTTATTGTTTTCCTCGGATAATGCGTCAAACAATTCTTTCATCCTTACAGACCGTAACTTGCTCACTCCTCCAGGAAGTTGCTTCATTGCCGTCGCAGCCGTCCCTGGACGCAGCCAAAACCTGCTTAGGTTCAACACATCAAAATTGACATACTTTATCAGATTCATGGAATCATCAAATTCCTTGTCAGTCTCGCCTGGGAAGCCCACAATAATATCGGTACTCAAAGATATCCCTGGTATCTCTCTCTTAAACAGTTCTATTATGGCATTAAAATCCTTTATCGTATAAGACCTTTTCATATTGTGCAGGACAGCATCATTCCCTGACTGCACTGGAATGTGCAAGAATTTGAACATCTTAGGATGCTTATAGACACGTACCAGATCATCTTTAATCCTATCGACATGGTCGGGATTGCTCATGCCTAACCTTATCCTGAAATCTCCTTGGATAGCCAACAGATCATTCAACAATTGTGGAAGAAAATACTTCTCTTTGCGATATATGTCGAAACCGTAACATCCGTCATCCTGGCTCGTTATCCAAAATTCTTTACAACCATCATTCAATGCATCCTTGAACTGTGCAATTATCTTTTCCTTAGGATAAGAATATAGTTCTCCACGCGCAAATTTCGTCTTACAATAACTACATTCATTCATGCAGCCTTCGGATATGGGAATTATCTCTATAATATCATTTTTCCTGACCTTCGGCAGGTTTAGACGTTCATTGAAATCATTCTCGATGTTATGAATAATATTTCCATTGGACGCATTCCTTAGAACCTCGACAATATGAGTTATCTGTCTTGTTCCTATGACGGGAATATCTTTCAATCTATCATCCAACAATACAGGCTCCGCCTGTGGGATGCATCCTGTGACCAAGACCAGAACATTATTATCTTCCCAGAACTTCAATTCCTTAAAGAATTTTTTCTCGGCAAGATTCTTCACGGTGCAAGTGTTTATTATGACAGCATCAATGGCTTTAGCTTTTACGTTATCAGACGCACTATTCAGACCTTTATCACCACTATATACGCTTAACACTTCATATCCTGCTTCCCTGAGGAGGCCGCTCATGACCTCTGAATCGGATTGGTTCAATGAGCAGCCGAAAGTCTTGATGCATATTGTTTTGTGAGTACCATCATTTTTTGTCAACATTCCCACCATCATGAGTGGAGAAAATTTATTCTTATAAATTTAATCATAATAAAAGAAATTTGTTGAAGCTAAGTGCTGTAATTAATTTGAGAATTAAAAATTTCTACAAAAATTTTCAATAACATTTATATATTACTAATCCATAAATAAATCATGCCTGGACTCTATGATAAGGAGAACATGCTTGGGGTGATTAATAGCCTGCCTGAGCAGATAAAAGAGGCCTATTCTCTAGGCAAAAATATACAATTGAAAGGCAATCCTAGCCAAATATTTGTCTGCGGGATGGGAGGTTCAAGCATAAGCGGACAACTGTTAGAAGCGTACCTAAAAATTCTTAGGATAAAGATACCAGTATATATCGTACAGGACTACACACTCCCAGAATATACTGATAAGAGCTCTCTGATATTTATAATCTCATATTCAGGAAATACTGAGGAAAGCATATCCTGTTACAGAGAAGCATTGAAAAAAAATCTGAACATGATCATAATAACCACCGGAGGAAAGCTTGAAGAATATTCAAGGATCAACAGGTTACCTTGCATACTCATACCAAAAGGTTATCAGCCTAGGAATGCTGTCGCATTTCTATTCTTCCCGATGCTGAAAGTCTTGGAGAATACTGGAATAATAAATGATAATAGCGAAGACGTAAAAAACCTTGTAGACAACCTCAAGAGGAACCAGTCAAGCTTCAATAGGATAGGGTATGACATAGCATTGAAACTTTTCGGAAAAATCCCGATAATTTATTCGTCCACAAATTTCTATGGCGTCGCATATAGGTGGAAGTGCGAAATTAATGAAAACACAAAGATACCGGCATTCTGTCACAAATTTCCAGAACTAAACCACAACGAATTGAATGGATATGTAAATTTCAACAAATTGAACGTTCCCATGCATATAGTGATACTACAGGACCAAGATGACCATAGGAGAACTATCAAGAGGATGGAAGTGACACGCAAACTCGTGAAGGAGATGACGAATGATGCTATAAAATTCACAGAGATAACAATAAGAGGGGACAGCATACTGACAAAAATGTTCACAACGATATATATCGGGGACCTCGTATCATACCATCTGGCAATAAATTATGCGACTGATCCTACGCCTGTAGATATAATCGAAAAGTTTAAGAAAGAGATGGGACCATACATATGAAGGATATAAGAATCATTTAGGCAATATTTAGGGGTGAGTAGATGTTTTTTAAGGAAAAGGTATTTTTGGTTGCAGACATAGGCGGTACAAAGACTGCATTTGCCTTGATGGATGCAAACAGGAATATTTTAGTGAAAAAGATCTATCATAGTTCTGAAATAAAACATTTTACCGATACGTTACTGAATTTTATGCACATGCCGGAATGCAAACATCATAAGCCAAAAGAGGCATGTTTTGCTGTCGCTGGACCGATAAATGCTGAACGAAACTATGCAAAGCTTACAAATACTGAGTGGACGATAGATGTAAATAACATATTAGTAAGGACTCCGCTTCATGTTGTAGTATTGTTGAATGACTTTGAAGCATTAGGATTTGGGATTGACAACCTAAAATCTGAGAATTATATGGAATTGACAAACATCGGAAGACAACCAGGAGGGACTATTGCAATAATCGGCGCAGGAACAGGGCTTGGAATGAGCATTTTGCCGAATTATGATGGAAGATATATGCCGATACCTTCAGAAGGAGGACATATAGACCTACCGGTAAGAATGGATGATAAGATGGACATCAAACTCCAATCATTCCTATTACAAAAAAGATTATACAAGGATGCAGAAGATGTCGTGTCTGGAAGAGGCATAGTTAGTATGTATAAATTTTTGCAGACACAAAAAGTTAGACAGAATAAGAAGATTAGACTGATAATAAGCAAAGCATCAGAAGCAGATAAGCCTGCACTGATAACAAAATATGCCTTAGAGGATAGGGACATGTTATGCATAAGGACGCTGGAACTGTTCATAAAATATTATGCAAGAGTGTCAAGAAATCTTGCGTTGACATCTATGTGTTCGGAACTGATAATAGCCGGGGGCATAGCCCCAAAGATACTATCCGCGCTACAGGACGTATTTGTAGAGGAATTCGTACAACATGACAAGGAAAACATGAGAAAGCTACTGGAACGAATATCCATACTTGTGCTTGTGGACCCGGATGTTACGCTGTATGGCGCATTTAATGCAATCAAAAGTTAAAACGTAAAGTTTATATAGGTTATATTCTATTAAATAGAAATATTTATATATTACAACTGAAAAATGGTATAGTAATAATACTAAGGAAACTTATGGTGTAGGAGGAGATTGAAATGGCTGGATTTTTTTCCAAGATTAAGAGTTCTTTTAAAGGCAAAGATTTTGATGATGAAGACGTTGTAGAGCAAGGCGAAGAATACGTTGAATTAGACACCAATAAGAGTACAGAAGGCGGGCAAAAAATAATCGTAAAGCCATTCGTGCTTGAAGATTTCACTGACATTAAACCAATATTAGATTCATTGAGAGAAGGAAACACAATATGTTTAGTGAATATCAGGCCATTAAAAGAAAAAGATCTTATAGAACTGAAGCGCGCAATCAACAAGTTGAAGAAGACTACAGATGCGATTGAAGGCGACATTGCAGGATTTAGCGATGATTATATCGTTATAACTCCTAGCTTTGCAGAGATATATCGGTCTAAAGGTTCAACAACCAAGATAGAAGCGGCAGCTGAAAGCGAAGAAGAACAATAAATATTTTTCTTATCTTTTAAACTCTAGTTTTCGGTTTCTTAAACCGTCGATTAAACATTTTAAGTAGTGATTAGAACAATATTTCCGTTAAGAAAGATATATTTTCAAAAACAACAATATATATAAATAATGAAATGCATGGATAATCCTGAAAGAAAACAGTGATAAAATGTCGACGAAAAAAAATCAAGATACACAAAAAAGTGAAGAACTGGAAACCTTAGAAGGGGAGATATGTCCGTTCTGCCATGAAAAAAAATTGGTATTGATGGACATGAAGAAAGAGATACCGTTCTTTGGCACAGCATATATATTCTCAATGGATTGTTCAGGATGTGGATATCACAAGGCAGATATAGAATCAGAGACACCGAAAGAGCCATGCAAATATACTATAGAGTTGTCATCAGAAGAAGATATGAAGATACGTGTCGTGAAAAGCAGTGCCGCAAATGTAAGAATCCCGCATATAGGCGACATAATGTCAGGACCGAGCAGCAACGGATATGTGACGAATGCTGAGGGTATACTGAACAGGATGGTTAAACAGTTAGAAATCATACGCGACAATGATGAAGAGGAAGAAGAGTCACGCAAGAAAGCAAAGAATATGATAAAAAAATTGCATAAAGTGATATGGGGCCAGGAAAAACAGAAACTAACGATTGAAGACCCGACCGGAAACAGTGCAATAATTTCTGACAAAGCAGTAAAGGAAAAATTAAAAGTCACAAAGAAGGAAGAATAAAAAACAGAAATTTTTCTTAAATTATATTCAGCAAAATCCTAAAAAAGATTAACGTCCAGATCTGGAATTCAGATTCCTATTAGACCAAAGACTGATTATGCCTCTCTCCGGATGCTGTAATGTCATAACACCAGCGATGGATGCATCATACATATCTAGTTCGTTCCTAGTGGCTCTAGCATTCTGTGATATCTCCTGAATACGTTTAGCCATATACGTCAAACCATTACGCTCGAGAGAGGTATGAGGATTGTCCTTTTGCTCAGTATCACCATTCAGATATACTTCACCATTACTGTTACGATCCATCATTATTTTAGAAAATTTTATTTCAGTATTCTGCCATTCCTCGCCTATAACAATGCTGTTAGAACCGATTGTCACACCCCTAATAGTTCCAAAGGGCAATAATTCTATCAAGCCATTATCTTCTTTTAAGGCGTCAGAAAGCAATGGAGCATAAGCCTTGGCTGTACCGCCTGCCGATTTCATTATCTGTCTATAATTTTCAGCTACACCCTCATAAGTCGGTATGTTTTTGTCAACAATATCACCTGGTAAGAAACCGTATTCTTCCATAAATATTGCTCTACGTACAACATAAACTTTAGCATCCTCTTTGCCTTCTTTTCTGCGTTGCATCGTCTTATGCAATGCTATTAATAACTCCAAAAAAGATTTCCCTGTACCTGCTTCTGCACGGGTAACTTTTATGTGCATATCGTTATCTAATAATTGATCCATTAACAAGAGTTGTTCAATATTTCTAGGGCTAAAGCCACATATAGGAGTATTTTTGTATTTTATATCAATTAAAGAATCAGAATGGATATCGTAACGCTTCACAAATTTTGGTTCTATCTGGAAAGGTTTTTTAACAACATTTTTGATGGCATATTTATATGAATCTTCAATAGCTCTTTGAACCTCACTATTGACTAGCACCACATACTGATTTGCAATTAATTCATTTGTCCATCCCTGATCTAAACCAGATACTGGTATTTCTTTACTACCATGTACCGTAATATCACTGAACATTTTTTGGTCGGGCCTCCACAAACGATACCCTTTATTCAATTTAGAAGGATCTGCTGAATCCTTACGCATATATTCAGCTTTTATCCCATTAAGCTTCGCAACATTTATCACATTCTTATCATTAGATACAAGTATCACATCCTCGTCGGGATGTTTCTTTTTACGCACAGCGGCTGCACGTATTATCTGTAAATCATTAAATCCTATATCTGTTGTATAGCTCAATAAATCTTTATTTTCATCAATCTTATAACTATTAGTAAAAAAAAGTTTTCCTCCAGATATCTTGCCGTCAAGACTTATAGGCACAGAAATACCGCTGTCAATATCTTTGACGTCTTTTAATAATGTAAACAAGTAGTCAGAAAATGCCCTAGCTTCATACCCCACTTCAGGATGTTTCTTCAGACCATTAATCTCGCTTATGACAACATCTGGCAGGACAACCTTATTCTCTTTATCTTTTAAAAAATCCTGCAAAAAATAAGTGTCATCGATTGCTATGTTTGTATCTGGTATATATGTCTTTCCCTTGTCCCTAGTCATGTAACTCCCTCTTAAAACATCTTTCTAGATCTATTATTCATCTCCGCCGTCACTCGTGTGAAGAATTCATATTCCGCAATCAGATATGACGCAACATCTTTTGGTCTGTCGAATTTATTAATGATATATCCTCTATTAGTATAAAAAGATTTTAGACCTCTCTCAGTAATCTCACCGACACGTCTGCATAACATCGGCAATTTTTTTTCGTCAATATTTTTATAAATTTGAGAAACCACAAAAGGCAAATTCATGCCTCTACGCCCGTAACCGGGATAATCATAAACCACAGGCAATGATAATAATTTATCTATCTCAGCATCCACATCGAGCTTATTAATCAATGAATCCTCATAATAATTTAGCAGAGAACCAGTCACAGTCTGAGCAATCTTAAGTTTGTATCGAGAATCATGCACATCGCCGTATGTGACGCCCGAGACACGATTGCTTTTCAAAATAGAAGGTGATGCAATAATGACTGAACCTTCGAGAGTGTGCCGCATATTGTCAGTCAAATTCCCTTTGAACATGTCAAACGCATCAAACACAGTAATTTTATCTCTTAACGATTTAGATGATAATGCCCCGCTCATAAATATCCCCCACACGACTTAATGAACAATGATTATAATTGCCACAATAGTAAATATTATATAAATGTTTCTATTTTAAAATAGTTACTTTTTAAAGAATGTATATTAACGTATATATGATTGTCCTTAAATCACTGGATAAGATTTCTTATCTTACCGAAATCATAAATCTTATCCTCTATAACATAAACTTCAAAAGCAGATATGTTTGTATGCTTCAGGAACGGACTCAACAATCTTTCGCATAAAACATCTGTACCCTCAATGAACAGATTGCATGATGGCATAACAATCAGATTTTTACGTTCAAACTTTCCCTTCAAGAAGCATTTAAACTTTTCTGTCCTAGCGCCAGAAGTTATACTAACAGCAGGATGCTCATGGCCGATAATTATCACGTCTATGTCTCTTAGGGATTCTTTTGATAAGATCCTATCTCCATGAACAATAACGATTTTCCCCAAAACAATTTTTTCAACAATACTAATATCCTGTTCTAAGACATACTTAAGTGCCTTATCATGATTTCCCTCAATAATTATTACTTCAGCATATTTAGATAGGAAACCTATGAATTTTCTCGTCAATTCTTTTTCATTCCTGGATACTTTTCCGAATTCATGAATTATATCACCATTTATTATGATTCTTTTTATTATATCCTTTTTTTTTACATTTTCCAAAGCGCGTTCCAGCCGTAACTGCAAATCCTTATAATTGTTCCGTGGAATCAATATCCCCTGCCTGTTCAGTGACTCCTCATAACCTATATGCACATCAGAGAGTATGAACGTATTATATTCGGATAGGTATAGAAACAGATCTTCCACCACCATTCCCTTAAGAATTTCCATATGCATCAGTGATATCAGAAATGGGAAAGGTTTATATTGCTTTTCATTTATCGTACGCTTTCAAGTCCTTGTCAAGCTCTGAAATCCTTTCCTTCAAAAATTCCAATGTTCTGGCATTATTCTGCTCATCCATCAACTCACCACATTCCGGACATTTAAAGTTGAACTCCATAGATTTTTCAAAATCCATTCTTGTACATGCATTCTTACACATATAGAATGTTGAGGAGGATTCTTTCTCAAGCCGTTCCTTCAACCTTTGCAATTTCTGCGTCTTTATTTTTTCTAACTGGAACGGGATTATCTTTTCGTTAAAATCCCAATAGCATATATACCATCCTTTTATCTTATCTTTTTTACGATGGAAATAAAGTATGTTATGTTCTAACAACCTATACAGCAAGTTTCTTGCCTTATGAATCTCCAGATCAAGATCCTGAGCTATGACAAACTCTGACACTTTCGTCCTTCCAATAAGATATAGCACAATAGGTATTGCCTCTTCATTGACCAATTCCTTCACAACATCTTCAATAGCATGCCTCCTAGAATCAGAAATCTTCTGAAATGTTATCCTCTTGTTAACAATTTTCTTTCCAGAACCGCTTTTCTTTGGATTATCATATCCGTAAGAGTCTTTAATATCAGGTTTCTTTATAGTACCATCTACTTTGACTTTCTTCGCTTTTGACTTTTTTGCGACCTTTTTCATGGTTAGATTAGATTGTTACATCAAGCACCCTGAACATCATATTGAAACGCGTCCAACGCAAATCCGTAAGAACAAATGTTCTTATAGCCCCAACAGTATTCTAATCATTTCCTGGGGAGACAGCTTTATAAAGTTTATGATTTTTAAAAAATCATAACCACTGAAAAGAAACAACAAAGCTAAAATATAGAAAAAGATTATGCATCTTTTCTTTTCTTTTTGCTCTTCTTTATCTCCTTCTCCAAGTCAAGTTCATCAAGCAATTCTTTATATCTGTTTCTGATAGTTACCTCTGTGACTCCAGCAACATCTGCAACCTCTCTCTGAGTCCTCTTCTCACCATTCATCAATGCAGCGACATACAATGCGGCAGCAGCTATCCCTGTAGGACCCCTACCAGAAGTCAATTCTATGCCTTGAGCCTGCTCTATAATCTCTACAGCCTTGCTCTGAGTCTCAGGACCGAGTTTCAGAGTGGAAGCAAATCTCGCGATATAATCTGAAGGATTGCTTGGCAATATAGTTATGCCTAACTCTCGTGTTATGAACCTATAAGTCCTTCCAATCTCTTTCTTTTCAATATTTGACGCTTCAGACAATTCATCAAGCGTTCTCGGAACATCATGTCTACGGCATGCAGCATACAATGCTCCTGCTACAACACTTTCCATGCTCCTACCACGCACAAGACCCTTACGGACAGCAAGGGTATATATCCTTGAGCCTTCTTCCTCAACAGATTGTGGCAATTTCAAGAAGCTAGAGACCCTCTTCAACTCAGCTAATGCCAATTTAAGATTCCTTTCGATTGCAGTGCTTATCCTATTCTGCCATTTTCTCAATCTGAAGAATTTATTTTTACCCGCTTCATCCAATTGGTACAAATCAGCCTTTCTGCCAACATCAGTTCCAAGACCCTGGTCAAACTGTGTATATGACATCGGTGCACCAGTCCTTCTTTTCCTGGCCGCAGCCTCACTATCAACTTCTCTCCATTCCTGATCGAAATCCACAAGTTTCTCTTCTACGACCAGACCGCAGTCACGACAAGATATCTCTCCTTTATCCTTATTCCAAGCAAGATTTGTGCCACCACATTCCGGACATTTTTTGACTTGCATTTTAATACCCCCCATGAATGAATGTATCATAACATTATACCATAAAACGTTGGCTCAACAACACAATCAATCCATGCAACTAAAAACCCCCATTTTCAGTTAGATTTATAAAAAAACGCGTTCTCTATTTATAAATTTTCTCATTTTTTCCGTTAAATTTTAAAAGTTTTCGATAATGTTCATATGACCTGATTTTTAGTAAAATTTTTATATAAGTATAACACATTTTAATACATGTTCAAAAAGAGGGGACAGGGACAGTCATGGTCTTTAGATATAATTTTAGCAGTCGTAATATTTGTCCTCATCGTAGGAATATTCTATACTGTTTTGAGTACGAACAAAAAAGATAAAACGCAGGAGTTATCTCTGGAATCTAAAACTGTGATAAGCAACCTCGATGCAACAAACGGACAGAACGGCAACCT
>Ga0326726_10006796_pt1 | contig 10288 bp, 8 predicted proteins | sample MHFenrmetagenome_2_FD_207603 | JGI IMG/M metagenome (GOLD analysis project Ga0326726, IMG submission 207603) | Lab enriched peat soil microbial communities from Michigan Hollow, Ithaca, NY, United States - MHF15MN | ecosystem: Environmental > Terrestrial > Soil > Wetlands > Peat | place: USA... | reverse complement strand
GGAGGAGACTGCGGCTATCTCGATGGAACGCTGGCATCGAGGCTGACCAACCTCTGCAGCGCGGCTCTGCGAGCGACAACGAATCTGATGCGGGACCAGCAGAGGCACGCCGACCGACAGGCGGGCGGCGGGTATCGACGACCCCGCGGGTAGTCGGAACCCGCGCCGTACCCTGCGCCGTCAGAGCCCGGCACCCTGCGACGTCAGCGTCTCGTCCTCTAAGGCGCCAGGTCCTGTACCCTACGGCGTCAGCGTTTCGTACTTTGCGGCGCAAGAGTCAGCCAGGCGGCGGTCGCCGCGCCCTTCTCTTCCGCGCGCCAGGGCGTGCCGAGCGTCTCGCCGAAGCCGGCGACCACCTTATTTATAGCGGCCGCCGATCGGCCGAGGGCGGCGCCCGCCCGCGTCGCCAGCGTCTTCTCGACGATGACATCGACGTCGATGCCGTGAGACTTCAGGGCCTCTTCGAGAACCGTCCGAAAGAGCCGGCCTTCGTTCGCGTGCGCGCGCATATGCGGGCTGCCAATCGTCGCCGGATCGATGATGCTCCCGACGACGAGCGCGGCGGACAAACGCGCCCCTGAAAGGGGCGCGCTACCGATCAACGCGAAGACCGACTCCTTCGCGCACCGCTTCACGATCTTCACGCGTCGCGCGATCTCGCCCTCGTCGGTTTCGGTCTTGAACATCCGATTGTGATACGGCTGCTTCGTCCAACGGTCGCCCGGATCACTCATCTCGAGGATGTGACGCGCGATTGCGCGAGGCGCTGCGGTCGGCCCCTCGATGACGACCGCAATCGCGAATCCGGACTTGACCCGGAAACCGACGCCCAGCACCTTGCGGTTTTCAGCCACAGCACCCTACCGCATCAGACTATTTCATAAGAGCCTGCACGTCGGCGTACGGCATCGCGTGGCGCGTGAACGACTCATAGGTGCCGTGCGTCTTCAGCTCCCGCGCGATGTCCCGCGTGAGCGCCATCGTCGCGCGATGCGGACCGGATCCGACGCTGACGCGCGCGACCCCGAGCGCCTCGAGCTCCGCAGTCGATTGCGCGCCGGCAAGGGCGATGATGTTGATGGGCCCGCCGATGCCGGCCACCAGCGCGGCGATCGTCTCGCGGTCGAAGGCGCCGGGGACGAAGATGCAGTCGGCGCCGGCGTTGAGGTACGCGCGGCCGCGCTCAATCGCCACGGCCAGCCGCGTCTCCGCCGCGCCGATCGCGCGGAGGAAGACGTCGGTCCGCGCGTTGATGACGACCGGCACGCCGGCCTTTCGCGTCGCCTTGGCGACGGTCGTGATCTTGTCGGCCTGGATGCCGAGCGGTTCGAGGTCGGCCGCGCCTGGAAGAATGTCCTCCAGATTGATGCCGACTGCGCCCGCGGCGACGACGCGCATCACGACGTCCGCGACGGCATCGGGCGTCGTCGCGTACGCGTGCTCGATGTCCGCGGTCACGGGGACGCGGACGGCCCTGGCGATGCGCGAAATGGCGTCGATCATCTCGTGCGCCGGCACGGCGCCGCCATCGGCATACCCGAGCGTGGCCGCGACGCCCGCGCTCGTCGTCGCGATCGCGGGGAAGCCTTCGGCTTCGAAGAGTCGCGCGGACACGGCGTCCCACGCGTTGGGAAGAACGAGAATCGGCGGAGCTTTGTGCAGCGCGCGAAGACGGTCGGCCTTGTCCTGCATCCGGCCAGTATAGCCGTCAGTCTCGCTTCAGGACGACTGCAGGATCGATCGACACCACGCGGTGTGCCGGGAGATATGTCGCCACGAATCCTCCCAACCCGACGACGGCGAGGACCGCGAGAGATGTCAGCGGATCGATCGCGCCCACGCCGAACAGGATGTTGCGCATCGTCAGGCCGATCGCCCATCCGCCCAGCAGGCCGAGCGCGACGCCGATCCCGATCAGCCGAAAGCTGCCGCGCATGATGAGCCGCACGACGCCGGACGCGCTTGCGCCGAGCGCCAGCCGCACGCCGATCTCGTGGCGCCGCTGCCCGACCGAAAACGCCGTGACGCCGTAGATGCCGCTGATCGCCACGATCAGGCCGATCGCGGCGAAGCTCCCGAACAGCGACATGATCAGATCCTGCGAGCGCAGCTCTGCCTTCATCTCGTCGCCAAAGGTCCGGATGTCCGACACCGCGAGATCGCGATCGGCGGCGCGGAGCGCCTCGCGCAAGGCCGGAGCCACGGCGGCGATGTCGCCCGCCGCGCGGACCTCGAACGCGACACTCGTCAGCGGCCGCCGCGCGAGCGGGCGATACATCCGCGGCGGCGCCGGCTCGTTGACCGATGAGCCGAGCACGTTGTCGACGATCCCCACAATCTCGATCGCGTCGCCTGCCAGCCGCCCTTCGGGCTCGGCCATCGTGACGTGCGCGCCGATCGGCGATTCACCGGGCCAGTAGCGGCGGGCCGCTTCACGATTGACGACGGCGACGTTCCAGCCGGACGCGCGGTCGTCAGGTCGCCACATCCGTCCGTCCAGCACGCGCAGGTCGAGCGCCCGCGCGTACTCGCCGGCGGTGGCGGCTTCGAACATCCACGGGAGATCCTTCGCCGGCGGCACCGGCCTTCCAGCGACGGCGAAGCGTCGCGTCGGTTCGCCATCGACCACGGGCACTCCCGTGCTCGCTCCCGCCGCGACCACGCCAGGCACGGCAGCCAGGCGATCGAGGATCGATTCGACCGTGCGAAACCTCGTGGCGTCGTCGACGTAATTGGGCGGATCGAATCGCACGCGCAGCGTCAGCAGGCCGTCGGTGTTCACGCCGACCGGTACGTGCTCCATGGCCACGACCGTGCGGACGATGAGGCCGGAGACGATCAGCACGGCGAACGCGAATCCCACCTGGACCACGACCAGCACGCTGCGGCTGCGGCCGCCGCGGACCGACGACGCCGCGTCGCGTCCGCCGTCCTTGAGGTCTTCGTTCAGATTGGGCCGCGATGACTGCAGCGCCGGCATCACGCCGAACAGCACGGGAGCGAGTAGGGAAAGGAAGAAGGTAAAAGTCAGAAGGTTGAAGTTGATGGCGAGATTCTGGAAGTAACGCTCGATCGAGAGCGCTCGGAACGAACTGAGGCCGACGTACGCGAGCAGGAGGCCGAGGCCGCCGCTGGCGAGGCCGAGCAGCAGGCCCTCGAGGACGAGCTGACGCACGAGCCTCCCACGCGACGCGCCGAGCGCGACCCGGACGGCAATCTCGCGCCGGCGCGCGCTGGCGCGCGCCAGCATCACCGTCGCGACGTTCGCGCAGGCCACGAGGAGGACGAGGCCGACGACCGTGGTCAACAGCGCGAGCAGCACCCACGTCGCCGTACCGACGGTCGCATCGCGGCCCGAGAGCGCCACCCACTGACGGCCGGCATTCGTCGCCGGATACGCCTGCTGGAGGCGCTCGTCGATCGTCCGGAGCTCGGCCTGCGCGCCCGCGAGCGACGCCCCCGGCTTCAATACGCCGAAGACGATGAGCGACAGGTCGTCGCGCCGCGCCGACGCGCCCAGCTCGAGCGGCAGCCAGACGTCGGTCTGCCCGATGTTGCCGAGCTCGATGTCCGGCGTCAGCACGCCGATCACGGTGTAGCTGCGGCCGTTCAACATGAGCGTTTGATCGATCGCGGAGTCGGCGCCCGCGAAGTGCGACTTCCAGAAGTGATGGCTGAGCACCGTGACGCGGCCGCGATCGATCGCATCCTCACCGTCGAGGAACGTACGGCCCTTGATTGCCGGCACGCCCCAGACACGAAGATGATTCGCGGTCACGTACGCGACATTGATCGCGCGCGGCTCGCCCGATCCGGTCAGCGACACCTGCTGGCGCGACATCGCCGACAGGCCGTCGAACGACGCGCTCTGCGCGCGCATGTCGAGAAAATCGGGAATGGAGACGGGCTGGCGGTCCTGTCCGTGCTGCGCGCTGATGGTGTAGACCGCGACGAGGCGCGTGATGTTGCCGAGCGGCAGCGGGCGCAGCAGCAACAGATCGGTGAAGCCGAACACGATCGTGTTCGCCGCAATCGCAAGCGCCAGCGTGAAGACGATGACGAGCGCGGTTGCCGACTCCTTCGCGAGCAGCCGCGCGCCGAAACGCACGTCCTGCCAGACGCCGGAGACGAGGCGGTCGCGCTCGCCACCGCCGAGCGGCAGCGGTTCGAGCGGCGGGCGTTCGACCTCGACGAGCTCGCGCACCAGCGTGTGCTCGTCGAGCTCGTGCAGCGCCGCCCGCCGCGCGGCATCATCCGGCGCGCCGCCCGCGCGCATCTCTTCAAAGCGATCCTGCAGATGCTGCGACAGCTCGTCGACGATTTCGATTCGCCGGGCGGCGTCGATGCGCGCGTCGGCCAGCCGATCCTCAATCGCGCGTTTCCAGTCGGAGATCATGAGATTTCAGAGTTCAGATTTCAGATTGGGAGAGCGCACCCCGCACCCAGCACCCCGCACTCAGCACCCCGCACCCAGCACTCAGCACCCTGCACCCCGCACGGCACCCAGCACCCCGCACCCGGCACCCAGCACTTCATTCACTGCGAAGGCTCTCTGTCGGATCAATCCGCGTCGCCCGTCGCGCCGGAATGCAGCTGGCCGCCAGCGCCACGCCGCCGAGCACGATCAGTGCGACGGCGAACGTCGCCGGATCGGCCGGTCCGACGCCGTACAGGATCGTCGACATCGCGCGCGACGTCGCAAGCGCGCCGATCACGCCGACCGCGGCCCCGCCGCCCGCGACCCGCATCCCCTGGCCGACCACGAGGCGCACCACGTCTCCGCGCTGCGCGCCGAGCGACAGCCGCACGCCAATCTCGTGCGTGCGGCGCGACACGGAGTAGCTGATGACGCCGTAGATGCCCACGGCCGCGAGAATCAGCGCCACGGCGCCGAACGCGCCCAGCAACAGCAGGTAGAACCGCGGCTGCGCAGTCGCGCCAGCGACCGCGTCCTCCATCGTCTGCGTGTCGGCCAGCACGACGCGCGAGTCCAGCGATCGCACGGTGTCGCGAACGGCGGGCGCGAGGTGCGCCGGGTCGCCGCCGGTTCGCACGACCAGCGTCAGGTACGACGAGTGCGCCTGCGGGCCTTCGAGATAGTCGCGCGTCTGCATGACGGCGAGGTAGGCCTCGGGGTCCGGGACGCGCGTCCACTCCTCCTGCCGCGCGTTGCGCGCGACGCCGACGACGGTGAGCCAGCGCGGCGAGCCGTCGACGTTGTCGAACGAGACCCGCTTGCCGATCGCGTCCTCGCCGGGCCACGTGCGGGCGGCCAGCGCGTCGTTGACGACCACCACGCCCGGCGTCTCAGCCGTGTCGCTCGCGGCGATGTCGCGTCCGCGCGCGAGCGGGATGCCCAACGTGCGGAAGTAGCCGGGCATCACGGCGCGATAGACGGCGGTGGGCGATTCGCCCGGGCGCGCCGGCGGCCGGCCCTGCACGGCGAATGGCCATGTCCAGATGTCGCCCGCGAGCGGGAGGTGATTGATCATGCTCGCCGACGTCACGCCCGGCAGCGCCTGCACGCGCTGGACGAGCTCGTCGTAAAACGCGCGGCGGCGGCCCGGCTCCGCCTCGCTCGATCCGGCGACGGACACCATCGTCGTCAGCACGCCGCGCGGATCGAATCCCGCGTCGATCGCCCGGAGGCCCGCGAAACTGCGAATCATCAGCCCCGCGCCGACGAGCAGCACGACCGCGAGCGCGAATTCCGACGCGACCAGCGCGTCGCGCAGGCGGCTGCGGCGGCGACCGTCGGTGGATCCGCGGCCGTTCTCTTTCAGCGCGCCTGACGCGTCGAGCGCCGCGCCCTGCAGCGCGGGCGCAAGACCGAAGAGCACGCCGGCGACCACGGCGGTCACCAGGAGGAACGCGAGGACGCGGGCATCGAGCGCGACGGCGTTGACGCGCGGGATCTCGGCCGGGCTGAGCGCGATCAGTCCGCGAATGCTCCACGTCGCGAACAGCAGGCCGGCGCCGGCGCCACACAGCGCGAGCAGCAGACTCTCGGCAAGGAACTGCCGCACCATCCGCGCGCGCGTCGCGCCGAGCGCCGCGCGGACCGCGACCTCCTTCTGCCGCGCCGCCGCGCGCGCGAGCAGCATGTGCGCGACGTTGGCGCACGCCATCAGCAGCACGAAGCCGACCGCGCCGAGCAGCACGAGCAGCGCCGGACGGATCTCGCCGACGACCTTCTCACGCAGCGGCACGACCCTGACGCCGCGGTTCGTGCCTGGAAACTGCCGCTCGAGCTGCGCCGTGATGGCGTCGACCTCGGCGCGCGCCCGCTCCAGCCCGACGCCGGGCGCGAGCCGCGCGAACACGCGGAGGCTCTGGCCGCCCCGGCTCGCCGCGCGCGGGCCGAGCGCGAGCGGCGCCCACAGCTCCGCCTTCGTCGCCCAGAAGGGCGCGAACGCGAACGACGGCGGCATGACGCCGATGACCATGAACGGCGCGCCGTCCAGCCGAATCGATCTGCCGATGACCTGCGGATCCGCGCCGAATCGCCGGCGCCACAGGCCGTCACTGATCACGGCCACGCGCTCGCGGCCCGGCGCGTCTTCGCCGGCCGTGAAGACCCGCCCGAGCGCCGGCTCGACGCCGAGGAGCGGCAGGACGTCCGCGGTCAGCCGCAGCGCCATCACGTGCTCGGGCTGATCGACGTCCGTCAGATTCGGCGTCCAGTACTCGGCGGCGCCCATCGCGCCGAACGACGTCGCCTGCGCGCGGTAGTCCACGAAGTTCGCAGGCGAGATCGGCCCGGTTCCGTACTTGAGGATGACGACGAGCTGGTCGTCCGCTTTGTACGGCAGCGGGCGCAACAGCACTGTATTCACGACAGAGAAGATCGCCGTGTTGGCTCCGATGCCGAGCGCGAGCGTGAGGATGACGACGGCGGCAAAGCCGGGATTCTTGCGGAGCATGCGGATGGCATAGCGCAGGTCGCCCGAGAGGTCCGCGAGCCATGAGCCCCGGCGCAGACCAAGCTCCGCGCCTTCCATCGCCGGACGCGCGATGTCCGCGAGCCCGCGCACGAGATTCCGCCCGTCGAGCTCGCTGACGGCTGTCGCCCGCGCCGCTTCGTCTGGCGCGCCGCCCGCACGCAGTTCGTCATAGCGATCCTGCAGGTGCTGCGACAGTTCTTCGACGATCTCGAGCCGGCGCGCGGCATCGATCTGCAGACCCGCCAGGCGATCGTCAATCGCGCGTTTCCAGTCGAGCATGAGATTTCAGAATTCAGATTTCAGATTCTCAGGCTTGCTCGAGTCCGGCGATGCGGTTGATGGCCTCGGCAAACTCCTTCCACGTGTCGCGCTGCGATGCCAGGACCGTCGCGCCGGACGTCGTCAGCTTGTAGTAGCGCCGGCGGCGCTGCCCCGCCTTCTCGATCCAGCGGCCTTGAATCCACCCGCGCTTCTCGAGCCGGTAGAGCAGCGGATAGAGTGACGCCACGCGGAACGTGAGCACGCCGCCCGAGCGCGCGTCGATGAGCTTGCTCAGGTCGTAGCCGTGGCGCGGCTGGGCCTCGAGCAGCGAGAGGATGAGCAGCTCCGCGCTGCCCTTCTTCAGCTCGCGGTCGAGCATCCGGGACTTGATGTATCGCATAGCGACATATTGCTTAGGACCATAAGACGGAGTCAACAGGAGAATGGTTGGCTGACCCTCGGGTGCCGGGCCGGGTGCGGGGTGCCGGGTACCGTGCTGGGTGCCAGGTGCGCGGTTAACATCGGGGCGCCCTGTGTCGTCTGGACCTGAGAGCCAATCACGCGTGGAGCATGTCCTCGAGCGTGGTCGTCCTGCGGTGACGTTTCCAGCCCTCCGATCCGGCGGTGCCGGCCCGCGCGGCGACGAGCTCGCCGCGACGCTTCGGGCCGTCGCGGCAGGCGATCAGGACGCGTTCGCGCGGCTCTACGCCGGCTACTCGCGGATGGTGCACGCCATCCTGCTCGGACGCGTGCCGCGGCGCGACGTCGACGACCTGGTGCAGGACGTGTTCCTCGCCGCCTACACGCGTCTCGGCGCCCTGCGCAGCCCGGACGCGTTCGGCGGCTGGCTCGCGACGATTGCCAGAAACCGCGCGACGGACCATCTGCGCCAGTCGCGAGATGACGACGAACTGCCGGACGACATGCCGGGCGGCGAGTCCGTCGACGCCGAAACGTTCGCCGTGCTCGAGATCGTCAGGAAGCTGCCGGAGGCGTATCGCGAGACGCTGCTGATGCGGCTCGTCGAGGGCATGTCCGGTCAGGAGATCGCCGATCGCACCGGGCTGAGTCCGGGATCGGTGCGCGTGAACCTGCACCGCGGGATGAAGATGCTCAGGGAGAGACTGGGTCCGGCCGAAGCCGGACGCCACGACGTGAGTAAGAGCAATGGATAACGACTATCTGTGGGACCCGTCTGCGCCGCCCGATCCCGAGATCGAGCGCCTCGAGCGGACGCTCGGCCGTCTGCGGTCGAAGGCGCCGGCGCCCTCTCTGGTCCGGCTGAAGCCGCCCCGTCCCGTCTGGCGCACGGTGCGCTTTCTCGCGCCGGCGCTCGGCGTTGCCGCAGCGATCGTACTGATGGTTGCGTCAGCCTGGCAGGCCACTCGTTCGGCGGCCGCCTGGGATGTGGCGAGCCTCGAAGGCCAGCCGCGCATCGGCTCGGCGATCGTCGCGGACACGGGCCGCCTCGCGGTCGGTCAGACCCTGACGACCGACGCCACCTCGCGCGCGCGACTGGACATCAACACGCTCGGCGCGGTCACCGTCGAAGCGAACTCGCGCGTACGCCTCGTCGCCACGCGCGCGGATCATTTCCGTCTGGCGCTCGAACGCGGCACGCTCCACGCCGTCATCGTCGCGCCGCCTGGCCAGTTCGTCGTGGACACGCCCTCGTCGCGCGCGACGGATCTCGGATGCGCGTACATGCTGCACGTCGATGAAGACGGCACGGGGCTTCTCAGCGTCACGGCTGGATGGGTCGCGTTCGAAGCCAAAGGCCGCGAGTCGTTCGTGCCGGCCGGCGCGTCGGCGCGGACCGATCCGCGCCTCGGCCCCGGCACGCCGCGGTACGACACAACCGACCAGCGCTTTCGCGACGAACTGGATTTCGTCGACGACGGCCCCGGAACGAGAACGTATTCATCAGCGCTGACGTATGTGCTCGAGCACGCGAGTGTCCACGACGCGATGACGCTGTGGCACCTGATTCCGCGGGTCGCTGCTGTCGATCGCGGCGCAGTCGTCGACGCGCTCGCTGCCCGCGCGCCGATGCCCGCGTCCATCTCGCGCGACGCCGTCATGCGGCTCGACAAGGCAGCGCTCGATCAGTGGTGGGACGCGCTCGGTCTGGGCGAAGCGAACTGGTGGAGGATGTGGAAGGCTGAATTGGGTAAGTGAGTAATGTAATTGGGTAAGTGGGTAATTGGGTGGTTGGGTAATGGTGGTTGCGACATTTCTGGCGCTGTCGGTTCTGAGCGGACAATCGCTGTTCACATGCGCGCCCACGCCTCTGGACGACCGCCTTCCTGACGTGATCGCGGTGATGGCGGGCGCGTCGCCGATCTGGCTCGTCGATGGATCGGCGGGTCTCCCGTGGCCTGGCGCGGACACGCTCATCAAGTCCGCCTGGGTGCTCTCTCGCGACGCAGCAGGGGATCTACACGTCGAAGGCCGGCGATTGGATGCGCCCGGCACCCTGCTCTTCCAGGACGGATCGGAAGGACAACCGTCGCCCGTACTCACGATCACCGATCCGTGGGGCAAGGGACGATCGGTCCGGCCGGGCGGTGCGTCCCCGGAGATCCTCCGGTCGTACTCGTTCGTGATGTTCTACTTGATTTATCCGAGCCGCGGGTGCTGGGAAATCACGGCGCAACTTGGAATGGACACTGTGCACATCGTCAGAGAGGTCAAATGAGATCCTCGCGACGCTCGATCGCCCTCGTTGGCCTCGCGCTGCTCGCGTTCGTCGCACGCGCTCCGGAGCTGGGCGCCAAGAGCGAGACGAAGAAGATCACGATCACGGGCGATACCCTCGCCTCGCCGATCGTCATCACCGAACCCACGATTCTCAGCCGCTTCAACGTCTGGACGGGACCCGGGACCGGCGGGACCGTTCACGGTGTCGCGTGGAAAGCTACGGAAGGATTCGTCATCGCGAGCTCGACGCCGGTTGACCCGGCGCCCGAGGGGCTCGCGCGCTATGTGGTGACGTTCCTCGTCGATCGGCAGGACCGCGACGGCCATGACATGGCGTATGTGATCTTCTACGAGTACGAGGCGCGGGCGGACCGCGGCTACGT
>Ga0326726_10006795_pt1 | contig 10288 bp, 9 predicted proteins | sample MHFenrmetagenome_2_FD_207603 | JGI IMG/M metagenome (GOLD analysis project Ga0326726, IMG submission 207603) | Lab enriched peat soil microbial communities from Michigan Hollow, Ithaca, NY, United States - MHF15MN | ecosystem: Environmental > Terrestrial > Soil > Wetlands > Peat | place: USA... | reverse complement strand
GGCCACTCGATGTCGGTGTCGGGCTCGACCATCGATTCGCGTCTGCTGCCCCGGTATCTCGAGGAGCTTCAGGAGGAGCCGGCGCTCGCCGGCGCGCGCTTCGACAAGGTGGAGATCGCAGAGCCGAAGGACGCGGTGCTCCCGCTCACATTCCACCTGTCCAATTCGAAGCTCGAGCGCCCGCACGCGGCGGATAACAAATCATGAGTGTCGCCGCCTACGCCGATAACATTGCGAGCCGCGTCAACGCCATGACTCTGCGCGAACGCGCGCTCGTATTCGCCGCGGTGCTCGGCATCGTCGCGTTCCTCTGGGACCGCGCGTTGATGCAGCCGCTGGCACGGCGTCAAGTGGCTGCGCAGTCGGTTCTCGAAGCGCTGTCGCAGTCGGCGGAAGGGACCAGGCCCGACGCGATGCTCGCGCTCGACGCCGCTTCGCAACGCCTCAGCGAAGCCGTTGAGCGCGAACAGCTCGTGCGTACTCGCCTAAAAAGCGTGAATGCCGAACTCGGCGCGTCGGCCGCCGACATGCTGCCGCCTGAGCGCATGGTGCGTGTGCTGCGCGACGTGCTGGCGGGTCAGACCGGTCTTGAACTCGTGAGCATGCGAAATCTGGCGCCGGTCCCGCTCGTGCCACCCGAAACGACAACCGCTGTCGTCACCGGTCCGTATCTGCACCCCGTCGAGATCGTGGTCGCGGGCAATTACCTGAGCGTGCTCGATTACCTGCATGCGCTCGAACGCCTCGAGTGGCGGTTCTACTGGCGTGCGCTGGAGCTCAAGGTCGACAAGTTTCCGCGCAACGTCGTGCGCATCGAGATCGCAACGCTCGGCACGGATGCGGAGTGGCTCGGGGTTGGACCCGTGGAAACCGTCGCACGAGGCGGCGCGCGGTGATCCGCAAGACTTGCAAGCGCGGCGCCATCCTCGTGGCTGGAGTGCTGGCTGCGAGCGCCATGCAGGCGGGTTCGCTTGCCGATCCGACGCAACCCTACAGCGCGAGGCATGTTCGCGGCGCGCCCGCCATCGCGGCCGTCACCGTGAGTGCCGTGCTGAGTTCAGCGACGCGGCGAGTTGCCATCGTCAATGGCGTTGTCGTGCAGGCAGGTGGCCGGGTTGGCGACGCCACGATTGTCGAGATTCTTGCGGACGGCGTGCGCTATCAGCGCCAGGGTAAGGAATACGTCTGCCACATCGCTTCGCTCGCCGCGAAAGTGCGTGCATCCGCTTCGAAGATCAAGGCCGGCCCAACAGTAGCCGCAAGCCAAGAGGTTTCGCCATGAGTATGCGTGCAGTAGGACAGTTGGGCTGGCGCGCGTTCGCCATGAAGGCCTTCATCGCCAAGGCCATGGCGATGGCCATGGTGGTGTCCGTCGGTCTAGCGGCCGGAACGGGCGCCGCGGCGGCGGCCGCGCCTGACGAGGAGCGCTTCGATGTCGAAGTGAATGCCACCCCGGCGCAATCCTTCTTCAATGGTCTCGTCGAGGGCACGCGCTACAACATTCTCGTGCACCCGGATGTCTCGGGACTCATCTCGCTCAAGATGCGTCAGGTGACGCTTGTCGAGGTGCTCGACGCGGTGAAGGAGCTCTATGGCTACGACTACCGCCGCGTCAGCACGGGCTACGTCGTGTTGCCAGCGACGGTGCAGACCCGCATCTTTCACGTCGACTATCTCGACATCGAGCGCTCCGGAATCTCGCGCACGCGGGTAAGTTCCGGGCAGATTACGGACAGCGGCTCGCGCCGCGACGGCAACGGCGGCAGCAACTCCCAAGGCATCAGCAACGGCAACAGCGGCATTGTGGGTTCGGATCGTTCCGATCGCGGCGCGCAGGAAGTGACCGGAACCGCGATCCTTACACAGTCGGTCAACAAGTTCTGGAGCCAGCTCGACGCGAGCGTCAAGGCCATTGTGGGAACGCAGCCCGACCGCAGCGTCGTGCTCAACGCGGAGGCGGGCATCATCGCGGTGCGCGCGACTCCGGCGGAATTGCGCGCCGTATCTGACTATCTGGCGAGCGTCGAGCACACGATGACGCGTCAGGTGCTCCTTGAAGCCAAGATCATAGAGGTTGAGCTCTCCGACAGTTTCCAGGCGGGCATCAACTGGTCCGCCGTGCTGCGCGACGGCAGCCATACTTTCTTCGGCGGGCAGACGGCGCCGGCCAACTTTGACGACAATCCGCTCAAGTCGGGCATCAGCACCCCCGTCATCGTCGCGCCGGGGCAGCCCATCAGCGGCTTTACCACGCAGCCCCTCGGCGGCGCCTTCATGTTGTCCCTTGATTTCCCCGACTTCAACGCGTTCATCGATCTGCTGCAGGCGCAGGGCAATACCCGCGTCCTGTCGAGTCCGCGCGTCGCGACCTTGAACAACCAGAAGGCTGTGATCAAGGCGGGCTCGGACGAATTTTTCGTCACCGACATCTCGAACAATACGGTCACCGGCACCGCCTCGACATCCAACAGCAACGTCGAGCTGACGCCGTTCTTCTCCGGCATTGCGCTCGACGTGACGCCGCAGATCTCCGAGGACGGCATTGTGACCCTGCACATCCACCCGACGGTGAGCGACGTGCGCGATCAGACCAAGACAATCACGGTCGGCAAGGACGTCAACACCCTCCCGCTCGCCTTCAGCGAAATACGTGAGAGCGACAGCATCGTGCGCGCCAGATCTGGCCAAGTGATCGTCATCGGCGGCCTCATGCGCAATACGCGCAGGCGCCAGGATTTCCGCACACCCTTCCTTGGAGCGATTCCCGGACTCGGCAATCTCTTCAAGAGCCAGCGCAATCTCGACAAGAAGACCGAGCTGGTGATTCTGCTGCGGCCGCTCGTGGTCGATGACCAGCAATGGGACTCGATCGCCGCCGCTGACACCAAGCGCGCCGAGGATCTCGCCAAGCAGGGCAAGGTCTCCGAGTAGGAGCGGACATCGTGGACGCGGCAACACGCAAGAAGAAGATTCGCCTCGGTGAGCTGCTGCTCGAGAACAAGGTCATCTCGCAGGAACAGTTGACGAGCGCGCTCGCGGAGCAACGGCGCAGCGGCCGCAAGCTTGGCCGCGTGCTCACCGATCTCGGTATCCTGAGCGAGACGGCGCTGCACGAATTTCTCGCGCGCCATCTGAATATCGCCTTCGTCGACATTCGCCAGCTCAATCTCGATCGCGAAGTGGTGCGCCTGCTGCCGGAAACTTTGGCGCGCCGCTACCGCGCCGTCGTATTGCAGTCCGACAAGCGCGGGTTGCTCGTCGGCATGGCGGATCCGACCGACCTCTTCGCGTTTGACGAACTCGCCAATCGCCTCAAGCAGCCGCTGCGGCTCGCCCTCGTCAGCGAAGCGGATCTCCTGAAGACGCTCGATATCGTTTACCGGCGCACCGACGAAATCGCGTCGATTGCGCAGGAAGTGCGCGAGGAACTGCACGAGGGCGATATCGATCTCGAGAATCTGCAGGCGGACGAGGGTTCACCTGACGCCGCGGTGATTCGCCTGCTGCAATCGATGTTTCAGGACGCCATGCAGGTGCGGGCTTCAGACATCCATATCGAACCGGGCGAGTCCAATCTCAGGATTCGACAGCGCGTCGACGGGCTCCTGCAGGAGCAGGTGATCCAGGGCCGCCGGGTCGCAACAGCGCTCGTGACGCGCCTGAAGCTCCTCTGCGGACTCGATATCGCCGAGAAGCGGCTGCCACAGGATGGCCGCTTCGCCGCCAAGCTCAAGGACAAGTCGGTCGATGTGCGTCTCTCGACCATGCCGACGCAGTACGGCGAGAGCGTCGTGATGCGTCTTCTCGATCAACAGTCGAATCTCCTCACGCTCGATAGCCTCGGCATGTCGCCTGAGATGGCGGATCGCTTTCGCCAGCTGATCGAGCGAAGCGCGGGCATGCTGCTCGTCACGGGTCCCACGGGCAGCGGCAAGACGACGACGCTCTATTCGGCGTTGAGTCATCTGAATCGCGCGGACGCCAAGATCATTACGGTTGAGGATCCGGTCGAGTATCGGCTCGATCGCATCAACCAGGTGCAGGTGAATGCCAAGATCGGCCTCGATTTCGGCCGCGTGCTGCGCACGACCTTGCGTCAGGATCCGGACATCATTCTGGTCGGCGAAATGCGCGACAAGGAAACTGTCGAGATCGGCCTGCGTGCGGCGATCACCGGCCACATGGTGTTCTCGACGCTGCACACCATGAACGCGGTCGCCACCGTCAATCGGCTCCTCGACATGGGCGCCGCCGGCTACATGATCGCCACCGCGCTCCATGCGGTTGTTGCGCAGCGACTGGTGCGGCGAGTCTGCGAAAGCTGCGGGCAGGCCGCGCAGCCGAACGATCATCAACTCGCCTGGCTCGTCGCGCAGATGGGACCGGAGCGTGCGGCGGCCGCGAAATTCCGCGAGGGTCCCGGCTGCACGTACTGCAATCTCACTGGCTATCGCGGACGCGTGGCCATCTACGAATTGCTCGAGATCGATCGGGCGCTCGCCGACACCATCCGGCGCGGCGATCTGTCGGAGTTCGCCAGGATGGCGGGCACACGCCCGTCCTTCGTGCCGTTGACGCATAGTGCCCTGGCGCTTGCGACACGCGGCGTTACCAGTCTCGCCGAAATCATCGCTGCCGTGAGTGGCATTGACGAACTGACCGACGGCGATGACACCGAGCTCGACGCGGCCGCGGCCGACCGCATGCTGGCGGGCTGAGCGTCGTGGCCGTCTTCGCATACAAGGGCCGGTCTTCGCGCGGGGAGCTGGTCGCCGGACAACTGGAAGGCGATACGACCGACGCGATCGCGCAGCGACTTTTCAACAGTGGCATTACTCCGATCGACATTGCGCCGGCCAGCGCGATCGACAGCGGTGGCGCCCAGCTCTGGCGCAAACTCGGCGGCGGCAAGCCGAAGACCGCGGATCTCATTCTTTTTTCACGGCAGATGTACACCATCACGAAGAGCGGTCTGCCGTTGCTGCGGGGCCTGAAGGGTCTCGCGGCGTCGACTCACAACGCGATCCTGCGTGAAGCGCTCGAAGATATTATTGCCAGCCTCGAGTCCGGACGCGACCTCGCCTCGAGCTTCGCGCGTCATCCGGACGTGTTCTCGACGCTCTACGTCAGCATCATCCGCGTGGGCGAATCGACCGGTACGCTCGAACAGTCGTTCCTGCGCATGTGCGAATACCTGTCGCTCGATCAGGACATCCAGGATCGCGTCAAGGCCGCGGTGCGTTACCCCGCCATCGTGGTGATCTTCATAGCCGCCGCGATGGCGGTCATCACGATCTTCGTCATTCCGAATTTCGCGCCCCTCTTCAAGGCGCTCGGCAACGACCTGCCGTTGCCGACAAAGATTATTCTCGCCGTATCCAGTTTCACTCAACACTACTGGTACGTCGTCGCAGGCGCGCTGATCGGAGCCTACGTCTGGTTCCGCCGGTATACGGCCACCGAAACCGGTCGCTATCGCTGGCATCGGTTGAAGTTGCGCATACCGGTCATCGGACCTCTCAGTCATCAGGCGATCCTGTCGCGCATCAGCCGTTCGCTGTCGATCTCGTTGGCGGCGGGCCTGCCGGTCATCCAGGCGCTCAATATCATCGCGCGCTCGGCCGGCAACGACTTCATGGCCGAACGGGTCACGCGGCTGCGCGACGCGGTGGAGCGCGGCGACGGCCTGAGCCGGGCCGCGGCTACGGTCGGCATGTTTCCTTCGCTCGTCATTCAGATGATGGCCGTCGGCGAGGAAACGGGCGAACTCACCGAACTGCTTTCGGAGGTCGCCGACTTCTACCAGCGCGAGGTCGACTACTCGCTCAAGAATCTGAGCGCCGCGCTCGAGCCGATCCTCATCGTGGGCGTCGGCGGCATGGTGCTGGTGCTGGCGCTCGGCGTTTTCCTGCCCATGTGGGAGATGGTGGCGAAGGTGGGTGCAGGCCATTGAAGGGCCAAAGCGCGTGATCCACTTCACCATTTGACAGTGAATGCTCAAGGATCAGCGGGGATTTCCCGATAGAGCGTATTGAGGCGGGGCTCTCCCGCTGCGGATTTGAGGTGGGCGGGCACAACGAGTCGGGTTGCCTGCCGGATGGACTAACCGGAGGTAAAGGCAAATGCGTAACAGGATCGAGCGCGGCTTCACGCTCATTGAGCTCGTGGTCGTCATCACCATTCTTGGAATTCTCGCGGCATTTGCTGTGCCGCGCTTCATCGCCCTCGAAGGTCAGGCGCGCATTGCGGCGCTCAACGGCCTTACGGGAAGTCTGCGCAGCGCCACGGCGCTGGCGCACGGCATGTGGCTCGCCACGGGCAACAGCCCGGCGTCGATTACGATGGAAGGTCAGACGATCACCATGACCAACGGCTATCCGTCCGCGGCCGATATCACCAAGACTTTGGTCGACTACGCGGGCTTTACGCCCACGGCAGCCGCGACGACCAACACCTTCACCAAGGACGGCGCGGGCACTCCAGCCAATTGCAGCGTCGTCTATACGGCCGCCACGGCCGCGGTGCCGGCCTCTGTCAGCACGCCGACTACCAGCGGCTGCTGATTCATCCGACCCCAGCGTGACAGCCGCCCACGGAACGGGCGGCTGTCGCGGATCTTCCCCGGAGCGTCCGGTGGTCATCATGACTTCTTCGGCGCTCAAAGTGCTCCGCCACGCGCACGCTGCGCACGGCTACACACTCATAGAACTTGTCACGGTGATCACTCTGGTCGCGATTCTCGCGGCCGTTGCCGGCCCGCGCTTCTTCGATACGAGCGTGTTTCGCGAGCGCGGTTACGCCGATGAGCTCGCGGGCGCCATCCGCTATTCCCAGAAGGTCGCGGTCGCGAGCGGCTGCAGTGTGCTCTTCACCGCAACCACGAGCGGCTACCAGGCAAGCCAGCAGACCGCGAGCGGCAATCACTGCGACACGGCTGCAAGCACCTGGCCGAACGTGGTCACGAACGCGGACGGCCAGCAAGTGCTCGGTTCGGTCCCGAGCGGCGTAACGACCACCGCATTCTCGCTGACCTTCGGAGCGGACGGACTGCTCGCGAGTGGCGGCGGAGTGAACATCTCTGTTGGCAGCCGCACGCTCACCATCAGCGCCGTGAGCGGCTATGCGGAGGTGCAATGAAGGAGCGCGGCGTCACGCTCATCGAGCTCGTGATCACGATCACGCTGATCGGGATCGCGGTGAGCGCCGTGCTCGGTACGCTCGCCGCCAATGCCAAGTCCTCGGCGGATGGCATGGTGCGCGCGCAGGCGATGGCAATAGCCGATGCCTATCTCGAGGAGATCCGGCTGAAGTCATTCACCGATCCCGACGGCGTCGATGGCGAGACGGGGCGACTGAATTTCGACGACGTCGACGATTACAACGGGCTGAGCGACGTCGGCGCGATCGATCAGTTCGGCAACGCGATTGCGGGACTCGGTGACTACCGCGTGGCCGTCGCGGTGGCGCATTCGAGCGCGCTCACCGGCGTCGCGAGCGCCAACGCCCTGCGTATCGATGTGGCAGTGACCAATCCAGCCGCGGGCGTCGACGTTCGCGCAACCGGCTATCGGGCGAACTACTGATGAACCGCAGGAGCCACGATCCGATTGCCAAGCTCGAATGGCGCTGCGGGCAGCGCGGCTTCACGCTGATCGAGCTCATTATCACGATCACCCTGACCATGATTATTGCGGGCATCTCCACATTTCTCATATCGGGCCCCGTCCGCGCCTACGCGGATCAGGCACGCCGGTCAGAGCTCGTGGCAGCGGCGGACAGCGCGCTCCTCAATATCGCCCGCGATGTGCGGCGCGCGCTGCCGAACAGCACCCGCGTTGCCACGACCGCCTCGACGGCGGCGCTCGAAATGCTGTCTTCGGTCGACGCCGTCCGCTATCGCGCGAGCGGCGCGCTTGGCGCTCCGGCGCTCGAGCTCGATTTCACGACGCCCGACGGCAGCTTCTCGACGCTTGGCAAATTCACGCACGTCACGCACCCGTTCACATCGACCGCGCGCTATCTGTCGGTCTACAACATCGGTATCAGCGGCGCCGACGCCTACGAACTCGCGAACGTGATGACGCCCGCGGGCACGACCATCACGATCGCTGACGGCGCCAATGCCGGCGAGGACGTCGTGACGATGTCGCCCGGCTTCAAGTTTGCCTATGGGTCGCCGGCCAAGCGCGTCTATCTGGTTGACGGTCCGATTACCTATCTCTGCGATCTTGCGGAAGGGACGCTGCGGCGCTTCTCCGGCTACAGCATCGCAGCGGGCCAGAGCGCGCGCGATACCGCTGCGGAACTCACGGCGGCGGGCGCGCAGAACGCGTTGCTCGCGCGTAACGTAAGTGCCTGCGCATTCACCTATGCACCCGGCACTTCGCAGCGCGCGGGCCTCGTGACGGCGACGCTCACAGTCTCGAAGTCTGGCGAAGTGGTGCGCCTGCTGCACCAGGTGCATGTGGAGAACGCGCCATGACGGCTCCTCGCATGCGCGTCACGGTTCTCGCGCTGCTCTCGTTCTGTGCACTCGTGACATTGCCGCCGCGGGCTCACGCGATCGCGCCGCCGGGGCAATGGTGGAATGCGAGTTACACGCAACGGATCCGCGTAAGCGTGACGACGACGACCAGCATCGTGACGGGCTATTCGGTTGGCGTCGCCTTGAATCACGCAAGCTTCGTGACCGCAGGCGCTTCACTTGCCAGCGGTAATGACGTGCGCGTCGTCTATTGGAACGGCGCCACGTGGACCGAGCTTGATCGCGTGCTCGACTATGCGAGCAGCTGGAACAGCGCCACCACCACGATCTGGTTCAAGACGCAGGCGGCGATTGGCACCAACACATTCGACGACAACTACTACATCTACTACGGCAACGCCGCCGCCGGGACGCCGCCGGCCAATGCGGACAATGTGTTTCTCATGGCGGACGATTTCAGCGGCGCGAGCCTGGACTCGACCAAATGGACGATTTCGTCGGGCGGGACTGCGAGCGTGTCCGGCGGGCTGTTGACTGTCGGCGCCAGCACGTCGGTGTGGGCGACGGCAGCTTACTCATTCGGGACGGGTACTCGCTGGGAGTCGCAGCTTCGCCAGAACACGGCATTCACCAATGCGGGCGTCTACGGCTACTTCGGTGCCAGCGACACCGATACACCGACGGCCTCGGCCGGCAATTACTTTTCGCTGCGATCCACGTCCACGACCCAACATACCGGCAGCAATCGAATCGCCGCGGGAACGACGACCACGGGCAATATCGGAGCGGGCGGTCCGACCACGCTTCACCTGCACACGATCGATCGAATCGGTGCCGGCCAGATTACGTACACGATTGCGGGCGGCGGTACAGCTTCGAATGCCACGAATATCGCCACGATCGCGCTCCGCGCACGGTTGGCCAATTCGACAGCCGGCAATCAGGAAATCTACGACTGGGTGCGCATTCGCTACTTCGTGAGCGCGGAACCCGCGGCCAACCTGAACGCCGTCGAATCCTATGGGCCACTCGCCTGGTGGGAATTCGACGAGACGACGTGGACCAATACAGCCAACCAGGTGCTCGATGCGAGCGGCAACGGTCACACGCTGACGCCCTACAACGGGCCGCTAACCGCCGCTGCAACGCCGGCGCTCGCCGGATCGCCAGGAACCTGTCGTTACGGCGTGTTCGATGGGACGAACGACTACCTGGAGGCAACCGATGACGGCACCTTCGATCTGGCGAATGCCGTATCGGCGACCGCGTGGATCTATTTGAATGCAGCCCCTGCGGCGGACATCAAGTCGGTCCTGTCGAAGGACAATAACTTCGAGTTTCATGTCGACACCAATAGCCAGCTCTACTGGTGGTGGAACGGCGGCACGCAACAACTGACCACCACGGGCACCCCGATTCCGGCCGGGCAGTGGGTCCACGTGGCCATTGCCTACCAGTCCGGTAACCAGAAGATCTATATCAATGGCGTACAGCGCGCCACGCTCGCGCTGACGGGAACCTTGTCGTTGAATAATCTGCCGTTTCAGATCGGTCAGGACCAGGGCCTGGCGCCGCGTTTCTGGAACGGACGGATCGATGAGGTGCGCATCTACAATCGCGCGCTGTCGCAGAGCGAAGTGCAGACGATCATGAACACGACGCATCCCTGCGTCGGAATTGGCGTCGATCATTTCGTGATTACTCACGACGGCTACGGTATCTACTGCCTGCCGGAAAACATCACGGTGAGCCTGCGCGATGCGGCGAACAATCCGTACACCACCTATACGCAGCAAGTCACAC
>Ga0326726_10006794_pt1 | contig 10289 bp, 5 predicted proteins | sample MHFenrmetagenome_2_FD_207603 | JGI IMG/M metagenome (GOLD analysis project Ga0326726, IMG submission 207603) | Lab enriched peat soil microbial communities from Michigan Hollow, Ithaca, NY, United States - MHF15MN | ecosystem: Environmental > Terrestrial > Soil > Wetlands > Peat | place: USA... | reverse complement strand
AAGTCAATATATATTTCGTACCCCGGACAACGCACAGGAATCTTAATGGACGCCGTTTCCTAACCGGACAAAGTCCACTTTGTCCAGTAGATCAACAGTGTTGCTCCGGGGTTGCGTGGCAATGCCGGAGTTGGATGGCGTGGAGTTGCAGCAACGGCTCACGGGCCAGGGCATCCTCACCCCGATTATATTCTCACCGCTCACGGCAATATCCCGACGAGCGTGCGCGCGATCAAGGCCGGTGCGAGTCAACTTGGGGTCACCCATTACCCGCCAGGTCAAGTAGGCACGGACGTTCCTGCGGAAAAGAATTTTTTTTCCCCCTGCTCAATCAATTCGTGGCTGTCTGATCGATTCAGTCACGCACCCCTGTTTTCAATCGTTCGGTGTCAGACGCTGGTCCGTACCAGTTCCCCATCAGGATCAGGGCATTGGAGCAATCCGTTTTTACGGACAGAAAGTTAAGCAACAGCCCTCGACCGTTCATACTCAACAGGGCTAACATAATCCAGCGATTGATGTCCACGCCGGCGATTTAGCAAAGGGATCAGTCGTGCAGTGACGCATAAGCCCTCATACGAGTCCGCCATGGTACGGCCTTTAGGGTTGGAATTTACCGGCGCGGTCTATCATCACACCAACCGGGAAACACCCTTACGGAGTCTCGAATTAATCTTCCCTATTGGAGCGTCATTTCCAGCAGGAAATTAACTGCCGTAACTTTACCTGATTCGCGCAGATCGGATGTTTCGCCTGCCGCTTCCATGCCTCCATTGCATGGCCGACGTAGCGTGGTCCAATCCGGGTTTGCTTTGGGGTCTCGACCGAACGGATCATCGCCGGCTTAGGAATTACTCATGCCGAGCGCCGCGCAGGGCGGAAAAGAACACCGCTCCCAGTGTGATGAAATTGACGATGTGAACCGTGTGATTGAATGAGTGAATAAAACTTGCCGGCTCGGTGCCCCAGGTTTGCGGCGCTTCGATTTGCGCGCTCGTAAGACCGGCGGCGTGCAAACCGTAGGTGAACAAAGTCGCCGAAAACGCCACGCCCATGGCGCCGCCGGTGCGCGCCGCGGTGGTGTTCATCCCTGAAGCAGTGCCGATCTTGTCTTTCGGCACCGAACCCAAAAGCGCGCTTTGATTGGGCGAATTGAATAACGCCCAGCCAAGTCCGGTGAGCGCCAGCGGAAAGATAATCTGCGGTATCGACGAATCCAAACCCAGGGAGGCGATAAAGTACTGCGCGACGACCACCACCGACGCTCCCAAACTACACAATAGGCGTGAACCGAACCGGTCGGAAAGCGATCCTGCCGCGGGCGCCACCATGACAATGACGACTGATCCGGCAATAATGATCCAACCCATTTGCGACGCCGAATAATGCAGAATGCTCTGCAAGTAAAAGGGCATCAAAAAACTAATGGCCGCCTGTGAGCTGGCCATGAAAAATAAGCTGAGCATGGACGCGCTAAAAAGCCGATTGCGAAAAAGCGAGAAACTCAAGATCGGCATGCGGGTTTTGAGCTCGACGAAAACAAAGCAAGCAAAGGCGATCGCGGCGAACACCAAACAGCGCAGCACCGTCGGGTGATGCCATCCCACATGGGGCAATTGGTTCATGCCGTAGATCAACAGGCTGTTGGTGAGCATCAACAACAGCGCCCCGGCAAAATCGACGGATATGTTTTGGTTTTCTTCCTTGCTTTCCTCGATCAGCTTCCAAGCGAGCCGCGCGCCCCAGATGCCGATCGGCAGATTGATGAAGAAGATCCAACGCCAGCCAATAGTGTCGATTAAAAAGCCGCCGAGCGTCGGACCGGTAAGAAAGCCGACGTGGAACGCCATGGATGCCAAACCCATGGCCTTGCCGCGCTCATGGGTCGGCACTGCGATGGATGCCACGGCTCGACCATTGGCCACGATCATGGCGCCGCCAAGCGCTTGCAGCGCGCGAAAGGCGATGATCTGACCTGCGGATTGAGCGATGCCACAGAGCGCCGAGGCAAAGACAAAAACCAGAAATCCGCCGGCGTAAATGCGCCGGCGGCCAAACAGGTCACCCATGCGGCCGACGGTGATGACCAGACCGATCAGCGTAATATCATAGCCCAAAAGAACCCATTGGATGGTCGTCAAACTGGTATTGAAGCGATGTGTGAGGGTAGGCAATGCCACCAGCAAAGCGCGCTGGTCCAGTCCCGCGATAAACTGGCCGACACAAACGTTGAAGAGGATCAACTTGGAACGCCGCGCGTTGGTGATATTATCGTCGGCTTTTTTCATGAATCAAAAACATGCGCGACTGTCGGGATCGCAATCCCAGGAGTGCTGACGGTTCACCCTCGGCTGATATAATCAGGATTGTTCAAGAGAGAAAAGGGGACACACTACTTTAAAGTCCGAGCGCTTATGGTCTTAGCGTCAGGTTTCGTCACATTCCTAGTCTCCGTGATCGTAATCTTATTGGGCGCCCGTTAGCCTTTAGCCGACTGATTCAAAATAGAGAAAGTTTCCACCCAATTTGCATGCGTATAAGGTCTGCGTGACCCAGCCTTGTTCCCGGGCGGCCCTATCAACAACCTTCCCGGAGTGATAAAAAATCTTTATCACAGCGCGGTTCGAGTGTGAGGGGACAAAGACAAAAGACATAGGAACCGGCTGGTAAATATACGCGCTGAGGATTTGGGAGCAAAATGAGGAACTTACAATGAAGAAAATCATCCTGTTTGCTCTTTTGCTGATGACTCTAGTCTCCGGATGTTCCTCGGTTACCAGTAACAGCGAGAGTTATTATCAAAATCACCCTCGCCAGAAAATTAATTGGCGCGAGTATTTGACTGACTGAGGGTGGAGCGGCTTCAGGCGCTGTGATTCAGGGCTGAAGCGCAGTGAACAATTCCCCCCTGCAAGCTCCGCGTATCAGCAGAACTTGACGAGAATTGTCTCGAATGCGTCACCAGTAAGACGGGATCATTTCTTGTTAGGATTAACGCAGCCCTTTGCCTCGCCGAGATAACAATATGCTTCGCCGCAAGTTTATGCGAATATTGCTGAAGCTTTTACGCACCCGAGTGGTGTAGAGTAGAAATGATACCTGTTGTCGCCATCATGATTGCGATTTTTGGCGTGGCGCCGGTCTGGGCTCAATCCCTCAACGATAGCGGGCTTAGGCTCACTGAAGTGGCTACGGGTCTGAGCTCCCCAACCAACATGGCATTTATCGGTGCCAACGATATTTTGGTTTTGCAGAAAAACGATGGCCGGGTGCGCCGGGTTATTAACGGCGTCTTGCAGGCCGGGGAGGTCCTGGATCTAGCCGTTGATTCAAACTCTGAGCGAGGGCTTTTGGGGATCGCGTTGCATCCTGACTTCGCGGCCAACGGTTTTGTCTATCTTTACTTCACACGGAGCAGCTCGGGCGGCGACACAACCGGAACGCCTGCACCGACGGACAACCGGGTTTCCCGCTACACTTGGAATGGCAGCAAGCTGGTCAATCCGACGCAGATAGCAATCCTACCGGTAACGCTGGGCCCCAATCATAACGGCGGCATCATCACTTTCGGTCCGGACGGCAAACTCTATATCATTATCGGCGAGCTCAATCGCAACGGCCAACTGCAGAATTTTCCCGCCGGCCCAGCACCGGACGACACCGGGGTGATATTGCGGCTCAATGACGACGGCACTGTGCCATCAGATAATCCGTTTGCCGCCCAGGGCGGCAATCTCGCGAAATACTACGCCTACGGCGTGCGCAACTCCTTCGGCATGACCTTTGATCCGGTAACCGGCAAGCTCTGGGACACGGAAAATGGGCCGAACAACTATGACGAAATCAATCTCGTGAATCCCGGATTCAACAGTGGTTGGGAGCAGATCATGGGTCCTGACGCCTTGGATCCCCAGGGCGTCGGCGATCTATTCGTTGTTCCGGGCTCGCACTACGCCGATCCTAAGTTTTCGTGGTTCACCACCGTAGCGCCCACAGCAATCGTATTCTTAAACACCAAGCAACTTGGCCTTTCCTACGAGAACGACGCTTTTGTCGGCGACATCAATAACGGTAGGCTCTATCGCTTCAAGCCCAACGCGACACGGGACGGCTTCGTGCTGAGCGGGCCTTTGGTTGATCTGGTGGCGGACAATGGCGACGATATGACGTCAATCATCCTTGGTACAGGCTTCGCCGGGATCACTGATCTGAAGGTTGGGCCGGATAGTATTCTCTATGTGCTGTCCTACGGTCTTGGCAAGATTTTCTCCATTGAGCGTAGACTTTCCGTTGTTTGCCCTACCAACTCTCTGCAAGCGGCGATCAACAACGCGATACCGGGTGACACCATTACAGTTGCTGGCCCCTGCGCCGAGAATATTGTGATCGCCAACGAGAAACAACGAATCGCGCTGTCGGGAAACACGGCGACGATCAATGGGCCGAACAGCGGTAGTCCCACGGTGAGTATCCGGGGAAAAGGGATATTAGTTCAAGGCTTCACCGTCACCGGTGGCAGCAGTGGTATCTCGGTCAACCGTGGTTCCAATGCAGTTGTCAGCAATAATACTATTCAAACCGCCAGCGGCGACGGCGTGGTGGTCGAGCAATTGGGTTATGCGGTTCTGACGGGAAATACGATCCAGAGCAACCCCGGCGCCGGGGTCATAGTAGCGGAAGGGTCGGTGGCGCGGGTTGGCTTCAACAACGACACCGAGATCACAGCTGATGGCAACACAATCCAGAGCAATACAGTGGGGATAGTGGTGATGAACCAGTCGAGTGCGCGGATCGTGGGAAACACGATCAGCGGGAATAATGGGAACGGAGTGTTGGTATTGAGAAAAAGCCAAGCCGATCTGTCGAGTAATGTGATCAGCGGAAACATGCTCAACGGGATTGAAGTGAAGGATAATTCGCTTATCCAGTTAAGCGAAGACATTGGCACAAATATCTACGAGACCCCTAACAGCGGCAGTGGAAACACTGGGAATGGGGTAAAGTGCACTACGGGGAGTGTAGCGGACGGGAGGATTGGGACATTGACGGGGAATGCCGGAGCGAAGAACTTCACCGATACCACCTGCAGTGATAGCTTGAATTAGCTCAATAAAACATCAGCGAAGGGGTGAGTTCTGTTTCGTCTCCAGTTTCTTAATATTCGCCTCCGATAAGCGGTTAGTTGAGGAAGTCGAGACAGCCAGAGCCCGGATCAAAGTATTCGCTCTGTGCTAATCCACCGCCACTGAGAGTGAACTTGCTGCCCTGGACGTAACCCGCCGGCCCGGAGCAGCGGACACCAAACCCGGTATTGTTAGTCGTGCTTGAGTTCAACGAAAGCACCGCGCCGGAATTCGTAGTAAGTAAAATCCCATTCGATGCGTTGCCGGCGATGTTGTTGTTGTCAATCTCTGCTTGAGAAGCATAGTGCAAAGCAATTCCATTAAAATTATTGGTGATCTGATTACCTCTGATCCATGCATGAGAGTTTCTCTCTATGAAAATACCGGCGTCGGCATTTTGCACAATCGTATTTGGAATGGCACCATTTCGGCCGGTGTTAAAACCGATCCGCGCCGTGGAGTTGCCAGAAATCACGATCCCATGTCCCTGAAATTCCGCGCCGACAATGTTCACGCTGGCAGTAATCGTGTTGCCGGTAATAACCGCGAAGGACATTTGATCCACGGCGATGCCGGCGCCACACGCCTGGATGGTGTTGTTGTTGTGGATGACGGCGTTGGAGCCGCGGTTGACGTGGATGCATGCCGAGCCGGTTTGAATGTTGGCAAAGTTTTGAATCAGAATGCCTTTGCCGCGAACATTGAACGTCGGAATGGTGTTGCCAGTACCCTGGATGGTGGCGTTGCCGCCACCGTCGATGGCTATCCTTTGCTTCTCATTCCGAACTAGCACGCTTTCAAGACAATCGCCGGTGACCTGGATAACATCCCCCGGCAGTGCGCTATCGACAGCGGCCTGCAGCGGTGTCCCCGAGCCGGTGCAAGTGACATTGATGGTTGCCCCCCGCGCGATACGCGGCTCAATGCCAATGAGCACGATTATTAAAAATAGATAGGTCGCCTTTGTCATACACGCTCCTTGAATACTCCTGAGTACTTACCACTGAGCCAGTAGTCAGATGCCAAATGGATGCCATCAGAAATGAATGGCCGGTATATGCCCTTTCCATCTCCTGGGCAACAGCTAATGAGTTAGGACTTTCATCATTTAACGATCTTGACTCAACAACCGTCTATTTGCCTGACATCACGAACCAATTTGACTATCTCGCTGATGGTTTTGTCGCGCCGGACGTAAAAACAGAATTCAGTAAACCATAAGGTTCTGACTTTTACTTCTTAACCGTCCTAGCAAGTCGTCACTCTTTTCTAGTATTTGTCACGAAAAACAATCGGGCCGCTGTTGGCCAACTGAACAAAGTCTCGAATTTTACCGAATCCGAGTCACATAGTTAGCGCAGTTCCCAGGCTGCGCAGCCATCCGGATTGATGGATTTGCGGGCGGGCAATCTCTCGTGTTGAAGAGAAATTTACCCCGGAATCGTTCTGAGGCTACCGTTCCCACATCGGTCAGACTGCCCCGATACTGATCCGCACTCCGGTCCGTCTGCATTGACTCGAGTCGTTATCATCGAGCGAAATAATTTCTTCGTTTCACGTTGACATTTCGCCGATCGCAAGTTAGAAATTCTTATACCTTTTAATCCGATCCTGTGAGGTCGGCAAAGGGCACAATGACGGAACTAAATTTACCAGATTGCTACGCTCAAAGACCCACTCGGTGATGCCGGGCGGGTCTTTTTTTATGGCTGAAGAGAAGAAAACCCTACTCGATCACGACGATATCAACCGTATGGTTAGCCGGATGGCGCATGAGATCGTCGAGAAGGCGAGTCACCCGGCGGAGCTGGTTTTGATCGGCATTCGTTCGCGCGGCGTGCATTTGGCGCGCCGGATCGCGCGCAAGATCGGCGAGATCGCCAAGATCGCTCCCGCTGTCGGGGTGATCGATGTCACGCCTTATCGCGACGACAAGTTGCAAGAACCATCAAGCGCGGCGGTCGGGGCTTTTGAGGTACAGGTGACGGTCGATGACCGGACTGTGGTGTTGATCGACGACGTGATTTTCCGCGGCCGGACGATTCGCGCCGCGATGGAGGCGGTGGAGCGCTTGGGGCGGCCAAAGCGCATTCTGGTTGCTGCATTGATCGATCGCGGCGCCCGTGAGCTGCCGATCCGCGCCGATATTGTCGGCAAGAATATCGATGTCCTCGATGGCCAGAGGGTTAATGTATTGCTCGATGAAGCGGATGGGGTCGATCAAGTGATTGTTTCGGAGTGGCAGGGGAGAAACCAGCGATGATTGGCCGCGAAGAACGCAATTCTCGCAAAATTTTGTTCCGGCAATGCGAAACAGATTAAAGCTTACTAACATTATCGATGGTTAACGAATAGACCCCCGAAGAAACGTTTCAATGCGCAGCGTGATTTCCATAGCCGACCTGACCAACGACGAGATCGAAGATATTTTTGCGTTGGCCGACAGCGCCGACAAACTGCGCGCAGACAAAGTCGGGGCCGGGCAGATCATGGCGACCCTGTTCTATGAACCGAGCACGCGCACGCGGCTGTCGTTCGAGTCGGCGATGCAGCGGCTCGGCGGCTCGGTGATCTCCTGCTCGGACATGAAAAGTTCGTCCACCGCCAAAGGCGAGACGGTCGCCGACACAGCCAAAGTGGTGTCGAGTTACGCCGATGTCCTGGTCGTGCGCCACAATTGGGACGGCGCCGTACAAGCGATGGCTGAGCATGCCGACGTGGCGGTAATCAATGCCGGCGACGGCGGCCATGAACATCCAACCCAGACCCTGTGCGATCTTTACACGCTGCGCAAGGAGAAGGGCGATCTCAAAGGCTTGACCGTGGTGGTGTGCGGCGATCTTAAGAACGGCCGGACCATCCATTCTTTGGTCTATGCGCTGGCGCGCTTCGGCGCCAATGTGGTGACGCTGGCGGCCAATGGCATGGAGCTGCCGCAGTACGTCATCGAGCGGCTCGAACGCGAGTACGATTATGGCTTTGCGCCGGTGCCGACGGGGGATTTGAATTCCGTGGTTACCGAAACCGATGCGTTATATTTAACGCCCAAGCAGCCTCATCAGCTGGCACTCTATACCCAAGTGGACAAGGTCATCCAATCCCAACTGAGCAGCATGGCTACCGGCCTGCGCTACGACGCCTTTTACATGACTCGCAAACAAAAAGAACGTATGAAAGACGGCGGGACCAACGCCAACTATCCGAGCATCGGCCCGGAGTTTCTCCAGGAAAAGCGTTTTCAGGACACCGTGGTGATGCATCCGTTGCCGCGAGTCGACGAGCTTTCGCCGGAACTTGACAAGGACCGGCGCGGCATCTACTTCAAGCAAGCCGCCAATGGGGTGCCGGTGCGCATGGCCCTGTTGGAGTTCCTCCGCCGGTGCAATCAAGGACAGCAGTCCGGCGCAAGCAAGGCGCAGCGCGCTTTCCGCAGCCCCGAACCCATCGGCCCCAGATGCCACAATGCCAATTGCATTACGGTCAAGGAGCCGGCATCGACCGAACGACGGTTCCGGATTTACTTTGCCGACCATATCGGCGCGCTGATTCTCGGCTGCGACTATTGCGATCATCGCTTCAAGATCGACTATATCGGCAACGTCAAAACCAAACGCTATTCAGCCTTTGATAACGCGCTCAGCGAGATGATTCGCGACTGGTGGGACAAAAATGAGCTGGCGCTCTTTGACTCGATAAAGGAAGCTGAAGAGTTGGGCTACGAACCAACAAAAAGCAGCGGGCAGCGGATACTCATGGCTGAAGACGAGATCGAAAATGCCCTGTCGGCCATTAGCCAGCAAATTCTCAACGACTGCCGTGATCCCGACCGCCTGCTGATCCTCGGCGTACGCAGTGTCGGTGCACAATTGGCCCAGCGGATCGCCAACGAAATCGAAGCGCAGCGCAAACGCAGACCGGAGTTGGGCGAAATTGAAATTTACGGCGCCGGTGACGAACTCCGGCGCACCGGCCCGGCCGATCCCGACCTTGGGCCGCTCAGCCTTAAAGATCGTGAAGTGGTCTTGGTCGACGATGTGATTTATACCGGGCGCACCGTGAAGAGCGCGTTGAGCATTATCTTTCGCTCGGGCCGGCCGCAGGCGGTACGTTTGGCAGTGTTGGTGGATCGCGGCCATCGCGAAGTGCCGGTGAAGCCCAATTATGTCGGCAAAAATATTCCGAGCTCGGAGAATGACCGGGTGCGCGTGCGCTTGCGCGGCGACGACCGCGAAACGAGCGATCGCGTTGTGATTTACTCGGTAATGAATCCCACCGCGAGCGCACAGACAACAGCGAATAGCAGCCGGGAAAAGGCGACGAATCATTAATTTCATGAAAGCGATTTTGGCATTAGCGGACGGCAAAGTTTTCGAAGGGATCGGCTTCGGCGTCGAAGGCGAAACCGTCGGCGAAGTGGTGTTCAACACCAGCATGACCGGATATCAGGAGATCCTCACCGATCCATCCTACGAAGGCCAGTTGGTGGCGATGACCTATCCGCAGATCGGCAACGTCGGCGTCAATCTCGAAGATGTCGAATCGCGCCGGCCGTTCATGCGCGGTTTCATCGTCAAAGATTACACCGCGCAGCCGAGCAACTGGCGCGCCGGGCAGCCGCTCCATGAATACATGCGCGCCAACGGCATCGTCGGTATCTACGGCATCGATACCCGGGCGTTGGTGCGCCACTTGCGCGATCACGGCGCTCAAGAGGGTGTGATTTCGACGGGGGGCGCTAGCGACGAAGAACTGGTCGCGAAAGCTAAAGCCGCACCGGGCCTGGTTGGCCAGGATCTCGTCAAGAACGTCACTTGTCCCGAAGCTTACGATTGGAACGAGGGCATGTGGGACCTGGTCGGCGGTTACAAGCGTCGCCAGGGCAGCAGTGCGGCTAAGCGCAGCCGCAAGGGCAGCTTCTCGGCGCCGAAATATTTTGTCGTCGCCTATGACTTCGGCATCAAGTACAACATCCTGCGCAATTTGGCCGAGTCGGGCTGCCAAGTCCGCGTGGTACCGGCGTCGACGCCGGCCAGCGATGTGCTGGCGCTCAAGCCCGATGGGATTTTTCTCTCCAATGGTCCCGGCGATCCCGACGCGGTGCCCTACGCCAAAGATAATGTGCAGCAGCTGATCGGCAAGAAGCCGATCTTCGGCATCTGCTTGGGG
>Ga0326726_10006793_pt1 | contig 10289 bp, 9 predicted proteins | sample MHFenrmetagenome_2_FD_207603 | JGI IMG/M metagenome (GOLD analysis project Ga0326726, IMG submission 207603) | Lab enriched peat soil microbial communities from Michigan Hollow, Ithaca, NY, United States - MHF15MN | ecosystem: Environmental > Terrestrial > Soil > Wetlands > Peat | place: USA... | reverse complement strand
ATACTATACTCAGCAATGTCATGGCAGACTTCAGCAATACTATTAACTCCCATTGAATCGTGGTCGCACATCTCACCATGAGAAAAAAATTTCCGTACTGACATACGGTTCTGGGTGAGGGTGCCAGTCTTATCCACACACAGCACGGTTGCCGAACCAAGTGTTTCTATTGCAGGTACCTGACGTGTCAGCACATTTTTCTTGGAGATCCTCCATGCCCCAAGTGCAAGGAATACGGTCAGAACTACGGGGATCTCTTCTGGCAGAATAGCCATTGCAAGGGTAATCCCTGCCAGAAGGCCTTCGATCCAGTTACCCCGGCTCATACCGTAAACCACTACGATGATAACGCACAGGAAGATACCGACGATAGCGACCATCCTGACAATGCGTGAGATCTCACCTTTAAGCCGGGTCTCTTCCCGCTCCACTGTTTGAAGGACGGTGCCGATCTTGCCCATCTCGGTTCTGGCTCCGGTTGATTTGACCTCCGCCAGGCCTTGCCCCTGCACGACCATTGTCCCGGAATAGACAAACGGCTGGTCATCCCCGCCAGGCCGTTCTGACTTCACCCCTTCAGTCCACGGAATTTTTCGGACCGGAACCGATTCACCGGTCAGGAGTGATTCATCAACGGAAACATTATTGGAAGAGAGGAGGACGCCATCAGCCGGAACCCTGTCACCTTCAACCAGGATAAGCATATCGCCGGTTACAACTTCGCGGCCTGCAATTCGTTTCTGTTCACCGTCACGAATTACCAACGCACGGGGACTGGAAAGATTTCTCAGCGCGTCCAAGGCGCGTTCGGTCTTTTGCTCCTGGTAGACCGTGATACCGATGATGACAACCACAAAACTCATCAGCATGATCCCCTCGGTTACATCGCCGAGAAAAAAATAGATCAGGCCGCTTGCGACAAGCAGGATAAACATCGGCTCTTTAATTACGTCAAGGATAATGCCGAAAATGCCGTGTTTCTTTGACTCGGGGAGTTCATTGAATCCTTCGGTCCTGATTTTTTCAGCTGCTTCAACGCTCGAAAGACCGGTTACGGACTCGATATCAAGAACAGGCACTAAAGAACTCCACGTAAAACCGGTGACTGTTTGTCATACATCCTGCTTTTGCAATTTTTCCTTGCGTTAATATTCTTTTGCCAGTAAATTTTGCATAAATTGCATTTCATGTTTAGGCTGGATAATTTACCGTTGTGATGAGATAAGGAATTCGATTGGAAGAGGATCCTTGAGAAATACTACCCAGTAGCATAGTGTGTAAGAGGGGAGAAAATCCCTACGGCGTGAAATATTCCCTTTTTCTTTGGATCAATTCGACCGGTCCGTCTAATTTCTTACGTATCTTTGCCTTTTTGTGCTATCTTTTTTATGAAGTCTTCTTCCCGGCAATACATGAGGATCATGGAGCCATGAAAAAGATGCCATATTAAAACCAAAAAAAGATATGGTTCAATCATGGAACGCGATCTGTTGGCAGATTGCCCGGAATGTAGAATAATGTTCCCGGATTGATTAGGCAATCAAGCTGAAGTTATATATGAAAGCTACAGTTTCCTGACGGGCAAAACACCCCAACGGTATGTGGAAATTTCAGTTTGATTCACGGGGTTCAGGAGTTAAAGAGAGATGGACAAGGGGCTTGCCCAGGCCGATTGAAATGCCAGTGAAGGATCAGACCATCACCGCATGAATGATCGTAACATTTGTGACTGGGCGGTCGTTTGCATCTGTCTTCACCTTTGCAATTTTATCAACTACATCCATCCCTTCAACAACTTTACCAAAGACCGGGTGTTTTGTATCAAGGAAGTTATTTCCGACAAGGTTGATGAAGAACTGGCTCCCCCCGGTATTGGGGCCGGCGTTCGCCATGGAGATCGTACCCCGGTCATTCCGGTTGCTTTTTGCGAATTCATCATTGATCACGTAACCGGGTCCGCCCCTGCCTGTGCCGGTCGGGTCACCTCCCTGAATCATAAATCCGTTGATGACCCGGTGGAAGATCACACCATCGTAGTAACCTTTCTTCACAAGCGATTCAAAATTGCCTGCGGTTACAGGCATTGCAGGGTCGAGCACAATGGTGATGTTACCCATAGTCGTCTCGAGTTTAACCAGTTTTGAGGATTCGGCAGTTGGTATCATGGATACTGTCCCGGCCGATGGAGCGGCCTGTTGTTTTGCGGGAGCGGACTGTGTGCACCCTGCACAGAGAATTAAGCCTGCAATGACGAGGCTGAACAGGATGTAGGTTCGCAATAGTGACATCGCTCTTTAAGGTTTGCAGGGAAACAAAATAAAAGATTGCAGCAAAACCAGGAGCCACATGAAGGTTATTTGTGCACTGAACAACTCTGGAGATCGATAATCACCCGTGCCAACCGGTCTATGCCTTCCTGGATCTGCTCTTCGGATGCGGTTGTGAAGTTCATACGGATGGTATCTGTCCCTCCGCCGTCGATGTAGAAAGGCAGACCGGGCAAAACAGCAACACCTTGTTTAATCCCTTTTTCAAAAACTGTCCTGGACGATAGATCCCGGGGGAGTGTGACCATCAGGAACATGCCGCCTTCTGGTGTGGAGTGCGTAACCTGGGGCAAGACGTCGTCAAGGAGGTCACACATCAGCCGGCATTTCCTGCGGTAAACGCTGACAATCTTCCTGATATGCTCATCAAGGTCATGTGTGGTCAGGTAGCGGTGCAGGATCATCTGGCAGAAGAAATTGGAATGCAAATCAGCTGCCTGTTTTACGATATTGAACTGAGTAAGGATTCCGGCAGGGGCATACATCCAGCCTATACGCATGCCCGGCGCGATGATCTTTGAGAATGAACCGGAGAGCACAGTCTGGTCTGGGATGTACCGCTTTACCGGAAGACGAGGTTTGTTGTCGAAGAAAAGTTCCCCGAAAGCATCATCTTCGTAAAGCACCGTGTCGCTGTCGACGAGTATATCCGCGATTGCCCGGCGTTTCTCCTGGGACCAGGTCGTTCCCGAAGGATTCTGGGAGTTGGGGATCCCGTAAAAAAATTTCATCATCGTCCTGTGTACGAGCCTCTCGAATACAGCCAGATCAGGACCGTCATTTTCGAGCGCAACTGTGTCAATGACGGGTTCGTATAGCGAGAATGCTTCGATAGCCCCAAGGTAGCCGGGGCGCTCCATACCGACGTGATCTCCTGTATTGAGGAATATTTTTGCAAAGAGGTCGAGACACTGCTGGGACCCGTTCACGATCTGGATCTCCGTGGCAGTTGCCGGGATATCGAGCCGGGAGCGGTACCTGTCCGCAATGAATTCACGCAGGGGGAGGTAGCCATCTGTTGTGGTGTATTGGAGTGCGGTAGCCGGGTCTTCTTCCATGACCTGACACGTTGCTTTCTGGATCCCTTCGGTATCAATCAGGGATGACGATGGGAGGCCGCCGGCAAATGAGATTATAGAGGGATCTACCGAGACCCTGAAGAGCTCATCAAGAAATGATTTTGGAGCGTTCGAGAGCCTGTCTGCAAACCTGTAGTGCATGGTATCAGTCCTGCATGGTATCCCTGCAACAGGAAGATGGTAGTGTTTGAGCTCATTAGAGAAAAGAATCTATGGAATTGTATCCTGTCAGACAAAGGTTAATAATGCTGCCAGCGGTATGCCCTGTAACGAGGTATTTATCACGCTCGAATCCCTGCAGCAGGAGGCTATTGTGGACTAGAATGCAGGAGTATTACCGGCGCGGGACAGAACTGGTCGGGGTCGGACGGTACGCAGAAGATATCGAGTGGTTTGACCGGGCGCTTGAACGTGATCCCCGATCACGGGAAGTGCTTGTTGCCCTTGCCGTTGCAGAAGACCGTCTCGGACTATATCGGGAAGCTGTGATCAGCTGTGATCAGGTTCTCGATCTGGATAACAGGTATGCGAATGCATGGTTTGTAAAAGGGCTCTCGCTGTTCCGGCTCTCGCAGTACACGGAAGCGGGCGGTTGTTTCAAGACGCTGGTGGAGAGGGACCATTCCCATGCTGAGGCGTGGTTCATGAAAGGGAACTGTCATTACCAACTGGGGGAGCTTACCGATGCGATCCGCTGTTATGAAGAGGCGATCAGGATCCACAGGAAATATCCCAAAGCCCTCTACAATATCGCCGTAACGCTCGCAGAAACAGGGAGATATGAAGAAGCCCTTAGGTTATATGACCAGTGCCTCGCGATGAACCCGGGGGTCGGCACGGTCATGACCAACAGGGCAATTGCCCTCGCCCGCCTCTGGCGGTATGAAGCGGCGGAAGAGATGTTGAGGGAAGCACTGGATCTTGATCCGCGTGATGTGACCGCATGGACCAACCTCGGGCTCTGTTTAAGCCGTCTCAGGCGCGAACAGGAAGCGATTGCCTGCTTTGAAAAGGTCCGGGAACTCTCTGGTATCGTCTTGGTGCGGGATATCGTGCGCTGATACCCTGCTTTTAAATCGGCGGATGTAAAGACTGTGCCGACCCCGATTCAGTGGTCGAGCAGTGCCGCAGCCATGTGTTGCTTTTCCTTGCTGATCACTTATTGCCCCTCAAGTGTGAACTTCCAGAAACAGTACGGTGACCCGGGCTGGGTTTCCGGCGGGCAGGACAGGTATACGGCTATCACCTGGGAATCAATGGTGCGGGCAAACATGGGAAATTTAACCATTCCGACTGACATTCAGGGGAACTCTGCCATACCCCTCGTCTTCCGGGCGGCCTGCACCCGGCAGGTTTTTGTTGTTACGATCCATGGCAAGGGCGGTCTCCATCCCGTATACCTGTTCAACTGCCTGAAACCCAAGGCCATCCATGGCAAGCCAGTTCTTTTCTGCATCGTGAGTGACTGTGGCGGATCCGGAACAGGGTTCATCCATGGTGCATGGACAGTAAAAGGACAAAAACATGCCGGCTGGTGGCAGTTACCTGTCTGCATCCAGCTGTACCTGGATCCTGCCTGCGACGGACTCGGCAGCTGTGTCGAGCGGGAACAGCCGGATATCTGCTGCAGATGCGACACCGACTCCCAAGTGTGCGGCCCGGGCAATCTGCTCCTGTTCAAAGATCCGTTCTTCGGACACATCCCGCATAGTCCCGTACGAGCGGAGCAGGGCAACTCCCACCGCGTCAATGGCAACCCGATCCGTACCGGCAATGATCACTTCCGGGTGAATGATCTTACCTTTATCCGGCCCACCGGTCGCAAAACCTTCTGTTGCATCCATCACAATAAGGTCAGTGTGGTAGAATTTGTTTATCTCTGCGATCATCTGCCTCTGGTGAGGCGAGGCGTGTAGTTCACCCATGAAATCATAGTTAACCCCCGGTACCCGTTTTGCGACAAGCCCGACAGAATTTTTCAATGACATCGTGAAATGCCCTCCAAACCGGTGAGTCTTGAGACAACAGGTCTGCACTACACGGTCAGCACGGGCAAAAACATCCGCGATGAAAAACCCGTGGGACCAGTGCAGCCCGGGTGACTGGACCTCTCTCCATCCGGAGCGATCGAGTTCATCGAGAACGACTACAGAAAATCCCCGATCATATGCCAGTGCAATCACTCCGCATTCTTCCAGCACGCTGCGGGTGTTCCCCATACCGCTGCGTTCGGCAAGGGTAAGCTTTTTGGGTTTTTCTGCAACGATTGTCGTGCAGATGGCATTCAGCGTATCGATATGCGTGGATGCCGGTGGCGGGTCTGCACTGTTGAAATTTGCCTTAAGAGCAATTTCAGAGCCGGAAAAACCCGATAGATCGATATCCTCACAAACACGCTGCACACCGGCGGCACGGTCAGTTGCATCGGCAATGAATATCTCTGCAATCCCTGCCATTGGTACCATCCACGTATCGATAATTCCCCGGATCATATGAAAGCTTGCCCGAAATGGCTGTAAGAATATTTAAAAATTTACTATTTATGAGCCGGCGGACCGTAACAAGCTGAATTATGGTTCAGAGATTAATCCTGTTTCCCTCAGTCTTGATCCGGGCAACAGCAATATCACAGTATCGGGGATCGATTTCAATTCCGATACACTGTCGGTTACACTTCAAGGCAGCGACGAGGGATGAACCACTGCCTGTGAACGGGTCAAGCACAGTATCTCCGACAAACGAGAATAGTTTCATACAGCGCAGTGGCAGTTCGACCGGGAAAGGTGCCGGGTGACCTATCCGTTTCTTCTTCTCGCCGTTAAACGTCCACAAACCGTTTGTCCATTCCATGAATTCCTTCTTTGAAATATCGGAAATTTGTGACCCGCTTGTCTTCTTCCAGGATCTTTTATAGAGTATAACGATGAGCTCTACCGGTGCGATAACGTATGGTGCTGATGCACTTGCCCACGAACCCCACGCGGTTCTCCGCGAAATATTTCCCTCATTCCAGATAACTGTCGAATGGTATGATAAGCCGATCTTTTTTGCGATGGTCGTGAGATCAGCACCCACGCTCTGTTGACCTCCCTTATTCTTATCAAGAGGAATATTGAGGCAAAGCCGACCGTCATCCTTTAACCAACGGTAACAACGTTTCATCCATCGCTTTGAAAATGCGAGGTATTCATCGTAGGTGAGTTGGTCATTATGGGAATTGTACTTTATGTCCACATTATAAGGAGGTGATGTGACAATAAGGTCTACGCTTTTTTCAACGATCCTTTTAGTTGAAAAAATATTCTCGTTGAAGATGAGGATCTGTCCATTATCAAAAAAGACCTTTTTTTTCATGCAGCACCCTTCTGTACACCTTCGTTCGCCACACCTAAAGAATTACGTTTGGGTGCAGGTTAAACAATGGCTCGTTCCAGCCTTCTTTCTTACATCTGGATTCTTCCAGAAGAATCTGTAAATTCAGACAAAATCAAGATATAAATTCCCGAACCGGCCCCACATCCATAAACTCATCAGTCATGAAAATCAGAAGCGTTCACATGAATCTTTGTGTGATATGTGAACAGGCATGAACATGCTAAATTATTGAAAAATCCCTATTATAAAAAAGAGGTCACAAATTCCGGTTGTTAACCGAACGGTTAAGTCAACGAACCTTCCGGTTTAAAAAAAAAACTTTTTTTATCCTGATAATATTACTTACTTCGACCTACACCAGTTAACCAGTGATCAAACCATCATAAATTATTCTTATATCGGGAGTTGAGCTCATGAACAGGTTTGGAATTTTCTGTGTTGGGTTTTGTCTTCTTTGTGCTATGTCAGTGATCATTCCTGGTGTCAGTGCATTACCTGACAACACCGTCTTATCAGGAAGAAGCCAGAATACGATCATCCAGGACAACGCAGAGCTCTTATCCTCTCTTAAGGTACATGTTGCTTATATCGGCAAAATACAGCAAGCCCGCATGGATGGCGTGATCCAGTACATCGACAAGATAAGTGAAGGAACTGGCAGTGCACACCTGCAACAGATACAGGAAGATTATCTGGTGGCAGCATGTTCTATTCCGGTAATGCGTACCATAGATGAAATCAATATAGCCCGTGATGAGATGCGGCAACAGAGCATACTGTTTGCGGATGAGACCAACGCTCAGATGGTGATGTTTAATGGCACGACCGATGAAATGCGAGCAAATGCAAATTCAAACATGCATACAGTTGAAGAAACATTCAATAGCATCATGTATTCATCCTGGCTGGCCAGCGAAACGACGCGTCTCATGGTCTTCAACCAGAGTTACGAACGCCGCACCGCAACTCTCGATGCGTTGAGTGCACAAGGTCTTGATATTTCGGAAGCAAAGGATCTTTCAGATCAGATTGATGCCCAACACTTAGAATTGGAGGATGCACTCCTTCAGAATCGTGATGGTGCATTGCAATCCATAACCAGCGGATTAAAACAACTCAATCAGCAATTTCGTAATATAATAGAGGGATATCAGACAAATGCACTGATACAAATGAAAACAGCCGATATAATTTCAATGAAGTGACACAATCTGGTTTCTTGTTTTTGAACATGATTTCTTTTTTCAGGCTAATTCTTATCAATATTGGCAGTTGAACATTCTCTTTACTATGATACGAAAAGAAACTTTCATAGGTGTGCCCGGCATCCTCCGTCCGTTTAAGGAATACCTTCAGAGCCAGCAACTTAAAGACGGTGACCAAATTGTCTATTACGGATGTGTGGGCACATGCACACCATTCGTTGAGCTTCTTGCAATTGCCGTAAGGGGACTGCATCCCGAGCAGGTATTTGTCCCGCTTCTTGATGAGACTAAGGCTAAAAAGATCGTAAATGTGGATGATATCGGTATGCAGGTGAGCGGTAGCCAGGTCAGGCTTAATCCAAAAGTACTTGTGATCATGGGCGGCCTCGCTATGCCGAACGTGCCGATTAAAAAGGATGAGGTAAAGGCGCTCATTCAAAGTCACGGCAATGTAACGGTAGTAGGAGTTTGTTTCATGAACATGTTTGAAAAGGCAGGGTGGCTCGATACGATATCGTTTGACATGATGATTGATGCGACAATCGATCCGATAACGGTCACCTGGGCAGAGTGAAGGTATCCATCATTAGTAAGAGGATATCATATTCCCCGGTGCTTATCCCTCCCCAAATGCATATCCGATAAGAGCTGTAAGCAGATGCATACCTGTGATGATAACGATAGAAGGGTCAGGCCGCTTTTGATGATTTCGATAATGCTGTAGCATAGACCGGGTATTTACCATGAACGCCGCAAAACGAACCCGTTCATATTGAATGTTACCCGTTCGACGATCAGGGAATAATTCTTTTGAGTGCAGATGTGGAGCACTGGTCTCATACACTTGTTTGTAGAACGGGAAAGGGTGGTTTTGTAATTGTGATGAGGGAGCGGTTATAGAGTTTATTCTGAAAACTGATGTATACAATACGAAAGTTAGAGTGGTTCAAACAGTTTCACGATGATAGTATTGGAAAAGTCAGAAAAGAAAAAAATTTAGATATAGGGGCTCCGGAGTCCCTTGCCTACGCCGAAAGTCTTCCGGGCTTCGACAGTTGCTTTGTTCTTCGTGATCTTCTCGTTTGCCAGTTTGGAAACGAGTTCAAGACCGGGCTTGACCTTTTCGATTGGTTGGGTCTCGAAGCATCCTGCTGCCATTGCCTTTGCCCAGACCGAATCCCCAATCTTGGACCTGACAAAGACGGTGCTCCATCCATCGGGGCTGCCGACAGATCCGGTGGAGATGTCACCGAGGTTTGCTACGTAATCAAGACAGACGTGGCAACCGGGTTGCTCGTATTTGTGGGTCACCTTGAGCGGCAGCTGGACGACCTGTCCGCGCTTGCCATAGACCCAGAACTTACCCTTGCCGATCTCCATCTTCTTGACTGCTTCCATCTTCATGGCCGCGTGGTCTTCGACGAGCTGGAGAATGCTCTGGTAGGGGAAGTTCTCCATGCAGAAGATACCGACTGCAAGAGCGATACTGGCGCCCACATCGCGAAGCCCAATCGGGTAGAGCTGGCCTTTACGAAGTCCCTGCATTTGGCAGGGAGTGCCGACGATACCGACCTTGTCCAGGCCGAAGCTGCGGGTCGCCTCCTTGATGAGGGACATGTTCGGGCTGATGTTGTACTTGGTACCTGCTGCAGCAATCAAATCAGCCTTTGTAGTAATAACGACCGGAATTGGTCTCCATGGCTCATGAAATTCCATGTTCGAGTTGTCCATCATCGCTTTTTCCGGGTGCTTGTGCGCAAATTCCTTAGTTGCCGCGACAATCGCGCCATCAATGATACCCTCATCAAGTGCAAATCCAAACAGGGAAGTTACAATGCCTCCGTCCTGGGCATGCTTGAGAATTTCCTTGTCGGTGGTCCGTGCTGAGACGCATAATTTATATTTACCGAGTTCTGCTCCCATTTCAATCACCTCACTGGAGTGCCGCCATTATGGCCTCGTTAATCGCCTCGTAGTTGTCAACAACCTCGAAGCTATACCAGCTCCGCGGGCACTGGTTGTAGCACGCACCGCACTTGATGCACAGGTCGCGCACACCCTGAGGTTTCCCGTATTCGTGGGTAATCGCACGGACCGGGCAGGCTGCCGCACAGCTGCCGCATCCCATGCACAGGCTCTGATTGATGACCTCAGTCATAAGATCGCAGAAGCATGCGGTTGTTCCTCTCTGGGCTGCCATCATGAGCGGTTTAAGGTATGCAGTTGCAAGATCCTTTTGCTCTTTTGTTCCCTTGAGGAGCAGGTATGCCATCACGCAGACGTTCCTGATCATCTGGGGAGTC
>Ga0326726_10006792_pt1 | contig 10290 bp, 7 predicted proteins | sample MHFenrmetagenome_2_FD_207603 | JGI IMG/M metagenome (GOLD analysis project Ga0326726, IMG submission 207603) | Lab enriched peat soil microbial communities from Michigan Hollow, Ithaca, NY, United States - MHF15MN | ecosystem: Environmental > Terrestrial > Soil > Wetlands > Peat | place: USA... | reverse complement strand
CTCCTTCATCACGCTGCGAATAGTATTGCTGTGTTGGCGAAACTTGTTCAATGGCTCAGAAATGTATGCAACGTCATAGTATTCCACAACCTTGAAAAATAAATCCCAATCGCAGCAAGCACGATAATCCGAAGAGAAATTTCCGACAGTGTCAAAACATTCTCTCCGAAACAGGGCTGCACTCAGATTTGGAATGACACAGGCATGAAGCAAAAAACGGCGCATCTCTGTTCTAGTCAACAATGTGTCCGTAGAACATCTGCAGAGAAACGAACGCTCTCTGTTGTCAAAATCATTACCGATTACCTGATCTTCTTCATTCACAAGCAGGCTACGGCAAAACGCGATGCCTGCCGCAGGATAGATCTTCAGCGCACCTACCAAGCGCTCAATCATATGTGGTTCGCAGTCGTCATCACAATTGGCAAAAATTACAAACTCGCCAGATGACATCTCTATACCCTGATTACTGACAGTCACCCAGCCACCATTTTTTTCACGGATCACCAGCTTGACCTTGGGGTGGGATTCATACTTGCGAAGAATCCCGACGCTATTATCTGAAGAGCAATCATCTATGACCAAAATCTCGATATTCTGATAGGTCTGGTTAATCAGGCTTTCCATTCGTTTATCGAGAAACTCAGCGTGGTTGTAACTTGCCACCACAACACTAACCAAGCCGGGTTTAACAGTAGCACTCATTTAAACAGCTCTTTCATCCTGAGCTCCATGAGGCTCTCTTCGTATCGATCCACATGAATTTTCTCGCCCTTGACCCAGGCAACAAACTGGCGCAACCCTTCTTCAATGGATATGGAAGGTTCGAACCCAAGTACAGCTTTCACTTTCGTGAGGTCAGCGACATTATGACGAATATCTCCTATACGGAATTGCCCCGAAACATTAACTGACACATCGTTACCCAATAATTGTTGCAATTTACTGGCTATGGTTAATACATCTGTTGCAGTACCTGATCCTACATTGAAGACATCCACAAGCGAGGCTTCGTGCTCTATACCTTTTGCCGTAACATCAACAACATCATCAATAAAAACAAAGTCCCTGCTTTCCTTACCATCCTCAAAGATATTGATGCTGCTTCCATTCCGAATCCGTGTCGAGAAAATGGAAAGGATGCCTGTGTAAGGATTGGAAAGTGATTGGCCCGGCCCGTACACATTCTGGTAACGGAAGGCCAGTACTGAAATCCCGAGAACCTTGCCAACAGTAACAACCATCTGCTCCTGTGTCAACTTTGTGACCCCATACACGGAGGAGGGACGGACAGGAATTTCCTCGTCCGTTGGCACAGCTTGAGCTGGGACGCCACACTTAGGACAATGAACGGCGAAATCGCCCCGTTCCATATCTTTGGCCGAACGGGAAGAAGGAAAAACAAAGCCATGCTGTACGCAGAAATACTTGCCCTCTCCGTAGACTGCGCGAGATGAAGCCACCACAATTTTTCGTACAGGGAACTGCTCGTTCGCAATCAGGTCTAGCAACAATGCGGTTCCGCCGATATTAACATCGGAGTAATGCCGGATGGCATACATGGATTGCCCAGTACCAGTCTCAGCAGCGAGATGCACGATCGTGTCCATCCCCGGCAAGACCTTTATCAAATCATCCCGACTGGTCACACTGCCACGGAAGAATTCTACATTGTCCTGGATCGAACGAAACAGGGGAGAGGACTCGGGCTGAGGCCCATGAATCTGGAGCGCCAGATTATCAAGCACTCTTACTTTGTGACCTTTGGCAACCAACAATTGTGATAGCCTCGAACCGATAAAGCCTGCTCCGCCTGTGATTAAGATATTTCGAATCATATCTGTTCTGAGAAATTGCTTAAGAAGGCAATCTGGCGTCCCACTGAGGTGGTATTACAATCAAAGATGATCATTTTTAAACTTTTTTATAAACTCATCGACATCGATATAAAATTCATCGACATTCTCTGCAATTTTCTTTGTATCCCAATCCCACCATTGAATATCCAGCAGAGATCGAATAGTTTCAGGTGGGAATCGATAGCCTATAATTTTTGCGGGCACACCTGCAACGATAGCATATGGCGGCACATTATCCACAACAACTGCGCCGGCAGCAATTACAGCACCATCACCTATAGAGACACCAGAGAGGATCGTGGTGTTAAACCCTACCCAAACATCATTTCCTATAAATACGTCACCTTTTGAGTAGGTATCCCGTTCCACTCCTCGTTTTAGTAGGTGCGCATAAAACGGGAATGTGGATACCCGCCCAAAGTTATGTTCGCCACTTGGGATAATTTTGACACCAGGTGCAAAACTACAATATTTCCCAATGTGAATCCTATCGCTTTCTCGCACCAAAAAGACAGTCTGGTTAGAAACTCCATAGGTTTGGTCGCCAATTGAAATTCGGCTATCAATATCGTCAGAACCTGCAAAAATTGCCAAGCGATGCTTCAAGCGTCTCGCAAGCTTTAAAATACTTTTTATCATTTTACGTTTTTAAAAGCTTAATACTGCAAAGTATGAATCTTCCCTTTTGTGCAAAAGTCTCCCATTTGAAACTTGATAATACCATTTGATCGATCCAATAAAGAAACCGGGCAAGCTGGGTAAATAGTCCCCGGACAGATTCCTTCAGAGACATAATCTGCATGCTAAATCCTAAACTATAGAGATGACAGCCTTTAATTTCGATCGTCGACAATGCATCTGGTAGAAATTGTTTAATCAGTTCTATCTGCACTGGCGCTTCATGAGGACTCTGCATGGTGTAGCCTTTCCTCAGCTCACTATGATGGCGCTTACTCCATAAGTTGAAATATTTTGGGATCTTAACAATCAGAAGACTCGCCATCAGTCCAATAAAAGAATCCATCAACTTTATCAGAAAGTATCCCTTCTCAACTTTAGTGGTCAAAGGTTCATAAACGTAACATCTCCCACCTTTTTTCAAGACATAATTTATTTTATTGAAAATCATCTCGATTTCGGTAGGGGGTAGATGGTGTAAGAATGCGTTTACAAATATGCTATCGAATTTTTCCCCGTATTCCGTGCAATCCCAGCCAACAAGATCTGTACATTTAAAATGCAAGTTTTCAAGACCTGATCTAGCCTTTAGATTGCAGGCCATTTTGATCTGCTCGTCCGATATGTCAAGACCAAACACAACCATTCCCTTCATTGCAAAATTGAGTGAAAGCCAACCCCCTCCACACCCCATATCCAAAAGCATTCCCTTTTCGCAAAAAAGGAAGTCGTTAAAATCTTTTATCCACTGAGATCTGATGATCTTGTTTAGGGATGGTGTGAGCGTCCACTGATAGGTCATGTATTCGCCATATCTATCCCACCAGGCCTTCTCGTCATCATACCAAGCTTGAATATGATTGCTATCGCCCATTTCGATTTTCCAGAGCAGCTATCAACTGAAATGGATCGGAGAAGAGAAGATAATTCCTTTCGAGCCATTCGTCTGACATGTTCCACCATTCTGTCTTCAAAAGAGCTATTCTGATATTCTCCTCAAACCTGAACCTGGCAATTATTGCTGGCATACCTATGACAATGGCATACTCGGGAACATCCTTTGTAACCACACAACCGGCTCCAATGATCGCACCCGTTCCCACTTTCACACCACTCATAATCATCGCATTCTGGCCGATCCATACATCGTGCCCGATTATTGTACGTGCCGTTGTCGAAAACAGATCTGATTTTGAAAATGTTTTCGCAAGAGGTGTATTTTGTAAATAGAATGCCGGATGCGAACTGACATAGGTAGTAGCGTGTTGTACCAGACCGATATGAATGCCCATTGCGACGGAGCAGAACTTTCCTATATCGGAATTAATGATCATCGAGTTTCTTTGAACATATGTGTGATTACCCAAGACGGAATTGATGATGCTTGTGTTGTTGAATATTACATTATAATTCCCTAATACAGACGATTCATCGACATAACTACCAGGATAGAAATGACAGTTCGGATATTTTTTCTGCAGTCGTGCCAAAATGAAGGGAGACGCCAGCAAGTTTTTCAGGAAGGAACATACATTATTGAATAAAACAGGGCTATTCATTATCTGTCAATGATACGGCTGTCACCAATTCAGATATCCCATCAAAAAGAGGGTGATTAATTTCTTTGTGCTTCTTATAATAGAGAGCCGGAATACCCATTCAGTGCATGACCACAAGCAGTGGTTTTTTTATGAATTCCTTAGTCATCTTTCCCAATTATGAAGAAAATACTTTTTGAAAAACCGTCTGTTTAAGTCTGTTTAAATCGTTTCTATTTAATCCAAAAACAATGGGAAAAACCACCAATAATCCTGCAACCAAAATGGAATATAGTATTCCGTTTATTATGAAGCTTATAAGGATACTATCTTTAATTTTTATAAAAGTATCTATTATCAAGCCAGTGAGTACCGCAAGAGTTACTAATGCCCCTATGCTTACAACCTGATGGCCGAAGTAACGCCAAAAGTTCAACCCCAGTAAGCGAGCATTGAAATAGAGCTGGACATTCACTCCGATGAATTGAATGACTACCATTTTTATCGCCAGCCCCGAGGCACCCGCATTTAATCCCATTATATCAGTCGGTGCTATTAAGAAATATGTCAACGGAAGTCCAATTAGTGTAAAAACAATCGCAATAGTACAATATAAACCGGTTTGCCCTGTGGCAAGAAAGACCGCAGTGCTGAGTTGACCATAAGTTTGATGGATAGGGTAAATAGCCATGACCATGACGGCCAAATTTGCCTGGGCAAAATTCGCCCCACCCATAATATATGTAACTTCACTCGATTGAACCGCAATAAAGCATGCAAAATATGCAGATATTGCATAGAGCATGGGAACGTATCGGCGGAATAGCCGCGCCATTCCATGAATATCCTTTTTATCGAAAAAAATGGCGAATTCTCGCATGATAAGTTGTGTCATGGCTCCTGTAAACAAAAAGCATACCGCGCCAATTTTGTAGGAAAGAGCGTAAAAACCTTGTTCCAGACTTCCACCAAATATTTGTAACATCCATCTATCCAGAAAACTGATTATTAGTCCAGCCAATGCTACAATAAAAAAAGGACGGCTGTAACCATAGAACTCTTTTATATATGCTTTGATTTTATTCCAGGGAAGCAGCCAACTCCGCAGTAGCGAATGATCGTTTCTCTGCATTATCCAAGCAAATGCAAAGGCTATGAATATCGAAATAAAGTACTGATAATAGAAAAAATGGGTTAGATTAAGCTGGCCTGTCAAGAAAAGGGCAACGACAAGAGCAACACCCAGTCCTTTTTGGATAATTCTGGCAATTTCTGTAGATACGGTTACACCATAAGCATCAGCCATATTATTCAAGGTTTGCACAAACCAGGCAAGGATTACCGATGCTGCTGCCAGATAGATATAAAATATATGTTGGTCTGGTAGAATCTTTGGGTAAATACCAGTCACATGCACAAACGCTACAATCACGAATATTAGGAAGCAAATCAGTCCCGTTAAGGAGAGATAAAAAGAAACAAGCCCAAAGTCCTGCTGTCGTTGTGAAAGCTTGGTATAAAAGCAGGTTGCTGTACCCATATCCAGAAAACCAACAATCTGGGTAAAAAAATTGGATAGAAAGCTAAAATCTCCATAAGCTCTGGGTCCTAAGCCACGGGGAACTACGGCTTCAGTAACAAGAGATATGGCAAATCCCACGAAATTGGCAGATAGTTTGGCAAAATAACGTTTTTTGAGAGAATCAGTGGCCATGAGACGGTTGCACAACTCGTCGATTTTTTATCCTTGGCTTATTCATTTGTCGCTGAAAAGACGGTTATTAAAAGCTAATGCATTGTTATCACGTGACATTTGATCTATTATGCCAAAATTTTCCTCAAATTCACCCCTTTTTGTCAACTCGGATATTCATGATTTCTTCCAATATTATCTGGAAATTGGGCTTTTGAGACCTTGCAGATGTGAGACATGCATTTTCATAATCCAAGTACTTCTCTTCGTTTACCTTTAGCAAGCGACTGATTTCTATGTCTGGTTCATCGATATTAACCGGCTTAGTCCCCAACATTGCCGCCATGCCGTAGATATCTTGCATAGGATTCCGACTATTTTTAAGTTGATTGGAGTAAATAAAAATAACGGGCTTTTTAAATAAAACAGCGTACGAGATTGCAGTACTGGCTATTGTAACCACGTAGTCGCTTTTGCGAACCATTTCCCGCGTTTTGCCATAATAAACTGGGCGGTTACCAAAGCACGGGGCGATCGCGGGAAAGGCCGATTTATAGTGCCCAGCGATTTCTACCGTCACACCAGTACTAGACTCCAAGAAATTAAAGAATCGCACCAGTGCGGGATACCATACTTCGCTTGTAAATAGCTGATCCCCTCCCATAAGAATTTCGTCACTTCCAAAAGCGGGGTTCGCGGAAGACAGGAATACGGCTGTTTTTGACCCAATACGCTGCTGTGAAAATGAAGCTTTTCCTGCGAGTAAATGGTTACTGAAATCATAGCTATGGCATTTCACAATACGTATGCCATGCCTTTTATCCCTCACGGCAACCGACAACCATTGCTCGCCTGCCACCAAACGGTGCGTCAAGGCTGTTGGAACTATTTTCGACAGTCTAATCAGAAAAGACGCACGAATTGCTCGCCACGCCTCAGTGAGAGTAGTCATACGGGAAATAAACCGAGCAATCTTCGCAAAAAAACCTGAACCTTGCTGAGTGGCGTAATCGTTTTCATTTTCATTGTATTTTGGATAAACGATAGGAACTCCCCCGTTATACAGGTCAAATACCTTTACATTCTTATTCTTTAAGACAAATACCAAGAACAGTTCGCATAGAAACTCGGCCGGGTTGCTCCTTTTTATTCCATTCAAGAGACAAATATTTGTATGATCTGCTTGTCTTCGAAGAGCAAAAAGGCGGGTAACGTAATCGCGCATCGATGCACAAGTAATAACTTCATTTCTTGCCGATCTTCCCACCACAACACCCTCGGAAAATTTGGGAGTCGTGATTGACGAGATATCCCAAACCTGAACGTCAACGAACCGCTTGAATTCATCTAGTTCGAGCAAATTCCACATGAATTCGAGGAATTTGTATGAGTATATCACAATTAAGATTGCTTTTTCACTCGAGGGGGTCAATAGTTCTCCAATTATATATGCAAACCAGAAGTCTCGACAATGGGGTGACCTTTATAAAGGTGCATATGCTCAATAAAATGAAATGCCGTTTGATTCGTTGCTTAATCTAAAAAATTTCTAAGTGATTTTTTATGGGATTTATCTACTTGAAGTCTAGTAACTTTAACGCCATTGAATTTGAATATATTGTGTTTGCGATTGTTATCGAATAGTCTTTGAATCAAATATTCTAAATAGGCCATGTATTTTAGTATTGGGTAAATAATAAATCGTGGAATTAGATCAACGAGTTTGTTTCCCTCAACATAAAAGTCAAAAAATTTACTGATACCAGTAAATGTAATACTTGTATATTTTAAACTTAAATGAGGATTGGTATTTTTCTCAAGTACTTGATTGGTTTTGAACGCAGTTTCAACTATTTTGTCGTTGCTTTGAACTTTATTGCAATTATAGATTCGCGATGCTTCAAGTTTAACAAGCCAATCCCAAAAGACAACTTCCTTCATTGTGGCGCCGTTTAGGTTGACGTAGTACCTCTTATAGGTTCCCGCATTGGAAACATCAGTTAGATATTTATCGGTACCTTCTGGCGTTGAGTCAAGGACACCGGATTTGACTCCATAGTCATATAGTGGTGTTCCAGGAAAGGGGAGAGCATAAAATAAATCATAATTAAGGTTTTTGGGATGCGTATTAAGCATTAAGGCAATTTTTCCTATAAAGCGGCCGGTTTCTTTGGCTGTTTCCAGTGTTTCTCCTGGCATTCCTACCATTATTGCAAGTGGCGAGAATATGTTATATTTAGCGCACACTCGTAAGGCTGTATATACGTCATCGACATCGAATTTCTTCTCCATTAGATCTAATATTTTTTGACTACCAGATTCAACTCCAAATTTGAGCGCAGAACAGTTATGTTCTTTATAAAATTTAAGATCTTCTTCGTTTACACTTTTGCAACGAACACCTGTTGCAATCCATAAGACATCAGCTTTTTTGAATATGCGCGCTGCTTCATAGGCGTGTTTTTTATCTGAACCGAAATTTTCATCCATAACCTGGATGAATCCTACATCAAAATTATCGCGTAAGTACAGTAGGTAATGTTCTAAATTAACAAGTGGTACGGTTCTGTACCCTTTGGTTGATCTAAGGCAGAAAGTGCATCGTGTTACACATCCCTTTGATAGAAATAACCCCGCAATATTAGGAGGGCGGTGGGATTCTTTTGCTCTTTCATCGGTTGTAAACCATCCCGAGTTTGCTGCTTTTCTAAAATGATTATAAATATATTCAGGATGCTTTTTCAGACCACTCGCAAGAATTTTATAGTCAGGAAAGGCCAATGTTGTTGAAGGGAGAGGCTCGCCGAACCCATTGGATATGTACATGTTATTTTCATTTATATATGAGATTCCTTTTATCTGCGACAATAATTCATTTTTAAATATTGTTTTATATTCCCTTAATATTGATAAGATTTTACCCCAAGCTATCTCGCCATCACCTTGGACGCAAATGTCTGAAGATGTACAACGCAAGATTGCTTCATCTGCTGCAGTTATATTACCTCCAACAACAATAAATGTTTTTGGGAGTACGGACTTTACGATGTTTGAAATTCTTTTTACTTGTTGATAACTTGTCGATGTTACAGCACTTAATCCAACAATATCTGGGCGGTACTCAGTGAAGTAATCAATAAGCTCTTGATCTGACGGATAGAGCATATCAATGTCGTAAAAATCATACTGAGAGGAATCATAACCGTTCCGTTGCATCTCATAAACCAACGAGAGTATTGCTGTTTTTGGCACGATACCAAGCGGCCCTTCATGCCTTTGTCGATCTAGCGGTTGATTTGCACCCTCAACGGGAAGACTACAAAGACAAATTTTCATATCAGAATCTCCGTTTCAAATCCCCTGAGTCAATTTAAGAGTCGGACGACCCCATGAACAAGTGCTTTTTACTGGTTCACACAATCTAATTCTTAGAACTTCTATACCAATTATCTTCAAGGAATGTTCTGCCCAGGGCTCCAACAGACGATTCAATACGGGAAGCGATTCGATACTTCTCCACCATATTGATACAATCATCGGCATCACCAGGGACTTTACCTTCTTCAAAAAGACGATATGCCTGTAGAACGCGCTGCCTGTTTGCCTCTTCTTGCAGCGGAGTGAGTTTCTTGACTCCGAACTTTGTAGAGTCCATGTACTCGCAAACCAATGTTTTGATTTCCTCCGGCGAATTCTCGTACATTTTAAAGTCTTCACCAAGCGAACCAGATACCTCTTGCATCGACCATGATCCTTCGAACATTTCCTTTATAGACAAAAAGCGCCTTTGTGAACATGAATATATATGCTTTGTAATGCCAATATCAAAAGCCTTACATGGATAACCGAAAGTCCATGCATTCATATTTGGTATTATCATCGGTTTTTGGAAAAGTACTGCAACATCTAATATTCCAGAATGGGCCCCGATATAAAACTGACAATTGCTAATCAAGTAGATGTCCATTAAATCGCTCTTAAATGGTGAGTGGGGATAATCTATCACTCGATCTATTTTAGGTAGAGGAGCCATTGTATTATCTCCCATACGAATTACCCAACCACCCGCTTCAGTTATTGTCTGGATCGCAGGTATATAATTGCTTATCGTAGCGTTACGCCACTCTCTCCTGTTCCAATCATTACGAAAACCACCTTCACGGACGTGGAGACAAACAAACCAATCCTCTTTTGGAATGCCCATTTCTGATCTAATTTTCTGAGCCTTATCAAGACTTTCCTTACACAACCGAACTGGCAAATATCCATTGATCTGCGCTTCCCAATCATAAGAATAAACAACTTCCCATGAAAAGTTTTTCATTTTTATTTTAGGTTGCCACAACATTCTCCTCCCAATTTCAGGAAAACTGTAGCTATCGTTTAAACACCTTACAGAATATCTCTTCAATAATAAGTTCAGCACACGAGAGGGAATATATGCGACAGTTAAACCAAGTCTGATCAGCTCTTCGATAAAATTATCTTTGGAGGGATAACAACAATCCGATTCAATTCTGAA
>Ga0326726_10006791_pt1 | contig 10291 bp, 12 predicted proteins | sample MHFenrmetagenome_2_FD_207603 | JGI IMG/M metagenome (GOLD analysis project Ga0326726, IMG submission 207603) | Lab enriched peat soil microbial communities from Michigan Hollow, Ithaca, NY, United States - MHF15MN | ecosystem: Environmental > Terrestrial > Soil > Wetlands > Peat | place: USA... | reverse complement strand
TAGAACCTATCTCAAAATGGTTGACAGCGTGAACATACGTACGTATAAGTTCTTTCATGCTGCGCCTGCGTGATGACCAATGGGAACGGATTCGGGAGCATTTCCCCGAAGAACACATCCCGGACAGTCGCCCGGGCCGCAAGCCCGTGCCGACGCGGGCCGTCTTGGAGGCGGTGCTCTGGATTCTGAACACAGGCGCGCAGTGGCACCTGCTGCCCCAGTGCTATCCGAATTACAAAACCGTCCATCGCCGGTTCCAACAGTGGTGTCAACGTGAGGTGCTTCGTGAGGTCCTTACGCAGCTGGCCAATACGCTGCGCGAAGAAGGGGCGCTCGACGAGCGTGAGAGCTTCATCGACGCCACATTTGCGGCCGCGAAGGGCGGCGGCGACGCCGTGGGCCTCACCAAACGCGGCAAAGGCGTGAAAATCCTCGCGATTGTGGATCGCCACGGGCTGCCGCTTTCGGTCAGTACGCATGCGGCCAATCATCATGAGGTCACCTTAGTGCAACTCAGTTTTGACTTCTACATGCTGGAGGCCAAGCCCGAGCACCTCATTGGCGATCGGGCGTATGACAGTGATCGGCTCGATGAGGACCTCAAGCAAGACGGGGTGAACATGATTGCCCCGCATCGATCGACCCGCAAACTCAAGACCCAGGACGGTCGGCATCTGCGGCGCTACCAGCGCCGCTGGCTCGTCGAACGGTTCTTTGCCTGGCTCCAATGGAAACGGCGCCTCCTGATTCGCTGGGAGTACTACGCCACCAACTTCCTAGGGTTTGTGCAGCTCGCCTGCATCACGATGCTCCTCAAGCAATTTTGAGATAGGTTCTAACCAGATAAAGCAGGCTAGGATCGGCTCAAGAGATACATTTGCCCGGTTGGTTGTGGGTGGCCACCTGAGGGCTCAAGGCTGACGCCGAAGGTTTTTGCAAGCGTGAAGTTCAATACCTTCTTGACTAGGAGGTGAGTGGTTTCTCCGGAATCCATGCGGAAGGTCCCGATGCTCACGGGTTTGTCCTGAATCGCCCATAGCTGATAGGTCGTGCCAGTGGGGCATTCCGGTAGATTCACGGAGTAGAGCCAGACTTTTTGGGTTCGAGCATCATAGAGCAGGAATCCCACGGCTTGTTTCGCCAGGTCCGATCCGGTAAGAGAGACGGCCTTGACGTTGGGAATTCGAAGGAGTGCGGCGAATTCGTCTTGCGGAGTCTCGCCGGTGTGGCCGCCGGCTCGCTGGCTTAACTGAGTACGAGTCTCTTCGAGTTCAGTCTCACGCTGGGCCAGCTGTCCTTTGGTTTCAGCAGCTTCGTTCGTTCGTCGCTGCAGTTCATTACGTAATTCGGCAAGGGCGTTGGTTTGGTCGCCGACTTCACGATCCATACCGGTAAGCTTCGTCGACTTCTCCTGGAGTGCTGCTTCGAGCTGCTGAATTTTCGCTGTGTCGCTGGAATGTTGTGTCCACACGTCCCACACGAAATATCCACCGACCACCACGATTAAGAGCAGCCCTAAGCCAAGGGCCCAGGGTAGTGCCGTCGATTGGACAGGAGCCTCAGGAGGAAAGAGGTGGTCCATCCAATCACCCGGATCCAGGCTTGAGCGGGTCGGATCGCTCGGTATTGATTGAACTGAAATCGGTTCGGGGCTTCGTTCGGCCATGATCTTGGCTTTGAGGGAACGTGGAGGCTTGATTGGACTCAGAGCGAGCGGGAGGAGCGCGGCGAGCGACTGATAGTCCTTTAGCGTGCTGTGACAGGAAGCGCAGCCGGAGAGTAAGTGGGCTTCCAGCGCCTGTCGCTCGACCCGATCCAGTGCACCGGCAGCATACAAGGGAACCGACTCTTCGAGTTCTTCATGCTTCATTGGGGCGAAGCCTCGTTCTGCCACTGTTGGAGCGCAGCATGGAGTTTTGACATTCCAAGTTTGATCCGTGTCTTGACGGTCCAGAGCGGCTGGTTCAGTCGCGCGGCGATCTCGCCATAAGAGAGGCCTCCGTAGTATGCGAGTTCAATCGCTTGCTGCTGGGCCTGGGGTAGTCCAGCCAGTGCTACTCCGACCGCACTACGCAGGTCTTGATCGGCCTGCGTCCCAAGTGGGATCGGATCTGGGTCCGTTACCTGCACAGCAGTTGTGCCTTCCGGCGGGTTTGTGGCGCGAGAGCCTTGCGTACCTCTGGCTCGTAGCCGGTCGATGGCTCGACTTTTAGTGAGGGTGACCAACCATGCGTCCGGGGTTCCACGTCCGACATCATAGCGGGAGACCTTCCGCCAGATTTCCAAATAGACATTTTGCAAGAGATCCGCCGCTTCCTCGTGGTTCCCCAAGATCCTGACTGCCAACGAAAACAAAAGCACACTTGAATGGTCATAGAGCTGGCTGAAGGCCTGCTGATCACCTTTGACCACGCGTGCCAGCAAGGCTGCATCGATTGTCGAGGCGGTGTGTTGTAAAGCTTTGTCCATATTGCGAACGAGTTGTGACGGAATGTTGGAATTACCTCATGCCCGCCACGACTATAGCATCCTACGGATAGAACGGGCAAAAGGATGTGTGTTTCAGGCTTCGCGTTTCTAGTTTCATGTTTCTGGTTTCAAGTTGTTCGTTTCGGATTGCTGAAATTCCGAGGTCCAACCTGAGGCTTGGAACCTGAAACTAGAAACTCCACTCTCGAACGATCACTTCGGCAGCCTCCGCTGCCCCGGTTAAAGGCGGCGGCAACAAAGGTGCCGATGCGGTTAAGGCTTGCCGTAAGGCCGGCTCCCAGCATCCTTGTGTGAAGTCGTCGATCGGCAATTCGACGCTGCTCCCGTAGCGCTGCAGATAGTCGACCAGTGGCGGTTCATCGGCAAAATTAAATCGACGGACGTACACGATCGGCTTTTGAAGCGCAACTGCCTCGACGACGGTGCCGTATCCAGGTTTGGTCATGATGATATCGACAGAGGCAAGCAGGGTCTTAAAGGAGAATGGGAGTGTTTTCGTGGAATGAATCCGGGAATATCCCGATGGGGCCGGGCCATCGATAAGGAAGCGATAAGGGCGCAACTGTTCCATTTGCTTCAGTGGAAGGGAGGTAAGAGGAATACCGCCGAATCCCACCAGGACAATCCGTTCATCGGATGCCAGGGCGAGGGCTGAGGCAAGCCGGTTTCGTTCAGGAAGGGCAGGGTCGGCTATCGGGCCAATATCGATCAATCTGGAGAAAGCATCGATGCTGGGCGCAGGGGTGATGCGAAGGGCCATATCTACTTTTGCATAGCAGCCGCGGATGCACTCAATCAACCGCAAGTGTGAATGGTTTGATGTGTGACAGTACTCCTTGAGCACGAGATCCCAGGTAAAGTTTGCCAAGGCAACGGTCGGTATCTGTGCGCGAGAACCGGCCTCAATGGCGAGGTAGGGCGTGTCGGCGATGACCAACGAGGGTGATGCTGCCTGCATGGCGGCGACTTCGTTTGTCAGGCGTGCCTCCCAGGTTTCGTGGAAATGCTGGTGCGCCGCCCAGGTTGCGTCGATATCGATCTTGAGGGGCCCGTCTTGGATACAGCCGACGTCTTGTTGTTCGGGACTATGCTTCCACTGGATCGTCAGGCGGTCGCGGAAAAACGAGGCTGGGACTGCAGTGCGGAGGATGGCGGTCAAACCTGGCAGGAGGGCACCCAAAGCGTTGAGTACCGGCACCACTTGCGCCGCGTGACCGTATCCATGTCCGGAGATTGCACACCAAATTAGCGGCATGGTCGGGTGCTGAAAAAGCTCCTCAACGTCGTTCTCGGCTCATCGAAATCCTCAACGTACCCCAGAGGGTACGCCTCCGGGTTCGACTCGCCTGCGGCCTAGTTGAAGAAACTTTTTGAGCACCAGGAATTTAGATGGATCAGGCTATAGGACCATGGATTAGCTGCTGGAGAACCCCGGTTCTATCGGGGCGATGTTGTATTGCAGTTCGAGGTCGAACTCATCGATTAACTCATTGGCCGTGGAAATGCCGAGATCGGACTTCACCTCGCTGATCACAAGATCGATCGCTACTCCGGCATGAGCCCCGTACTGCGTCATCGCCGATTCGATTCGCTGCCTGGCTTCTTCAATCTTCATGGGGTGCTCCTCGCTCCATCACTATCCGATTCGTTATCCCAATGTCTGTAGTATTGCTTGCATCTCAGGGACGAGGTCTCCCCCTCCGTTCGATCGTCCGGAGCGAGCAGCATCGATGCCGGCTTGCAAGATGGGCTTCGCTTCGTTTTTCCGCCCTAAAGAGACTAAGGCGCGTCCGAGGTGGAGATGCGACGCCACGTGGGTTGGATCCAGCTGCGTAGCGACGGTCAGGTGCTCGACCGCTTCTTCAAGATTGCCACCTTCTTGAATGAGTTTATTTCCGAGCCCGTAACGGCCGAGAAAGCCCGTTGGGTTTTTTGTGACCATCTGTCTGAACGCATCAAGATCCATACCAGCCTCCGACTGATAGCAGGGTGCATGATACCACTGGGAAGAAGGAGAGAGCCAGGGCTATCAAGGCTGATGAAGAGTTTTGTATAGGGTTACCGAGGAGAGGCACCTACGATAGGCTGAGAAATGGGGATTGCATGGGGAGACGAATGGCGAATTCCGACTGAGACAGTACGAATCGGGTGATCATGGGATTGCACATGGCTGGCAAGATAAAAGGCTGAGTCCTGAATTACCTGATTGAGCAGGGACGACAGGCAAGCTTCCGTGACCTGTCCTTTCAACTGTTCGATGATCTCCGGGTTCGCACCGAACAAGTTGTAGTGGGCCGATCCATTAGATGTGGCGGTGTATTGCTTGGTCTGCCCATCCCACCGTTCCATCTCAAGCGACATCTGGGCGCCGTAGTCGTAATTGAGGGAGATGAACGGCGCCAGCGTAAACATGGAGGCGCTGATGAGGAAGCCTCGCCAGGCGGCTTGCCCGGTATGGGGCTCTACAAGATTGTCGATCGATAGACGCACAATGACATGAGCTTGGTTCGCCGTCGGTTGTTGGTACCCTGATTGATAATGTTGAGAGAACAGGCGAGTGGCTTCAATGGCGCCGAGTATCTGCCGCTCGAGGATTGCGGGCGGAGGGACCGACGAGCCATTGTGGGTCACCCGTATCGTCTCAAGCAGGAGAGGCACTCGCGCATCCGTGGCGACTGTGGCGTTGGCGGATGGTGTGGCGTCTGTAGGGGCAGCCAGTTCGATCCAGTGGGAACAGCCGGTCCCTAGACCGAGTGTCATGGCAAGGACGCTGCCGATCAATGGTCGTGAAAAGGTTTGCCCCATCATCATGTCTTCTCCCTATTCAGAAAAAAAATGAGAACCCGCCGAATGGCAGACTGGCATTGAGTCCGAGGTTCGGGTAGCGCGTGCCGGCATTGGAAATATGATGGAAGCGATATCCGATGTTGAGTGCGACTCGGTCGGTCAGGAAATAGGAGACTCCGAATCCAGCCGTCAAGACGAAATTGAACCGGCTGGACTCTTCTGGAATTTTTCCGCCGAGATCGGTCCAAAAAGGGCCTCCGGCGAATTCGGCATAGGGCCGGATCCGGTCCAGTGAGGTGAAGCTGTATTTGATTTTCGGGGTGAAGCCGAGGCCGTGCGTGAGAAACGGTTCCTGGAACTGGATATAGACCATCTCCGCGCCGACCGAGACCTGTCCGCGATACCAACTGTCGCCCACCGGATCCGTGATTGTCATCATCCAGGATGGCATGAAGGCCGGGCCTTGCTGCTTGGTTGTGTGATCCTGTGTGAGACGATGGGGGAGCATATAGCCTGCGGTAAGTCCGACTTCTTGCGTGCCGACGGTGATTGTGGGCCTGACATCTGCAGCATAGACGCCGGTCGTAGTCATGAGGACCCCAAGAACCAATGCTGTGATGAGTCGAACAAGAAATGGCATGTAACATCCACGTCGATATCCTGTCGGCATGGTTTCCGTAAAACTTGAAGCAACAGGGTGACTTCCCAAAGGTAGCAGAGGATTGGATCCTGTCCAGAAATACACAGGGTTTGGTTTGGCGGGAAGTGAGAGAATGCTGGACAGTGGGTGGAGGTGTTCGGGTTGGCAGGGGAGTGAAGAAAGGCTGAGTGGTTTATTTCAGCTTTGCAAGATTGGCCGAGTCAGTTTGAAGTTCAGGCAGTTGATATCGCTGGTCGAGAGAAACCACTCGTTCAAGACATCGCCGTGCTGAAACAAGATCCTGGCGGGCGTCATACAGTGTGGCAAGGAGTCGGAGTACTGCGCCTTCAGCCGGTTCGTTGCCGAGTTTGATGTAATGTTCCGAGGCATTGTTCAGACAGCGCTCGGCTTTGGTCAGGTCGCCTTGGTCGAGAAAGCACTTGCCGAGCTGGCTATAGGTCACCGCCAGTCCTTCTTCATTCCCGACGACTCGGTGATAGTCGAGGGCCTGCTTGAACGACGTGACCGCCTGTTCCCACCGCCCTTCACGAGCCTCTTGGAGCGCAAGGTTGTTGTGAAGAATGCCGAGTGCGCGATCGTCTTTCAATGTGCGGAGGAGATCCAGTGCTTCAAGGTAATATGGACGGGCTTTTTTCGGATGGTCGGCGCCGACGTAAAGATTGCCGAGATTCACCAGCGTGTGGGCGATAGCCTCTTGATTACGCTCCGTGCGCTGGATCGTAAGGACTTCCCTATAGCAGGCTTCCGCGCGATCGAGATCGCCCGAGAGTGCGCAAACATTGCCGAGATTGCCGAGCGAATCGGAGAGCGCGCGGTCATCCTTGGCCAGGCGATCATCCGAGACTGCCTGCTCGTATGCCGCTCTGGCCTGTGCCAGTTGGCCACGATGAAGAAAAATGCGCGCGCGATGTTTGTCGTCGTCCGACATTTTTAATGCCGTTCGTTCACTTCACCCCTGACCCCTTACCTCTCACGGATTGAGTTAGTCTCCTCCCTTTGGCGTGTCTTTTCGAAACTCGACTTGAATCTCATCCTCTTCATCGAGCCCCAATCCATCACGAAATGAACCATAGAGTTCCATGATCTGCTCGACATCTGTTCGATGCTTTCCATCGGCGGAAGCCAGAAATGTTTCGCAGAGTCGGAGGCCGGTTTGGAAGTGATGTGCAATCGTCTCTTCCGTCACCTGCTGCCAGGTAATGAAGATACAGAAAGCTTGATAGGCATGAGCTTTCGGATAACGTGTAGCGAGAGCGAGCAAGCCTTCATAGGCCTCACGCGCTGTTGATCCAGCATTAGAGGAAAAGATGCCTTCCAATTCAACGGCCGTATCCCAGTCGGAGCCAAGCTCGGCCTCGGCTCGTTGAAATGTATCTTGTGCGGCAAGGGCAGCGTCGAATTGCATGGATGGCCTCAAATCTTGTTGGGCCAGGATACGTGGGGAGAGAGACGAAGATCAATGAGTGAACTAAAGTCTTGGGTTTATGGCGTTTCATGTAAAGATTCCAAGACGAAAGCAGAAACCTCGCCCTTCATCCAGGGCCTTCAATGCGGTTCTTCGTGAAAGTTAGTTGAGTGCTCTATGCAACTAGAGGTTCCCCAATATGTGTAATGATGTGCCGTACAACGATCCCGCATTTACTTTCATTCCTATGGATCTGTAGACTGTGATTGACTATTACGATGGCTACCGAAATTCCCTTGTACCGCGAACCAGTTGAGACTGTACCGACCGATCCGATTGACCGGGTCATCCGCTATCACGTCCAGACGAAACACCATTTTAATCGTTATGCTCGCGCGCTTGGGTATCTGGATTGGGCCAATCAGCCTGATCCATTTCGGCGGTTTGTAGGAGCTTCGCTAATTTCGCTGCCGCTGTTGACGCCGGATGAAGAACCGGTGTCGTCCGCCTATGACGCCATCTACCAGCCTGGAGCGGTTGCCAGCCAGTCAGTCAACGTACGATCGCTTTCCCGGTTTTTTGAATTCGCACTTGCTTTGTCGGCTTGGAAGAAAGCAGGGGAGTCGGAGTGGCCACTGCGGAGTAATCCATCCTCAGGCAATCTCCATCCAACCGAAGGTTATGTGGTTATGCCGCAGATCGAGGGTCTTGATCTCAATCCAGGACTCTATCATTACGCGCCGAAGGAACATGGACTGGAGTTACGCGCTGAATTTTCCGCTGAACGCGTCGATCATCTGCTGTCTCCCTTTCCTCCCGGTTCATTTCTTTTCGGCCTGACCTCGGTCCATTGGCGAGAAGCCTGGAAATACGGAGAGCGGGCTTTTCGTTATTGCAACCATGATGTTGGCCATGCAATCGGCTCAACGCGGATTGCGGCTGCGACATTGGGCTGGAATATGGCGCTGTTGGATGGCGTGGATCAAAATACTGTTGCGCTCTTGTTGGGGACCAGTCGGGCGGACGACTTTCATGACGTTGAACCAGAACATCCTGACTGTCTGGCGGTAGTATGGCCTCTTGGGGGCGTAAGAGGTGAAACGTTCAACGTGAAACGTGGGAAGCTGGTAGAGATTCCGCTGTTCCTTGACCCAGCAGTGGTGAAGGAACTCGCTGGAGGAAAGTGGAACGGAACCGCCAATCGGTTGAGTGGTGAGCACGGGGTGCACTGGGACATCATTGATGAGGTGGCGGAGGCGAGTTGGAAGTGTATGGTTGAACAAGACTCGGTGGCTCTTCCGAGGCTCTTCACGAATGACGTTTCACGTTTCACGTTTCACGAGAACCAATCCGCCGGCCAAATCATTCGCCAGCGGCGGAGTGCGGTGTCATTCGACGGGACGACATCAATCTCATCGGCGACATTCTTTCGCATGATGGAGAGGGTGATGTCTCGTGCGGATCGGTCACAATTGGATCGGCCGATGCCCTGGGATGTCTGGCCCTACGATCCAACGATTCATTTATTGATCTTTGTCCATCGCGTCGATGGCCTCACACCAGGGCTGTATGTTCTAGCCCGTGATCCGAAGAAGCTGGCCTTCATTCAACAATCCATGAATCCAGAACTGAGCTGGACTCCGGTCCCAGGTTGCCCGGAGGATCTGCCGCTCTACTGGCTGCTTGAAGGGGATGCGAAGAAGCTGGCCATTCAAGTAAGTTGCCATCAGGACATTGCCGGAGACAGCGCATTCTCGTTCGGTATGCTGGCCGAGTTCGAGGGGCGCTTGCGAGAAGGGGGCGCTTTTTGGTATCCACGTCTATTCTGGGAGTCCGGATTGCTAGGACAGGTGTTGTACCTGGAAGCAGAGGCAGCTGGTATCAGGGCCACCGGGATTGGCTGTTTCTTCGACGATCCTGTCCATGAGATTGTCGCGGTGAAGGGGTTGAGCTTCCAATCGCTCTATCACTTCACGATCGGTGGGCCGGTGGAGGATGGACGATTGATGACATTGCCGCCATACCGAGATCGTAAGGCGTGAAGGGTAAGGCGTAAGGAGTGTAGTGGCGCATGTATAAGATCAAAAAGAAAACGGCGAAGTCGAGGCCCCCAATTCTGTACAACATTGTCGAGGACTATTCTGAGTTCGATGCGCCGGGGAATGTGACGGTCTGTGCCATGACGCTGCAGGAAGATTTATCTGCCCATGCGAAGGTCTTGTCGGAAAGTTATGATGTTCCACTCGAAACGATGGCTAAGCTACTGGCCGAAGGCGGGGTCTACGTGTATCCGCAGGTTGGCGGGATTCTGACGCGTGGTTTGTTTGCCTGTCGGATTGATCCGACTGGGGAGGCTCCCAAACAAACCTGGACCTTGGACCTGATGCAATTTGCCGAGGCGGAGCAATTGGCTCACGCGCGCAGCATTCCACTCGGTGAGGTGGCGGCGATGGTCCTTCATCGAACGTTGCCGGAGGAGTTACAGGCGAAACTCGAAGAGAAAAATCTGGGGATCGATTACCGCACGTTGGATCGCGCTGTAGTGAAAGGCGGTGATATTAAGTACATCGACTTCCGCAAGGACTGGTCCCCGCATTTCAAGCGACTCTGCATCATGCCGGACGGGCGATTGGTTGAGACGGGGGGGCTGGAGGAGTTTGCGCAGCTCCATGGCATCACTGCAGCGCAGGCCAAGACATTGGTCGAGCAGGGGGGCATGCTGGAGGTGAACGGCGAGATCCTAGCATGTCAGATTGTGAATGGTCAGCCGGCGGTGGCGCGATTCAGTGCGAAGAACTCCATGAAAGCAAAGGAATTGGTGGCGACTAAGGGTTTGCACATGATGGATGCGCTCAGTGAGGTGGGATACAACGATTCGTCGATGATGCGCGGGCTTGTACGGAAAGATCTCGGTGGTCGACCCTGATTATGCAGGATTGTTAGCAGAA
>Ga0326726_10006790_pt1 | contig 10292 bp, 8 predicted proteins | sample MHFenrmetagenome_2_FD_207603 | JGI IMG/M metagenome (GOLD analysis project Ga0326726, IMG submission 207603) | Lab enriched peat soil microbial communities from Michigan Hollow, Ithaca, NY, United States - MHF15MN | ecosystem: Environmental > Terrestrial > Soil > Wetlands > Peat | place: USA... | reverse complement strand
CAGGCGTTCTTCAAGGTCTGCTTCAGGCGCCGCAACTGCAGCGCACGGAGCTTCGCGCGCGGCATGGTCTCAGCCGCTGCGTCGAACCGGAACCTCGTCCCGCGAGATCTTCTCGTTGACTTCGCCACGGCTACCTCCCTATTTTCCCCCGCGCACCGGAACACGCGGCAGCGAGAATCCCTGGTTGAACGAGGCGCGCACCACCAGGACGAACTTGAAGCGCCAGCCGGCGGCGAGCGCGGCGATGCCCGCAAGCACCGCAGCTCCGGGGGCGAAGGCGTCGATTGCGCCGCCGGTGAGCAGCAGAGCGAGCGGCACGATCGCGCCGAGCTGGTAGAGCTGCTTCCCGGCGGGCTCGAGCACCGCGCGCGCCTGCGGCGCCAGATCGGCTGAGACGCGCCCGCGATACACCGACCACGCGACTCCGCGTGCGACCACGGCGAGCGCGAGCGTGCCTCCTGCGACGGTCGGGATGCCCAAACCGGCGAGCGCGGAGAAAATCAGAAACAGGCCCGCGCCCTCGGCGATGGCGGTCCAGAAGATGAGCCAGGTGATGGTCGGTTCGCGCCAGGCAGGGATCCCTTTCGAGGCGCGCAGGATGCGGCCCTGGGAATAGACGAATCCCAGCGCCGCGACTGCCGCGCCCGCCGCGAAACGCGGAGATTCCAGCACGATCGCCGCCAGCCCGCAGCCGAACAGCAGCGCAGCGACGAACGACTCGCGCGTCATCCACGACGTGAACGGATTGAAGAAAACGTGCACCGCGCGCAGCTTGCGACCGATCTCCATCCACACCGATGCAAGGCCGGCGGCGACGAGCGCGAGACCCAGCAGCATGGCGGCCTCGCCCACGCGCGGCGGGAGCGCAACGATCGCGGACAAGAGGATGAAGCCGCCGCCAGTCCCGCCGAAAATGAAGTTGAGCGCGGCGCGCTGGTCCCAATGCAGCTGGAGCCAGGGTCGAGGTCCGTAGCTCATCGCACACCGCCTCCGCGCTCGTAGCCTTCCTTTGCCGCCTTGTCCCACAAGTAGTAGAAGCCGGGGTCGGTCCCGAGCTCTTCGTGCATGCGGAAGTGCTCGTTTTCCTCAAGCAGCCTGCTTACATTGCTTTCCGGATCCTCCCTGTCGCCGAAGTGCAGCGCGCCGGCGATGCAGCTGTTGACGCAGGCCGGCGTGGCTTCCGGATCGACTCCGGGTGTCAGGCCCTTGGCGAGCCCCGCGTCGACCCGGTCGCTGCAGAAAGTGCACTTGGTCGCGACGCCGATGCGCTTCCAATCGAAGGTCTTCGCTTCGTTTTCCATCGGCGCGTCGCCGTAGGCGAAGCTCGGCTTGTCGATCTTGTAGCGCGCCTGGTACGGGCAGGCGACCGCGCAATAGCCACAGCCGATGCACAGGTCGTAGTCGATGGTGACGATGCCGTCGGCGCGCTTGCGCGTGGCCGTGGACGGGCACACATGCATGCACGGCGGATCGGCGCAGTGCATGCAGCCCACCGGAACGAACACGCGCTTCACCTCCGGATACTCGCCGACCTCCATGTCGAGCACACGCCGCCACTGCACCTCGGGCGGCGTCGCGTTGGTGTGCTTGCACGCCGCCGTGCAGGTCTGGCAGCCGACGCAGCGCCTGAGGTCGGCGATCATGATCCAGCGTTTTGTCATCGCGCCTTCCTCACGCTGACCCGCACGATATCGGCCCCCGAGCCGGTCGCATCGGTGAGATTCATCGACATCGGCACGAGCGAGTTCATGCTCGGCACGCCGAAGTCCTTGGCGTAGGGCGTCGCCCAGTGGTCGAACTGGGCGATGAGCAGCAGCGTGTCGGGGCGGATGCCCTGGCGGGGCACCGCGCGCGCACGGACGCTGGCACGAGGGGTCGCGATCTCGACGATGTCGCCCTCGGCGATGCCCAGCTCCGCGGCCCGGCCCGCATTGATGATCACCCCGCCGTGGCCGGCGACGTTCCCCGCGACCTCGTGGATGATCTGCATGCCGACGTTGCCCCCCCAGGCGTATTGCATGCTGCGCGAGGTGAGCAGCCAGAAAGGAAAGTCCTCCAGCTTCCCGCCGATGCGCGCGAGCTCGTCTTCCCAAAGCTTCGGAAATTCCTTCCACGCCGGCAGTGCCTGGTATTCGGCCAGCTGCTTGTTCCACCACTGCATGCCGTTTTCGTGCATGCGGCGCTCCAGCTGCTTGCCAACGCGCCACAGCCGCTCCTGGTAAGGAAGCTCGAAGCGCAATCCTTTCTCCGCGAGCGTCGGATACAGATACCAGTCGGACTGCGGGAAGGGCTTGGTACGAAGGCCGTGCTCCTTCCACCAGTCGAGGCCGTGCGTCTCGTTGCCGTCGGTCAGCTCCGCGCTCGCCGCGCGGCAGACTGCGTCCCAGATTTCGTCGCGCGTGTAAGCGCGCTTTGGGTCGAGCGAGAAATCCCATCCCTTGCCCGTGAGCTTCACGCCCGCGGTGCCGCGGTTGATCGAATCGTTGTAGCGCTCGAGAAGCCCGGTGCGGCGCGCGAGTTCCGTGGCGATGTCGGTGAAGTCCTTCGCATCGACGCGCGGCTCGACGACCGGCTGGCGCAAGGCAAAGCCCTCGTGCTTCCAGAACTGCTCGATGTATTTCGACCCGCCTATGCGGATGAGCTGGAGGCTCTCCAGGTCCATCTGGTCGGGAAGGAGGACGTCGGCGAAGTGATTGGTTTCGTCCAGCGTATAGGCCATGGCCACGACGAAGGGGAAACTCGCCATGCGCTCGGCGAGTTTCTTCGTGTCCCAGAAGGAGATCGCAGGGTTGGTGCGATACACGAACCACAGCTCGGGATACGTGACGCGCGGCAGCCCCGGAGGCGTCTCGCCGAGGAACATCCAGGAAAAATGCGTCGGTCCGAGCGCCTGGCTCCACGGGCCGTCGGCGGCGAGCGGCACCAGGCTGCGGTAGGCGTTGCGGATATTCGGCTTCGCGCTCCAGTGTTCCTTGTCGGTCGGATTGAGCGGATAGGCCATGAAGCCATCGGGCCCGGGCTTGACGCTTTCGTGCCGCTCGGAGAGCGGTCGGTTGAGACGCACGGTCGTGCCGAGCGTGCCGCCGGGCACCTCGAGCGCGCCGACCAGCGCCGCGAGCATCGTGCGCGCCCAGCAGCACTCGAAGCCGCCCCAGCCGTTATTGACGGTCTTGCCGAGCGCCACCGCGACGGGACGGAAGGGAAGCGTTTTGCCGTCGATCACGATGGTCTCGCCGATATGCGCGTGATCGAGATATTCGGCGGCGACGCGCCGCATGGTCGCCGCCGGGACGTCGCAGATTCCACTCGCCCACTCGGGCGTGTAGGGCTTCATGTGCGCGAGGAGTTTCGCGAATGCGGGTTCGCCTTCGAGTCTGCCTTGCGCGAGGATTTCGTCGTCGGCGCCGGTCTCGATCGCGTCGACCGTGTAACGGCCTTCGAGCGCCGGTTCGATGTCAGGCGTGTCGTACGCCGCTGCGGCGTTGCGCTTCACATCCCACAACAGCGGCTTGTGCGTCGCGGATTCGCGCAGGTAGAAGCCGTTCGGACCGACGAGATAGGGCGACGAGGTGTGATCGCGCAGGAACGGGACATCGAGCCGGTCGCGTACATTTTCGTGCAGCATCACATGGATCAGCGCGTAGAGAAACGCCGGATCGGTCTTCGGCTTGATCGGCACCCACTCGGCCGAGCAGGCGCCGGTGATGGAGAGATGCGGCTCGACCTGCACGCGCTTCATTCCGCGGATGCGCGCGTCGGCATGCCGCCACACGCCGACCACGCCGCCCGAGGCTTCGGTGTTCGCGCCGCAGGAGATGACGTATTCGCACAGCGGCGTGTCCGGCGATACGGTGAACGCGCGATGCCAGAACTCGCCGTAGAGATGCTCCGAGTGCGTGCACTTCACGCCCTGGCCCGAGCCGAAGCCCATGTCGATCGGACCCCACGCACCAAGGAAGGCCGGGAACGTACCCATGTACGACTGCGGCGTGCCGCCGCCGCCGAAGCTCACCGCGACGCGGGGGTAGCCCGACTCGTCCGTCAATCCCTTCGCGCGGATCTCGAGAAGCTTCGCCGCGATCGTTTCGAACGCCTCGTCCCAGGAGATTGGCACGAAGCCCGGGTCCTGGTCGCGGCCTTTCTTCGGATTGGTACGCTTCATCGGCGAGCGCACGCGGTTCGGGTTGTAGAGCTTCTGCACCAGGCCGTAGGCCTTGACGCAGACCTTGCCGCCACCCGGATGCACGGAGGCCGCCGCGAAATTGGGCTCGACCTCGGTGGCGACGCCGTCGCGCACGGTGACGGTGAGCAGATCGGGACCGGCGACGCACTGATAGCAGTAGGTCGCGGCCTTGGTCACTTTGGCGGCGGGACGGCCGGGCGCGTTCATGGCGGTCGCCTCACAAGCCGAGGTAGGCCTGCTGCACCTGCTCGTCTTCGAGCAGCCGCGCGCCGGCTCCGGAATGCACGATGCGGCCGGTTTCGAGCACGTAGCCCCGGTCGGCGGTCGAAAGCGCGGCGTGCGCGTTCTGATCGACCAGGAAAATCGTGGTTCCGGCAGCCTTGAGCGCGCGTATGGTGGCGAATATCTCATCGACGAGCCGGGGAGCCAGCCCCATGCTCGGCTCATCCAGCAGCAGCAGCCGCGGCCGCGCCATCATCGCGCGGCCTATCGCGAGCATCTGCTGCTGCCCGCCGGAAAGCGTTCCCGCGGGCAGGCTGCGCCGCTCCTTCAGCGCCGGGAACATGGCGTATACGCCCTCGAGCGCCGACTCGCTCTCGGCGCGGGTTCGCGTGTAACCGCCGAGCCGCAGATTGTCCTCGACCGAAAGCGGTGCGAACACGAGGCGCCCTTCAGGAACCTGCACGATACCGAGCCGTACGCGCCGATCGGATGATGCGCGCGTGATGTCCTCGCCGCGAAACAGGACCTGCCCGGCGCTCACGCGCTGCACGCCCGACAGGGCGCGCAGCAACGTGGTCTTGCCGGCGCCGTTAGCGCCCACGAGCGCAACCAGCTCGCCCTCGGCGATGCGCAGGTCGATGCCTTTCAGCGCCGGTATGCGGCCGTAATGGCTTTCGAGGGCGCGGATTTCGAGCATGTCAGTGCACCGTTGCTGCGGCGCTCCCAAGGTATGCCTCAATGACGCGCGGGTTCCGCCGCACCTCTTCGGCGGCGCCTTCGGCGAGCTTGCGGCCGTAATCGAGCACCAGCACCTGGTCCGATACGCCCATCACCAGGCGCATGTTGTGCTCCACCAGCACGACGGTGTGGCCGCGCGAGGCAAGCTTGCCGATGAGCTCGCCGATCTCCCGCATCTCGGCCGCATTGAGCCCTGCCGCGGGCTCATCGAGCAGCAGCATGCGCGGCTCGGTCGCGAGCGCGCGCGCGATCTCGAGCCGCTTGAGCGCTCCGTAGGGCATTGCCTCGGCGCGCGCGTCCAACCACTCGGCGAGGCCGACGAAGCGCATCAGCTCCGCCGCTTCCTCGCGGCAGGCGCGCTCGGCGCGCGCCAGCGCTGGCGTGCGGAGCAACGCCGTCACGAGGCTGCATCGCTCGCGGCCGTAGCGCCCGACCATTACGTTTTCCAGCGCGCTCATGTTGAAGAACACCTGCAGATTCTGGAATGTGCGCGCCACTCCCGCCGCAGCGAATTCGTGTGGTGCGCGCCCGGTGAGGTCGGCGTCGCCAAGGAAGATGCGGCCGCCCGAAGGGGCGTAAATCCCGGTGAGCAGATTCAGCAAGGTCGTCTTTCCCGCGCCGTTGGGGCCGATGATCGAGTACACCATGCCGGGCGAGATCGCGAAGCTCAGGTTCTCCACGGCGCACAAGCCTCCGAATTCCTTGGATAGTCCCTCGGTTCGAAGCAAGCTCATCGGACCGCCTTGCGCGCGCGCGCCGCGCCGGCCGCCGTTCCGACAAGCCCGCCGATGCTTGGAACCAGGCCCTTCGGCATGAAAATCATGGTGCCCATCATGATTGCCCCGAGAGCGACCATCTCATAGTCCTTGAACACGGTCAGAAGCTGTGGCAGCGTTGTCAGCACGGCGGCGCCCACCACGGCGCCGTAGGTCGAAGCCATGCCGCCGAACACCACCATGGTCACCAGTTCGATGGAGTGGAGGAACGTCAGCTTAGAGGGCGTGATGAACCCGGAATAGTGCGCAAAGAGGCTCCCCGCCACGGAGGCAAACACCGCCGAAATCACGAATACCAGCACCTTGTGCCTTGCGCTGTCGATCCCCGATACTTCCGCGGCGACTTCCGACCCGGAAAGCGCGCGCAAAGCCCGTCCCGTGGGCGATTCGATCAGATTCAGCGTCAACCACACCGCGACCACCAGAAGGGAGCCCACAACGCAATACCAGGCGCCTTCGCCCGACAGCGTCCCGCCGAACAGCTTGAAAGGCGGCACCGGCATGCCGTCCGGCCCGCCGGTCCAGCGGTCCTCGGTGGCGGCCACGATCGACACGATCACGCCCATGCCGAGCGTCGCCATCGCGAGGTAGTGACCGCGTAGTCTCAGGATGGGTCGGCCGATGACGTAGGCGAGCAGCGCGACCGCGATCGTCGCAACCGCAAGCGCGGCGAGCGGCGGCCAGTCGAAGCGCGCCGACAGGATCGCCGAGCCGTAGGCACCGAGGCCGAAGAACCCGGCGTGCCCAAGGCTGATCTGGCCGGCGTAACCGATCAACAGGTTCAGCCCGACGCATACGATCGCATTCAGTCCGACCAGGATTGCGACCTCGTAGAAGTAATTGTTGCTGAGCACGAGCGGCAGCGCGGCGATGACCGCGACGAGAGCGAGAAGCCCTCCGCAGCGGGGGGAGGCGAGCCGCGACATCATTCACACACGCTCGGCAGCGCGGCTGCCGAGGATCCCGGTGGGCCTGAAGAACAGCACCGCCAGCATCAGCACGAAGGCAATCACGTCCTTGTAGGCCGAGGACAGGTAGCCGGCCGACAGCGTCTCGGCGATCCCGAGCACCAGGCCCCCGAGCACGGCGCCCGGCCCGCTGCCCAAGCCGCCGAGCACGGCCGCAGCGAACCCTTTGAGACCCAGCATAATGCCGACATCCCAGGCGGTCAGCGTGATCGGCGTGATAAGGATTCCAGCAACGGCGCCGAGCGCGCCCGAAAGGCCGAATGATATGAGCAGCACCCGGCGCACGTTGATGCCGACGAGCTGCGCCGCCACGCGCTGGTTCGAGGTGGCGAGCATTGCCTTGCCGAGCAGCGTGCGCCCGAAGAACCACGATAGCGCCAGCACGATCGCGAGCGTCACCCCTAGCACCCAAAGGCTTTGCGGCAGCAATGCCGCACCGGCGATCTCGATCGGCGTGCTCCCGGAGAAGGGCGCGATCGTATGCAGCTTCTTGTCCCATACGAGCGTGGCAAGCCCGCGCAGCAGGATCGAAGCGCCGATGGTGATGATGATGAGCGTCACGACCGGCGCGCCCCGCGCCGGCTCGACCGCGAATTTCTCCAGCGCAAGGCCCACCAGCGCCGCGACCAGCACTGCCGCGGCCATCGCCGCCGGCACCGGCAATCCCGTCCCCGTCAGCGACACGGTCGTCATGCCGCCGATCATCACGAATTCGCCCTGGGCGAAATTGATGACGTGGCTCGCGTTGAAGATGATCGAGAAGCCAAGCGCCACCAGCGCGTAGATCGCGCCGATGGTGACCCCGCTCAGCAGGTATTGCGCGAGCTGGGCGCTCATTCTCTGCTCCAAAGTGCGGCGCGGGAGTTGCCCGCGCGCTATTTCACAAGGGTCCAGTCGCCATTTCGGACTTCCAGCATCCGGAAAGCCGTGAGGTCGAGGCCCATGTGGTCCTGCGAGGACATGTTCACCGCGCCCGCCGTCCCCATGTAGCTGTGTGTTGCTTCCAGAGCGTCGCGCACCTTCGCCTTGTCGGTGGAGCCGGCCCGCTTCATCGCCTCGACCGCGAGCATCAGGCCGTCGTAGGCATGACCGCCGAAGGTCGACACCTCGGACTTGAAACGGCCTTCGTATTCGCGCTTGTAGCCGACCACCACCTTCTTCTGCGGGTCGCTGTCGGCGAGGCTCTCGGCCACGAGCAGCGCGGCGGCCGGAAGGCGCACGCCCTCGGCGGCTTCGCCGGAGAGCTTTACGTACTCCTTCGACGCGACGCCGTGGGACTGGTACAGGGGGACCGTCATGCCGATCTGCCGGAAGTTCTTGGTGACGATCGCCGGTCCCTGGCCGAATCCCGCGTTGAGCACGGCTTGCACGCCGGGCGTCGTGCGGATCTTGGTGAGCTGCGCAGTCATGTCGGCATCGCCTGCGCCATAAGTCTCGTCGGCGACGATGTCGATCTTGTTTTGCGCAGCTACCTTCAGGCACTCGGCGCGCATCGACTTGTCGAAGCCGCCGGCGCCGGAGATGAGGGCGATCTTGCCCACGCCCCGCGAGCGCATGTCGAGGAAGATCTTCTCGCATGCCATGCGATCTGTGTGGGGCGTCTTGAATACCCACTTCTTGACCGGCTCGATGATCACGACCGCGCCGGCGAGCGAGATGAACGGAACCCCGGCCTGCTCCACGAGCGGCACCACCGCCATGGTTTCGCCGGTTGTCGAGCCGCCGACGATCACGTCGACCTTGTCCTGCTCGATGAGCCGCCTGGCGAAAGTACGCGCCTTCTCCGCGTCGCCGGCGGAATCGTAGGCGACGAGCTGCAGCTTCCTGCCGAGAACGCCGCCGGCGGCGTTGAGTTTTTCGACGTACAGCTCAAGCGTCTTCTGTTCGGGATCGCCGAGAAACGCGGCCGGACCAGTGACCGAGAGGAACGCTCCCACTCGCACCGGCTCCTGCGCCGTCGCGATTCCGGCTCCCAGGAAGCCGGCAAGCATCGATGCAAACAATCCGCGTCCCACCGTTGTTGCGATGCCCATGCGCTTCATCGTCCACCTCCATTGTTGTTAGAGAGGCCCGACCTCCGCCTCCGGCTACGGCTCAAACAAGAAAGCTAGTACGGCGGCGAGAGGCGAACTTGATCCACATCAAGCTTCCGGCTGCGCCGGTACGCGGCGGCCTTGCGACCGCGCGAGATCCCGTATCCGGTGGCGAATTGATCCAGATCAAACCACTCCCCGTGCATTGTAGAAAGCTGAGCCGTCTATATAGGTTCATTCCAAGGAGGATCCGGGTTGTCTCGGGAGCCAAAATGTCGATGAACGCCGCCGAGACTCTGTTATCGGCGGGGGAAGACAATCGTACGGCGCTGGAGTGCTCGGACTCGCTCATCTCGTATTCGGCGTTGCGCGACGCGGTGCGCCGCGCGGCCGGCGCGTGGCGCAGCCTGGGCCTGCAGACCGGCGATCGCGTCCTCGTCTACGCGCCCGACAGCATCGACTGGGTGATCGCCTACCTGGGGGTCATCTGGGCGGGCGGCGTCGCGGTAGGCCTGAACTCGCGCCTGTTCGAAAAGGACTTGTCGGTCGTCCTCGCGGACTGCGGGGCGCGCTTCGTCCTCAGCGACCCCAGCGAAGTCGCCACGCTCCAGCGGCTGCGGGGCGACGACGCGACCGGCATGCGCATCGTCGCGCAGCCCGAAGCGCGGGCGCTCTGGAGCGCCACAGCGCCGATATCCGCCGAGCAACTCCCGGCCGATGCCCCCGCGCTGTGGTTCTACACTTCGGGCACGACGGGGCTTCCCAAGGGCGTCGTTCATGCGCAGCGCGCGGTGACGGAAACGGCGAGCTTCGCGAAGACCGTGCTGGGCCTGAACGAGCGCTCGCGGCTCTATGCTTCCTCGAAGCTATTCTTCGCCTATGCGATGGGCAACGCGCTGTGCGCCGGCCTGCGTCTGGGCGCGACCGTCATCCTGGACGGCGAGTGGCCCACGGCCGAGCGCGTCGCCCAAGTCGCGGAGCGGCACCGTCCCACGGCGTTGTTTTCGGTGCCCACGCTCTATCTGAAGCTCCTGCAGGCCGGCCTCACGGGGCAGCTTGTGCGCGCCGGCGTGAAGCATTTCGTCTCCGCAGGCGAGGCGCTTCCCGTCGCCGTGCGCAAGCTGTGGAAAGACGCGACGGGAATCGCTCCGGTCTCCGGCTATGGGGCCTCGGAAACGATCGCCCTCGTGCTGTATTGCAACGACGACAGCGGGCTGCTGTCGCCCTCGCCCCTGGTCGAGATACGCCCGCGCGCCGCAGCCGCCGAGACCGCGGAGGCGCCCCGTCGGGTCTGGCTGCGGCACCCCTGTGTTTCTCTCGGGTACTGGAAGCGGCCGGAGGCGCAGAGCGACAGCTTTGACGACGGGTGGTT
>Ga0326726_10006789_pt1 | contig 10293 bp, 9 predicted proteins | sample MHFenrmetagenome_2_FD_207603 | JGI IMG/M metagenome (GOLD analysis project Ga0326726, IMG submission 207603) | Lab enriched peat soil microbial communities from Michigan Hollow, Ithaca, NY, United States - MHF15MN | ecosystem: Environmental > Terrestrial > Soil > Wetlands > Peat | place: USA... | reverse complement strand
TCGGCCAGCTCCGGGTCCGTCATGATCGTCGCGGGGTTCGAATTGACGAGGATGACCCGGTACCCCTCGCGCTTCAACGCGCGGACGGCCTGGGTCCCGGAGTAATCGAACTCGCACGCCTGGCCGATGACGATCGGCCCCGACCCGATGACGAGGATGCTCTTGATGTCGTCGCGCTTGGGCACCGGGGCGGGAGTATAGCGGGCGCAGCGAGCCTGTAGAATGCGGCGGAGCTTGGGCCTTCGAGAACGATGATCGGCCAGACGGTTTCTCACTACCGCGTGCTTTCGAAGCTCGGCGGCGGCGGCATGGGCGTCGTGTACGAAGCCGAGGACCTGAAGCTCGGGCGCCGCGTCGCGCTGAAGTTCCTGCCCGAAGACCTGGCTCGCGACCACCACGCCCTCGAGCGCCTGCAGCGCGAGGCCCGCGCGGCCTCCTCCCTTCAACACCCCAACATCTGCACGATCTACGACGTGGACGAGCACGACGGGCGGCCATTCATCGCGATGGAGCTGCTCGAGGGCGAAACCCTCCAGGATCGGCTCGCTCCCGGGGCCCTGAAGCTCGACACCCTGCTCGACCTCGGGACGCAGATCGCCGACGCCCTCGAGACCGCCCACGCCCGCGGGATCGTGCACCGGGACATCAAGCCCGCCAACATCTTCGTGACCAGGCGAGGCCAGGTGAAGTTGCTCGACTTCGGACTGGCCAAGCGCGCGGAGGCCGTCGGCCCCGGGGCGGGCAACAGCGCCCTGCCGACCGCCATGGCCGAGGCATACCTGACGAGCCCGGGCACCGCGATCGGCACGGTCGCGTACATGTCGCCCGAGCAGGCGCGCGGCGAGGCGCTCGACGCGAGGACCGACGTCTTCTCCTGCGGAGCGGTGCTCTACGAGATGGCGACGGGGCGGCAGCCGTTCGCCGGAGGCACGACCGCCGTCATCTTTGACGCCATCCTGAACCGGGCCCCCGTCTCCCCGGCGCGACTGAACCCGGAGCTGCCGGCCGAGCTCGAACGGATCGTCAACACCGCCCTCGAGAAGGACCGCGAGCTGCGCTACCAGAGCGTGGCCGACCTGAAGACCGACCTGAAGCGCTTGAAGCGCGACTCCGAGTCGGCCGGCAGCGGGAAGACCGCCGCAGCCTCACCTGTTCCGCTGCCCGCGCGGCCCGGACGATGGAAGATTCCGGCTGCGGCGGCCGCTCTTCTCGTCGTGGCCGCTGCCGGCTGGTGGGCTGCCCATCGCGGCACGGGCGCTGCCGCCGCGCCCGGCCAGACGACCATCGCCATCCTTCCCTTCCAGAACCTGGGAGGCGACCCGTCGATCGATCACCTGCGCTTTGCGCTACCCGACGAGGTGGCCACGACGCTCTCCTACATCCCGACGCTCGCCATCCGTCCCTTCGTGGCGACGCAGAAGTACGCGAAGGGCGACGTGGACGCCCAGGCCGCCGGCCGCGACCTGCGCGTGGCCGACGTGCTGACGGGCCACTTCCAGAAAGAGGGGGACCAGCTCCGCGTCACGCTGGAGGTCGTGGACACGGAGTCGAACCGGCTCCTCTGGCGCGACACCGCGAGCGCCGCGGCCGGCGACCTCATCGGCCTGCGCGAGCAGATCTCGTCGCGGCTGCGCCAGGGACTCTTTCCGCTGGTCGGCGGCTCGGCATCCGCCGCGCACGCCGCGACCCGGCCGAAAAACCCGGAGGCCTACGATCTCTATCTGCGCAGCAAGCCTCTCAAGTTCGACCCGGATCAAAACAAGCAAGGGGTCGTCCTGCTCGAGCGCGCGGTGACGCTCGACCCCGACTTCGCCCCCGCCTGGGCCGCGCTCGGGAACCGTTACTACTACGTGGGCGGAGGCGGAAGCGGCACGGCCTATGCGCAGTCGCGCGCGGCGGTCGAACGCGCGCTGGCGCTCGACCCAAACCTCTCCGAGGCCGCGGAGTACCTCCTCAATCTCGAGACCGAGGGCGGGAACCTCGCGGGAGCCTACGATCGGTCGAAAGCCCTCCTGAACAGCCGGCCGGCGGACGCCCGGGCCCGCTTCGCCATGGCGTACGTCCTGCGGTATGCCGGACTTCTCGACGAATCGGCTCGCCAGTGCGAAGCGGCGAACGCCGCCGATCCGGGCAACCAGGAGTTCCGATCGTGCGGAAGGGTGTTTGCCGACCTTCGACAGTACGCCAGGGCAGGCGAATTCTTCGACTTCGACGCAGGCTCGGGCTGGACCCGGATGAGCCATGCGGACCTCGACCTGCGGGAAGGCAGGAACGAGGCGGCAGCCGCTCGCCTCCCGGACTCGTCGGTGGAATGGTGGATCCCGCTGATCCTCCGGACCGGATCGCAGGAAGAGCGCGATCGGACGGCCGCCGCCATCGAGTCGAAAGCGATGACCTCCCGCGACCCCGAGAACAAGTACTTCAACGCTTCGTGGCTCGCGGCCACCGGTTACCCGGCCGGCGCCCTGCGGCTGCTGCGCAAGGCGGTCGAAGCCAATTTCCTCTGCGTGCCGGCCATGGACAACAACGTGCTCTTCGATTCGATCCGCAAGGATCCCGAATTCGCGGCGATCCACGCCGAGGCCGCTCGAAGACAGAAAGAGTTCGTGGCGCATCGCGCCGCGACGCCGCGCGCATGATCGGCCAGACCGTTTCCCACTATCGCGTGCTCTCGAAGCTCGGGGGCGGAGGCATGGGCGTCGTGTACGAGGCCGAGGACCTGAAGCTCGGCCGGCGCGTCGCGTTGAAATTCCTGCCGGAGGAGCTCGGGCGCGACCCGCAGGCGCTCGAGCGACTGCGACGCGAGGCCCGTGCGGCCTCCTCCCTGCAGCACCCCAACATCTGCACGATCTACGACGTGGACGAGCACGAGGGGCGGCCCTTCATCGCCATGGAGCTGCTCGACGGCGAAACGCTGCGCGACCGCCTCGGCCCCGGCGCGCTGAAGCTCGACACGCTGCTCGACCTCGGAACCCAGATCGCCGACGCCCTCGAGACCGCGCACGCGCGCGGGATCATGCACAGGGACATCAAGCCCGCGAATATCTTCGTCACGAAGCGCGGACAGGCCAAGCTCCTCGACTTCGGTCTGGCCAAGCAGGCGGGCGAGGTCGGGGGAAGCTCCGCCGGCAACACGGCGCAGCCGACCGCGATGGCCGAAGAGCACCTGACCAGCCCCGGCACGGCGATCGGAACGGTCGCCTACATGTCGCCCGAGCAGGCGCGGGGCGAGCCGCTCGACCCGCGCACCGACGTCTTTTCCTGCGGCGCCGTGCTCTACGAGATGGCCACCGGTAGACAGCCCTTCAGCGGGAATACCTCCGCGATCATCTTCGACGCGATCCTGAACCGGGCCCCCGTTTCCCCGGTGCGCCTGAACCCGGAGCTTCCGGCCGAGCTCGAGCGGATCGTCAACACCGCCCTCGAGAAGGACCGCGACCTGCGCTACCAGAGCGCGGCGGAGCTGAAGACGGACCTGAAGCGCCTGAAGCGCGACTCCGAGTCTGGCCGCACCGGCCAGGCGGCCGCGCAGGCGCCGGCGCCGAAGCGCCCGATCGGCTGGCGCGTCCCCGCCATCGTCCCCGCGCTCATCCTCGCCGCCGGCATCGCGGGCTGGTGGGCTTCCCATCGCCGGGCGGGCAGCGCGACGACGACACTCGGCCAGACCACGATCGCCATCCTGCCATTCCAGAACCTGGGCGGCGACCCGTCGACCGACTACCTGCGCCTCGCGCTGCCCGACGAGATCGCGACGACGCTCTCCTACATCCCGACGCTCGCGATCCGCCCCTTCGCGGCCACTCAGAAGTACGCCAGGGGCGACGTCGACCCGCAGGCTGCCGGACGCGAGCTGCAAGTGTCGGACGTGCTGACGGGACACTTCCAGGTGGAAGGCGATCAGCTCCGCGTCACGCTCGAGGTCGTCGACACGCAGAGCAATCGCCTCCTCTGGCGCGACACGTCGACGGCAACCGTGAGCAACTTGATCGGCCTGCGCGAACAGATTTCCACCCGCCTGCGGCAGGGACTCTTTCCGCTGCTCGGATCCGCGTCCGGCGTCGCCGAGGCCGCGACGCGGCCGAAGAACGCGGAGGCGTACGACCTCTACCTGCGCAGCAAGCCGCTTTCGAGCGATCCCGAGCAGAACGACAAGGGCGTCGCCATGCTCGAGCGCTGCGTCGGCCTAGACCCCGATTTCGCACCGGCGTGGGCGGCCCTGTCGCTGCGGTATTACTACCAGGCGGCATACGGTCAGAGCACGCTCGGCCCGCCCGGCGACAGCAAGCTCACCCACGACCTCTACGCGCGCGCCCGTACGACCGTCCAGAGGGCGCTCTCCCTCGACCCGAACCTCGTCGAGGCCTCCCAGAACTCCATCATCTACGACACGGAGGACGGCAATCTCGCGGAAGCCGATCGCAGGGCCCGGGACCTCGTCGCCCGTCGCCCCCACGACCCCCAGGCCCGATTCGCGCTTGCCTACGTCCTGCGCTACGCGGGCCTGATGGAGGAGGCCGGCCGCGAATGCGACGTGGCCCTGGCGGCGGACCCGCATCACCGCGGGTTCCGATCCTGTGCCTTCGCGTTCGTGCCGCTCGGAAAGTACGACCGCGCGCGGGAGTACCTGCGCCTGGACGCCGGCTCGGACTGGTCGAAGGGCCGCGAGGGCAACATCCTCCAGCGCGAGGGCAAGACCGCGGCCGCCGCGGACCTCTTCGCGGCCACGGGATTCCATGCGGCGGCCGCGCTCATGCGCCCATCCACCCCGAAGGCGGAACGCGACCGGGTGAGCGCCGCCCTCGAATCCGACGCGGACACCGATCCCGACCCCGAGGACCTGTACTACTCGGGAGCCATCCTGGCCTCGACCGGCTACCCCGAGGCGGGACTGCGCTTGCTGCGCAAGGCCGTCGAGAGAAACTACCTCTCCTACCCCGCGATGGATGCGGACCCGCTCTGGGAGCCGGTGCGTAAGACACCCGAGTTCGCGGCGATCCGCGCCGAGGCGATCAAGAAACAGCAGGCGTTCGTGGCGGGGCGGGCAGCCATGGCCCGCTGAGCGACCCGGCCCGCGATTTGCGTTTACGTACGCTATAACGTACGCTTCAGTCATGACGACGAAGACCGCGACCGAGGCGCGCGCCCAGCTCTATCGGCTCCTCGACGAGACGGCGGCCACGCACCGCCCGATCCAGATCACGGGCCGCCGGAACAACGGGGTGCTCGTGTCGGAGGACGACTGGCACGCGATCGAGGAGACCCTTTACCTCCTGTCGATTCCGGGAATGCGGGAGTCCATCCGGAAAGGCCTGAAGACCCCCCTGTCGAAGGCGTCCCGGAAGCCCGGCTGGTGAGCCCCGCGGGCCCCTGGCGCCTCGTATTCACGAGTCAGGCCCAGAAGGACGCCCGCAAGCTCTCGCGCTCCGGCCTGCGGGCGAAGGCCGAGGAGATCCTCGAGATCCTCCGCAACGATCCGAGGCAGAGCCCTCCCCGGTTCGAGAAGCTGGTCGGAGACCTCGCCGGCGCCTGCTCGCGCCGGATCAACGTGCAGCACCGGCTCGTGTACCAGGTCCTCGACGACCAGCGCGTCGTCAAGGTGATCCGGATGTGGACCCATTACGAATGAGCCGAGCGGCCTGACCAGTTACTCGTAGCGCAGCGCGTCGGCGATGTCGATCCGCGAGGCGCGGCGCGCGGGCACCCACGACGCCGCGAGGATCGCGAGCGCCGCAAAGCCGACGATGGCCGCAATGTCCTGGATGCGGACGAGAAACGGGATGTAAGACACGAAGTAGATCTCGGCCACACCCGGCGGAAACGACAGCAGCCGAAACTGCGTCATCACCCGGCAGACCACCACGCCGAAGACGACACCGGCCACGACGCCCGTTCCCCCGAGCAGCGCCCCCAGGGAGAGGAAGATCTTCGGGAAGAAACCGGGCTCCGCGCCCAGGGCCGCGAGCACGCCGATGTCCCGCTTCTTCTCCTGCACCGTCATGACGAGGGTCGCGATGATGTTGAAGGTCGAGACGGCCACGATGAGCCCGATCACGATGAAGAGCGTCGTCTGCTGGATCGCGAGGGCGGAGAAGAGCCCGCCGTTCATCGAGCGCCAGTCCGACACGGAGTAGCCGTTGCCGGCCGCGGCGCCGATCGCCGACGAGGCGGCTTCGGTGTCGCGCGTCGAGTCGAGCTTGACCTCGATGACGTTGGCCTGTCCCGGCATCCGCGTGAGGCGCCGCAGCTCTTCGCGGTCGAGAAAGATCCACTCCGTGTCGTACTCGGCGAAGTTCGTCCGGAAGATCCGCCCGACCCGGAAGCGCCCGGTTCGAGGCGCGAAGCGGCCGCCCGAGGCGTCCGCGACCGAGAGCGTGATCGGGTCGCCCTCGCGCACGTCGAGGCGCCGGGCGAGCTCGGCGCCGATCGCGACGGACGCGGGAGCGTCGGGAGTGCCCCGGGTCACGGCGCGCTCCGCGTTCGGAAGGTACGCGTCGAGCTCCGAGACGCGGCGCTCGGCCGCCGCGTCGATCCCCTTCAGGACCGCGTCGGCCCCGTCCGGCGTCGCGGCGGAGGCGGCCACGCCCTGCTGGTAGATCACGGGCGCGACGGCGCGCACTCGCGACACCTTCGAGAGGCGCCCCTCGACCGCCGCCGTGTCGGCGTCGCCGCCCGGCATCATCGGGAAGAGGACGACCTCGGCGTTGGCGCCGATCAGCTTCTCGCGGATCTCGGTGCGGTATCCCGAGAGCAGGCCCATCGCGATGACGAGCGCGGCGACCCCGAGGGCGATGCCGGCGATCGAGAGCAGCGACACCGACGAGACCAGCTTCGAGGGGCGGGACTTCAGGTACCGGACCGCGACCTCGAGCGGCAGCGACTTCACGGCGTCACCGACGCGCGCGCCCCATGGCCTCGAGAAAGCCGTTGAAGAGCACGTTCGCGTCGTGCGGCCCGGGCGCCGCCTCGGGGTGGAACTGAGCCGCCAGGATCGGGAGCGTCCGGTGCCGGAATCCTTCTAGCGTGCCGTCGTTCAGGTTCCGGTGGGTTGCCTCGATCTCGGCGGGCAGCCGCCCTCCGTCCACGGCGAACCCGTGGTTCTGGGACGTAATGATGACGTGGCCGCCCTGGATGTCCTGCACCGGGTGGTTGGCGCCGCGGTGGCCGAACTTCAGCTTGAAGGTCGTCGCGCCGAGGGCGAGGCCGAGCAGCTGGTGCCCGAGGCAGATGCCAAAAATGGGCTTGCCGGTCGGGACGAGTTTTTCGAGGGTGCGGATCGGGCCCGCGAGAGCGGCGGGATCGCCCGGCCCGTTCGAGAGGAAGATGCCGTCGGGCTTGCTGTCGAGGATCTCGGCATCGCTCGCCGTGGCCGGAAAGATCTCCACGCGGCAGGATCCCGCCTGAAGAAGGCGCACGATGTTGCGCTTCATCCCGTAGTCGACGGCGGCGACCCGGAACTTCCTGCGCCCGCGTCCGCCCGCGGCGACCCGGGCCTGCTTCGGCGACACGACCAGCGCGAGGTCGCTGCCCTCCATCTGCGGCGAGGCGAGGACGCGCCGATGGAGCTCCGCCGGGTCCTCGATCTCGGTCGAGATCCCGGCCCGCATCGCGCCCTCGCTGCGGATCCGCCGCACCAGCGACCGCGTGTCGAGCCCGTGCAAGCCGGTCACGCCGTTCTCGGCGAGGTAGTCGGCCAGGCTCTCTTCCCCTCCGGTCCCGCTCCAGCGCGCGGGAAAATCGCGGGCGATGAACCCGGACACGTGGACCCGGTCCGACTCGGCCTCCTCGGCGCGCACGCCGTAGTTGCCGACGTGCGCCGCCGTCATGACGACGATCTGGCCCGAGTAGGAAGGATCCGTCAGGATCTCCTGGTAGCCGCTCATCGCCGTGTTGAAGACGAGCTCTCCGAAGGAGGTCCCGGCGCACCCGATCGCCTCGGCCCGGAAGGCGGTGCCGTCCTCGAGGACGAGGAGCCCCTTCACGCCGAGCGCCCGACGACCGGCGCCAGGCGCCGGATCTCCTCGACGAGCTCGGCGAACATCTCGGGCAGGATCGCCTGGGGCCCGTCCGACAGGGCGTGCTCGGGCTCGTGGTGGACCTCGATCAGCAGGCCGTCGGCGCCGACCGCGACCGCGGCGCGCGAGAGCGGCAGGACCTTCGAGCGCTTCCCGGTCCCGTGCGACGGGTCGACCAGGATCGGCAGGTGGGAGATCCGCTGCACGTACGGCACCGCCGAGAGGTCGAGCGTGTTGCGGGTGTGATCGGCGAAGGTCCGCACGCCGCGCTCGCAGAGAATGACCTCGTAATTTCCCTCGGCGAGCAGGTACTCGGCCGAGAGCAGCAGCTCCTCGATCGTCGCCGACATGCCCCGCTTCAGGAGCACGGGCCGGCGCAGCCTGCCGAGCCGTTTCAAGAGCGAGAAGTTCTGCATGTTGCGGGCGCCGACCTGCAGGCAATCGGCGTACTCGGCCACCACGTCCACGGTGTCGGTGTCGAGGACCTCCGTGATGATCGGCAGCCCCGTCTCGTCGCGGACGCGGGCGAGGATTTTCAACCCTTCGACGCCGAGGCCCTGGAAGGAGTACGGCGAGGTGCGCGGCTTGTACGCTCCGCCGCGGTAGAGCGTGGCGCCCCCGTCCCGGACGCGGCGGCCGATCTCGACCGCCTGGGCCTCGGACTCGACCGCGCACGGCCCCGCCACGATGGCGAGCTTCGGCCCTCCCACCGGGACCCCCCGGATCGAGACCACGGTGTTCTCGCGCTTGGACTCGCGCGACACCAGCTTGTAGGGGGCCGAGACGGGGATGACCTCGCTGACCCCGGGCAGGTTTTCGAACGCGCCGGGGTCGACCGTGCCGCGGTTGCCCGTGATGCCGATGGCGGTGCGCTGCGCGCCCGGGATCGGGTGCGCCTGCAGGCCGAGCCCTTCGACGGTGCCGACGACGCGCTGGACGTCCTCCGCGGTCGCGGCCGCGTCCATGACGATGAGCATTGGGGTGCTATCATCTTGGGCGCAGCAGACAGAGTCAAACGCCGTCCCTGCGCGGACGGAGGAGGCCTTCGCCATCGTGAAAAAGAGCCTGTTTCTGGGCGTCTTCGCGCTGGTCCTGGCGGCGGCGCCCGCCTTCGCCTACGTCATCAAGTTGAAGGACGGATCGCTCATCTTCGCCCGCGTCAAGTACACCGTGAAGGGCGACCGGGCGATCATCACGCTCGAAAACGGGACCGTCACGGCGATGAAGCTCGAGAACATCGACGTCGAGGGCTCCGACAAGTACAACCAGGAGAACTTCGGCAACGTCGTCGCCATCGACACGCCCGACAGCCGCAAGCCGACCGCCTCGCCCGAGGCGCCGGCCTCGCCGCGCCTGCAGGACTACATCAAGGAGAAAAAGCCCCGGATGGCGCTGCCCTCGCAGGTCGAGAAGCCCGCGGCCGACGGATCGGGACCCTCGTTCCAGCAGGTGGACCCGAACCTCCAGTCGGCGTTCGCGAAGGTTTTCGACGGCGCCGGCATTTCCCAGTACAAGCTGACGAACTTCCGGGGCAAGACGCGCCTGCTCGTGACGGCGAACACCGAGGAAGCCGTCTTCAACGCCCTGAACGCCGCCGCGCGCGCCCTCTCGGACCCGACGAGCCGGGGCGTCGGGACCACCATCCAGATCATCATGACGAGCTCCTCGGGCGACTCGGGCGGCACGCTCGAGATGTCCCCGGAGCAGGCGCGCCTGCTCGTCAACGGCCAGGTCTCCGCCGCGGACTTCTTCGTCAAGAACGTGGCGCTGTGAGCGAGGCGCCGCAGTCCTTCGAGCACCACGCGCGGTTCGTCCCCCCGTTTCACTTCGGGGTCCTCATGATCCTCGTCGTGAACCTGCTCTGGTCCCTGTACCAGCTCTTCAGGGCGCCTTCCTGGCCGACCGTCCTCGCGGCGCTCATGGCCTTCGCCTTCGTGGGGACGGCCCTCTACGCCCGCAACTTCGCCCTGACCGTCCAGGACCGCGTCATTCGCCTCGAGATGCGCCTGCGCCTCGAGCGGCTCCTGGCTGCGGACCTGAAGGCGCGCATTCCGGAGCTGACCGTGGAGCAGCTCATCGGACTGCGCTTTGCGGGCGACGACGAGCTGCCGACCCTCGTGCGCGAAGTGCTCGAGAAGAACATCTCCAACCGGAAAGACATCAAGCGCCGCGTCAAGAACTGGCAAGCGGACAACCTCAGAGCCTAGCCGGCGCCGGCGGACCGGGGTCACGCCGGCGGACCGGGGTCAGGTCTGCATTTTCCAGGCCGGGGTCAGGTCTG
>Ga0326726_10006788_pt1 | contig 10294 bp, 1 predicted proteins | sample MHFenrmetagenome_2_FD_207603 | JGI IMG/M metagenome (GOLD analysis project Ga0326726, IMG submission 207603) | Lab enriched peat soil microbial communities from Michigan Hollow, Ithaca, NY, United States - MHF15MN | ecosystem: Environmental > Terrestrial > Soil > Wetlands > Peat | place: USA... | reverse complement strand
CTTCTTGAGGACCGTCATAGCCGCGTCCAAGATCTTGGCGTCCGTGACGCGAACTGTCTTGACATTGTAGAGGGGGCCCAGGGTCCAGCCGGTGTCATCGTACGGGCGCGGGTCCTGGGGATTGTAATACTGCGTGTCGAGAAGCATGTCGGCGCAACGGCTGTACGGCTGGTCCATCCGGACGACGTAGCTCCCTTGGGGGTACTTGTCCTTGCCGACGGCCAATTCAGCGTTGGCGACGTGGACCTCGACGCCGTCCTTCCGGAGCAGGTTGACGAGCCGGGCAGCGGCCAGCGGGCGTTTCGTGTCGGACGGGATGACGTAGGCCGCGGGGCCTTCGGTTTTCGCCTTGGCCACGGCGCGCTTGCTCTTGAGATAGAAGTTATCCAGGAATTTGTCTTTGTTCGCCGCGACGTACTTGAACGACAGGAGGAGGGCGCTCTCCATCATGTTCGTGTTGTTTCGAAAAGACCATTTAACCACATTGAGGGGCGGGTTGGGCCGGTACCAGGCCCGGTTCGATTCGGCGCCGACCGTCCGGGTCAGCGTGTCCGCGCCCGTGCCCCCGAAGGTCTCGTAGAACCGGCCGACGGAGTTGTGGAAAAGGGCGACGAAAAAGCCGTAGTTGGCGGCCCAGCCGTCGAAGAAGCCGTGCGTCCAGACGCCCGGCACGCCGCGCCGGTTCATGCCCCCGATTTCGTTGTCGGCGAGCTCCTGCCACTCGTCCATCGTGATAGGGTCGAGCCAGGCGTTGTAGGGTCCGGTCCCCGTCGAGACGTAGAGATAGGGCACGGATTCGTGGAGGTCGTGCATGATGATGGGATGCCACTCGAAATACGTCTTGAGGAGGTTCTCGGTGAGCTTGAGCCCCAGGCCGATGGCATCGCGATTATCGTCGTGAAGGACGTATTTCCCCCAGTAAACCGGGGGGATGGTCTTCTTGTCCTTGTTTTCTTTTTTATATAGATAGGAATCCACCGATTTGTCCCAGCCGTCCACTTCGAGGATCGGGGTCATGAGGACGACCATGTTCCGACGGATCGCCTGGACCGTGTCCGTGTCCTCGACGGCCAGGCGGTAGGCCAGTTCCATCATCATCTCCGGGGAGCCGCATTCCGTGGAATGGAGGCCGCCCGTGATCCAGTAGATGGGGAGGCCGTCGGCGATGAGCTTTCTTGCGTCCTCGTCCTTGAGGCCGCGCGGGTCGGCCAGGCGGGACATGGTGTCCTTGAGGCGGGCAAGCCGGGCCAGGTTCTCCTCCGAGGAGACGGCGACGGTGATCATTTCGCGGCCTTCGTCGGTCGGGCCGGCTGTGAAGACCTGGACGCGGGGCGTCGCCGCGCCCAAGGCCCGGAAGTACTTATAGATATCGGCCGAACGGTCCAGGATGTCGGGCGCGCCGATGATATGGCCCAGGACCTTAAGCGGCGAAGGCACCGTCACGGACGCGGGCAGGTGGTCGACGAACTCGGTCAGGAAGAATTTCTCCGTCGTATACTCCAGGATCTTGGCCGTGTAATCCTTATCGACAGTCTGGCAGGGCTGGGGGGACGGGGCCTGGGGCGAGGCGACGGCGACGAGCGTCAAGGCCAATGAAAGGATAATGACGGGATAGCGCGGGCTGAGGCGGAAGGACATGGGCGGACCTCCTCTTTGAAGGCGGATCAAAATCGGACGGATTATACTACGAATCCGTGGCGGCGGAGTTCGAAAAGATAAGAATTGGGGTCGGGCCTCAGTATCTTATATAAATTAAATATGTTAGCGGTTTTTGAATGCCCGTTTTTAGCCTTAAGTATCGTTTTTCGGCGCTGAAAATGGCAACTTAAAATGGGTGTTTTGCCCCCCAACGTGAGATTGACCGTGGTTTAAATGGCGCGTTGACTTGAATTATTCGCATGTGGTATATAGATGCCACATCGGGGCAGCGCTTACCAAGCCTGGAAAAGGTGTCCTGAGTGGGGGAAACGAAGGCTCTTTGGGGACCATGAAATCCTGGGCGTAGACCATGCTGAGCGCCGGCGACCGGATCCAGCGGTACGAGATCATTCAACTCCTCGGCAAGGGCGGCATGGGCGAGGTCTATTTGGCGCTCGACACCGCCCTCGGCCGCCGCGTCGCCCTGAAGTTCCTGCCGAGCGAACTCGAAAACGACCCGAAGATGCGCGAGCGCTTCATCCGGGAGGCCAAATCGGCCGCCTCCCTCGACCATCCCTTCATTTGCAAGATCTATGAATCGGGGGCCCACGAGGGCAAAGCCTTCATCGCCATGGAGTATATCGAAGGCGAGACCCTCATGGACCGGATGAAGCAGGAGCCCGTGCCGTTGCGGGACGCCATTCGCATCACCCTGGAGATCGGCGAAGCGCTCGAGAACGCCCACAAGGCAGGGATCGTTCACCGGGACCTTAAGCCCGCAAACATCATGATTAGTTCCCAGGGGCACACCAAGGTCATGGATTTCGGGCTGGCCAAGCGTTTTCATCCGGCGGCAGGCGCTCAGGACAAAACCAAGACCGTAACCCAGGCTTCGATCACCGAGAGCGGTGCCATTGCGGGTACCATCTCTTACATGTCGCCGGAGCAAGCCAAGGGGCTCGACCTCGATGCCCGCAGCGATATTTTCTCTCTGGGGATCATCCTTTACGAGATGCTTACGGGGAAAAACCCCTTTGCCAAGCCCAGCCCTGTCGAAACACTGACGTCCATTCTGAGGGACGCGGCGCCGCCCCCCCATATCACCCCGAAATCCGTGAACCCAATCCTCAATCCCATTTTGCGCAAGGCCCTGGCCAAGAATCCGGAAGACCGGTATCAAAATATCGTCGACTTCGTCGCGGATCTGCGGAACGCCCAGCGGGAGACCGCCGGAGGGGGCGGCTGGGCGCGGCGGCTGGGGCCGGTCGTCGGCGCGGCCGTCGTCATCATCGTGGTTGCGGTTTTCGTCAACAATAAATACTGCCGGCCCGGGACCGGAACTGGCGCCAAGCCGGAGCCCAAGTCCGTGTCCGTCCTCATCGCCGACGTGACCAACCAGACCGGCGACCCGATGCTCGACGGCGTGCTGGAACAACTCCTGGGCATCAGCCTGGGCGGCACGGAGAACGTCTCTCTGTTCGAGAGGAAATCGGCCATCGCCCTGATCAACCGGCTGGACCCGAAATCGGGAGGCCGGCTGACCGAGGAGCGAGCCCGCCTAGTCTGCCGCCGGGAAAACATCAACGCCATCATCAGCGCCTCGATCGCGCACGAGGGCGGCGCTTACTCGATCAAGGCCGAGGCCGTGGACGCCGTGACGGGCAAGACCCTGGCCGAGGCGGGCCAATCCATCAAGAACAAAAAAGATATCCTCAAGGCCGCGGACTATCTCTCGGCCAAGCTGCGCGCCGGCCTCGGCGTCATCCCGAAGGGCTCCTCCGAGGCCTTGATCAAGGAAACCTTCACCACGACGTCGATCGAGGCCATGAAGGAATACGCCGATGGCCAGAGGTTCGCCGCGCTGGGCCAGAAAAAAGAGGCGGTCGCCGCTTATTTGCGCGCGGTCGACTACGACCCGAATTTCGGCCGGGCGTTCGCGGGCCTGGCCGCCTCCTACTACAATATGGGCCAGCGCCAACTGGCGGAAAAATACTACAAGGAAGCCCTCGACCGGATCGACCAGATGACCGATCTCGAAAAGCACCGGACGAGAGGCGGCTATTACCTCTTCAAATCGAATTTCAAGCGGGCGGCCGAAGAATACGGAGCCCTCGTCAAAATCAACGCAAATGTCGATGCCGGGCACGGGAACCTCGCCACGGCCTATTTTATGGGCTACAAAATGCCCGAGGCCTACGAGGAGGGCTTGAAAGCCGTGGAATTCAACCCCGACAGCCTGGATTGTCACTACAACCAGAGCTGGTATGCACTGGCCGCCGGGAAATTCGACAAAGCCCGGGAAGAGGTGCGCAGGACATTGGCCATCGAACCGAAGTACGAGAAGGCGTTCCTCGTGCTCGCCTTGGTCGAACTCGCGGAAGGGCGGCCGGCGGAGACGACAAGGAACTACGAGCAACTCAGGAAATTGGGGCCCGCGGGAGAGTCTTATGCGGCCACAGGGATGGCCGACCTGGCCGTTTATGAAGGCCGCATCGAGGAGGCCATCGGCGTCCTCAAGAAATCCATCGCCGTGGATATCGGGATCAAATCGAACTATCTGGCAGCCGACAAACTCCTCGTGCTGGCCCAGGCCTATCTCCTGCAGGGGAAAAGAGCGCAAGCGGCGGAGGCGGCGGCGAAGGCTCTCAAGCAGTACAATCCTGAGGAGTTACTGTTCGTCGCGGCGCAAATCTATATCGATGCCGGCCAGGAGGAATTGGCCCAGGCGATCGCCGGCGAATTGGGCAAGAAAGTTCAGGATGTTCACCTGGCTTACGCAAGACTGCTGGGAGGTTACTTATCACTCAAAAGAGGGGATACGGCCAACGCCGTGAAGCTGTTCGATGAAGCCCAAGGCTCCGTGGACACATGGTTGGGCCGGCTTGCCTTGGGGCGGGCGTATCTGGAGGCCGGGGCGTTCGCGGAGGCCGTCGCCGAATTCGAAAAATGCGAGGCGCGGAAGGGCGAGGCGCTGTCTGTGTTTTTAAACGATCTTCCCACGGTCCGGTACTTGAATTCGCTCGATTATTACATGGGACGAGCCCAGGAGGGGCAGGGCAAGAGCGCGGCGGCCAAGGAAGCCTACCAGAAGTTCTTGAAAACAAAGGCGAATGCGGACGCGGGGCAGGCGATGGTCGAGGACGCCCGGAAGCGGCTAAGCGCTCTGTAAAAGCTTAGGCAGATCTGTTTAATCTTTCTTAGAAACTTCTCCTATTCTGTTTACTTTTTCCGGAATTTCTGGATTCGGTGGTTACTCTCTTCTGCCACATAGACATTTCCAGAGCTGTCGACCGCTATTCCAGATGGATGAAAAAACTGACCATCTTCACTCCCACTGCTTCCCCACTTGGTCACAAAACTGCCAGCTGAGCTGAATTTCTGGATGCGATCATTAAAAGTATCTGCAACATAAACATTTCCGGAGATGTCGACCGCTATTCCAAACGGAGATTCAAACTGGCCGTCTCCACTCCCCTGAGTTCCCCACTTGGTCACAAATGTATAGTTAATGCCATCAATAGACGAAAATTTCTGGATTCGGTAGTTACTCTCTTCTGCCACATAGACATTTCCGGAACTGTCGACCGCTATTCCAGATGGATGATTAATCTGACCATCTGCACTCCCCTGAGTTCCCCACTTGGTCACAAATGTATAGTTAATGCCATCAGTAGACGAAAATTTTTGGATGCGATTGTTATTACAATCTACCACATAGACATACCCGGAGCTGTCGACCGCTATTCCCCATGGAGAAGAAAACTGGCTATCTCCGCTCCCGCCGCTTCCCCACTTGGTCACAAAACTACCAGTTGAGCTGAATTTCTGGATGCGGTTATTCATAGTATCTGCTACATAGACATTTCCGGAGCTGTCGACCGCTATTCCATATGGATGATTAATCTGACCATCTGCACTCCCCTGAGTTCCCCACTTGGTCACAAAACTACCAGTTGAGCTGAATTTCTGGATGCGGTTATTAGAAGTATCTGCTACATAGACATTTCCGGAGCTGTCGACCGCTATTCCATATGGATAAAAAAACTGACCATCTGCGCTCCCCTGAGCTCCCCACTTGGTCACAAATTCGTAGACATCGGGCACCTTGGGGTGAGAGCGCCAACTGGGAACCAAGTCATTGGACGTGTTATTCGTCAGGCGCGTTTGGCCTGACCCGTCGCTGTTCATGATATAGATCTCGAAAGTGAGACCACTCCCACTCGGCTCGCTCGAATATGCAATCCTGCTCCCGTCGGGAGACCAGCTCGGCGTAGAATCACTAACTGTGTTATTCGTCAGGCGCGTTTGGCCTGATCCGTCGGCATTCATGACGTAGATCTCGTCATTGCCGTCCCGATTACTTGTGAACGCAATCCGGCTCCCATCAGGCGAATAACAAGGGTACCGATCAGACGCTGTATTATTCGTCAAGCGCGTTTGGCCTGATCCGTCGGCATTCATGACATAGATCTCGGTGTTACCGTCCCGATCGCTAAAGAATGCAATCTTGCTCCCGTCGGGAGACCAGTCCGGCCATTGATCCCTCGCCGAGTTAGTCGTCAAGCGCGTTTGGCCTGATCCGTCGGCATTCATGACATAGATCTGGGTGTTACCGTCTCGCTCGCTCATGAACGCAATCTTGCTCCCGTCGGGAGACCAGCTCGGGGTCCCATCATATGCTGCGTTATTCGTCAGGCGCGTTTGGCCTGATCCGTCGGCATTCATGACATAGATCTCGACATTACCGTCTCGATCGCTAAAGAATGCAATTTTGGTGCCGCCCAATCCCCAGGACGGAGCACCATCCCATCCCGGATTATTCGTCAGGTTCGTTTGTCCTGATCCGTCGGCATTCATAATGTAAATCTCGTAGTTGCCGCTCCGATCGCTCGAAAACGCAATGAACTCCAGCTTGCTCCCGCCCCAGTAGGGTACATTGTCCGTCGCCGGGTTGCTAGTTAAGCGCAATTGTCCTGACCCGTCGGCATTCATAACATAGATCTCATAGTTACCGTCCCGGCCGCTGTGAAACGCAATCTTGCTCCCATCGCGCGAAAAACTTGGGGCAGCATCAACCGCTGGGTTGTTGGTCAGATTTATCTGACCTGATCCGTCGGCATTCATCGCGTAGATCTCCCAGTTACCGGTCCGGTTGCTAGCGAACACGATTCTGGTGCCATCCGGAGAGAAGCAGGGATTTTCATCCATCGCCGCATTATTGGTCAGGCGGATCTGCCCTGAGCCGTCAGCATTCATAATATATATCTGGTCGTTGCCGTTCCGAGCGCTATTGAACACGATCTTTGTACCGTCATGGGAGAACCTGGGAAATTCATCGACTGCCGGATCAGTGGTCAGGCGAATCTGTCCTGACCCGTCGGAATTCATGATATAGATCTCATAATTCCCCGCGTCCCGATCACTGATGAACACAACCTTGCTCCCATCGGGCGAAAAACTGGGAAAACTATCATACGCCGCATTATTGGTCAGGCGCGTCTGCCCTGATCCATCGGCATTCATGATATAGATCTCGCGGTTACCGTCCCGATTGCTCATAAATACAATCTTGCTCCCGTCAGATGATAAACAGGGGTCAGAATCATCGGCGGCGTCATTGGTCAACCGCGTTTGTCCGGCGCCATCAGCGTTCATTAAATATATCTCGTTGTTTCCATCCCTATCGCTTGAGAAAACGATGCGTCCAGCGCCTGTTTTGATGGTAAGTTGATGGGTGGCATAGCCCAAGTTTGTCCCGCCGCTCACCCATGTCGCGGTGATTGTCCGCGAGCCTCCTAAGCTATCCATATAATAGAACTGGGCAGTGCTCTGGCTCGAGAGCATCTGCACCTGGGTAATCGGGGTTGTTCCTCCTGAGTCAGAATAGAACGTGCCTATCCCCATCGTAGTTGAGGTGAGCCGGAAAATAGCATCTTGCGGGACATTAACCGGATTCCCTGAGTCATCCTGGCTCGTAATGGTGAACGCTTGAGAGATGAAGCCCCCATCCGCCGACGGAGGCCCTGTTATCGCTATTTTGCCGGCTGCTCCACCGGTGACGGCTAACACGCCGGAGTCTATTGAGGTTAGAGGAGACTTGGCGACATGAATTTGCGCACTGCCAATCAGATGGCCGGTAAATACTGCACTTTTCCCGCCTCCGGCAACTACTAGGTCGCCGTCCACAGCACCGCCGGTTTTATTAACCAGTGACCAGGAATCAGCGGCTGCATTCTCTATAAAATTCCCACCAGCGCCGCGTGAGATAGCGTAGACCGTGATGGAAGAACCACTGGGTACATTTTGAGCGGGGACAATCGCCCCAGACCCGTCGGGGGCCGTTTCCACCTGAATAATCGAAGGGACGGCTCCGGTGATCGTAAATGCGTCGGAGTCGACTTCCTTCAAACTTCCCGAATTGGCTCTCAACGCGTACCCCGTGCCGACAGTGTTGACGCTGAGGTCATCAAATGTGGCGATCCCTCCGACCGCGGCTTTGGGATTCGTGCCGCTCAATGCCGTGCCGTTCGCATTCCTAAGCGACAACGTGACGATATTCGTGGCCGTCGTAACCAGATTCCCCCATTGATCCCGCACCTCGACCCTTACCGGCGGCGTGATGACGGCACCCGCTCCCGTATTGCTCGGCCCTTGCGCAAAAGCCAGCTGGAAGGGCGCACCTCCGCCGGCGATCGACAGGCTCACCGGCCTTGTATCGTTGAGGGGGCCGTCACTGACCGTTACGGTCAGATTATAATTCCCCGGCGTCGAAGGCGCTCCAGTTATCAGGCCAGAGGAACCATCGAGGGCTAATCCGGGCGGCAGGCCGCTGACTCCCCAAGTACGAGAGCCGGTTCCGCCAAATGCCTGCAACGTCGCGCTGTAGCCGGCCCCGGCAACCCCGGCGGGCAAAACGTCCGTCGTGATAACGAGATGAGCACTGAAATCCTGAGCGTACTTGAGGATCAGGAGGTCGCTTCCGCTGGTGCCGGCGACGATGATACTCCCCAGGGGGTCAAGCGCCAGGGTTTTGGCCTGATCGTCCATGTGGTTGTTCTCGCCGTACCTCTGCGCCCAGAGTCTTGCGCCCGAGTTGCTGTACTTCAGCGTGGCGAAATCGAAGCTGCCGTCGAGGCCGACGCTGGCTCCTGTCACGTACACGCTCCCCTGAATATCCACCCCGATGCTGTAGGCGACATCCTGGTCGGTTCCCGGGGGACCGTCGTATCGCGCCGCGCCGCGGCTGTCAATCCCTCCCCCGGGAGTCCAGACGGCGTGGCCGGTGGAATCGTACTTTATCGTCGCGTAGTCGTCATAGACGTTCGAGCCGTCCGTCCGGGCGCCGCTTCTCCCCGTGACGTAGACACTGCCCCCGGGCCCGACAGCAAGGGCATTTGCGATGTCGTCGAATGCACCGCCGTGGCCATCGTAGGAGGCCGCCCACTGAATGGTTCCGGAGCTGTTGAACTTGACGGTCAGGTAGTCGGCCGCATTGGTTTCGTTTGGCCAAGCGCGCTTGTATCCGGTGACATAGATGTTGCCCGCACTGTCCAGGCGCAGGTCATTGGCATAATCATTTGTTTCGGCGCCTAGAACGCCAGCGTCATACCTCGAGTGCCAAAGTTCATTCCCCGCGCTATCGTATTTGATGATGTAAATATCATCGAGCGTGCTCCCCCCGAAGCTCGAACCGGAGACGATGATATTTCCGGCCGCATCAATGCCGATATTGTGGGCGACATCATGCCCGCCGCCATCGAATATGCGGGTCCAGGCTGATTGATACGTATGGGCGCCCGAATCATACCGGTACTTGATCGTGCAGTAATCCGGATTTCCGTTGGCGTTCCAGATCCAGCCGGTAACGTAGATATCCCCCATCGCGTCGACGGCGATGTCCGCCCCTTCGTCGGCCGGATATCCCCCGTCATATTGTCCGCTCCAGAGGATGGCTCCCGTTGCGCCATCGTATTTTACGGTGAAAATATCGGCGTCATCGATCTTACCGCTGACAAAAACGTCGCCCGTCGGGCTCACGAAGATGGCATCCCCATGGCTGTTGTTGCCCGCCGTGCCGATCAAGGGCGCCTCCCACAAACGCGTGCCGCCCCTGTCGTACTTGACGGTATAAATTTGTCCGCCGTTCGAGCCGGTCAGGTAGATACTTCCGGCTGTATCCACCGCCATGTCGCGGAGGGTTTGGACTTTCCCCGTGGAGTTCGTTTGCGCCCACTGCTCCGTGGCCGCCAGGGTGCCGTTGAAGTCCTGGGCGGCCGTGTCGGCGCCCAAGTTCGAATAAGTGCGGTTCGCCGGGACAAAGGTATAGCCGACCTGGAAGGCCTCGGTTGTCCCGGACCAGCCTGCCGGGACGGTGTCCTCATAATATCCGGGAGTTCCGTTCGCTCCGGAAACAGGAGTATTCGGCAGCCCGCGCAGAACAGCGCCGTTCAATGGATACCCGTTCTCGTCGTAAACCGTGCCGGAGATCTTGTAATGAGTTGTCGTTGAGGACGCGATCGTCAAAGTCAGCGGCCGAGCCACGGAGCCTCCTCCGGCATCTGTGACACGGACCGTGAAAGAGAAAGTTCCCGACAAAGTCGGCGTTCCGCTGATCGTTCCGCCGCTGTCAAGGCTCAGGCCGGCCGGGAGCGATCCT
>Ga0326726_10006787_pt1 | contig 10294 bp, 12 predicted proteins | sample MHFenrmetagenome_2_FD_207603 | JGI IMG/M metagenome (GOLD analysis project Ga0326726, IMG submission 207603) | Lab enriched peat soil microbial communities from Michigan Hollow, Ithaca, NY, United States - MHF15MN | ecosystem: Environmental > Terrestrial > Soil > Wetlands > Peat | place: USA... | reverse complement strand
CTACGAGGTGAAGGACCGCATCGCGACCATCACGCTCAACCGGCCCGACAAGATGAACGCCTTCACCGGGCCCATGATCGAGCGCTGGGCCGCCTCGCTGCACGAGGCCCAGCACGATCCCAACGTGAACGTGGTGGTGGTCACCGGCGCGGGCAAGGCGTTCTGCTCCGGCGGCGACGTCGGGCGCATGGGCAGTGGTGATCCCACCCCGCTCGACAACAAGAACGGCCTCTGGGAGCACATCCATCGCGTGCCCAAGACGCTCGAGGCCATGGACAAGCCGGTCATCGCCATGGTCAACGGTGTCGCGGTGGGCGCGGGCATGGGCATGTCGCTCATGTGCGACATGCGCATCGCCTCCGACGCCGCGCGCTTCTCCACCGGCTACGTGCGGGTGGGCCTGGTCCCGGGCGACGGCGACACCTACTTCCTGCCGCGTCTCATCGGCACCGCCCGCGCGCTCGAGCTCCTGTGGACCGCCGACTTCATCGAGGCGTCCAAGGCGCTGGAGCTCGGCATCGTGAACCGGGTGGTGCCGCACGACAAGCTCGCCGAGGAGACCTACGCCTTCGCCCGCCGGGTGGCGGACGGCCCGCAGGTCCCGGTGCGGATGATCAAGCGGCTCGTCTACCAGTCGATGCGCCTCGACCTGCGCACGCACCTCGACCTGGTCTCTTCCCACATGGCGGTGGTGCGCGAGACCGAGGACCACAAGGAAGGCGTGCAAGCCTTCAAGGACAAGCGCCCGCCCAAGTTCAAGGGACGGTAGCGCCTGAGTGACGTGGCGGGTGTCGGCGAGAGAATATCGGTGCCGATGGCCGCCCGGCCGGTCGAGGAGGGACAGCGGTGATCACGTGCTACCTCCGTTACACCATTGACCCCTACAAGATCGAGGTGTTCGAGCGCTACAGCCGGATGGTCCTGCCGCTGGCCTCGAAGTACGGAGGTGTGCACCACGGTGCCTTCCTGCCGCACGAGGGGCCGAACAACATCGCGGTGCACCTGTTCAGCTTTCCATCGTTGGCGGAGTACGAGCGCTACCGGACTGCCGTGCGGGAAGACGAGGTCGCGAAAGCGGCATGGCGCCTGGCGGAAGAGAGCAGGTGCATCGTGAGCTTCGAGCGGAGCTTCATGCGCCCGGTGTTCGAATGAGCCCGGACTATCGCGTGCTCTACCTGGTGATGAGGGTGATCGACAGGGCGAGCAGCACCCCCATGGCGATGTTGAACGCTCGCAGGCGGCGCCGGCTCTGGAGAACGTGCTGGACGGTGGCTCCGAACGCGAGCCAGAGAAAGCAGCTCGGCAGCGCGGCCAGCACGAACAGCCCGCCGAGCAGGGCGGACTGCACCACGGGGCTGCCGGCATCGGCGTGGAGAAAGGTTCCGGCGGCGCTCGCGGTCACGAGCCACGATTTCGGGTTGACCCACTGAAACGCCGCCGCTCCGACATAGCCGACCGGATCACCGGCCGGTGTCGATTCGAGGCGGGTGGACGTGGCGATCTTCCACGATAGCCAGAGGAGAATCGCGGCGCCGCCCCAGTTGAGGGCCTTGAGCGCCAGGGGGTGCTCGAGGACGAGGCTACCGAGCCCCAGCGGGACCAGGAACATCATGATTCCCATGCCGGTGGTAACGCCGAACAGACACGGGAGCCCGCGCAGGACGCCTGCGTTCGCGCCGGCCGCGGTCAGCATGACGTTGCTCGGCCCCGGGGTGACCGCCGCGACAAGCGCGAAGAGCAGGAATGCCACCGCTTGCTCGGTCGTCATGCGCCACCTCCACCGGATCGGGATCCTTGCGTATGCGACCTAAGGAAACCAGGTCCGGCGGCGAAGGTCTTGAACGATCGTGCGGGCAGCCGGTCGGCGGCTGGATCGCCGGCGACGGGCCGGTCGGCGGCGTCGAGCTCTTCCGCGCGTGGTTTGCCGGCGTCGCGTACCAGAAGCATCGTCACGATACCTACGCCATCGGCGTGACCGACCGTGGCGTGCAGGCGTTCGACTATCGAGGGGCGGGACGGATCAGCACGCCGGGGCAGGTCGTCGTGCTCCACCCGGACGAGATCCACGACGGCCGCGCGGGCACCGCCGACGGCTTCGGCTACCGGATCGTCTACGTGGAGCCCGCGTGCATGGCCGACGCGCTCCGGGCACTCTGCGGGCGGCCCTATCCGCTGCCGTTCGTCCGCGAGCCCGTGTCGCTGAACGGTCTCCTGGCGCGGGCGATCAGGAGAGCCTTCGAGGGCCCTCTCGAATCGCTGGCGGTCGATAGCCTCATCACCGAGCTGGCCGCAGGCTTGCTGGCCGCGGAGGGAGCCGGCGGGCGACCGGTGGCATCACGGCGCGTGGACGTCGCGGTCGTCGAGCGCGCTCGACAGTTCCTGGACGCCGAGAGAACGCGCGTCGTGCACTCCACGGAGCTGGAGGCGATCACCGGCCTGACGCGCTACGACCTGGCCCGACAGTTCCGCCTCATGTTCGGGACGAGCCCGTACCGCTACCTGCTCATGCGCCGGCTGGAGCTGGCGCGCGAGGGGATTCACCGGGAGCGCCCGCTGGCGGACGTGGCCCTCGAGGCGGGGTTCGCCGACCAGGCGCACTTCACGCGGGTGTTCAAGGCCGCGTTCGGGCTGACGCCCGCCGCGTACCGCACGCTCCGGACGCGGGGCAGGCGCTACTGGCCCCGCCCCATGGTGTAGAACTCGGGGTTGGGGCGCATGCCCGCCAGGTTCGCCATCCGGTTCGAGAGATTGAAGAAGGCGGCGACCGCCCCGATGTCCCAGATGTCGGAGTCGGTGAAGCCGTGGCCGCGCATCGCCTCGAGATCGGCCGCCTCGATGGCCGCCGAGCTGCTCGTCACCTTGACCGCGAAGTCGAGCATGGCCCGCTCCCGCGGAGTGAGGTCGGCGTGCCGGTAGTTGGCGGTGACCTGGTCGGCGAGGTGGGGCTTCTTGCTGAGGATACGGAGCGCCGCTCCGTGAGCCACCGTTCAGTAGGTACAGGCGTTGACCGCGCTCACCGCGACCACGATCATCTCGCGCTCGGCGCGCGACAGCCCGGACTCGCCCCGCATCAGCGCGTCGTAGTACTGGAAGAACGCGCGGAAGTGGTCGGGCTTCCACGCGTAGGCCAGGAACACGTTCGGGACGAAGCCGGCCTTCTTGGCGGTGGCCTCGATGACTTGGCGGATGTCCGCGGGGAGCGTGGCCAGATCGGGCACCGGGAAGCGGCTGATCGGCGCGGCAGTCATCGGATGTCCCCGTCGAACTCGCTTCCGTAGCGGAACGTGACGAACACCGCGATCATGGCGTTCTCCTTTCGCGCGATGGTGGCGCCGATCGTGACACGCGGCCGCGCCCATCTCAAGCGCTTCCTCGGGCGTGCGGGGTTGACGGGCGGTCCTCCCGGCCGCTAAGGTCGTCGGGTGAGGAGCCCCGGCCTCATCACGGCGATCATCCTGGCGCTGGGCTTCGGAAGCGCGCTCTGGATCTACCTCGCCGCCGGGCCTGCGCCCGGCGACGCCTCGGGAGACGACCCCACCGATTCCAAGCAGTACCAGCGCCAGATGGAGCTCTACGGCGGGAAGGCGAACGTGCTGGCGGCGGAGCTCCTGCGGTGGTTCGGCAGCCTGTGGCACGGCCGGCGGCTCGCGCTCACGGTGGCGTGCGCCACGGTCCTCGTCGCCGGTGGATTCTGGCTCTTGGCGGATCCGCTGCCGGCCGATCACGACGCGGGCGCCCCGCCCGGCGGCAGGCGAGGTGGATAGGGCGGGCGCGATGACGAAGCTCGAGCTGGTCGTGCGGATGGCGGACATCACCACGCTACAGGTGGACGCCATCGTCAACGCGGCCAACGAGATGCTCGCGGCCGGCGGCGGCGTGTGCGGCGCCATCCACGCCAAGGCGGGACCCGAGCTGGCCGCCGCCTGCGCCGCGCTCGGCGGCTGCCCCACCGGCGAGGCGCGCATCACTCCGGGCTTCCGCCTGCCGGCCCGGTACGTCATCCACGCCGTCGGGCCCTACTGGCGGGGCGGTACGGCCGGCGAGCCCGAGCGACTCGCCTCGGCGTATCGCGCGTCGATTCGCCTCGCCCAGGAGCACGAGCTGCGGAGCGTGGCGTTCCCGGCGATCAGCACCGGGATCTTCGGCTACCCCCTCGGGCCGGCGACCAAGATCGCGGTGGAGGCCGTGCGATCGGCAACGGCCAGGCCCGGCCCCATCCGGCAGGTGATCTTCGCCTGCTTCAGCTCCGACGTCTTCATGGCCTATCGCGACGAGGGGATCGCCGCGGGCTAGCGTGGTCGGGCCGCCTGCTTATTCAGCAGCTCGGCCCCCGCTGCCCGATGGCGTGGCAGCCCTGCTCCCGGCCTCGCCGAGATCCGATACGGTCAAACACGTAGTTCCGGTCACTTGTCCTCGGGCCATGCGGTTGGTACGGCAGTTGCTCACCTGAGCTACACGAAGGGCGGCCCGGCGCTCCAGGCCGGACCGTAGGCGACGGCGCCTGTCCAGCACGGACGGCGCCGTTTGTGTCTCGCGCACCGAGGAGCGCATGAACAAGATCGAGGAGCTGAAAGCCCGCAAGGACGGTCTCGACGTGGGCGCGGACATTCCGCGCTACGCGGAGCTCGGCCTGGATTCGATCGAGGAAGGCGACCTCGACCGCCTGAAGTGGTGGGGAGTGTTCTTCCGCAAGCAGACCCCCGGCTACTTCATGATGCGACTGCGCATCCCGAACGGGGTCACCACCGCCGCCCAGCTTCGCGCCATCGGCGGCCTCGCCAATCGCGTGGGCCGAGGGCTGGTCGACATCACGACGCGCCAGCAGGTGCAGCTCCGGTGGATCCGGATCCAGGACGTGCCGGGGATCCTCGACCGGCTGCTCGACGTCGGGCTGGTCACGCTGCAGACCGGCATGGACAACATCCGGAACATCATCGGCTGCCCGGCCTTCGGCCTCACCCCCAACGAGCTGCTCGACGCCTCGCCGGCGGCCCGGGCCTTCACCGCGATGTTCGTGGGGAACAAGGCCTACACGAACCTGCCGCGGAAGTTCAACGTCGGCATCACCGGCTGCCGCGAGAACTGCACCCACAGCGAGACCCAGGACATCGCCCTGGTGCCGGCGCTCCAGAGCGTCGGCCTGGACGAGGTGAAGGGTTTCAACGTGCTGGTGGGCGGCAAGAACGGCTCGGGCGGCTACCGGGTCGCCTCCTCGCTCGACGTGTTCGTGCGGCCGAAGGAGGCCGCGGAGATCTGCAGCGCGATCGTGCTGGTGTTCCGTGACCACGGCTCGCGCGACGCGCGCAACAAGATCCGCCTGGCCTTCCTGCTCGACGATTGGGGCGAGGCGCGGTTCCGCGAGGCGGTGGAGGCGCGGGTGGGGCGGCGGCTCGAGAAGGCCGGCGTCGACCAGCGCCTCGCCCAGTCCACCGACCACGTCGGCGTCTTCCGCCAGAAGCAGCCCGGGCTGAACTACGTGGGCCTGCTCGTCCCGGTGGGGCGCGTCACCGGTGATCAGCTCCACGAGGTGGCCCGGCTGTCCGAGGAGTACGGCACCGGCGAGACGCGGCTGACGGTGGACCAGAACGTCCTCGTGCCCCACGTGCCGGACGCCCGCCTCGGCCGGCTGACCGCCGAGCCCCTGCTCAAGGCGCTCCGCTACGATCCGCCGGGCGTGCTGCGGGGCCTGGTGAGCTGCACCGGCGTCGAGTTCTGCAACCTGGCGGTCATCGAGACCAAGAGCCGGGCCCTCGCGATCGCCCGGGGGCTCGAAGCGCGGGTGCCGGCCACCAAGGCGGTGCGGATGCACTGGTCGGGCTGCCCGGCCGGCTGCGGCAACCACACGGTGGCCGACATCGGCCTGCTCGGCACGAAGACGAAGGTCGACGGCAAGGTGGTCGACGCGGTGGACATCTTCATGGGCGGCGCCTCGGGCCCGCAGGCGAGCCAGGGCGTCAAGATGCTCGAGAGCGTGCCGTGCGACGAGCTGCCGCGGGTGCTCGAGGGGCTGATCCGCTACGGCGAGTTCGAGCGGGTGCGGCGTCAGATCCGCAACCTCCAGCCCGCGCCGGCCACCCCGGCGCCCGAGCGCGTCGAACCGCCGCCGCCGTCCACCGTGCGTCCGGACGAGATCGTCGAGGGGCGCGGCCGGACGATCAGCGTGAGCGGCACCGAGATCGCGGTCTTCAAGTGCGAGGGCCGCCTTCACGCCACCCAGAGCTGGTGTCCCCACGCGGGCACCCCGCTGGCCGCCGGCACCGTGGAGGGCGGAGCCGTGGTCTGCCCCGCCCACGGCTACCGCTTCGATCTCGGCACCGGCGCCTGCCTGACCGACCCGCAGCTCAAGCTCAAGACCTATCGGCTCGTCCCGGATGGGGCGGGCTTCACGGTGCAGGAGTAGCGTCGCGCGACGCGAGAAAGGAGCCACCGGACGATGTCGTACGTGAGACCAGACGCGGTGCTCGATCAGATGGTGCAGGCAGGGACCACCAAGGCGCGGCTCGGCGCGAGCGATCTGCTCGTGCGCGGGTTCCTCTCCGGCGCGCTGCTCGGCTTCGCCACCACGCTGGCGTTCACCGCCACGCTGCAGACCCACCTGGGCCTGGTGGGGGCGCTCGTCTTCCCGGTCGGCTTCGTGATGATCGTGCTGCTGGGCCTCGAGCTGGTGACCGGCAACTTCGCCTTGCTGCCGCTCGCGGTGCGGGAGCGGCGGATCGGCCTCGGCGAGCTCCTGGGCAACTGGGGGCTGGTCTTCGCGGGCAACCTCGCCGGCAGCCTCTTCTATGCCTGGTTGTTCACGCTCACCGTCGCGCCCGACTCCGAGATGGCCCGACAGCTGGTCGCGGTGGCCCAGGCCAAGACGCTGGGCTATGCGAAGCTGGGCGGGCACGGGGTGGCGATCGCGATCGCCAAGGCGATCCTCTGCAACTGGATGGTCACCCTGGGCGTCGTGATGGCGCTGACCTCGCAGTCTACCGGCGGGAAGATCGCCGCGATGTGGCTGCCCATCCTCACCTTCTTCGCCCAGGGCTTCGAGCACTCGGTCGTGAACATGTTCGCGATCCCGGCCGGCATGATGATGGGCGCGGAGGTGAGCGTGCGCGACTGGTGGCTCTGGAACCAGATCCCGGTGACGGTCGGCAACATCGTCGGAGGCATGCTCTTCACCGGGATGGCGCTCCAGCTGACGTATCGCAAGCGAGTGCCGCCCCCGGCGGGAGCCGCGGCCGCCGCGGCGATGCCGGGCGAGATGGTCGCCGGGGGCTGATGGCCTACTACCCGCTCTGCCTCGAGATGGCCGGCCGCCGCTGCCTGGTGGTCGGCGGAGGCCCGGTGGCCGAGCGCAAGGTGGCCGGGCTGCTCGAGGCCGGGGCGCGCCTCACCGTGGTAAGCCCCGCGGTGACGGCGCGGCTCGCAGACTGGGCGCGGGCGGAGCGGATCCGGCTGATCGGGCGCGAGTACGCGGCGAGCGACCTCGTCGGCCACTCGGTCGTCTTCGTGGCCACCGACGACGGGCGCGTGAACGCCGACGTGGCGCGGGACGCGCGCGCGGCGGGGGTCCTGGTCAACGCCGCCGACGATCCAGCGCACTGCGACTTCATTCTCCCCGCGGTGCTGAGGCGCGGGGAGCTGACGGTCGCGGTCTCCACCGGCGGAGCGAGCCCGGCGCTCGCTCGCACCGTTCGCGACGAGCTCGACGCCTATCTCGACCGGGAGGACTACGCCGCGCTTGCCCGGGTCGCGGCGGACGCCCGGCGGACCCTGCGCGACCGAGGTATGCGGGCCCCCTGGGAGCGGTGGCGGGAAGCGCTGGGCGGCGAGGTCCGTGAGCTCGTGAGAGCCGATTCGCTCGACGCCGCGCGGGAGCGCCTGCTGGATGGACTGCGCGGCTAACGGGCGCGTGGTGCTGGTGGGGGCGGGCCCCGGCGACCCCGAGCTGATCACGCGGCGGGGACTCCGCTGGCTCCAGCGCGCGGAGGTCGTGGTCTACGATCAGCTGGTGAGCCCGGCGCTCCTCGACGAGGCGCCACCGGACGCCCTGCGAGTCTTCGCCGGCAAGTCGGCGGGGAACCACTGCATGCCGCAGGCGGCCATCGACGCGCTACTCGTGCGCCACGCCCTGGCCGGGCGGCTGGTGGTCCGGCTGAAGGGCGGCGACTCCTTCGTGTTCGGGCGCGGCGGCGAGGAGGCGCGGGCCTGCATCGCCGCCGGCGTCCCCTTCGACGTGGTGCCCGGTGTGACCTCGGCGGTGGCGGTACCGGCCGCGGCCGGCATCCCGGTCACGCATCGCGGCGTCGCTTCCTCGTTCGCGGTGGTCACGGGTCACGAGGATCCGGACAAGCCAGGCGGACACGTGGACTGGGAGCGTCTCGCCGGCGCGGTGGACACCATCGTCGTCCTGATGGGGACGGCGGCACTGCCCGAGATCGTGCGGCGCCTTCTCGCCGCCGGCCGCGAGCCCGCGACGCCCGCTGCGGTGATCTGCCGAGGCACGACGGACGCCGAGGAGGTTGTGACGGGTACCCTCGCGGACATCGCGCGCCGGGCCGCGCACCTCTCCCCGCCGTGCACGATCGTGATCGGCGAGGTGGTGCGGCTCCGCTGGATGCGCCCGGGCGCAGACGTCGAGACCGCTCAGCGCGCGGAGGGAAAGCGAGGCGGCCGCTTTTCCCGGATCGCAGCCGCGCCCTCCCGCACGTCCTCGTTCATGAACGTGAGCATCTCGAGCGCGATGGACTGATCGAAGATGGGCCCGGCCATGCGCAGCCAGTTGTTCAGCGAGCGCTTGGTCCAGCGGATGGCCTGCTGGGCGCCGGTCGCCAGCTTGTCGGCCACCTCGAAGGCCTTCGGCATCAGCTCCGCGGGTGGTACGCACAGGCTCACCAGGCCGATGCGCTCGGCCTCGCGCCCATCGATGAAGTCGGAGGTGAGCAGGTAGTACTTGGCCTTGGCCATGCCGCAGAGGAGCGGCCAGACGATCGCGGCGTGATCCCCCGCCACCACGCCGAGACGCGTGTGACCGTCGGTGAAGCGCGCGGTCTCCGAGATGATGCTGATGTCGGAGAGCAGCGCCACCACCAGCCCCGCGCCCACCGCGACGCCGTTGATGGCCGACACCACCGGTTTGTCCAGGTTGATCATGTTGTAGACGATGTCGGAGGCCTCGCGGATCGTGCGGGCGATCCGCTTGGGATCGCGGCTGTTCGCCTCGACCATCTCGAGGTCGCCGCCCGCCGAGAACGCCCGGCCCGCGCCGGTGACTACCGCTACGCGCGCGTCCGGATCCGCGTCGAGGGTGAGCCAGATCTGGGTCAGCTCCCAGTGCAGCCGGTCGTTGGTGGCGTTGAGTACTTCCGGCCGGTTGATCGTGATGAGCACCACCCCGTTCGGCCGGCGCTCGAACGTGAGGTGCTGGTAGTCGCGGTAATCCATGGCAGGTCGCCTCCTGTCGGAAGTGGGATCCGCCCGGGAGGCTAGCACGTCAAGGGGCCGACGGCCCGCGGATGCAGCACGTCGAGCGCCCAGCCGACGTCGAGCCGCTCGCCGAGCCAGGCGGGACATGCCGTCCGCGCGTGGAGCCGAAGGCCCAGCGCGGCGTGCTGCGCGCACAGCGCATGAATCGGATCCGCGGCCACCGGGACCGCCGAAGGGACGTCGGGCAGCGGGCGGCCATCCGGGCGCCGGAACTCGAGCGCGCCGTGGGGCTGTCGAGAGACCCGGTAGCCTTCTTCGTGTACCGCGTGGTGATGACGGCGGCACAGCAGGACGAGGTTGCCAAGCGTGGTGGGACCCCCCTGCGCCCAGTGATGCACGTGATGGCCCTGTCCGAAGCGCACGTGACAGCCCGGGAAGCGACAGCTCCGGTCCCGATGGAGCAGCGCCCGTCGCAGGGCCGGCGGAATCGTCCGGGTCCGGGCCCCCACCTCGAGCAGCCGTCCCTCGTCGTCGTGCCGCATGACCACCCGGCTCGCGTCGCAGGCCAGGCGCCGGGACGTTTCCGCGGAAACGTGGCTCCCTTCTTCCAGCACGGATTGGCCGGGTTGCTCGGGATCCGCCAGCACCGCCGCGTCCACGTGGACCACTACCTGATAGCGCTCGCCCGGGGCTCCGGGGTCGATCTCGTGATGCAGCGCCGTCTCCGCCAGCAGGGCCAGCGCATCCGCCTGCTGCTGGGCGCGAGTTGGGGGCGCCATGGTGGGATCCGATGGCGTCGTCCCGGCCGTGACGCTCGTCCGCTGGTACAGCGTCTCGCGGGCGGCATCGAGCGCTCTGATCAGCAGGGCGCCGACCTCCG
>Ga0326726_10006786_pt1 | contig 10294 bp, 8 predicted proteins | sample MHFenrmetagenome_2_FD_207603 | JGI IMG/M metagenome (GOLD analysis project Ga0326726, IMG submission 207603) | Lab enriched peat soil microbial communities from Michigan Hollow, Ithaca, NY, United States - MHF15MN | ecosystem: Environmental > Terrestrial > Soil > Wetlands > Peat | place: USA... | reverse complement strand
ACAGACCTCGCTCGACGTGATCGGTCCCGATCAGGCCCGCGCGACCTACGGCGAGCACCTCGAGCAGGCGATCGTGAAGTGCGCCGGCGAGGCCGACTGCATCGCCAAGATCGGCGCGAAGGTCAGCGCCGCCGAGGTGATCCTCGTCGGCATCAGCGAGCTCGGCGACGTGATCCTGACGATGCAGCGCATCGATGTCGGCAACCGCACGGTGAGCGCGCGCATCGCGGACTCGTTGCCGGCGGGTTCGCCGCCGAACGACGACCAGATCGGCTACTACCTCGCGAAGCTGCTGCCACCCGGGGACTTCTTGCGCTTCGGCATCATCGACATCATCTCGAGCCAGGCCGGCGCGCTCGTCACGGTCGGCGGCGAGGACCGCGGCACCACGCCGATCCAGCCGCTGAAGCTCCACGCGCCGGCGAGCTACGAGATCCGCGTCGAGAAGCGCGGCTTCACGCCGTTCCGCACCAAGGTCGCGCTCCCCGCCGACGGCGAGATCAAGGTCGAGGCCACGCTGTCCAGGCCCGGCGGCTCGAGCTGGTACAATCACTGGTACGTGCTCGCGCTCGGTGGCGCGATCGTCGCCGGTGCTGCCGGCGGCACGATCTACTTCGCGACCCGCCCGCCACCGTCGTCGATGGTCCCCGTCGGCGGCATGTATCACTGAGCTCCGGCCCCGAGGTCATGCGTTCGTGCCCGGCTCGTCGCCGAGGCCGCGCAGCATCACGAGCGCGTCCTCGCCGTCGTCCTGGTAATAGCGCGCGCGCACGTGCACGGTCTTGAAGCCGGCGTGCTCGTACAGCGCGATCGCGGCGGTGTTCGAGCGCCGGACCTCGAGGGTGGCGAGCGCACAGCCGGTGCGCACGGCGGTGTCGAGGACGTGACGGAGCAACGCCCTCGCGATGCCCTGCCCTCGCAGCTCGGGACGTGTCGCGATCGCGAGGATGTGGAGCTCGGTGGTGACGAGCCAGTAGTTGCAGAACGCGACGATCACGCCGTCGCGCCGCGCCACGTCGACGCGCGCCCACTCGCGGCGCAGCTCGCCTTCGAACGTCTCGCGAGGCCACGGCGCGGGGAACGACTGCTTCTCGATCGCGTCGATCGCGTCGAGATCTGCGTCGGTCGCCGGCGCGATGTCGATCATGGCTTCGGAGGTTTCGGATCGACGAGCGGAAGGAGCGCCTTCCACAGCTCGGGGATCCCCTCGGCGGTCTGCGCCGAAACGGCGTACGGATCGCGCTTGAGCTTGAGCGTCTGCTTGGCCTTCATGACCTCGAGCGTGCGCTTGTGCTTCGCGAGCTTGTCGGCCTTCGTGAGCGCGACCACGATGGGGATCGCGCGCTCGGCGAGCCACGGCACGAAGTCGAGCTCTTCCTCTTCGGGGCCGCGGCGCACGTCGATGAGGAGCAGCACGCCGGCGAGCGTGGTGCGCTTCGTGAGGTACGCCTCGATGAGCGGCTTCCACGATTCGCGGGTGTCCTTGTTCACGGCGGCGTAGCCAAAGCCCGGCAGGTCGACGAGGTGAAACTTGCCGTCGACCTCGAACCAGTTGAGGAGCCGCGTGCGGCCCGGCGTACGCGACGTGCGCGCGAGCCCATCCTGGCCGACGAGCGTGTTGATGAGGCTCGACTTGCCGACATTCGAGCGCCCGACGACGGCGAGCTCCGGCAGATTCTCGGCCGGGAACTGCTCCGGCTTTTCGGCGGAGATGACGAAGCGCGCGGTGGTCTTCATGGCTTGATCGAATGAACGGGGGCGGTCGGATCGAACGTACGGCTGTTGGTGCGGCGTGCATGACAGCTCGCGCACACGGCGGCACGCGCCTTCGCGGTCGAGACGTCGGTCATGCCGAGCGCGAGCGCGACGGGACGATCGCGCATGATGTCATCCTCGGCATAGCCGGCACCGGCACCGTGACAGGCCTCGCAGCCGACCTCGACGGCGACGGTCGGGCCCGCGGGCGCTTCGCCGGTGCCGTGACACGCGAGACATCCGGTCTGCGGTCGCGCTTCGAAGCGCGCGCGCGTGCTGGCGTGCGGCGTCACTTGCCACGCCGCGAGCTCCTTCGGGTGGCAGGCGCCGCACGCCGCGGTGCCGACCCAGTCGCGGCGCGAGGCCGCGGCGACACCGCCGAGCATCGCCAGGACCAGGATCGTCTTCGTCACGTGGGGAAGCTACCCCGGCTCGCGGCGGCGTGGTAACTGGACTGCCGTGACGGCCCAGGTGATCGGGTTGACCGGCGGGATCGCGTCGGGCAAGAGCACGGTGGGGCAGCTCCTCGTCGAGCGTGGCGCGGTCGTGGTCGACGCCGACCAGCTGGCGCGCCAGATCGTGGAGCCGGGCCAGCCCGCGCTCGCCGAGCTCGTCGCGCGGTTCGGGGCCGCGATCCTCGCCCCCGATGGCACGCTCGATCGCAAGCGCCTCGGCGCGATCGCGTTTTCCGATCCGGCCGCGCGCGCGGACCTCAACCGGATCACGCACCCGCGGATCGCCGCGGCGAGCGCGCGTGCGATCGCCGAGGCGTCGGAGGCCGGCGCGCATGTCGTGTTCTACGAGGCCGCGCTGCTCGTCGAAAATCGCGCCCACGCCGGGCTCGCCGGCCTGATCGTGGTCGCCGCGTCGCCGCAGACGCAGGAGGCGCGCCTCGGCGCCCGTGATGCGATCGGCCTCGAGGAGGCGCGCGCGCGGATCGCCGCGCAGGCCCCGCTCGCCGACAAGCTCGCCGCGGCCACGTGGGTGATCCACAACGACGGCGACCTCGACCACCTCGCCTCGCAGGTCGATCAGATCGTCGCCGACATCGAAGCCAAGTACGGCTCGATCCGCGCGCCGAAGCCGCGCGGTGCGTCACCGAGCCGCGCCGACGCAGGTCGGGAGATCGCGCTCGTCACCGGCTTCCCGGCGTTCACCGCGAAGCGAATGATCGCGAAGCTGCTCGCGGCCGAACCGGAGACGAAGCTGTACGTGCTCGCCCGCGACAAGTTCGCGCCCGAAGCGGATCAGCTGCTCGACCGGCTGGGCGCTGGCGACCGTGCCGAGGTGCTCGTCGGCGACGTGTGCGACATGGACCTCGGGCTGTCGAGCGCCGAGTACCGCGCGCTGTCGAAGGAGCTGACGTGGATCCATCACCTCGCCGGCATCTACTTCATGGGCGTCGACGACGAGACCGCGCGGCGCGTGAATGTCGGCGGCACGCGGACGGTCCTCGAGCTCGCGCGGGATGCGGCCCGGCTCGAGCGCGTCGTGCACTGGTCGACCGCGATGGTCGCCGGCAATCGCAACGGCACGGTCTACGAGGATGACCTCGATGCCGGCCAGAAGTTTCACAACGCCTACGAGCGCACGAAGTACGAGGCCGAGCGCCTGGTGCGCGGCGCGATGCGCCAGCTGCCGATCACGGTCATGCGGCCATCGATCATCGTCGGCGACAGCAAGACCGGCGAGATCGACAAGCTCGATGGGCCGTACTACTTGATGGTGCTGATCGCGACGAATGCGTCGGGGCTGCGCTTGCCGCTCCTCGGCCGCGGCGACGCGCCGCTCCACCTCGTGCCGATCGACTACGTCGTCGATGCCGCGTGGCACATCGCGCGCGGCGACGGCGCCGCCGGCAAGACGTTCCACCTCGTCGATCCGAATCCGATGTCGGCGCGAGCGGTGTTCGAAGGGGTGGCCGAGCACGCGAACACCGAGAAGCCGCGCGGCTCGATCCCGCGCCCGCTCGCACGCGCCGTGCTGCGAACGCCGGGGCTCGCGCGGCTCGGGCGCGGCCCGCTCGCGTTCCTCGACATGCTCGATCACACGGTCCACTACGATCAGACCAACACCACGAACGCGCTGGCCGGCGGGACGGTGCGCTGTCCTCCCCTCGCCGACTACCTCGACGTGCTCGTGCGCCACGTCCTCGACGTCGCGCAGAAGGCCACGCCCGACGAGCACGACGACGTCCCCGATTCGCTCGCCTGACTACCGCGCGGTCGCCGCCCACAACGTGAAGCCCTGACCGAGCGTGTCGGACGCGAAGTACAACCGGCAGCCATTCGCGCTGACGAACGGATCGCCGTCGTTCCCACCGCCGTTGACGTCGGGGACGAGCTTCGGCGTGCCCCACGTAGCCGAGCTCGTCGCGCGCGTCGCGTACCACAGGTCGCTCCCACCGGCACCGCCACCGCGACTCGACGAGAACACGATCAGGAGCTCGTCCGGCGACAGCGTGGGATCGGCGTCGCCGGCACCGCTATCGAGCGCGGCGATCACGGCCGGCGCCGAGAAGTTCGCGCCGGCGTTGGGCCGGCTCGAGAACGCGATGTGTTGCGGGTTCGCGTTCGTGGGGGCGAGGTAGAGCCGGAGTAGATCGTCGGTGATCACCGGATCCTCCTGGCCATCGTCCGTGTTGACCATGTCGAGGTGGGCCTGGGTCGGCGTCGCGAACATGGCCCCGGTGTTCGGGCGCGTGGCGATCCACAGGTCGGTCCCCATGCCGTGCGAGGGCGTGCGCGTGCTCGCGACGATGAACGCGAGCTCGCTCGAGGTCATCGTGATCTTGTTGTCCTCGCCGTTCGTGCTGCTCGCGGGGGCGTAGATGGCCGGCGAGCCGAAGGTCGCGGTCACCGAGGTTCGCGTCGCGAAGTAGACATCGCTGCCGCCTTGCGCTCCGGTGCGATTCGACGAGAAGAAGATCGTCTTCTCGTTTCCGAGCAGCGACGGGTCGCGCTCGAACCCACTCGGGTCGTCGAGCTCCGCGATCCGCGTCGGCGTGTTGAATTGGATCGTCCCGTCGATCCAGCTCGGGACGCAGGTCGCCGGGGTGACCGCACCATCGGCATCGCCGAACAGGTCGGCATCGGCGTCTCCATCGGGCACGCCGCCATCGCCAGTCGCGTTGGGCTTGAACCCGCAGCCCGTCAGGACGGCGAGCGCGAGCATGAGACGGTGCACGATCCGATCGTATCACCTAGCCCGGATCGTCTTCGGTCTCTTTCTGGCGTAGCCCGGCGCGCTCGAGCAGCTTGTACAGGAACTTGCGCTCCAGCCCGGCGATGCGCGCGGCCTGCGACACGTTCCCACCTGCACGCTGCACGAGATCGCCCAGGTATTCGCGCTCGAACCGCGCGACCAGCGCATCCTTCGCCTCGTGAAACGGCCGATCGGCCTTGAACGACGGCACGTCGTCGGGCGCCGCGGCGGTCGGCCGCAGCACGAACGGCAGCGACTGGAAGTCGTCGTCGGGGCCCGCGAGCGCGACCGCGCGCGTGATCACGTTGCGCAGCTCGCGGACGTTGCCTGGCCAGTGATAGCGCTCGAGTCGCTCGAGCGCGATGCCACCGACCTGAGCCGCGAGCGCGGCCGCGCCGGCCCGCTCGAGGAACATCGCGACGAGCCTCGCGAGATCGCCCTTGCGCTGGCGCAGCGGGGGCACGTGGACCTCCACGACCGCGAGCCGGTAATAGAGATCGCCGCGAAAGCCACCGCGCGCGACCTCGCCGAACACGTCGCGGTGCGTGGCCGCGACGATGCGGACATCGTACTTCTCGCTCTTGCGGCCGCCGAGCGGCACGACCTCGCCGGCCTCGAGCATGCGGAGCAGCTTCGGCTGCAGCCCGACCGGCAGATCGCCGATCTCGTCGAGGAACAGCGTGCCACCGTGCGCGGCCGCGAATGCACCCACGCGATCCGTGGCGGCCCCGGTGAACGCACCCTTGGTGTGACCGAACAGATCGCTCTCGATCAGCGTCTCCGTCGACGCCCCGCAATCGAACACGACGAACGGCCCGGCGTTGCGTGGCGAAGAGTCGTGAACACCGCGCGCCATCAGCTCCTTGCCGGTGCCGCTCTCGCCGAGGAACAACACCGGCGCGGCCGACTTCGACGCACGCTCGAGCACCGCGAACACCTGGCGCATCGGCATCGAGTCGCCGTACAGCGCGCCGAAGTGGTCCTTCGTCGACGGCGGGATGTCGACGACCTCGTCGGCCGGCATCAGCTGGATCAGCGTCTTGCCGATGCGAAGCGCGACGCCCGGCGGTGCCACGACCTTGCCGACCGCGACGCCATCGATCACGGTGCCGTTGCGCGAGCCGAGGTCGGTGATCTGGAAGCCCTGCGCGACCGGCGCGATCGTGCAGTGGCGGCGCGACACGAACGCGTCCTTGAGCACCACGTCGCACGTCTTCTCGGTCCCGATCACCACGCCGGCGGCGGGCAAGTCGAGCTCGAGTCCGCGATCCGGACCGTCGACGACGCGAAGCTGCGCGGCATGAACACCGCCGCGTGCCGCGATCGCGTTCGTGACGCGCGTGACCAGCATTACTTGGCCAGCTCGCTCCGGATCCGCATCCGCAGCGCGTTGAGCTTGATGAAGCCCTGCGCATCGCGCTGGTCGTAGACCGAGTCCTCTTCGAACGTGACGATGTCGGGCCGGTACAGGCTCTTCGGCGCCTTGCGGCCGAGCACCGTGATCGCGCCCTTGTAGAGCTTGAGGCGCGCGGTGCCGGTGATCGCCTTCGCGATGTCGTCGATCATGCGCTGGAGCGTCTCGCGCTCGGGCGCGAACCAGAAGCCGTTGTAGACGAGCGCGGCGTAGCGCGGCATGAGGTCCTGGCGCAGCCGCAACACCTCGCGATCGAGGGTCAGCGACTCGACCGCCGCGCGGGCCGCGTGGATCACCGAGCCACCCGGCGTCTCGTAGACGCCGCGCGACTTCATGCCGACGAACCGATTCTCGACGAGGTCGACGCGCCCGACGCCGTGCTCGCCGGCGATCTGGTTGAGCTTCGCGAGCAGGTCGACCGCGCCGAGCTTCTGGCCGTCGATCGCCACCGGGTCGCCGTACTCGAAGTCGAGCTCGATCACGCGCGGCTGATCCGGCGCCTTCGACGGATCGCGCGTGCGCTGGAACATCGCCGGATCGGGCTCGCGCCACGGATCCTCGAGCACGCCGCCCTCGTAGCTCGTGTGCAGGAGGTTGCGATCGACCGAGTACGGCTTGTCGGCCGTGGCCTCGATCGGGATTCCGTACTTCTTCGTGTACTCGATCAGCTCGCGCCGCCCCTTGAACTCCCACTCGCGCCACGGCGCGATGATCTTGATGCCCGGCCGGAAGTGATACGCCGCGAGCTCGAACCGGACCTGATCGTTGCCCTTGCCCGTCGAGCCGTGCGAGATCGCGTCGGCGCCTTCCATGTCGGCCGCCTCCATGAGGCCGCGCCCGATGCACGGCCGCGCGAGCGCGGTCCCGAGCAAGTACTGACCTTCGTAGAGCGCGCCCGCACGCAACGCCGGCCACACGTAGTCGCGCACGAACTCGAGGCGCAGGTCGCGCACGACCGCCTTCTTGGCACCCACGGCGAGCGCCTTCTTGCGAGCCGCTTCGAGATCCTCGTCCTGGCCGACGTCGGCACAGAAGCAGATGATCTCGCACTTGTACTTCTCGGCGATCCATCGCACTGCGACGGAGGTGTCGAGGCCACCGGAATATGCCAGGACCACTTTCTTGACGTCGGACATGCCGGGACGCTAGCGCAGGATGCCGCGCAGGAACAGCTGGCAGAGGTGACGATACGCTTCGAGGCGCGGCATGCCCGAGACGTCCAGGATCTCGTCGATCGTCAGCGTGCCGTCGATCCGGGACAGCAGGAACGCGGCGCGGGGGCTGATCGGTGCCGACGACAGCTCGTGCAGCGGCCGCGCGAGCTGCGGCTGGCGCTCGAGATCGCCGAGGTAGTTCTGGAACACCGTCATGATCGTGTCGCGGTTGCGATGGATCAGCTTCTGCGCGAGCGCGCTGTTGGGGTCCTCGGAGAGCGCCAGATCGACCGCACACACGGCCTTGTCGAGCTCCTCCCCGCTGTTCCACGCCAGGGCGCGATCGAGCAGCGCCGTGATGCGGCGCCGCGTGCGGTCTTCCTTCGGTTCGTCGTTGGACCCTTCCGCATCGATGTCGTCGAGGATCTGGGCGCTGCGGGCGTCGATCGGATCGAACGGCAGGATGATGTCCTGGCGCGTGCCATCCTCGGCCCGCCGGCCGGCCTTCGCCGCGGCATCCGCCCGGATCGCTCGTGCATCGGACTGGCGCGTCGGCGCATCCTCGTCCGGGTAGACCGACGGCGGTCGGCCTTTCGGGCGGAGCCCGAGCTCGCGGGTCGGCACGGCGACCACGAGCGGATCGTCGTTGCGTCCCAGCGCGGTGGGCGAGGCCGGCGCGGTGGCGAGCCGCTCGTTGAGATCGCGGGTCGACGCGCTAGCCAGCGCGAGGTCCTCGGGGATGTCGCCGAGGTCGAGCGCCGGTGCCGGCGCGCGCGACGTCGGCGGCATGTCGCGCGTCACGATGCGTGCCGCCGGATCGGGTATCACCGGTGAGCCGCGCACCGGCGTGACGCGGCGCGGGCTCGGCAGCGAGTCGATCAGGTCATCATTGACGGACGCCGGCGTCTTCTGGATGGGCGGCATGCCGCGGGTGGTGCGATTGAGGTCGTTTCCGGCCTCGCCGAGCTCGAGGTCGAGCGATGCATCCTTCGGCGGCGGCGTGCTCGGCGTGCGGAGCCGGACCTCCATCCGGGCCGGGCCCTGGGTTGGCTGCACGAACCCGAGATCGCGCTTCTTGATCTCGGTCTCCATCTGCCCGAAGCCGAGCGGCGTGGCCTCGGCGCGAAACGAGCTCAGGTCGTCCATGAACTCGTTCGTGGCTTGCGAGGGCGTGCCGTCCTTGCCGTATTCGCGCGTCGAGGATTCGAAGCTCACCTCGGGCACGGGCGCGGGCGGCTCCTCGGCCTCGAGCTCGAGCGTCTGCGGCGGCAGGTCTGCCGAGATCGTGCGCGCGCCCTCGAGGTCCTTCGATCGGGTCCGCGCCTTCGTCTGCTGCGTCAGATCCCGCGTCGCCTCTTCTTCGATGAACCAGCCCTCGTCGAGCGGGTCCATGTACATCGGCGCGGCCGTGGGCTCCCCCACGCCGATCAGCGCCTCGCCTGCCACGATCTCGATGACGTACTCGGGCTCTTCGGCGATCCCGAACGGCATCCCGGCGTCGTCGAAGACCACGTTCGGCCCCGTGTCCGTCTGCAGGAGCTCGTAGTTCATGCGGACGTAGTCGACATAGCTGTTCGCCTGCGCGTTCTCCGGATCGATCGCGAGCGCCTCTTCCCACGCGAGCAGCGCACCGTCGAGGTCGCCCGCGCCGTAGCGGTTCAGCCCCTCCTCGATCAATCGATCGATGTCGGTAGCGCTCGCCACGGTTTCACCCGCGGGTCTTCGAAACAACACCGCGGAACATGTTCAGCGTCCGGTTCAGCGCTTCGGTGGCATCGGACAGCGCCGTCAGATCCTTCGCCTGGATCGACTGCTTCGTCCGCTCGACAACGGCACGCGCCTTCTTCACGGCGTCCTGACCGAAGTCCGAGCCCGCGATGATGTCGGTGACCTGCGGGAACAGCGCCTCGATCTCCTCGAGGGACTTCTCGGCCTGGTGGCGGGCCTTGTCGAACTCCTGGCCGCTCCGCACCTCGACCATGTAGTCCTTGTTCTGGTCGATCATCTTCTTGATCTCGTCCTCGGTGAGGCCCGAGGTCGCGGTCACGGTGATCGACTGCTCGAGACCGGTCTCGAGATCCTTGGCCTTCACGGACACGATGCCGTCGGCGCTGATGTGAAACTGGACCTCGACCTCGACCTCGCCACGCGGCGCGCGACGCAGTCCGGTCAGCACGAACTCGCCGAGCAGCTCGTTCTCTTCGGCGCGATCGCTCTCGCCCTGGAGCACGAGGATCTTCACCGACGTCTGGTTGTCCTTGACGGTGGTGAACACGTGCGACTCGCTCGTCGGCACGGTGGTGTTCTGCTCGATCAGTTTGTGGAAGTACCCGCCGACGATCATGATGCCCAGCGAGTGCGGCGTGACGTCGAGGAGCAGGATGTCGCTCTTCTCGTCGGTGAGGGCCGCGCCCTGGATCGACGCGCCGAGCGCGACGACCTCGTCCGGGTGAACGCCCTTGCACGGCTCGAGGCCGAAGAACTCGGCACACGCCGCCTGCACGCGCGGCATGCGCGTCATGCCGCCGACGAGGATCACGTCCTCGATCTGGTTCTTCGCGATCTCGGCTTCCTCGAGCGTGCGCGCGCAGATCTCGATCGTGCGCTCGACGAGATCCGACGTCAGCTCCTCGAGCTTGTCGCGCGACAGCATCGTCTGGAGATGCAGTGCCTCGTTGCGACCGGTCGAGATGATGAACGGCAGGTTGATCTCGGTCTCCTTGACGCTCGACAGCTCGCACTTCGCCTTCTCGGCGACGTCCTTGAG
>Ga0326726_10006785_pt1 | contig 10295 bp, 11 predicted proteins | sample MHFenrmetagenome_2_FD_207603 | JGI IMG/M metagenome (GOLD analysis project Ga0326726, IMG submission 207603) | Lab enriched peat soil microbial communities from Michigan Hollow, Ithaca, NY, United States - MHF15MN | ecosystem: Environmental > Terrestrial > Soil > Wetlands > Peat | place: USA... | reverse complement strand
TGCTTGCCGGCCTTGTGCAGGGCCTCGCCGTCGGTTCGGTACTTCTTGACGTCGGCCATCTGCTGGGCGGACAGCTTCGGGTTCTTTGCCATCGCTTCGTCGATCTTCTTCATGTCGGCGGGACAGTGGAAGGCGAACGCGGAGGCGCTCGCGAGCATGAGCGCACCGAACAGGGCTGCGATACGGATCTTCATCTAGTTCTCCTTTGAGGGTCAGCGCGGGATCGCCTTGCACTTGCCGGTCGCCTGCGCTGTCTACAGGTAAACGCCGAGGGCGGCAAACCTATTCCGGCGGCCGATAGGATAGCCGGGGCGGCGGACCAAGGCAATTCCGGGCGCGCCCGTGATCGCCGCGACGCCGCCGCGTAGAATAGGTTTCCACCGCCCCCGTCATATGAATTCCAACGACTTCGTGCCAGACGAAACTTGGTTGCGCTCGCGCTTTGCCGGGCAACGGCGCGTCGGGCCGGTGACCGCTGGGGACGGCCACCTTTGGCGCAGCGATCGCGAAATCCGCGCGGCCGCGGTGCTCGTTCCCGTAGTCAAGCGCCAGAACGAGCTGACCGTCCTCTTTACCCGACGTACCGCGCACCTCAGCGACCATGCCGGACAGATCAGTTTCCCGGGGGGGCGCACCGAGCCGGGCGACGCCGGCGCAGCGCAAACCGCGATGCGGGAGACCCACGAGGAGCTCGGGCTTGCGGCCGAGCGGGTGGAGGTGCTCGGCGAGCTGCACCAGTACGTGACCGTGACCGGCTACCGGGTGACCCCGGTGGTCGGGCTCGTCACCCCGCCTCTAGAGCTCAGGCCGGACGAATTCGAGGTGGCCGAGGTATTCGAGGCGCCCTTGGCGTTTCTGCTCGACGCCGAGAATCATCAGCGCAACAGCGTCTTCTGGGAGGGTCGGGAGCGTCATTACTACGCCATTCCCTACCAGAGGTACTACATCTGGGGCGCCACCGCGGGGATGCTCATGAACCTGCATGCCTTCCTGACAGGATGAGCCTCCTCTCCCTGATTGCGGCGCTGCTCCTCGAGCAGTGGCGGCCCCTCGCCGACCGCCGCACTCTGTACTCGCTGTTCGCCCGCTACGCGGCCGCCCTGGAGGGGCTGTTCAACGCCGGCGAGGCTCAGCAGGGAAAAATCGCCTGGCTGGTTGCGGTGGTGCCGGTCGTCCTCGTCGCATGGATCGTGTATGCGGTAGCGAACACAGCCAACCCTATCTTCGCGTTCCTGTTCAACGTCGCGGCGCTCTATCTTACGATGGGGTTTCGCCAGCGCAGCCACTTCTTCACCGACATCCACGCCGCGCTCAAGAAGGACGATATCGCCAAGGCGCGCGAAGGGCTCTCGGCTTGGCTCCAGCAGGACTGCGCCGATCTCGACCGCGAGGGTATAACGCGCCTCGCCCTCGAAGAGGCCTTGGTCTCCTCCCACCGCTACGTCTTCGGGGTGATCTTCTGGTTCGTGCTGCTGCCGGGACCGACCGGGGCGATCCTTTATCGCCTCTCGATGTTTCTCGACGGTCGCTGGAGCGAGGGCGCCTCGCCGGGGCTGGAGAGGTTCAGCCAGTTTGCGCACAACGCGTTTGCGGCGCTCGACTGGCTTCCGGCGCGCGTTACCGCCGCCGCCTTCGCGATCGTGGGCGATTTCGAGAATGCGGTGTATTGCTGGCGAACGCAGGCTGCGACCTGGCCCAACCGCGCGGTGGGTACGGTGCTTTCGAGCGGTGCCGGCGCGCTCGGAGTCAGGCTGGGCATGCCGGTGGTCGTGGGGGGAAAGCTTCTCGACAGGCCGCCGCTCGGCCTGGGGGACCCCGCCGACGTCGGCCACATGGACAGCATGGTGGGCCTGGCTTGGCGCGCCCTCGTGATGTGGCTGCTGCTGCTGCTCCTCGTGGCGCTCGCTGGCGCGGCGAGCTAGGGGCGGTGCGGTCTCTAGCGATCGCCGCCGCAGTTCCAGCAGGCGGTGAACTGGCCTTCCACCGTTTCGCCGCAGCCGCGGCAACGCCAAGTTTGATGCGTTTGAGGTTGCGGTCGCAGGAAATCGCGCACCAGGGCCTCCGCCGCCGCAAAATCCTTCTCGCGCTCGACGAGGAGCTGCAAGCCGCACTCCGGGAAGGGCACCTCACCGAAGAGAAACACCAGGTCCTCGTTTTTGATGTGGCAGCGAATGCCTGAGGCCTGAAGCAAGTTCTTCAGATGGTGGGCCTCGACCAGATTGAGCGAGGAGTAGACCGCCTTCACGGCTCAAACTATGGCCAGCGCCTCGATCTTCGCGGCGCAGATGAAGTCGTTCTCGGATATCCCGCCGATCGAATGAGTGCTGAACTCCACCCGACAGCGGTTGTAGCCGACGCTCAAATCCGGATGATGATCCTCGCGGTGCACGATCCACGCGACCGCGTTCACGAATGCGAGGGTCTCGTAGTAGTTCTTGAACGACCAGGTCTTCGCGATCACCTTCCCGTCGTAGCTCCAGCCGGGCACCTCCTCGAGCAGCGCATCTACGCGCGCCCGCGTGAGGGCGCGGGTGCCCGCGGGCAGGGGCTTGCATTTCATCCGGACGAGCGCGGACATGCGTACCTCCTAGGGGTGCTGGGCCTGCAGCCGGGTGATGCGCCGGACCGCCGGCGGGTGTGAATCGTAGAAAGCGGAGTGCAGCGGATCCGGGGTGAGCGTCGCCGCGTTGTCCTCGTACAGCTTCACCAGGGCGCGCACCATGTCGCCGGCGTCCGCGTAGCGCGCCGCGTAGGCGTCCGCCTCGAATTCGTGCAGCCGCGAATAAAGGCTCGCGAGCGGCTGCAGCACGAAGGTGAACGCCGGCACGATCATGACGAACAGAATCAGGGCCATGGCGGTGCTCCGCGAGCTCACGCCCAGGGCCGTGGTGAACCAATCCTGCGCCATCAGCCATCCCAGCACCCACAGCAGCGCGAGGCTTACGGCGGAACCGAGGAACATGCGCTTCCAGACGTGGTGGCGCGAGAAATGCCCGAGCTCGTGCGCGAGCACCGCCTCGACCTCCGGTGCGGCCAGCCGCGAGACCAGCGTGTCGAAGAGCACGATGCGCTTCGCCGCGCCCAAGCCCGTGAAGTAGGCGTTGCCGTGGCTCGAGCGCTTCGAGCCGTCCATGACGAACAGGCCCTTCGCGCGGAATCCGCACTTGGCGAGTAGGGCCTCGATGCGGCTGCGCAGCCCAGGGTCCTCGAGAGGCGAGAACTTGTTGAAGAGGGGTGCGATGAAGCTGGGGTAGATCGTGGCGGCGAGCAGGCCGAACGCCACCCATACCAGCCAGACGGCGATCCACCAGAAACCGCCCATCCTCGCCATGAGCCAAAGGACGACGAAGACCAGAGGGATTCCGACCAGCGCTCCGAGAGCGACAACCTTGAGCAGGTCGATGATGAACAGGCGCAGGCTCATGCGATTGAAGCCGAAGCGGGCCTCGATCGCGAAAGTGCGGTACAGGCTGAAGGGCAGGTCGACTGCGCTCGAGACGACGATGACCAAGACGATCAGCGCGATGCCGTGGCCGTATCCGCCCAGCTGGAAGACGCGCTCGCACAGTCCCGAGAGGAACTGCAGTCCGCCGCCGAGGGTCAACACGAGCGTCAGCGCGGCGGCCACGAGGGTCTCGATCAGCCCGAGCCTCGCCTTCGCGATGCTGTACGCCGCCGCTCTCTGATGCGCCGCGAGGGAGATGCGGCCGGCGAACTCCGCGGGGACTGCGTTGCGTTTCGCCGCGATGTGCCGGATGTTGCGGCTCGACAGCCACAGGCGCGCGGCGGTCGTTAGCGCGAGCGTTGCGAGGAAAACCAAGGTGAACCAGTGCATTGACGACGGTCTTCGGCGAAGGTCGATTATGCGACAATGCCATTCTACACAGGCAGGAACGGCAAAGCGGCATGGCGCAGGACCAGAACAACCTCGTCTGGTTGGACATGGAAATGACCGGGCTCGACCCGGACAAGGACCGCATCATCGAGATCGCGATCGTCGTTACCGATTCTCAGCTGGCAACGCGTGCCGAGGCGCCGGTCGCGGTGGTGCATCAGCTCGGGACGATCCTCGATGCGATGGACGACTGGAACAAGAGCACCCACGCGCGCTCGGGCTTGATCGACAAGGTGAAGGCCTCGACGCTGACCGAGGCGGCTGCGGAAGAGCAACTGCTCGCGTTTCTTGCGCAGCACGTACCCGCCAGGACCTCCCCCATGTGCGGCAACTCCATCTGCCAGGACCGGCGCTTCCTCGCGCGCTACATGCCGCGCCTCGAGGCCTATTTTCACTACCGCAACCTCGACGTCAGCACGCTCAAGGAGCTGGTGAAGCGCTGGAAGCCGGAAGTGGCGAAAGGTCTCGTGAAGCAGGGCAAGCACGAAGCCCTGGCCGACATCTACGAGTCGATCGACGAGCTGAAGTACTACCGTGAGCACTTCCTGAAAGCCTAGGGCTCGACGACCTTTCCGGGGTTCATCAGGTTCTCGGGATCGATCGCGCGCTTTAGGCTCGCCATCAGGTCGACTGCCTCGCCCAGCTCCTTCTTGAGCGAGCGCATCTTGCCGAAGCCGATGCCGTGCTCGCCGGTGCAAGTTCCTTCCATGGCGAGCGCGCGATTGACCACGCGCTCGTTGAACTTGCGCGCCTCCTCGAGATCCGCCGAGTTGTCGGGCCGTATGAGGATCTCGCAGTGGAAGTTGCCGTCGCCGACATGGCCGAACAGCGGTATCGGCATCGAGGCGCGGGCGATGTCCTTGGAGGTCTCGACGATACACTCGGTCAGCCGGGAAATCGGGACGCAAACGTCGGTCGACACGGCGCGCGATCCCGGGCGCAGCTGCAGGCAGGCGAAATAGGCCTGGTGACGCGCGGTCCAGAGCCGGTTGCGCTCCTCGGGCTTGATCGTCCACTCGAAGTCCATGCCGCCGTTTTCGCGGGCGATCTCCTGCACTGCCTTGGCCTGCTCCTCGACGGCTCCTTGAGTGCCGTGGAATTCGAGGAACAGCGTCGGCTGCTCGCGGTAGCTCGTCTTGGAGTAGACGTTGATCGCCTTCATGGTCGTGGCGCATAGGGCCTCGCTGCGCGCGATCGGGACCCCGGCCTGCAGCGTCTGAATTACCGTGTTCACCGCGCCGGCGATATCGGGAAAGGAGCAGATCGCCGCCGAAGTCGCTTCGGGAACAGGATAGAGGCGCACGGTGAGCTCGGTGATGATCCCGAGCGTGCCCTCCGAGCCTACGAACAGGCGCGTCAGGTCATAGCCCGCGGCCGACTTGCGCGAGCGGCGCGAAGTCGTGATGACGCGGCCGTCGGCGAGCACCACGGTCATCGCGAGCACGTTCTCGCGCATCGTGCCGTAGCGCACCGCGTTGGTGCCGGATGCGCGCGTCGCCGCCATGCCGCCCAGGGTCGCATCCGCCCCGGGATCGACCGGAAAGAAGAGCCCCGTGTGCCGGATGTGCTCGTTCAGCTGCTTTCGCGTCACGCCGGCCTGGACCACCGCATCGAGATCGGCCTCGTGCACCGCGAGCACCTTGTTCATCCGCGAAAGATCGACGCACACCCCGCCGCGGATGGCGAGCACGTGCCCCTCGAGCGAGGTCCCGACGCCGAAGGGAATCAGCGGCGTCTTGTGGCGGCGGCACAATTCGACGACGCCACGCACTTCCTCGGTGGACTCGGGGAACACCACCGCGTCGGGCGGGGCGTAGGGGAAGTAGGATTCGTCCTTGCCGTGATGCTCGCGCACGCCGCGCGAGACCGTCGCGCGCTCCCCGAGCAAGCTGCGCAACTCCTCGAACAGGCCGGTGGGGAGCTCCCGGGGCTTGTTCACGGATCGGCCGTCCCTATTCGAGTTCGATCTTGCCGTCGAAGCGAACCGAGAGCTTGAGGCCGGGAACGTCGAGCGTCACCGAGGCGGGAAACTTCTCACTGCCCTTGATCGCGCCGCCCGCCCGTGCTCGGGCAACCGCCTGCTCGATCTCGCGCTGGGAGCTCACGCCTACCATCTTCAGGAACTTGCGGATGCTGAGGTTGAACGCGTCTTCGTTCATGACATTCTCCGTTTGTGTCAGCGTAAATCCCGCCGCCGCGGGAGTCAATCGCGTCCTCGCAGCCGCGCGAGCAGCCTTCGGGTGGAGGAATCGAGGTCTGCGGCTTGCCCGCTGTCGAGCAGCCGCGCGGCCAGCGTGCGGGCGAGGACCTTGCCGTGCTCGACGCCCCATTGATCGAAGCTGTTCACATTCCAGATCGCGCCCTCGACGAAGACCTTGTGCTCGTACATCGCGATCAACTCGCCGAGCGCTCCCGGCGCAAGGCGCTTGAGAACGATGGTACTCGAGGGACGGTTTCCCGGGAGCGCCTTGTGCGGGGCGTCCGGCTGCGGGTTGCCGAAGGCGAGCGCCGCGGCCTGGGCGAGGGCGTTCGCCGCAAGGCCGGGCTCCTGGCCTGCGATGATGAAGTCCACCGGGATGAGCCGGGTTCCCTGGTGCAGCAGCTGGTGGAACGAATGCTGGCTCGGCGTGCCGGCCGCGCCCCACACGACGGGGGCCGTGTCGTGATCGACTTCCCTTCCGTCGCGATCGACGCGCTTGCCGTTGGATTCCATTTCGAGCTGCTGGAGGTAGGCGGGAAGATCGCGCAGGTCCTCGCTGTAGGGGACCACCGCGCGAGTTTGCGCGCCGAAGAAATTCACGTACCAGATCTCGAGCAGCGCGAGCACGGCCGGCAGGTTGCGCTCGACCGGCTCGGTCCTGAAGTGTTCGTCCATCCGGCGCGCGCCTTCGAGCAGCTCCTCGAAAGCGTCCATGCCGACCGCGAGCGCGACCGGAAGGCCGACTGCGGACCACACCGAATAGCGTCCCCCGACCCAGTCCCACATCGGAAACACGCGCCCTGCCGGCACGCCGAGCGCGGCGGCTCCGGCGGGATTCGCCGTCACCGCGGCGAAATGGCGCGAGAGGTCGGCAGTTCTTCCCAAGGCGGCCTCGAGCCACGTCCTGGCGCGTCGCGCGTTCTCGAGCGTCTCGGCGGTCGTGAAAGTCTTGGAGGCGACGATGAACAGCGTGGTCTCCGGCGCGAGGCCGGCAAGCACCGCATCGAGGTCGGCCGGGTCGATATTGGAGACGAAATGCAGCCGCGGGACGAGTTTGCGGTGCGCGCGCAGCGCCCGGGTCAGCATCCTCGGGCCAAGGTCCGAACCGCCAATGCCGATATTCACGACGTCGGTCATCAGAGCGGCACCATGCAGCTCGCCGACGAAGCGGCGCAGGCGCTCGCGCGCGCCGCGCACTTCGGCCATCACGTCGTGGCCGGCGGGGAAGCTCGCTTCGCGCGAGCGCAGCGCGACGTGGAGCGCCGCGCGCGCCTCGGTGTTGTTGATCGGGTCGCCCGAGAACATCTTCGCGATCCACTGCGGCACCTGCGCCTGGGCAGCCAATGCGGCGAGCAGGCGCATCGTCTCCGCGTCGATGCGATGCTTGGAATAATCGACCAGGAGCTCGCCGGTCTCGATGGTAAAGGCCTCGGCGCGCGACGGCTCCGCGGCGAAAAGGGCGGCAAGGGTCCTTGGGGCGATCCTCTTCTGATGCGCGGCGAGCGCCTGCCACGCGGGCGAGCGGATCAGCTCGCTCATGATCGCTCCTGCGTCGATGAGATGGGGATTCTCTGGTAGAGGCGGTAGCGCTCGCGGTCGCGCGGCCGCCTGCCTTCCCACAGGAATTTCCAGCCGGGACCGAGATTGTCCGAATCGCCCAGGTGTGCCTGCACCAGGAGCAAGGGGCATCCGGGCTCACCCTCGCGCTCGACGCGCCGCGTGACCACCTCGGCGCGATAGTCGAAAATCGCGCGCTGCGCTTCGCCGAGACCCCGGCTCTCGACGCATCGCGTGCCCTCGGGGATGTGCTTCCTCAGCGCTTGCGCGACCTGTCCGTAGCTCTTTCCGTAGTCGATCCAGGAGAGGATCAGGGTCATCGCGAGGGCCCACAGCAGCGTGATGCCTGCAGCCCAGAAAGTCACGCTGCGGAATGCCGCCGAGCGCTCGCTCTTCAGGATCAGCCAGAACCAGGCGAGCGTGATCGCGAGCGCCGCGGCTAACACGATCCAGGAAAAATGCGCCACATGGCCGGGCTCGAGCCGGGTGAAATTTCGCGCGATGGCAGGCGGAAACCCGGTCATCATCGCGAACCAGCCCAGCCACATCAGCGCGCCGAGGAACCCGGCGCTCATGACGCCGAACCAGGCGAGCGCGTTCGCCGCGCCGCGCCGCAGGCTCGGTACGCCGGCGCCGGCCAGAACCGAGAGCGGCAGAAGCAGCGGCAGGGCATAGACCTCGCGCGGATCGTCGAGAAACAACAGCACCGCGAGGGATGCGGCGATTGCGGCGATGAGCAGACGCGTCCCCGGCTCGAAGGTGCGGCGGCGCGCGTCCCACAGGGTCCAGGCCGCGAGCGGCCAAGCCGGCCAGGTCGCCCAGGCAAGGGTCTGGCCCCAAAAGCCGAGCGCGCTTGGTCGCGGGATGGCCAACTGCATGACATTGGCTTGCCACCATGCGGTCAGGGTACCGCTGAAGCTGCGTTCGGCAAGCGCAAGCCAGCCCCCGCCGAGCACGAGAAATACGAGCACGGCCTGAGTCAGCGCCGGCAAGTACTCGCGACGGCGCCAAGCGGAGGAGAGGATGGGCGCGGCGAGGGCAACGGCCACCGGGGCGATTACCGCAGGCACGCCCTTGCTCAGCGCGGCGATGACCAACCCCAGCCCGAAAAGCCATCCGCCGCGGTGGGGCCTGCTTCGCGCGAGGGCAATGCCGTACCAGGCGAGAGCCTGCCCCGCGAGCATGCTGATCTCGCCGAGGGTTTCGTGCGCGTGGATGAGCAGGCCCAGGCAGCCCAGTAGGACGAGCACCGCACCTGTCGCTTCCAGCCTGCCGTAGAGCTCGCGACCTGCGAGGTGGACCAAGGCCAGGACCGCCGCCATCACGAGGCCGCTCGCGAGGCGCGCCCCGTCCTGGGAAGCGAGTACCGCCTCAAACAGCTTCGCGGTGAGTGCCGCGACCCAGTAGTGGAGGGGCCCGTCGTCCCAGTAGGGTTCGCCCGCCAGATGGGGAACCAGCCACCGGCCGTGATCGAGCATCTGGTGCACGATACCGAGACCGATCGCATCCTCGGATTTCCAGAGCCCGTGGCCGACGAGGCCGGGCAGCAGGTAGGCGAGGAGGAGCAGGGCGAAGAGCACCGGCGAAAGGGGAAGGGCGATTCGCGAGTTCACGGAAGATACTCCGCCGGTCGAATGAAAAAAGGCAGCCGAAGCTGCCTTTTCCGGGAAGTGCGGCCCGACACGCCTACGCGGAGGCTTCTTTGGCGGGCTTCGCCGCCGTCTTCTTCTTGGTGTACTTCTGGCGGAATTTCTCCACCCGGCCGGCGGTGTCGACGATCTTCTGCTTGCCCGTGTAGAACGGATGACAGGAGGAGCAGACTTCGACGTGCAGCTCCTTGCCGAGCGTCGACCGCGTCGTGAAGGTATTCCCGCAGCTGCAGATGACCTTGATTTCCTTGTATTCGGGGTGAATCTTGGGTTTCATGTTGATGTCCTCGCAGTTCGCCGCGTTCTTAATCTTACCCTCTGCGCATCGAGTCGAAGAAGTCCCCGTTGTTCTTGGTCGCGCGGATCTTGTCGACCAGGAATTCGGCGGCCTCCAGATCGTCCATCGGGTAGAGCAGCTTTCTCAGCACCCAGACCTTCTGCAGGATCTCGGGCTTGATCAGCAGCTCCTCGCGGCGCGTGCCCGAGCGGTTGACGTTGATCGCCGGGAAGATGCGCTTCTCGTACATGCGCCGGTCGAGATGGATCTCCATGTTGCCCGTGCCCTTGAATTCCTCGTAGATCACGTCGTCCATGCGGCTGCCGGTGTCGATCAGGGCGGTGGCGAGGATGGTGAGCGAGCCGCCTTCCTCGATGTTCCGCGCCGCGCCGAAGAAGCGCTTCGGGCGCTGCAGGGCGTTGGCGTCGACCCCGCCGGTGAGCACCTTGCCCGAGGCCGGCACTACGGTGTTGTAGGCGCGCGCGAGGCGCGTGATCGAGTCGAGCAGGATCACCACGTCCTTCTTGTGCTCGACCAGGCGCTTCGCCTTCTCGATCACCATCTCGGCGACCTGCACGTGGCGTGAAGCGGGCTCGTCGAAGGTCGAGGACACCACCTCGCCCTTCACCGAGCGCACCATCTCGGTCACTTCCTCGGGCCGCTCGTCGATGAGCAGCACGATCAGCACGATGTCGGGATTGTTCGCGATGATGGCGT
>Ga0326726_10006784_pt1 | contig 10298 bp, 10 predicted proteins | sample MHFenrmetagenome_2_FD_207603 | JGI IMG/M metagenome (GOLD analysis project Ga0326726, IMG submission 207603) | Lab enriched peat soil microbial communities from Michigan Hollow, Ithaca, NY, United States - MHF15MN | ecosystem: Environmental > Terrestrial > Soil > Wetlands > Peat | place: USA... | reverse complement strand
CAGGTGGAGGGCCATCTGACGAGGGATTTCGCTCGGTCGTTCTGGGCCTCGCTCGACGGCACCTGGTTCACCGGTGGCATGGCCAGCATCGATGGCGTCGATGGGACGTCGCTGAACAGCTGGGCACTGGGATACACGCTTGGATACCAGGTGAACAAGAACCTCCAGACCACCATCGCCTACATGACGACCATCAACAAGACCGACCCGGGCGATCTTCAGCTGGACGGGTTCCGCTTCATGCTCACCTACGGATGGCATCCGCTGATCGAAGGCATCGGGAGGCTCCAAGGCGAAAGCCCGTAGATCCCTCAGGGGAACGACCGTGGCGGCGGGCCTCGTGCTCGGACTCGGTCCCGCCGCCTGTCGTTTCTCTCTCTGCTCCACCACCTTTCAGCCGTGCCCGCCCGAGATCCCCGGACCCGTGCCCGCGTCGTGGCCTTCGCCTGCCTCTCCTTCTTCGTGGTCGGAGGGCTCGGCCGCCTGGCCCTCGGCGCCGCCCTCACCGACCGCGACAAGCAGGCGCTGATCGCGGTCGCGGCCACGCGGACCCCAGGCGCCTCGGGCTGGATGGGAGTGTTGAGCGGGATCGGGCAGGGTTCGTTCGCCATTCCGGCGGGCATCGCCGTCTTCCTGGTGCTCCTGCTCCGCGGCTGGCGCCGCTCCGCGTTGTGCTATGCGGTGACGGTCTTGAGCGGCTGGGGACTCAACGCGATCCTGAAGGAGGGATTCCGGCGCCATCGTCCAGGCGTCGTGCCGCACCTCGACGGTGCAGGGTGGTACTCCTATCCCTCTGGCCACGCCATGCTGGCACCACTGGTCTTCGGACTCGGCGTGTACCTGTTGACTCGCCAAAGCGCACGCGGGGTGCAGTGGACCGCCCGGGTCACTGCCGTTGTCCTCTGCCTCGCGATTGCCTGGTCGAGGGTTTACCTCGGCGTCCACTACCCCAGCGATGTGATCGGCGCCCTCCTTGCGGGCACCGGCTGGGCGGCGCTCGGCGTGGCGATCTACAGCCCGCTCGAGCCGCACCCCGACGTCACGCCATTCACGCCGCCAATGGCAAACTGAGGACGCCCCCTACTCGCCCGACCCCGTCTCCACCTCAACTCCCGCCAGCTGGCTCCACTCCGCGAATGATCCGTCGTACATCTTGACCTCGTAGCCCAGGTATCTCGCCACGAAGTAGAGGTAGCTGGCCTGCACGCCGGTCTGACAATAGGTGACCACCAGCTTGCCCGGCGGCGCGTCGGCGGCGCGGAACATCTCGGCCAGGGTGGCGCGCGGGAGCAGTACCGAGGGCGTACCGCCGAGAGTTGTTTTCCAGAAGATGTTCCTCGCGCCCGGGATGTGGCCGGTCGGCGGCGAGCTGCCGGGGGTGCCGGCGTAGTTCGCCGGGGGCCTCGCGTCGAGCAGAGCCACCGTCGAGTCGCGCAGGTGCGCCCGGACCCACGTCGCGTCGGCCAGCACCTCCGGGCGGGGCAGGGCTGTGAGGGTGCCGCGGGTCTCTGGAGCCGGATCGGCGGAGACCGGGAATCCCGCCGCGACCCAGGCCGGCGTGCCCCCGTCGAGCAGCGCCGCGTGGCCACCGAGCCCCATGTAGTCGAGCGTGAAGAAGAGCCGGCCGGCCGCCAGCGGGTCGCCGGTGATGACGATCCGCGAGCTGTCGCCGATGCCGACCGACTCCAGCACCGAGTCGAGGACCGCGACCGACGGGAGCTCCACCGGGACTCCGTTCCGCTCGGCGGCAATCGATCCGAGCGCCAGGAACCGGCTGCCGGCGATATGGCCGGAGTCGTAGGGCGCGCGCGCCCGGTCGGCGTGTATGACGATCAGGCCCGGCTGGCCGAGATGGGCGGAGAGCCAGTCCGGGGAGACGAGCAGTGTGTCGGCGCCGAGCGCGGCCGGCAGGACGAGGGCGAGCAATGCGAGCATGGCAACCTCCGGAAACTCAGGGCGCCTTCATGGCGGCTTCGCGTTCGGCAGCCTGTTCCATGACCAGCGTATAGGCGACGTAGTACTTGAAGATGTTGGCGACGTAGGTGACCGTTTCCTGGCCGATCTCTTCCCCCGCGATCACTTCCACGTTGTTCTGCCATTGATTCGGGTCGAGCCCACGTGCCGCCGCCCGACGCCGGAGCCCGGCGATCCGTGCCGGACCGGCATTGTAGGCGGCGAACGCGAAGAGCGTCCTGTTGAGCGCGTCGAGCGAGTCGTCGGAGAAGTTGGTGTCGATCAGGGATCGGACGTACTTGACGCCAGCATGAACATTGGGCTCGATCTGGTGGATGTCTCCCACCCCCAGCGCCCGACCGGTGGCCGGCATGACCTGCATGATCCCGACGGCCCCCACCTGGCTCTTGGCGGACTGGTCGAGCCGGGACTCCTGGTAGCCCTGGGCCATCATCAGGAGGAAATCCAGGTCGTACTTGGAGCCGTATTTCTTGAACAGCGCCACGGTCTGCTGGAACTTGAGCAACTCCGCCGGCGAGACCGCGTCTTCCACGAACTTGGTGCTTTGGAGGTACTTCTGGAGCAGCATGTTGCGCGTCGCCGATCCCTCGGGGTACTTGGCCAGGAACGCGTCGACCTCCGCCTTGAGCCGGGGGCTGTGCTTGCGGAGCATCCAGGCGATCTCGGCGCCCTGCTTGATCGGAAGGTCCGGCCGAGGGGTGATGCCGGGGAGAACCTGCTTCCAGAAATTCACCAGGTAATCGTTCATCACGAGCAGCGGGACCAGTCCCGAACTCAGCATCTCGAGGCGGTCCTCGTCCTGCAGCGCCTCGGGAGCGGCCCGGAGCCGAATCGGCGCCAGGCCGCGTCGGTGGAAATCGGCGTTGAGGGCCTGGAGGTTCTCCCAGTAGGCTGACGAGCGGCGCACGAATATTTCCTTGCCGGCCAGGTCGTCGATGGCTCGGAGCGGCGGCGACGCCGGGCCGGTCACCACGATCTCGGATACGTTCGAGAGGATCGGCGTCGAGAAGTCGACTTCCTTGAGGCCCTCCGGCGTCACCGTCAGCCCTGCGGCCGCGATGTCGCCGCGGCCGGCGAGGAGGGCGGGGACCACCTCGTCGTGACGGACCGGGACCAGCACGACGTGAATCGCCTGCGCGCCGGTCCGGTATTTCTTGTTGAGATACGCTTCGAAGAGTGCCGCTGCATCGACGGCGATGCCCCTCGGCGTGCCGCGGTCCACGAAGTACTGGGTGCGGCTGGGGACGACGATCACCCGGACCTGCCGGCGCGCCAGCATCGAATCGAAGTCGCCGGTCCGGGGCTGGGTGATGGCCGCCAGCGCCGAGTCGCTGAGGCTCTGGGAGGTGTCCCCGCCTGCCGGCGTGCTGTCGCCCGAGGCGACGGGCGGCGGCGGTGCCACGTCGCGCGGTTGCGTCCGCCGATAGAGGACGACGGCCACGACGGCCAGGCAGACTCCGGCAATGAGGATCGCGATGCGGCGCTGCATGCTGCTCCCCGCGAGGGTTCCCCGGAGTCTACCCCGGCGCGGGCATGGATTGAAGCGCCGGCGCGAACGGGCGCGCCGCCTCGCCAATCATCCTGATCCGAGTAGTTTCCATCGCAGCGCCGGGCGATTCCGTTCGGCAGACCGATACCCACTCTCCGAGGGCGGCGATGTACTACTTCCGGCGCGAATACTTCGCGGGTTGGGGCACCCTGATGCTCCTGAACGCGGGCCTTGCCCAGTCGAAGGGAAAGAGCGGCCTGGTCTGGGGCCTGCTCTCGCTCTTCCTCGGGCCCGTGGCCACGCTGCTGCTCGTCACGCTCTACGCCGGCGACAAGCGCTAGCGTGCCCCTCCCGCCCTCCACGCCGACGTCGAATCCGCGTGGCCTGATGCCCCTCATCGGCCGCGCCTGGCTCAGGATGATGGGTTGGCGCCTCGATGGGGCGCTGCCGTCGGCCCCGCGCTACGTGTTGATCGTGGCTCCGCACACCACCAACGCCGACTTCTTCGTCGGGCTCGCCGCGAAGTGGGCGCTCGGCCTCCGTGCCAAGTGGCTGGGCAAGCACACTCTCTTCCGCGGCCCCCTGGGGTGGCTGCTCCGCGCCCTCGGCGGCGTTCCAGTGGATCGCTCACGGCCCGACGGGACGGTCGAGGCGGTGCTCGCCGAGATGGAGGCCGCGCCGGCCTTCGTCCTGGCGCTCGCGCCCGAGGGCACAAGGCGGCTCACCGAGGGGTGGAAGACCGGCTTCTATCGGATCGCGGTGGCGGCTCGGGTGCCGATCCTGCCTGTCGCGTTCGACTGGTCGTCCAGCAGGATACTCCTCCGGACGCTCTTCCACCCAACCGGGGAGGCCAGTGCGGACATTCCCCGCCTCCGTGCGATGTACCACAAGGGGATGGCCCGGCACCCCGAGCTCTTCGACGACGTGCATGACGAGCAGCCCTCGGAGGTCCGTTGACCGCGGCGACCCCCGCTCCTTCACGTGGGCTGCTCAAGGTCCTTGGGCTGGCTTTCGGAATCGCGCTTGCCGTCGGGACGGTCGTCGGCGGCGGGATACTCCGGACACCCGGCACCGTGGCGGCGCTGCTGCCAACGCCGGTGCTGTTCTTCGGGGTCTGGCTCGGGGGCGCGGTCTATGCCCTGCTCGGGGCCACCGCCTACGCCGAACACGCTGCCATGGACCCGGGAGCGGGCGGGGTATATCCGTGGGCCCGCCGGGCGTTCGGCGACTACCCCGGGTTTCTCGTCGGGTACAATTCCTGGCTGCAGCAATGCGCAATCATGGCGGGGCTGGCGCTGCTGGTCGCCGAGTACGCGGGTGCCGTCCTCCCCGCGCTGGCTGGTCGCTCGCTCGGCGTGGCAAGCGTGCTCCTGGTCGGCTTCCTCCTGGCGCATCGCCGGGGGATCCGGGCCGGCTCCCTGATCCAGCAGGTGGCCACCCTGCTCAAGGGCGCAGCACTGCTCCTGCTCGTCGTGGCCTGCTTCCTTGTGCCACCGGCCACATCGGCCGCTTCCCCGGCCCTCCCCGGCCTGCCACTCCTCGTGGCGATCGTCCTCGCGATGCAGGGGGTCATCTTCACCTTCGACGGGTACTACTACCCGATCTACTGCGGCGAGGAGTTCCGGAACCCCGGCCGGGACATTCCCCGCGCCATTTTCCTTTCGCTGGCGGGCGTCGTGGTGTTGTACTCGCTCCTCAACGTGGCGTTCGCGCGGTTGCTCTCCCTTCCCGGGATGGCGGGGGATCCGCTCGTCGCCGCCACCGCCGCCCGGCGGCTGCTGGGCCCCTCGGGAGACACCGCGCTCCGGTGGCTGATGATCGTCTCGATCGTGGGCACCATCAACAGTACCTTCCTGGGGTCGACACGGATCGCCTTCTCGCTGAGCCGCGACCGGCTCTTTCCCATCCCGGCGCTCGCCGTGAACGCAGGGGGCACCCCGACCACGGCGCTCCTGCTTTCGACCGGGGTCGGGTTTCTTTTTCTCCTTTCCGGCACCTTCGGCGCCGTCATCGCGACGCTCTCGGTCTTCACGGTGTTGAACTACCTGGTTTGCTTTCTGGCACTGTTCCGCCTCCGCGCCACGGAACCGGAGCGCCCGCGCCCCTACCGGGCCTGGGGATATCCCTGGACCACGGCGCTGGCCGTCGTCATATCCATCGTCTTCCTCGTCGGCGTTGTGTGGAGCGATCCGCAACACGCCCTCGTGGCGCTCGGCGCGCTCGCCCTCTCGGTGCCCGCATACTGGCTGCTCAGGCGGTTTATCCACCCCGTGATGCACGCGTGATCAAGGAGATCTCAATGGCGACTGAATTGGCGACCTTCGGTGGAGGCTGCTTCTGGTGCCTCGAGGCGGTCTTCGAGCAGTTGAAAGGGGTGACGAGCGTGGTGTCGGGGTATGCCGGCGGCACGGTGCCGCATCCCACCTACGAACAGGTCTGCGGCGGCCGGACCGGGCACGCCGAGGTGACGCAGGTATCGTTTGATCCAGCAATCGTTTCCTACCGGGACCTGCTCGACGTGTTTTTCTCCATCCACGACCCGACGACGCTCGACCGGCAGGGCGCCGACGCCGGCCCGCAATACCGCTCCATCATTCTGACCAATTCCGATGCCCAGCGCGACGCCGCGCTCGAGGCGATCCGCGCGGTCAGTCGGGAGGGGATCTGGCCCGACCCGCTGGTCACCGAGGTGGTGCCGCTCGGCACCTTCTACCCGGCGGAATCGGGTCACCAGGGATACTACCGGCGGAACGAGCGGCAGCCGTACTGCCAGGTCGTCATTGCGCCCAAGCTGGCCAAGTTTCGTGCCCATCACCTCGGGCGGCTCAAGGCCTGACAGGCCGGCCGCCCGCTTCATTCTCATGGCAACCCCGGGTAAATTCGCTCGCTTCTGACTGCGCGCCGCCGAGGCCCGCGGAAGGCGTCCTCTCCCCCCTAGCGGACGGCGTGCGCATATACCGTGGTAGTTGCGGGCTCGTTTTCTTTTGCCTGATTGCCGTGCCGCTCCGGGCCCAGTCTCCGGAGGGGCAGGGCGACTCGCGCTCGCCGGTGCTCCACATCGCGGGCCCGGGGCCGATGCCCGTCGAGCTGCTCCCGGCCCTGCCGGGGTCCGCCGCTCGGCCCCCGCGGGATTCGCTGGCGTGCCCCGACTGCAATCCCCCCATCCGCTTCTGGGCCGCCGCGGGCGAGCTGATGCTCATCCAGGCCGTCCCCTTTACCATCAATCACTTCGTCCGCGGGTACGCCTGGGCCGACGTGAGTCCGCAGACCTGGAAGAACAACCTCAGCTATCCCTGGCAGTGGGACGACAACCAATTCCTCAATAACCAGTTTTCCCATCCCTACCAGGGCAACCTCTATTTCAACGCCGCGCGCACCAACGGGTACAACTTCTGGCAGTCGGCGGCGTGGCCCTTCGTCGGGAGCGCCATGTGGGAAATCTTCTTCGAGGCCTGGGCGCCGGCGCCCAATGACTTCGTCAACACGAGCGTCGGTGGCGTCATCCTCGGCGAGACCTTCAACCGGCTCTCGAACCTCGTCCTGGACAACACCGCCACCGGCGGCGAACGGGCGCTTCGTGAAGTCGGTGCCGCGCTCCTCAATCCGGTCGGTGGCCTCAACCGGCTCATCCGCGGCCAGACCCGCCGGGTGTCCGCCAATCCGCCGTCGTGGCGGCCGAGCTTCATTCTCGGGGTGCTGGATCTGGGGTATCGCCGGACCACTCAATCGCTGGGGAGCGGCTTCATCGAGAGCGGAGACAATCAATGGAACGCCACGCTGTCCCTCTCCTACGGAAATCCGGTCAAGGATCTCAGCGGGCCGCCGTTTTCCTACTTTGCCCTGCGCGCAGACCTCGCTGGCCCCGGACCAACCGGACTCGTCAACCAGTTCAGTGCGCGTGGAAGCCTTGCTGCCTGGCCGCTCGGGAATGGTCGTCATAACCAGGTCGCCCTGTCTCTGGAGTACGACTACTTCAATAACCCCGCCTTCGTCTACGGCGGCCAGAGCGCACAATTCGGGCTGGTCACCCTGATCGGCAAACCGGGCGGAAACTGGTGGGGGCAGACCTCCGTGCTGGTCAACGGCGTGATTCTCGGCGCCACGCAGTCGGATGAGTACCAATCGGTGGAGGGCAGGGACTACGACTACGGCCCGGGGCTGGGGGCCATCGGGACCGCCAGGGTGCTGTACAAGAACCGCCTGCAGGGGACCGCCGCCTACACCGGCCTCTGGATCCACACCCTCGACGGCACCGACTCGGCGCACTACCAGGATGCCCTCATGGTCGAAGGACGGTACTGGGCCAGCCACAGGATCGGCGTCGGCGTCAGCTTCACCGCGTACCATCGGCACAGCGTTTATTCGGGCTTGCCCTCGGTCGATCAGCAGGCCAATTTCGTACGATTCTTCCTCAGCGAGGCGCTTCCTGGCCTCCCGAAGTGAACCGTCCGATGGTCCGAGTCGTCTCCCCGCTCCCTGGAACGAGATGCCCGCGATGACCCGCTCCAGCCGGCTCCTTCTCTTCCTGCTCTTCCTGACGCCTGCGGGCACGCTCCTGGCCCAGGGGATGGACTCCACCGCCCAGGCTCCGCCGGCCGCCGGCCGCATTGCCGGGCCTCAGCCGATCCCGGCAACATTGCAGCCCCTGAGCGGACCATCTGCTGCGGCGCCCACGCTAGCCGATACGTTGCCGTGCCCCGACTGCCATCCGCCCATCCGCTTCTGGGCCGCGGCCGGCGAACTGATGCTGGTCCAGTTCATCCCGTGGAGTTACAACCACTTTGCCCGCGACGCGGTCTGGGCCGACGTCAGCTTCACGACGATCAAGAACAACCTGAGCTATCCCTGGCAGTGGGACGACAACGCCTTCGTCAATAACCAGTTTTCGCACCCCTACCACGGCAGCCTCTACTTCAACTCGGCCCGGACCAACGGCTACAGCTTCTGGCAGTCCGTTCCATGGCCGTTCGTCGGGAGCCTGATGTGGGAAACGATGGGCGAGGCCTGGGCGCCGGCACCCAACGATTTCGTCAATACCAGTCTCGGCGGCATTGCCCTCGGCGAAACGCTGTATCGACTTTCCTCGCTGGTCCTCGACAACACCGCCACCGGAAGCGAGCGGACTTGGCGTGAGATCGGCGGCTTTGCGATCGATCCGCTCCGGGGCTTCAATCGACTCATCCGGGGAGAGAGCGGGAAGGTCTCGGCCAACCCGCCCGACTGGCGGCCCAGTCGCGTGCTCGCCGCGCTCGACCTCGGCTATCGCAACACCACGACCGCCTTCTCCTTCGACAGCATCTCCAATGGCGTCAGCCAATGGGACGCACAGTTTACGCTGGGCTACGGCGACCCGGTCAAGGACCTGGGTGGCAAGCCGTTCTCGTACATTGCCCTCAAGGCCGAGCTGGCCGGGCCGGCCGACTCCGGGTCTCACCTCCTGGGCCAGCTCAGCGCGCGGGGCAGCCTCGCGGCGTGGCCGGTGAGCAGCGACCGTCACCACCAGATCGCGCTCTCGATGGCCTACGACTACTTCAGCAACCCGGCCGTCACCTACGGCGGTCAGAGCATCCAGGCCGGCCTGGTGTCGGTATTCGGCGCCCCCGGATCGAAGTGGTTTGCGCAGACCAACGTCCTGCTCAATGTCGTCGTCCTCGGCGCAACGCAGTCGGACTACTACCAGACGATCGAGGGTCGCAACTACGACTACGGGCCGGGACTCGGCTCCCTGATCAACGCCAGGGTGCTGTACAACCACCGGTGGCAGCTGAACGCGTCGTACCTGGGCCTCTGGATTCACACCATCGACGGCAGCGAGTCCGCCCACTACCAGGACGCGCTCACGTTCGAAGGGCGGTACTGGATGACGAAGAAACTCGGGGCGGGAGTCAGCTTCACTGGGTACGCACGGCACAGCAACTACTCTGGCTTGCCGGACGTCACCGAGACGGCCGACTTCTTCCGCGCCTTCATCAGCACCGCCCTCCCGGAGGTGCCGCAATGATCGGGTCGAACGCGTCTGAAAGGTCAGGCATCATGACGAGCAACCTGCTCCGCGGGGCGGTGCTGCTCGCCGCCTTGGGGATCCTGGGCTGTGATATTCCGGAGGAATCGCTGGGACCGGACAATCACGTGAACGTGATCAACCAGCCGGGACATTTCGAGTACACCGCCGACAACATCGAAAACGTCACGACGACGATCACGATCACCTGGCAGAATCCGGCGCCGATCGCCGCCATCCAGCACCTGAGCTTTACGCCCCACGGCACCAATCTGCTCGTCATCACCGACGCCGACGGAAAGCAGGTGTACAACGGGAAGCTGCTCTACCAGCTCGACGACCAGACCCTGCCCGGAACTCCCGGCGCCTGGACGGTTCAGTTCCAGCTGGGCAAGAGCGTCGGCCAGATCGACGTGATACTCGACGCGAGCTACCCGCCGGACTGAGCCTCAGGCGCGGCTCAGTCGTTGCCGGGAAAGCTCACGACGCTCGAGAATCCCTCCGGGCTCACACTCGCCACCCCGAAGAAGTAATTGTCCACCACCAGGCCGTCGAACCGATGGCTGGTGGCCAGGCCCACGTCCTCCCAGTGGTCCCATGTCGGCGCGTCGGTCCGCCTCCAGTACACCCGATATCCCGCCACCGACGCCGAATCCGGCGGGGGGTTCCAGCTGAGCGAGGCCGCCGGCTGCACCGCGCCCCGGAGCCGGACGGTGCGCGGGGCGCCTGGCGCCCACGAGAGTGACGCCAGGACGGCCGCGTCCAGCGCCGTCACCTTGCGCGCGTAGGAAGAGTCCACCCCCTCGATCACGTCCCCGTAGGCCACACCGTTCT